>Ga0209154_1001752_pt1 | contig 12525 bp, 13 predicted proteins | sample GraSoiAngelo_121_FD_185878 | JGI IMG/M metagenome (GOLD analysis project Ga0209154, IMG submission 185878) | Grasslands soil microbial communities from the Angelo Coastal Reserve, California, USA - 14_0919_12_20cm (SPAdes) (version 2) | ecosystem: Environmental > Terrestrial > Soil > Grasslands ... | reverse complement strand
CTTGTCAGCGAAGCTCTTCAGAGAGTGCGTTTTGCCGTCTACTCCCTTCAATTGGAAGTCTATGGCCGTGCTTCCGAGAGGAAGTCCAACGGAGCCAACAGCGACCGGTGATGAAGACATTATTTCCCCGGTTGGGGGAAGACCTTAGAAACCTTTCTACTCGATCCAGACCGATCGGTTTGGAGGACGATAGATTAGCATGAGATTCTTTGTTGGAGTGTCCGGATTCAGCTATGCCAGTTGGAAGGGAAACTTCTACCCCAAAGATTTGAAGAGCGAAGATTTTCTTGGATCCTACTCTCAGAAGCTAAACAGCGTCGAGATTAACAGTTCCTTCTACGCCCCACCGAGCGCAACGACGGTCAAGTCTTGGTCTGCAAAAGCCCAGGACGACTTCCGGTTTTCGATAAAGGCGCCTCGCCAGATAACCCACATCCTCAAATTGGGTAAAGGATCATCCGATTCAGCGAAGCGGTTGGGCAAGACGCTTGACATGCTAGGGCCGAAGCGAGGTCCGATCCTTTTCCAGCTTCCCCCCTTTATGCGACAGGATCTGAAACTCCTAGAATCGTTCCTTGGGGAAACGTCAATGTTGAAGGAGAGCGTTTTCGAATTTCGCCACGAGTCCTGGTTGTCAGACCCGACCTATGCTCTGCTGGACAAGTACCAGGCTGGATGGTGTATTGCTGAGACAGAAGACATGAAACCGATTCTGAAAGTCATTGGAGGTGTCGCCTATTTCAGGTTGCGAAAGGACATGTACGACGGTAAAAGCATCGACGAGTGGTCGATCCGAATCAGAGGACTCGCCAAGGAAGCCAAAGAGGCCTATGTGTACTTAAGGCATGACGAGACTGGAGATAATGCGGGGCACGCCGTCCGTTTAAACGAAAAGCTCCTGCAAAAGAGCTAGACTGGATTCCTGCATTTCTTCGTCTTGAAGACTCTGAAACAAATAGAATGGAGGTCTTCTCTCTGGTTGTAGCTATTCTTATCTGAAAGTTCCGACCGGACTACAACTTATGACGACTCTGCAAAGTCAAAGCCATGGGATATTCGTTGGGACCCTATTCATCTTCGCCCTACTCTCTCCGCTGGCCATCGGACCCTCGGCGGCAGAGAGAGTGGTAAGGCCCACATGGGACCGGACATATTTGTCCGTCGTACCGGGAACAAGCTCTGTGGAGCAGACGAGTGATGGAGGATTTATCATGTCGGCAATGAGCCGAGGTCTGTGGGTGGCGAAAACGAATCCTGCCGGTCTGCCTGAGTGGCTGAGAGAGTACACTCCAGCGGGGTACTCGCAATCAAGTGGGTTCGTCGTGCGGACAAGCGACAGCGGCTACGCAATCATCGGCACAGCTCTTTCAAACGGTTATGTGACAGGCTTCGACGGTTGGCTCCTCAAACTCGGCGCCATCGGCAATGTTCAATGGAGCAAGACCTACGGCGGCCTTCAGGATGATTTCCTCAGTGCAGGCCAACAAACTTCGGATGGAGGATACATAGTTGCAGGGAATACGCAATCCTTCGGCTCTCCCTACGATTCTAGTAATGGGTGGGTCCTACGGCTAGATGCACAGGGCAGTGTTCTCTGGCAGGAAGTATTTCCAGCCCAAGACATATTTTCAATCGACGAAACGAGTGATGGAAGCTTCTTGGTGGCTGGGGCCGTAGGAGTCGCTGGTCAAGCGGATGCTTGGTTGCTAAAGCTGGATTCGGAGGGAAGAGTGGAATGGCAGAGGGCGTACGCTGTTCCTGCAGGGAATTCCATCATCCGTGATCATGCCTTCTCTATTCGTCAGACTCCTGACGGAGGCTACGTGGTGGGGGGCGACGTGATCGCATGGGGAAGTTCACCGTATTTACCCTTCGAGATACCGCTACGATCATACGCCTGGGTCTTGAGACTTGACTCCCAAGGCGAAATTGTATGGCAGAGACTATTCGGTGGAGGAGGCTTCACTCAACATGTCTACGTCTCGGAGATGTCTGATGAAGGATTCATCGTGTCTGGGAGATTTGAAAAGGCCAACCTTGGAGGTCCGCTCGTCGGACTAAGCGGTCCCTTCTTGCTCAAAATGGATGCTGAAGGAAATCTTGTCTGGCAAAAGATCTATGGTGGAGCGAACGACTTTCTAATACAATCTCAGCAGACGAGGGACGGCGGTATCATCGCGGTGGGTAGCCTGGTTGGCGGCTCGCCGAATTGTTGTGACAATCTTGCGTGGGCTCTAAAGCTTGACTCTGAAGGTAATGTTCGCGGTTGTCCAGTGGGTGTTCAGTCAAACGCGACGCTCGCAGACACTTCCGCGACCGTTACTAACACGACGGTTGCCAGCGTTAACACCAATTCTACCGGGACACCTACTGATGTGACCGTCACAGCACCACCCATTCTCCTAGTTCAGAACCAGTGCCCTCTTCGGAGCCAGCAGGTGCAGGAAGAGGATGCGATTTCAGACTCCTCCCCCTTCTATAAGGCACAGGTGATAAGGACCAGTATCCAGCAGTCTGCTGGTTAAGTTCTGAGGATCGTCCGTATTCGTCAGGCGGTCTTCGCGACTGCTTTCTTCAACTCTTCATAGTTGGGCTCTTTGCTGGGATCCTCTGTGACCCACCTGTAGGTCACGACGCCGTTCTGGTCGAGGATGAAGGCGCTCCTCTTCGCTACGGTGTAGCCCTTCAAGTTTCCAAAATTCTCATGGAAAACGTTGTACTGACGGACGATGTCTCTGTTATAGTCGCTGAGGATTGGAAAGTTGAGGCTATTCTTCTCAACGAACGCCTTGTTTGTCCAAGGATCATTGACGTCGATGCCGACAATCTGGGCGTTGAACTTGTTGAACTCCGCGAGGCTATCTCTGAGCGAACACATTTCCTTCGTACAGACGCTAGTGAAGGCGCCTGGAAAGAACGCTAGAAGGGTTGCTCCCTTGGGCTTCAAAAGTTCTTGAAGACTGCGCGGCTTCCTGTCAGAGTCGTGGAGGGTGAATGTCGGAGCTTTTTCTCCCTGGTTGACCATTTCCGGATCCAAGGTCCGAAGGTCTTTTCGGTGTTTCTAAACCTTACACCGAGTCGGCGAACGCCAAGTGTTTTTGAAAAGAGAGGGACTAGAATCTAAGAAAAGAGTTTGGGAAGTAGAATAGATCAGAGTGGGCTTGTTACTCGTGCTTCTCTTCGCCCGCGGCACAGGAAGAGTCGTGATCGCCCGGATCATGGATATTCTTTGATCCGTGTGCTTTGTCATTATCGGTGTCTGTGTCGTGGTGCAAATGGAAAGCTGGGTTAGACTTGCCCATGGACTTCATCAAAGCTACTGTAGTATCCAGTTTGTTCTTGACGACTCCGAAGGCGTTGCCATTGTCTTTGCCGTTTCCTTTGTCATGCGGGCTAGGATCGTGGGACTTGGCCTCGCCGCATGAACTGCCGCTACTGCTATTGTCGCCACTGCTACTTCCAGATGGCGTCGTGGGATTCTTGCCCCCGCCGCCAGGCGTTGTGGGTGTAGGACTGGTGCCTTGCGTTGAGGGCGAGTGCAGCAGGAATGGGACGAGAAATGCCCCTATTCCTGCTGCGATGAGGGCTGCTGCTCCGAATGTGCGTCTACTTGGTACTATCATCTTGTTTTCCTATCTCCCTTTGTTTTCGGACCCCCCTTCCGGGCTGGCTATATTATTCAAGGAATTGTACACGCAAGAACCTGTCAATCCATTCTCACTCGACGTCGAAATCTTTCAGGAACCGTTGGTGGATATCGAAAGCCGATATACTATCAGAGGATTCGAAGGAAAAGGTAGAGAACCAGAATATTCGGAACAGTCACTAGTAGTCCGACCTTCGAGAACTCGATCGAGCTGAACCCCGAACCTCTGCTCTCGGCCGCTTCCAGAATGATCACATTACTTGCCGCTCCTAGCAGAGTTAATCCTCCTGCCAGAGTGCTCGCACCGGCCAGCGCGACCCAGGCCTTGACATTACTACCAGTGAATCCTGCAGCTTGCATCGCCTTGATGTAGACCGCGACGAAAGGCACGTTGCTCAGTAGCTGGCTGAAGATCAGACTGGTCAGAATTATGACACTTAGAGAGACGACTATATCTGTAGGATTGAGCGCGGGCAGGTAGAGTAGCAAGGATTGGAGAGCGTTTGAATCCCAGAAGCCCTGGACTACGATGAATAGGGACATGAAGAAAATTATGATGCCCCAATCCACGGATGCGAGGATCTCCCGCCGCCTCGTACTTAGCAGATAGACTATGGTCGCACCGAGCAGCGAGACCGTCCCAAGGTTTACGTTTCCCTGAACTCCAAAGAGTTGAGCGACTCCGACGAGAAAGAAGCCGACGACTACGACGCCGGCTACGTACGCTGACAGTTTTGCGAGCCTTCCATCTTTGATTGGTGGCAGAGAAATTGTCCCGAAGTCTTCTGCGGATTTTGCAAGGTCTTTCCGATAGTAGAATCTGAGGATGAGGAATGTGACGAGGAGTCCCATGATTGTTGGTGGGACTAGAAAGTAGAGAAAGTCGAGCATCGGGTTTGGAATCCCACTGGACAAGCCTATGAGCAAGTTCTGGGGATTCCCAACTGGAGTCATCGCGCTTCCAATCGTCACTCCGAGCGCGAGTGTCATCAACAGAACACTCGGTTTTATCCGCATCTGTTTGGAGAGCCCTAACATTATTGGGGTTGCTGTCAGGGCGAGTGTGTCGTTGACGAGAAAGGCTGAGAGTAGACCCATTCCGAATAGCACCAATACCAAAGCTCGTTGTGGAGTCCTTGCAAGCCTGATCATTCTCGCCGTGAGATATTCGAGGAGTCCTGACAGCTCCATGGCCGCAACGATCGAGAACATTCCGAGGAGGAAGAATATCACGTCCAAGTTGATAGCTGCATACGCGTCTTGTAGAGGGATGGCTCCGGAGAAGATCATGGCCACTGCTCCTGCGAGCATGATGGTCCAGATGGGAATCTTGAACCGGCGGAAGTTTCTGAGAGCGATTAGAGCGTAGACGACTGCGAAGATGCCTATCGGGAGATAGTGAAGCGGGGGCATCTAGAGCAAATCCTAGGGATAGTGCTGACGCTCTGTTAGCTGATAGGCACGCTGTCTTGCGAAAGTCTTCTGGTCTGAATTCAGTTCAGAGTTCTTCAAGCATCTTCTTGGACCATAACAGCGAGGCCTCAGGCTTCTTCAAGAGCTTCGTGGGCTTGGTCTTCTTCGGAGCTGAAGCGGCTTTCGTTGCCCCTGGAATGAGACCCTTGTCGTGGAGGACTGGGTGTGGTCCGGCGGGGTCCTGTCCCAGGCCCACGACCATGCCTTCAGGATCTCGCAATACGCCGTTCTCATAGAAGCCCCGGTGGCGTCCTTCGTAGTCGATTATGTTTCCGTGTTCGTCCAGCCAGGCTATGTTGTGGCCATCGAAGTCTACGATTCTAGTATCTTTCAGAATTCTATACCGGGCGGCACCATTCTCATCCCAGATAACATCGATCTCTTCTTCCTCGGCCTCTCTTGCAGGTTCTGATTCCATTCTAGTCCGCTCCCCTGAAGATGTGTTAAGCTAAGAAGGTTATCTACACTCTTACGAGTCAACGAAGTAGGATTCGACGAAACAGAAAAGACCTTTTCCTTAAAATAGCAGGAAGGCGGTATAATCCTCGATTATGTCGCGGGTTCCGGCGACAACTCATACTTGTCCCGTATGTGGCCACACCGGCCCATGCACACAGTCCGCCGGAGAGACGGGCCAATTCAGATATCACAACTGCCACGTCTGCGGTTCTACTTGGAAGGAGGCGAAGGTGCAGGATCCAGGTGACAAGGACTCCAAGCCTCTACAGACGGCTTAGAGCGAGTCTGTTCCTATTTTCAACCCAGAAATACTAGTGAATGCGGCCTCCTCTCGACAGCGTTGCCTCGACCCAACCAGCGTTCAAAGGTTAATCGTCGCCAGAGAACGAAGAACAAGAAGAGACATCTAGCACTCAACAGTAGGAAGCCAAGTAGACGCCGTCTTCATAGACGCTTATCGAAGACGTTCGCTGGTTAGTCTGTTAAACTTAGGACCTTGACCTCGGTTTCTTCTGCTTCTACAACATGCTGGACGTGAACCTGTAGGACTGATGCAGCAGTCTGGTCAGGGCCGGAAGATCACTGTTCTGCCCTAGCTTCATCGATACCCAGCCTTCTCGGTCGTGGGGTTCAGGAGACCGAGAGGCCATGCCTCTGGCGAGAACATTCTCTTTGACATCTTGGGGAAGACGGACATCAATTCTGTCGGGCCGGTGGATGTGGGCAAAGGCCTTTCCTCCTACTCGTAGCTCAACGCTGTCTCGACCGCTATCATAGGCTTCAACGCCGGGCACCAGGAGCATCTCTCCCGTAATGATATCGAGTAATCCCATTGGTCTCAGTCCAGAACCCGTCGACTTATTTCGCTTCCCCCAGCGAGGACGATATCTATCATTTCGAGAGCTGGACTGAGAAGAAGCGCGACTTCGGTTACTTCGATCCGTCAGCTTCTGGTGCTTGGCGAAGGTGAATGTATCTCTTCAACCGAGGCCATCCGGTCTTCGCATACTTCAGTCGGGTCCGATCGTTCTTTACCCATCGGAGCATGTGAAAGAAGCTTCCAGCCCTCTTCTCATCCCTATCCGTGAGAGGCTCATACCCTAGATTTCTGATCTCGTCCAGATATGCTGTCTCGACATTATGTTGAGCGTCGCCGGAGATGATCGCGGTCTTGACCTTCTCTTTCCCGAACTTCCTGAAAAGCTCCTCTCGGGTTTCATCGAATACGAAGCTGCGGCAGATCTCGATCTCCTCGTCAGCCCCTAGCTTCATCTCTAGGAGCAGACGGAGGGTTAGCTCCGTCGCCTTCTTGAGATAGAGTTTCTTCCGAAAATACGGACTCTGGAAATAGTTGACTGGAATGATGTCATAGTGAAACTCTCCTGTCTCCTTCCGGTGCGCTCCGATTATCGCTCCGAACAGAAGGTCCCCGACACCAGCATCGTCAACTTGGACGGTCACTTATTCCACCGGGCTATCTTGATTGAGTGGTCGGGTCTACTTCAACGTTAAACAAAAAAACAACGGATATCGAGAGATTCTGTTCCCGAGTCAAAATTGTTCGAGGGTTTTCAGCCCGGACCCCGTAGCTATCACGACGACACTATCCTTCGCGTCAATCGCCCCGATATCGTACAGCTTCGGTACGGCTGCGAAAGCCGCAGCGCTGGAGGGCTCTACCAACAATCCGTCCCGTTTTGCAACATTAAGCATCGCTCTGTGAATCTCACGATCAGACACCTTCAAAGCTAATCCTCTGGATTCGCGGAGACTCTTCAGAATCCAGGCCCCAGCTAGAGGCTTTGGAATCTTCAGTCCCTTTGCAATTGTCTTTGGTAATTTCCACTCCGGGACCTCCATCTTCCCCTTGTTGTGCGCGTCGACTACTGGAGCGCATCCGGTCGGTTGGACTGCGATAATTCGGGGCCGTTTACGTATCCATCCAAGTCTATAGAGGATCTTGAACATCTTCCACATCCCCACCAGCCCCACTCCTCCTCCAACAGGATAAACGATGCAGTCGGGGCTTTCCCATCCCCGTTGCTGGCAGATCTCGAGGGCCATCGTTCCTTTGCCATCATGTCGGAACGGGGTCACGAATGTTGAGCCATTGTAGGCCCCTGTCTCTTCAGCGGCTTTGGCTGCATGTTGTCCTGCTTCTGAAATCGTGCCTTTGACCTTAGTGACCCGAGCCCCTAGTTTTTTCGAAAGCTCAACCTTTGCATCGTTAGCGTCGCTTGGAAGGTACACGTGACAACTAATTCCAGCCATTTGTGAGTAGAGGGCAAAGGAACAGCCCGCGTTTCCCTCCGAGGATAGTACGAGCTTTCTGATTTTTAGTTGCGAGAGACGTGTGACAGCGAGAGAGGCACCTCGGTCCTTGAAGGTTCCAGTTGGGTTTCGAGTCTCGTCTTTCACCCAGATGTTGCGTAAGTGTGGGAATGATTTTACTGGACGGAGGGGAGTGTCTCCTTCCCCTGCTGTCACGGGAATTGTTCCCGCTTTTACCGGGAGAAACATGTGGAACTTCCACATGGAACGGGTGTCGTTTTCCAGCTGTCGTTTTGAGTAATGGGATAGAGCTGTTTCGTCAAGCAGCGTGTCTAGTAGACCCTGGCATTTGGGGCACTTGCCTAGAGGTGCTTCCTCAGGGAAGAAACGGTGACACTGCGTGCATTGGAGACCAGTGTAGGGCTGCATGGGTCGTTTCAACGAACTCCTTGCGATATCAGATCGGTCTCCGAGAATAGTTTTAGGTGGGGTTTATATCGAGACACGAGAATATCGTATTTCGATATATTGGTGCGACGATGAGCAGGGTCGTTACGGAACGTATGGTGAAGAGCTTCCTCGACCTCTTCGTTCTCGACCTACTCGACGACAGCCCGAAACATGGCTATGAGATCATGAGAGAATTGAAGACGAGGACGGGGGCTAGGATCGGGGCGGGCACCTTGTACCCGCTACTCTACGAGCTCGAGGAGCGGAAACTGGTGGCTGGAGAATGGAATTCTCCAAACAGGCGTAGCAGAAGAGTCTACAGGATTACAGAGCCGGGGGCGAAGTACAAGAAAAACGGATTCAAAGGCATAGACCTACTGATCCGATCCTCTAGCTCTGACTCTGGCACCTGAGTCAGCCTAGGGTCTCGTATCCACGATCCGGCTAATCTCCCTTGGCTCGCCTATGATGGCCTCACAGAAACTGTCGCCCTTACCCTGACACAATACTTCGATAGACTCACATCGACTTCCAAAAATCTCACCCACCGCACCGGTGAGAATCCCACGCCCGAAATGGCAGACAGGTGTCTTACCAGTCTTGTTTCGAACTGATACACCGTTCTTCCACCTTATCCTCGCAAACTTTTTGGTCGGATTGAAATCGATGATCTCCAGTCTTCCCCAACCGTCAAGGGTCCCCAGACTACTTGCGATTCTCTGTACGTCGCTAGGGGTCTTGATGTTGAATCCCGCCTTATGGGCGAGGTGGATGTATTGGGCGCCTCCTTCTCTTCCGATCTCGTATTGGAAGCTCGTGGCGGTAACTGGTCCGAAACTCTCCGTCAGTCGGTCCTCGATTGAATGAATAAGTTTGACGGGTATGAGAATAAATCTAGCTCCATAGGCGCTGAGCGTCCCTTGTTTTTCATTCATAACGAGTTCCCTGCCAGCACCTGACTTGCTCTTCTTGCTCTTCCTTTTGGACAAGGAGACTCTGAACCTAGGCGGTGGAATAGTCCTACTAATAGTCTAGTGATTATCCAAGGGAAATCCAATAAGAATTCGTGGATATTTCCGCTTCTTACTAGCTGTTTACAGTTGCTGTGCTAGTCCCGCCTTGCTCCTTCGAAAAATAATTTCTAATCCTTGCTATGATCCGGTTCCGAAGCGTGTTCTTGCGGCCCAAAAGTCTGTTCTCCCAGTCGACCATAATCAGGAAATATGCTATCGGAATCAGGAGTGCGATGGAAAGAATAGTGGTGTACAAGTCTCCACCAAATGTTTGCGGGATCAGCTGACTTGACTGCCGTGCGACATAGAGGACAGTCAGTATCCAGATGAACTTACCCGTGTATAGAGAGAGCAATGTCTTCGGTAGACTGTAACGAATCATGCCTAAGGGAATAAATGCTGTATCGACCAGAGGAGACGCTGCAAACACAACGCCTACTAGAAATGTGCTTCCGCCGAGATATTTCCGCAGAGAGTCAAATCTCTCAGGTTTCCCAATCGCACGCCTGGCGCCGTAACCCAGCGCATAACTTGCAAGTTTGCCGATGCAAGCGCCGAGAGCGGCTATCGACGCGATTTCTATGATTCCAACTCCCTGGAACGCTGATCCGGGAGTTGCAACCAGCAAGACGATGAATAGGAGCGAAGGGGTTGGTACGAATGGTATTACATTCCCAATTATGCCGAGAAAGAAGACTAGGAGTAGAGGATTGCCGGCGAAGAGTGTTGCAACCCAATTAATCCAGTCGTAGAGGAAGAACATGACACTAGTGCAGTTTCTGCCGATAGCGATGTTTGAAAAGCTATCTGAACCCCAGCAATTTTGCCAAAACTGGCAGGCAGAGGCTTCAAAAACCCGAAGCTAAAACGACGCGTTGGACCCGAATGCCTCAGAAGGATGTCTACTCGAAGAAGATAACCTCAGAGGAAGAGCAGAAGAATTTCGTCCTCGTACTGAAAGACCGACTCGCATTCTTCCCGGAGGAAGGAGAGACATTCAAGCTCATCCACAACGGCCAACCTAGAAAGGCGAAGATTGAATCATACCCATGCTCCTGCAGGGGACCCAACCAGCCACATTCTCACTACTTCGTCAAGTCAAAGGGTCTCAGAGCCGGGGACAGAATCACGATCCAGCGCGATGTGAAGGGCGGAGGCCGCTACTTCTTACAGATCCAACATCACCCCCGGAGAACCTAGGTTATTACGGTTCTGTCAAGTCTTCGGTTGTTCGATGACTTGGCTTGCTCTCATCGACTCTGGGGATTACCGTCGTCGTCGGGTTCCCCTTCATTGCTTCACCTGAGAGCCCTTGCGCCTCAGAGGCACGTAGCCTCGTTTTGGCAGGGAACGGTCGAACCTCAACCGTCCCCTCACGCCCAGAGCGTGGTAGCTTGGCCCATTGCCAGGCAGGGATTTTACGATAGCCAACCAACCGGGTATCCCAGTTCAGACCTGTCACTTGGTCGGAGTCACCTCCCTTACCCCAGCGTGACAGGCTCATTCGACGAACGCCCCTAACGATCAATTGGTCACTCCTCGAACATAACGGTTAGAGATGACCGAAAAACAACAAACAGCAACCGAAGAGTTGACAGTGCCGTTATTACCAAGTCCCGTTCGATTCGCGAACTGGCTGAGCCGATGGTTCAGGTCGATCTACTGGGCGGGATAGGAGAAATCGGCGGAAACAAGTTTCTCGTCGAAGACTCCGATTCTCGGATACTCCTAGACTTCGGAATGAGCCTAGGCGCAAGAGGCCAGTTCTTCTCCGAACCCTTCCTCTCGCCCAGGGATAGACAAGGCCTCGTGACCCTCGGAATTCTACCGGACATACATGGCCTCTATAGAGACGAGGAGAATCCACCAATCGACGCGGTAGTACTCAGCCACGCACACATTGACCACTCAATGTGTATCTCACTGCTGAACAGGAAGATTCCGGTCTACTGTGGCGAGACTACTCTATCGATTCTGAAGACGCTGTCGGAGATGCGTCCGAGAGGATTCGAGAACGACCTTGAAGGAATAGAATTCAAGACTTTCAGAACCGGGGACAATGTCAGTTTTGGAAAGATCCAGCTGGAACCAATCCACGTGGATCATAGCATCCCTGGCTCCTACGCTTTCCTAGTTCATACCTCGCGGGGAACGATAGCTTACAGCGGGGATTTCAGATCTCACGGACCAAAGTCGAACATGACAAAGGACTTTTCGGATGCGGCCGAACGGTCTGAGCCCGAGCTTTTCCTTTGCGAGGGGACGAATTTGGTGAGAGGAGATCTGCGAACCGAGCAAGAGGTGCTGGAAAAATCAGAGCATGTCGTCAAGAAGACGAAGGGCGCAGTGCTCGCCAGCTTCTCTTCGGCGGACATAGACAGGTTGAGGACCTTTCATGAGATTGCCGAAAAGAACGACCGGCTTCTTGTCGTGTCGATGAAACAGGCCTATCTTCTCAGGTCGCTCGCAAACGACAAGCACCTAGATGTTCCGAATGTGATTGGAGACCCGCACATCGCGGTCTATCAACGATCGAAGAAGACCTACTATAAGTGGGAGAAGGACATTCTCAGTTCTGTGACTGTGAAGACCTCGAAGGATATTCGGGAGATGCAGCCTAAGATAATTCTAGCCTCCAGCCCCTATGACATGAACGAAGTCTTAGACATACAGCCCGGTCCAGGCGGCGCGTACATCAACAGCAGCTCCGAACCGTTCAACGAGGAGATGGAGATGGACCATGAACGGTTCACAAACTGGCTGAACCATTTTGGACTGCCAATGTACCAGATTCACAGCTCCGGGCATATGATGCCTACAGAGCTACGAGAGACGATCGCCCAAGTGAAGCCGAAACGGCTGATACCTATCCATACTGAGCAACCCGAATTGTATCGTCTGTTCGTGAAGGATCTTACGATGGTCGAGCTTGGAAGCAAAGGATCGACGGTCGAAGTTTGATCCTAGACTTGGGTTGAGTCCGAATGGGTGATGAGGGAAAGCCTGCTGTCTTGAAGGATGGGCGAAGAGTGAATCTTCGTACCTACAAGCCTCCGGACAAGGAACAGCTCATCTCAATGTACGCTAGTCTTTCACAGGAGACTCTGAGGTGGAGCATGCCTCCCTACAATCGTGAGAGAATAGAGCGCATGACTTCCGACTTGGACAACAGAATAATTGTCCTAGCGTTTGACGGTCAGAAGGTTGTTGGGC
>Ga0209154_1001748_pt1 | contig 12530 bp, 12 predicted proteins | sample GraSoiAngelo_121_FD_185878 | JGI IMG/M metagenome (GOLD analysis project Ga0209154, IMG submission 185878) | Grasslands soil microbial communities from the Angelo Coastal Reserve, California, USA - 14_0919_12_20cm (SPAdes) (version 2) | ecosystem: Environmental > Terrestrial > Soil > Grasslands ... | reverse complement strand
CCTTTGTTCAGGTTACCAAAGGGATGGCTGACTGTCCTGTGCCGGAGGGTCCAATGATCACGGAGGCTGAGATGAGAACCCAGGCGCACTCACGGATTGAACGCGGTACAAGTTGCTTCCTGTCCGGGCGCTGCCGGCTTGCGAACTCCTATCTCTACGACAAGGAGATCATTCCACGCGTCCAGAAGGCTATCCTCGCCGACGGTCACTTCGCCGACACCAGCGTCTGGGCCGAAGGCCAACGCCGATGGGTTTGGCTCAAGGGGTGTGTCCGACGCAAAGAGCAAGCTAAAGCGTTGGAACAGCTGGTGCGCCGATTAGACGACGTCGAGGCGGTGATAAATCAACTTGTGGTCAGACAACGGTAGTGTTACCGGCCTGACTGAATAGCGATGTGCGTGATGCCAGCCGAATTGCGAAACCGTAAAATTCGTGCTGTGGCCACCAGGCCGACGTCAGAGGATCAGGCAAAAAAAACCCGCCGAAGCGGGTTGGGCACTGACGGGAGGTCAGCGCCAAAAAAATGGCGGGAGCGTCAAGTACCAGCGGGCAAGTCCCAGGGCGAACATGAGCGCGATAATGCTGGCGGCTGCTTTGTGAGGCCATACGCTCGCGCCGCTGCAGCTTCGCTCGAGGTCCCGGCTGTAGGCGCGCCAGGCTCTGATGGTTTGGCAAGCCGCCTTCGGATCGACCGCGTGCGCGCCGACTGTCAAAGGGGTCTCAGACGCTCGCATTATGCGCGGCAGCCAGTGCTGCGCGCTTGAAGTTGCCGCTCAAATCCAGATCGTCCGCGCCGGCTTGCGGTATCGACTCGAGCAAGCCGAGTTCCTCAAGCTTGGCGAGCCACTCCAGAATATGTTCGTAGGGATGGCTGCGCAGACAGGCGCGGATCACGGCGGTGGGTGTCCCGGTGCCGACTAATTGAAGCACCCGCCGGTATTCAGCCGGAACGTCGGCACTCTGGTTCACGGACGCCTGGCGGCCGGCGTCAGTGCGTCGGTAGATTCGCTCTGCTAGGTGCATGTCTGTCTCCACGGGTGAAACCGTCCTTATCCCCGGACGCAATGATCGCTGCTCTGCGCCCTGGAGGAAAGTGAGTTGAAACACTTTTACAAGGGCAAGCGAGCAGGCAGTCATGCAACTTGGTCAAACAATGTTCGGGCGGCCGAAGGCCTGCCCTGACGAGGCTATTGAAGCGAAGCGAGGTACTGCCCGAGATCCTCGATATCCTGGTCGCTGAGCGTGCGCGCCACGCTGGTCATGCTCCCCGCGTCGTTGGTCCGGGTGCGATTCTTGAAGTCCCTGAGCTGCTTGACGATGTATTCGTAGTGCTGAGCGGCGACGCGCGGAATCTCGTTCTGGCCGGCGAAGCCGCCCAGGTGGCACATGGTGCATAACGTTTCGTCCGCCTTGGCCTTGCCGCGCGCAGCGCGAACGTCGTCGAGCTTGAACCCAATGGGGCGCGGCTTCTGGGCGGCGAAGAACGCGGCGAGATCGAGCATGTCCTCGCGGCTCAGAGGCTGTACGAAGGGATCCATCAGGGGCTCCTTGCGGCGTCCTTCCTTGAAGTCGCGCAGCTGCAGATAGAGGTAGCGCGGGGTCTGCCCCGCCAAGACCGGAAACTGCGGCGCGCTCGAGTTGCCGTCAGGGCCGTGGCAGGCGGCGCAGGCCTCGGCTTTCTTGCGCCCGGCCTCAACGTCCTGTCCCGCCACCGCTAACGGCAAGGCGGCAAAGACAAGGAAAAGAGCCGCTCTTTTATTCAGTGAGCGAGAACACCAACACGCTGTTGCCGCGCTTGAAGTCGATCTGCGTGTTGCCGCCGCAGCCCATCGCGACATATTGCTTGCCGCGGACCATGTAGGAAACCGGCTGCGCGTTGGCCCCGGCGCCGCAGTTGAAGCTCCACAGCTTCTTGCCGGTCTTCGAGTCGAGCGCGTTGAAGCTGCCGTTGCCCTCGCCGAAGAAGAACAGCCCGCCCGCCGTCGCGAGGCCGCCGCCGATCAGCGGTTGCGCGGTATCGTGCTTCCACGCCACCTTGCCGGTGTCCACCTTGACGGCGGAAACGCGGCCCCATTGCTTCTCGCCCGCGATGACCTTGAACGCGCCGCCGAGCCACAGCTTCGAGCCGCCTGGATACTTCGCCGCCTCGACGTGATAGGTCATCGGCTGGTGGAGGTTGAGCGCGATGGCGAGCCGGTTCTTCGGATCCCAGGCCATCGGCGACCACTCGACGCCCCCGTTGGCGCCCGGCAGCATGCGCGCGCCCTCCGGAGTGGGCAGCACCCACATGTTCTCCTGCGGGATCATCGCCTGGGAGAAGCGGATCAGCGAGCAGTCCTTGCGGTCGTGCACGTAGACGTGGCCGGTCTTGCCGCCGTGGAGCACGCCGGGAACCATGTTGCCGCTCTTGTCCCTGACGTTCACCAGGATCGGCGGGCTGACCGCGTCGAGGTCCCACACGTCGTGGGCGACGTACTGGAAGTGGCACTTGTAAGTGCCCTGGTCGAGGTCGACCGCGACCAGCGAGTCGGTATAGAGATTGTCGCCGGGCCGCTCGTCGCCGTAGAGATCGGGTGAGGGATTGCCGGCCACGAACCACGCAGTGCGCCTCTCGAGGTCGATCGCGGGATTCATCCAGACGCCGCCGCCGAGCGCCTGATAGAAGTCGCCACCCTGCTGCGAAAGCGTTGCCTTTTCCTTCGCGATATCGCGATGCATGTTGCGGCCGGTCGCGTCCGTTTCTGCCCAGACGCCCTCGTGCCCTTTCTCAGGGATGGTGTAGAAGGTCCACAGCAGGTTGCCCGAATCAGCGTCGAATGCCTTCAGGAAGCCGCGGATGCCGTACTCGCCGCCGTTGGTGCCGATCAGGACCTTGTTCTCGACCACGGTCGGGGCCATCGTTTCGCTATAGCCCTTCTCGGGGTCGGCGATCTGCCTTTCCCAGACCAGCTTGCCGGTGCGCGCGTCGAGCGCGACCAGCTTGGCGTCGAGCGTGCCCATGAACAGCTTGCCACCGGAAATCGCCACGCCTCTGTTGTTCGGGCCGCAGCAGAAGGTCGTCACCGGCCCCATCCGGTGCTTGTAGTGCCAGAACTCTTCCCCGGTGGCGGCGTCGGCCGCGTAGACATGGTTGTACGAGGTGGTGAGATACATGACGCCGTCGACCACGATCGGCGCGGTCTCCATCGACTCGTTCACTTCGGTCTGGAACACGAACGCCGGACGCAGCTTGCCCACGTTCCGGGTGTTAATCTGCGCGCCGGGATAGTAGCGCGTCTGCGCGTAGTTGCCTTGCGTGTGCAGCCAATCGCGCGAGTCGTCGCCCGCTTGCGTCAGCTGGTCCTGCGAGACACTGATCATTTTCGGCACCTGCGCGGGCGAAGATGACGCCGCGAAGATCAATAAAATGCTGCTGGCAAGCGCGATCTGCTTAGTCACGAAGGCCTCCCCTTGGTGGAAACCGCGCAATTAGTCTAGGCTTGGCGGCTACCGGTTGCAAGGCGAGAGGGAAAATGGTTCGCCTGATCGCCGTCGCGTGCGCATTCGTCGCGGCGGCAGCGCATGCACAATCGATCAATATCAATTCCGAGCTGCTTGCTGCGGCGCGGCGCGGCGACACGGACGCCGTCCGGGCGCTGCTCGAGCGGGGTGCAGCAGTCAATTCACGCAACCGCGTGGGCGACAGCCCGCTCATCAGCGCGGCGAAAAACGGCTACACGCCGATGGCGCTGCTGGTCCTCGAGCACGGCGCCGACGTCAACCAAAGGAATCTCTCGGGCGTGTCGGCGCTCATGGCGGCGGCGTTCAGCGGCAATGTCGAGCTGGTGCGCGCGCTGCTAGCGCGCGGTGCCGATCCGGCGCCTGTCGACCGGGTCAAGAAGACCGCGGTGCTCTACGCGGCCGGGAACGGCCACGCGGAAGTGCTTGGCCTGCTGCTCGAGCGCGGCGTGGACGTCAACCAGCGCTACGACAACGATCTCACCGCGCTCATGTGGGCCGCGGCGTATGGGCGCGACGCTGCCGTGAAGCTGCTGCTCGAGCGCGGCGCAGACGTCTCGGCGCGCGACAACCGCGGCAAGACCGCCGCCGACATGGCGGCAGAAGGCGGCCATCGCAGCACGCTCGAATTGCTTCGCAAGAATGCTTCCTGAAAATGCCTGAACGCTATGGCAAGGTGGCGATCACGCTGCACTGGGTCGTCGCGGCGCTGGTGCTTTGCCAGCTCTCGCTCGGCTGGTGGATGCTGGATCTGCCGAAGAGCCCGCCAGGCCTGCGCGCCGGATGGTTCAACGTGCACAAATCGATCGGCATGACGATCGGCCTGCTGGCCCTCTTTCGCCTCGCCTGGCGCATCGGCCATCCGCCGCCGCCGCTGCCCGAATCGATGCCGCGCTGGCAGGCCCGCGCCGCCCGTGCGAGCCACTTCCTGCTCTACGCCGCCCTCATCGCGCAGCCTCTCATCGGCTACCTCGGATCGTCGTTCACCCCCTATCCGATCAAGTACTTCGGGGTCGCGCTGCCGTATTGGGGGTGGGATGCGCCGGCGTTGAAGGAGCTGTGCAGCGCCGCGCACTTCGGCCTCGCGTGCCTGATCACAGTGCTCGTCGCCGTGCACATTGTGGCGGCGTTTAAGCATCTGTTCGTGAACCGCGACGGCGTCTTCCAGCGCATGGTGCCTTGGGGTGCCGTGATCCGGTGAGGTGCGGCTGGGCAGCGCTGGTTGCGTTCGCGGCTTGCACGCAGGCGTACGCCCAGACGGCCGGCAATCCGGCGACTGCGACCGAGGGAGCTGCTGTCGAGGTGATCGGCATCAGGCCGGTTCCAGGCCTGGGCACGCCCCTGCGCGATATTCCCGCCGCGGTGCAGAGCGCGACGGCGAGCGAGTTGAGCGAGCGCGACGCGCGCGATCTCGCCGATCACCTCGGGCGCGGCTTCGCGGGCGTCACGCTAAACGACGCGCAGGCCAATCCGTTCCAGCAGAGCTTGAACTACCGCGGCTTCACCGCGTCGCCGCTGCTCGGGCTGCCGCAGGGCCTGTCGGTGTTCGTCGACGGCGTGCGCGTGAACGAGGCGTTCGGCGACATGGTGAACTGGGACCTGATTGCGCGCAACGCCATAGCGACGGCGCATCTCGTGTCCGGATCGAATCCGGTTTTCGGACTGAACACGCTCGGCGGCGTGCTGTCGATCCAGACCAAGTCCGGCTTCGCCTTCCCAGGCAGCGCGCTGCGGCTGGCGGGCGGGGCTTTCGGCCGGCGCTCGGCGCAAGCCGAGACCGGCGGTCACGGCGAGCGCGCCGACTACTTCGCCGCGGTGAACCTGCACGACGAGACGGGCTGGCGCGAGCACTCGCCTAGCGCGCTGCGTCAGGCGTTCGTCAAGGGCGGCTGGCAGGACGCGCGCACGGACCTCGACGTGTCGCTCGCTCTGGCGGACAACTCGATGCAGGGCACGCAAGCGCTGCCCCTGTCTATGCTGCAGCAGCCGCGCCAGGCTTACACCTGGCCCGACCGCACCGACAACGATCTCGCCTTCCTCACCGTGCGCGCGAGCCACTTCATCGAGAACGACGCTCTGCTCTCCGCAAGCGTGTATCTTCGCACTCTCAACCAGGGCAGCTTCGCGAGCAACGTCAACGACAACTTCGATCCTGCAGCTGCGGCCGGCCCCGGCAACGCGCCGGGCTTCAACGACCGCGGCGCTCTGGGGCAGCACTCGGCCGGCGCGGCCTTGCAGCTCGTGGCGCGCCGGGAGCTCGGCGAGACGGTCCACGAGCTCACCTTCGGTGGCTCGCTCGACGGCGCGACGGCGACGTTTTCGCAGGAACGCCAGGAAGCCGCGTTTACCCCCGATCGCGGCACAGTCGGGCTGAGCGCGTTCGCGCCGCACGTGCAGGTCGGCGCGCGCAACGCGTATCGCGGCCTTTATTTCATCGACCAGCTTTCGCCGGCGCAGAGCTGGACGCTTACGCTGGCGGGCCGCTACAACATCGCCCGCGTGCTCCTGCAGGACCGCTCGGGCCTGCGCCCCGAGCTCGACGGCGACCATACGTTCAGGCGGTTCAACCCCGCTCTCGGGGTGAATTGGAACCCTCACCCGGCCGTGACCTGGTTCGCCTCGTTCAGCCAGGGAGTGCGCGTGCCGGCGCCGGTGGAATTGACCTGCGCCGACCCTAACGCCCCGTGCGCGCTGCCGAACCAGTTCCTCGCCGACCCGGAGCTCAAGCCGGTGCTCGCGCGCACGGTAGAAGCCGGCGCGCGGCTGCGCCCGACGCGACAGTTGCGCATGTCGGCTGCGCTCTACCGCAGCGTGCTGAATGACGATATCCAGTTCGTCACATCCGGAGCTGCCCCCAACGCGGGGTTCTTCCAGAACACCGGCAGCACCCTGCGCGAAGGGCTCGATCTCACGTTTGGCGCGCGAGAGGAGAAATTCGCGCTGAGCGTCGCCTACAGCTACCTCCACGCCGCGTACCTCACGCCTTTCAGGATGCGCAGCCCCAACAACTCGTCGCGGGACGCAGCCGCGGAGATCGCCATCGAGCGTGGCAATGCGATCCCGGGCATCCCGCAAAGCGCTCTCAAGCTGCTCGCCGACTGGACGCCCGTGCCGCGCCTGTCGCTTGGCTTGGGCTGGGCTTGGTTCGGCAGGCAATATGCGCGCGGGGACGAAAACAACCGTGATACCCATGGCGCCTTGCCGAGTTACGCGCTCGCGCAGGCGTTCGCCCGCTATCGGCCAGGCCACGACTGGGAAGTGTCGCTCAAGGTCGACAACCTTTTCGACCGCGATTACCGCAGCTTCGGCGTTTTGGGGCGAAACTTCTTCGCCGGACCCGGGGGCACTTTCAACGCGGCTGCGGCCGTTCCTGAGCAGTTCGTTACGCCCGGCGCGCCGCGCGCGGTGTGGCTAGCGTTGCGCCACGAAATGGACCGGAAGTAGTATGTCAGCCGCTTCGTCCAGGAGGAGCTCATGAAATCCATCTTCACTGCGGCGGTTGTGTTCGTGGGCGTGAGCGCCGCAAGCGCCCAAACCCTCGATGACCTCAAGAGCGACGGCAGGAACACCGACGACATCCTGACCTATGGGATGGGCTACCACCAGCAGCGCTACCGCCCGCTCAATCAGATCAACAAGAAAACCGTCGGGCGGCTGGTGCCGGTATGGAACCTGAGCCTCGACAACAACTGGGGCGAGCAGGCGCAGCCGATCGTCTACCGCGGGGTGATGTACGTGACCAACGCCAGGGCGACCGTGGCGATCGACGTTGCCACCGGCAAGCAGCTCTGGAAGCACACGCTCGACTGGCCGCCCGAGACTCCGCGCGTCGTGTGCTGCGGCGTGTCCAACAAGGGCGCGGCGATCTACGACGGCAAGGTCTATCGCACCACGCTGGACGCTCACGTGCTTGCGCTCGACGCGAAGGACGGCAAGGAAATCTGGAAATCGAAGGTCGCCGAATGGAGGGACGGCTATGCACTGACCGTCGCGCCGCTCATTGCGAACGGTGTGCTCGTCACCGGGATCTCCGGCGCGGAGTTCGGCATCCGCGGCTTCATCGACGGCTGGGACCCCGGGACCGGCAAGCAGCTGTGGCGCCGCTACACGATTCCGGCGCGCGGCGAGAAGGGCAACGAAACCTGGCCGCAGGACAACAACGCCTGGGAGACTGGCGGCGGCTCGGCGTGGATCACGGGGTCCTACGATCCGGAGCTCGACCTCATGTACTGGGGCATCGGCAATCCCGCGCCGTGGGCGTCGCAAAGCCGGCCGGGCGACAACCTCTACACGTCTTCAGTGCTCGCGCTTCGGCCCAAGACGGGCGAGATCGTCTGGCACTACCAGTTCACGCCGAACGACGCCTATGACTACGACGGGTGCTGGGAGCTGATCCTCGCCGAGCTGAACGTGCAGGGACGCAGCCGCAAGGTGCTCATGCAGCTCAACCGCAACGGCTTTCTCTACGTGCTCGACCGCGCGAGCGGCGAATTGATTTCGGCCAAGGCGTACGAGAAGGTGAACTGGGCGAGCCAGATCGACCCGAAGAGCGGCCGTCCGGTCGAGACCGACATCGCGAAAAGCATCCGCGACATGAAGGCGACCGAGCACTGGCCTTCGACGCGCGGCGCCAAGAACTGGCAGCACGCCGCGTTCAATCCGCAAACCGGTCTGCTCTACGCCAACACGCTGCACGAGGGCCGGATGTACAAGCACCTGCAGACCCAGCCGTACGCGGTCGGCCAGCGCTATCAGTTCATCGAGAACCTGCCCCTGGCGCGCGTCCCGGAAGAGCCGGTCGGTCACATCGAGGCCATCGATCCGCTCACGGCGGCGAAGAAATGGCGCGTGCCGCTGATGGATTTCCAGGTCTGGTCGGCGATGCTCGCCACCGGCGGCGGGTTGCTGTTCACCGGCAAGGAGACCGGCGAGTTCATCGCGCTCGACGCCGACACCGGCAAGCAGCTGTGGCAATTCCAGACCGGCTCCGGCATCAACGCCCAGCCGGTGACCTATACGCACAAGGGCCGGCAGTACGTGAGCGTGCTCTCCGGCATCGGCGGGTTGTACTGGAACATCGCACGCGAACAGCTGAAGGACAAGGTGCCGCAAGGCGGATCGGTCTGGGCGTTTGCGCTGATGCCGGATTGATGAGACGCATCGTTGCCTCGCTCGCCATGGTCTGCGTTCCGGCCATGGCGCAGCAGGCGAAACCTTTCACGCCCCAGCAGCTGAAGACCGGCGCCGAGCTCTACGCGCGCAGCTGCTCGCCGTGCCATGGCGCGCGCATGCTTGACCCGCAGGGTGCTTTCGACCTGAGGAAATTCCCGCGGGACCAGCGCGAGCGCTTCGTCAACGCAGTCACTCGTGGCAAGAACCAGATGCCGGCCTGGGGCGATCTGCTCAAGCCCGAAGAGGTCGAAGCCCTATGGGCCTATGTGATCAGCAATTAATGGTTATGCGCGACTTAGATACTTGCCCTAGCGACGCTTCTCCGCTAGCGTCGCGGGCGAGATGGAAGTGACCCGGCACGCGACGGTCCTTTTTGCCGACGTGAGCGGCAGCACGAGCCTCTACGAGACGGCGGGCGATGCGGTCGCTCTGACGGCGATCGGGCGCTGCATCGAGCGCATGCGCACGGCCGCCGAGTCGACCGGCGGGCGCGTGGTGAAGACGATCGGCGACGAGATCATGGCGCTGTTCCCGAGCCCGGATGCGGCGGCGGGCGCCGCCTCCGAGATGCACGCCACCATCGAGCAGCTCGCGGAAGTCGGCGGCACCAAGCTCGGCGTGCGAGTCGGCTTTCACAGCGGGCCGGTGATCCAGCGCGACGATGACGTGTTCGGCGACACGGTGAACATGGCCGCGCGGCTGGTCGAGCAAGCGGGCAAGGGCCAGATCATCATCTCGCACGAAACGGCGGAGCTGCTCAGCCCGGCGTTCAGGATATTCACGCGGCCGCTGTACTCGATCCAGGTGAAGGGCAAGACGGAAGAGGTCGAGCTGTGCGAGGTCACGTGGCGACCGGTCGAGGACCGGACCACCGTCGCGGGATACCGTCCCAAGGTGCGCGCCGCCGCGACGGTGCTGCGCCTGAAATACGGCGACACGGAGGTCACGCGCCGGCGCGACAACGACTCGATCACGATCGGGCGCGAGCAGGGCTGCGGCCTGGTGGTCGCCGACCAGAAGGCTTCGCGCCAGCATTGCACCATCGACTGGCGCCAGGATAAATGGGTGCTGAAGGACCACAGCACCAACGGCACCTACGTCACGGCCGAGGGCGACAGCGAGATGCTCCTGCGGCGCGAGGAACTCACGCTGCGCAAGCACGGCTGGATCGCGTTCGGTCAGCCGCGCTCGGGCACGACCGAGGTGGTCGAGTATTTCTGCGATTGAGCGCTAGCTCGCCAGCGGGCCGGGGCGCTCCAGGTAGCGCTTCCTGATCGCCTCGAGCGCCCAGTAGGTGAGGGCGCCCACGGTCCCCGTCGGGTTGTAGCCGCCGTTCTGCGGAAAAGCGCTCGCGCCGACCACGAACACGTTCGGCACGGCCCAGCTTTGCAAATATTTGTTGACTGCGCTGGTCGTCGGGTCGGCTCCCATGATCGCGCCGCCGGTGTTGTGCGTGCTCTGATAAGGGACGATGGTGTACTTCTCGGTGCGCGGGGTGACGTTCATCTTCGACGGGCCGATCGCCTTCGCGATCTGCGCCGCCTTGTCGGTGAGCCACAGCGACATCTTGTGCTCGTTCGCGCGGCGATCGAAAGTCATGCGCAGCAGCGGCAGGCCGTACGCATCGCGATACGTCGGATCCAGATCGAGGTAATTGCCGCGGTAGCTCTGGCAGGCCCCCTGGATGGTGATCGGGAAGGAGCGGTTGAAGTAGGTCGCCACCGCCCGCTTCCACTGCGCGCCCCAGCGCGGCGTGCCGCGTGGCACCGGCCGCACCTCGATCGGGCGCGCGCCGCTGCTCGCGGCGCTGAAGAAGCCCCCGCCGATGAAGCCCAGGCCCGAGTGGTCGAAGTTGTCCCCGTTGAACTCGTCGATCGCCATGCCGAGCCCGCCCGCGGCCATGAACTGGTTGAAGATCCTGTCCTCGAAGAACAGCGTCACGCTGGAGGGCGTCTGGTAGGCGTAGTTGCGGCCCACGACACCGGTGTTTGCAGCCGGGTCATAGGGCTTGCCGATGCCCGAGAGCAACATCAGCCGCACGTTGTTGAGCACGTAGGAGCACAGCAGCACCATCTCAGCCGGCTGTTCGAACTCGCGGCCGCGCGAATCGACGTAGGTGACGCCGATCGCGCGTGTTCCGGCGGCGTCGAGGTTCACCCTGGCGACGTTCGCGTGGGTGCGCAGCTCGAAGTTCTTCTGCTTCATCAGGTTCGGCAGCACCGCGGTCTGCGGGCTCGCTTTTGCGCCCATCTCGCAGCCGAAGAACTGGCAATAGCCGCAGTAGACGCAGGCATTGATCGTCGCGCCGTATTCGTTGGTATAAGCACGCGAGATCGCGGCGCTCGGCGTCGGGAAAGGCTGGTAGCCCATCTTTTCGGCCGCCTCCTTGAACAGCGCGCCGGCATACGCGCTCTTCAGCGGCGGGGTCGGGTACTCGCGCGAGCGCGGACCCTCGAACGGGTTGCCGCCGGGGACGATCTCGCCCTTGAGATTGCCGGCCTTGCCGCTGATGCCGTAGAGATACTCGAAGCGGTCGTAGTGGCGCTCGAGCTCGTCGTAGCTGACGCCCCAGTCCTGGCTGGTGCAGTCTTCCGCCAGCTGGCCCTTGCCGTAGCGCGCGAGCGTGCGGCTGCGCGTCTCGAAGTCCCAGGGCAGGAAGCGCCAAGTGAGCCCGCCCCAGTGCACCGCGGCGCCGCCCACGCCCTCGCCGGGGCGGAAAGAGCCGAGCTGGCGCATCGGCAGCGCGGTCTCGGCGGCGTTGTTCCTGAACGTGATGGTCTCGCGCGAGAGATCCTGCATCAGCTCGTGGCGGCCCACGAAGCGCAGCTCGTCATGCGCGTAGGGCATGGCGAAGTCGGGATCGGTGTCGCGCCAGTGCCCGCGCTCGAGGCCGACGACTTTCAGGCCGGACTCGGCCAGCTCCTTCGCCATGATGGTTCCCGTGAGGCCGACGCCGACGATCGCCACGTCGACGGGTTTGAGCTTAGTCGCCATGGCTGCTCCCCCGGTCATTGCGGCCGAGCAGGATGTGCTTCGGGTGCCCGTGCTCGTCTACCTCGGCGACGCTGTCGACGATGTCCTGGATCGATACCGGCACTGCGTCGTAAGGCACGCCGTGCTGCTCGACGTGCGCCGTGTAGACGGCCGCGACGCCCGGGAAGCCGACCAGCTTCCAGCCGGCCTTGTCGCGGTTGCCGCCATAGATCGGATCGGCGAAGAAGCCCTCCAGCGTGTTCGCGAGCAGCATGTTGAAGAAGAACTGCGAGCGCACCGCCTCAAGCTCGATCTTGCCGCCGTCCAGGCCGCGCAGCACTTCATCCTGCTGCGCTGCCGTGAGCGCGCTGAAGCTGTTGCCGTATTGTTTCGCGCAATGGGCATTCACCTCGCCGATGCCGATGCGGTACACCTGCTGCGGCGTGAGCGGCGACTGATAGCCTTGCTGCGGCGTGCCCTCGGGCCATGGGCCCTGGCGATACATCTTCGCCATCGTCCCCCAGCCGCCGAAGAGCTGCCGGTCGATGAAGTAGGCGACACCGGCCTCCTTCGCGCCGGGGCCGAGCTCGTCGGCGGGAATCAGCCGCGCCACTGCCGCTTCGACGAACGCGACCTCCGGCTGGGTGAGGAACAGGTAAGTCTGAGGACTGCCGCGCGCGCCGTGCTGAGCGTGCGCTTCAGCGGCCAGGGTTGGCACGGGAAAACTGGCGGCGCCGCCGATGGCCGTCACTGACTTGAGAAAGCGTCGGCGCGCAGGGGACTTTTCCATTTTCTCCTCCTCAGGAGCGGGATTCGATTATGCGCTGCTGCGGTACTTCCCGATAGCGCCTTTCGCGAGGGCCATGCCGTGACCGGGGCGCTGCGGG
>Ga0209154_1001743_pt1 | contig 12550 bp, 10 predicted proteins | sample GraSoiAngelo_121_FD_185878 | JGI IMG/M metagenome (GOLD analysis project Ga0209154, IMG submission 185878) | Grasslands soil microbial communities from the Angelo Coastal Reserve, California, USA - 14_0919_12_20cm (SPAdes) (version 2) | ecosystem: Environmental > Terrestrial > Soil > Grasslands ... | reverse complement strand
GCGGACCGATCCTGTATCGCCAGATTCGCATGGGGCAGAACGGGCGGGAGTTTCCGATGCTGAAGTTCAGGAGCATGAGGGTCGACGCGGAGCCTGACGGACAAGCCATCTGGGCGCGCCGCAACGATGCTCGACTGACGCGAGTCGGCGCCTGGATCCGCCGGCTCAGGATCGATGAGCTGCCTCAAGTGTTCAATGTCCTCATCGGGCACATGAGCTTAGTGGGTCCGCGGCCGGAGCGGCCGGCATTCGTGCGCGAACTGGCCCAGGCCATTCCGTATTACCCGGAGCGCCATTTCGTGAAGCCCGGCATCACCGGATGGGCGCAGGTGCGCTACAGTTACGGATCCTCGCAGAGGGACGCCCAGGGAAAGCTGGAGTACGATTTGTACTACGTGAAGCACCATAGCCTTGCCTTCGATCTCATGGTGCTACTGCAGACCGTTGAAATTGTTCTCTTCCGCATCGGTTCGCGCTAGCCCATCGCGCGCCACCGCGGCGGCGGCGTAGCCGCGTGCTCGATCTGTCTCTGCGCAATCCCGCGATCTTCAGCTACGCATTCGGGACGCTCGCTTTCGTCGCTTTCGGGATTCATCTCGCAACGGGCTCGCGCGGCGGCGCGCGTGCGGCGGTGCTGCTCGCAACCATCGCCGCGAGTGCGCTGTGGGCCGCTCTGAATCTCGGCTACGCGCTCACCGAGGGAGGCGCGTGGTGGAAAGCACAGGCCATGCTCGACGCGCTGCGCAGCGCCGGCTGGCTCGCGTTCGTCATCGCTTTGCTCGGCGGGGTGCGCCGCGGCTCGCAATGGGGACCGGCACTGCTGCTGCTTCCCGCGGCGGCGTGGTTCCTGCCCCCCGGCGCGCCGGTCGCAGACGCCGGCGTCTCGCGCCTCGCCTTTGGCGTGCTGCTCGGCGTTTCTATCGCCGGCCTGGTCCTCACCGAACAGGTTTTCCGTCGCGCCCTGGAGCAGGCGCGCTGGGCGATCAAACCACTCTGCCTCGGATTGGGCGGCGGCTTCGTTTTCGATCTGTACATGTATGCCGACGCGCTGCTCCTCGGGCGCCTGGACGCCGACATCTGGGCGGCGCGCGGCTTCGCGCAAGCCCTGGTGATCCCCTTCATCGCGCTTGCGACCGCACGCAACAAGGACTGGACCATCGACATCGCGCTCTCGCGCGGCGTGCTGTTTCACTCCACCGCTTTCCTCGCCTCGGGAATGTACCTGCTCGCGGTGTCGGCGGCGGGCTATTACGTGCGCTATTTCGGAGGCAGCTGGGGAAAGACCTTCCAAGTGGGATTCATCTTCGCCGCAGTGCTGCTGCTCGGCTGGCTGTTTTCCTCGGGCGCGCTGCGCTCGAGGCTCAAGGTCTTCATCAACAAGAATTTCTTCTCCTACCGCTACGACTACCGCGAGGAATGGCTGCGCTTTACCAGCCTGCTTGCGACGCGTGAAAACAATATCAGCGCGCCGCAGCGCTGCATCCAGGCGCTCGCCAACCTGGTCGAGAGCCCGGGCGGCGCGCTCTGGCTGCGCGGCGAGCAGGGCAGCTTCGCGCAGGCGGCGAGGTGGAACCTCCCCGAGAGCCAGGCGCGCGAGCACCCGGAGCATCCGCTGGCGAGTTTCATGCGCAGCACCGGCTGGGTGGTGAATCTGGACGAATACCGCGAGGATGCGTCACGCTACCCGGACCTCAAGCTGCCCGCGTGGCTGGAGAACCTCGCTCAAGCGTGGCTCGTCGTTCCGGTCATCGCGCAGGAGGACTTGATCGGCTTCATGGTTCTCGCCGCGCCGCGCGCGGCGATCGACGTCAACTGGGAAGTGCGCGACCTGCTCAAGACCGCGGCGCGCCAGATCGGCAGCTTTCTCGCGCAGATGCAGTCCTCCGAAGCTCTGCTCGAGGCGAAAAAGTTCGACGCCTTCAACAAGATGACCGCCTTCGTGGTCCACGACTTGAAGAACCTCGTCGCCCAGCTCGCGCTGCTCCTCAAGAATGCCGAACGTCACCGCCACAATCCGCGGTTCCAGGAGGACATGCTCGCCACCGTGAGGCACGTGGCCGAGCGGATGAATAAGCTGCTGCTGCAATTGAGCACCGGCAGCCGCGGCGCGGAGAACCTGCTGCCCGTCGACCTCGCCCTCGTCGCCGGGCGCGTCCTCCAGGCCAAGGCGAAGGATGCGCGGCCGATCGCCATCGAAGCCGCGCCCGAGGTGCTCGCGCTCGCGCACGAGCAGCGCCTGGAGCGCGTCATCGGGCATCTCCTGCAGAATGCGCTCGATGCGACCGAGCTCGGAGGCGTGGTGGCGATTCGCGTATTCGCCGACGGGTCACGCGCGTGCGTCGAGGTCAGCGATACCGGCTGCGGCATGAGCGAGGAATTCCTGCGCGAGAGGCTGTTCCGGCCCTTCCAGACCACCAAGGGCGCCGGCATGGGCATCGGCGCCTACGAGGCTGCGCAGTACGTGAAGGAGATCGGCGGGGCCCTCGAGGCGCAAAGCAAGCCCGGCGCCGGGTCGAAGATAAGGGTTATCCTTCCGCTGCACCGGGATCCTGCGTGGCAGGACCGGCAACAACGCGAAGTCGCGTGAAGCGCAAACCATGAGCCAGAGCAGAGGACCGTTGCTGATCATCGAGGACGACCCGGCGCTGCAGACGCAGATGAGCTGGGCGTTCGAGCAGTACGAGCCGGTGCCGGCGGCGGATCGGGAAAGCGCTCTTGCCCAGGTGAGGCGCCACCGGCCGGCCGTGGTGACCATGGACCTGGGACTGCCGCCGCGCCCCGACGATCCCTCCGAGGGTTTCAGGCTGCTGCAGGAAATCCTCACGGCGGCCCCGGACACGAAAATCATCGTCCTCACCGGGCAGAACGACCATCAAAACGCCCTGCAGGCGATCGCCCTGGGGGCCTACGATTTCTACGCCAAGCCTTTCCAGCCCGAAATCCTCGCGCTGATCATCGAGCGCGCCTTCCGGCTGCACGAGCTGCAGGCGGAGAACAAGCGCCTGCAGTCGGCGCAGCGCGCGGGCCCTCTGGGCGAGCTCCTCACGCGCGATCCGCAGATGCTCAAAGCCTGCGCCACCGTGGAGAAGGTGGCCACCACGAATGCCACCGTGATGCTGCTGGGCGAATCGGGCACCGGCAAGGAGCTGCTCGCGCGCGCGGTTCACGCGCTGTCTGCCCGCAGGGAAGGCCGCTTCGTTGCCATCAACTGCGCCGCCATCCCCGAGAACCTGCTCGAGAGCGAGCTCTTCGGCTACGAGAAGGGCGCGTTCACCGGCGCCACCAAGCAGACGCTCGGGAAAATCGAGACCGCGCATCGCGGCACGCTGTTCCTCGACGAGATCGGCGACCTGCCCGCCGCGCTGCAGGCGAAGATCCTGCGCTTCCTCCAGGGCCGCACGATCGAGCGCCTCGGCGGCAGGCAAGAGATTGCCGTCGACGTGCGCGTCGTGTGCGCGACCCACCAGGATCTGGGCGCCATGATCGCGGAAGGCCGTTTCCGCGAGGACCTTTACTACCGGCTTGCCGAAATCGTCGTCGCCATTCCGCCGCTGCGCGAGCGCAAGGGCGACGCCGCCCTGCTCGCGCATGCGTTCGTGCGCCAGTACGCCGAGGAGCAAAGGCGCGGCACTCTGACTCTGCTTCCCGAGGCGCTCGCCGCCATCGAAGCCCATGCGTGGAACGGCAACGTGCGCGAGCTGCAAAACTACACCAAGCGCGCGGTGATCATGGCCGACGGAACACTGCTGCGCGCAGCCGATTTCGGTCTCGAGCCGGCCAAGTCGCACGACGACGTGCCGACACTCAGACAGGTGCGCGACGATGCCGAGCGCGATGCGCTGGTGCGGGTGCTCTCGCGCGTGAACGGCAACATGAGCCGGGCTGCCGAGCTGCTCGGCATCAGCCGGCCGACACTTTACGATCTGCTCAACCGGTTTGGCCTCAAGGAACTACAGCGATGAAATCGATCCGCGCGCTAGTGCTCGTCACACTGTCAATTGCGCTCGTCGGCTGCAGCCGCGACGATCCCGCCTCGCTCCTCGCCTCGGCCAAGCAAGCCATCGGCAAGCGCGATTTCAGTGTCTCCATCATCCAGCTGAAAAACGCGCTGCAGAAGGAGCCTGAGAACGCCGAGGCGAGATATCTCCTCGGGCTGTCGTTCCTGGAAAGCGGCGACGTCGGCTCAGCGCAGATCGAGCTCAAGAAAGCCTCCGATCTCGGCCTGCGCAGCGACGAGCTCGAGCTCGCGCTCGCGCGCACCGAGCTCGCGCGGGGCGCGAACGACAAAGTGCTCGCAGAGCTCGGCTCGAAAACTCTGTCCTCGCCGAAGCTGCAGGCCGAGCTGCGTGCCCTGGTCGGCATGGCGCAATTCGCGCAGGGTCGCGGCGCAGAAGGGCAAGCTGCCCTGGCCGAGGCGCTCGCGCTCGATCCGGGCAACGTGACGGCAAATCTCGGCCTGGCGAGGCTCGCGGCCTCGGAGCGGGATTTTGGCAAGGCCCTCGCGCGGGTCGATGCGGCTCTCATCGCATCGCCCGGCCACTTCGAGGCGCTTCTTCTCAAGGCCGACCTGCTTGCGCTCCAGGGCGAGAGCGAAGCGGCCGAACTCGCCTACCGCGACACGATCCGGGCCGCTCCCCGCGAGGTCGCGCCGCGACTGAGCCTCGTCACCCACCTGCTGAGGAACCGGTCCCTGGACAAAGCGTCCGCTGAAGTCGAGGCTCTCGAAAAGACAGCGCCCAAAGATCCGCGCAGCTCCTACGCCAAAGCCCTGCTGCTCACCGAGCAGCGCAAATTCGCGCTCGCGCGCGAGGCGATACTCCAGGTGCTGAAGGTTGCACCCGATCACGTGCCGAGCCTCACGCTCGCCGGGATGGCGGCGTTCCAATCGGGCGCGTATGCGGAAGCCGAAAGCCATTTGCGCAAGGCGGTCTTCGATGCGCCGAACGCAGTGGCGCCGAAGCGGCTTTTGGCGGCCACTCACCTTCGCATGGGGCAGACCGAGCTTGCCCTGACCGAGGTGCGCGAGCTCCTGACGCAGGACGCAAACGATCCGAAGATTCTCGCCCTCGCCGGCGAGGCGTATCTCGCCAGCGGCGACGTCGCGAGCGCGGCGCGTCAGTACGAGCAGGCGAAAGCGCTCGCGCCCGACAGTGCGGGCGTACAAACGCGCCTGGCAGGCATCCGGTTCGCCGCCGGAGATCCGGCGCGCGGCATCGCCGAGCTCGAAGCCGCATCGGCGAGCCATCCGCAGGACTACCAAGCGGACCTCGCGCTGGTGGCGAATTACCTGCGCCAGCGCCAGCCCGACAAGGCGCTCGAGGCGCTGCAGGCGCTCGAGAAAAAGCAGCCCGACAATGCGCTCACGCACAATCTGCGCGGCCTTGCGCTCGTCCTGAAGGGCGACTTCGCGCTCGCGCGCGCCAGTTTCGAGCGCGCCGTGCAGCTGCGCCCGAATGACATGGCGGCGATTTCCAATCTGGCGCAGCTCGATCTGCGTGAAAAGAAACCCGATGCCGCGAGAAAGCGCTACGAAGCGGTGCTCAAGACTGAGCCCGGCAACGAGCAGGCGCTTCTCGGGCTCTCGGTGCTCTTGCGCGTGACCGGCGCCAATCCGCAGGAAATCGAAAAACTCCTCAAGCAGTCAGTGGCAAGCAATCCCGCTTCGCCGAGCGCCCGCGCAAGCCTCATCAACTACTATCTGAGGAGCCGCGACTACAAGGGAGCGCTCGCCGCCGCGCAGGACGCCCAGGTGGCCTTTTCCAATAATGCGGCAATGGTGCAGGCGCTCGGCGTGGCGCAACTCGCCGCCGGCGAGACGCGGCAGGCCGTCGCGACCTTCACCCGGCTTGCGGAGCTGGCGCCGAAGGCGCCCGAGCCCGAAGTGCTGCTCGCGCGCGCCCAGATGGCGGCGAAGCAACCCGACGAGGCGATCAAGGCGCTGCGCGCTGTGCTTGCGCTGCGGCCTGACCTGGCGAGCGCGCAGCGCGACATCGCCGCGATTTACGTCACGACCGGCCGCCACGAGGACGCGCTGCGCGAAGCGCGCGCGGTCCAGGCCGAGAATCCGAAACAGCCTTTCGGCTACGCGCTCGAGGCGGAAGTCTACGTGGCGCAAAAGAAGTGGGACAGCGCCGAACGCGTTTATCGCGAAGCCCTGAAGAAGTTCGATCTTGCGGAGCTGGTCGCTCGCACGCACGCGGTGATGGAGGCCGCCGGGAAGCGCTCGGAGGCGGATGCGCTCGCGCAAGACTGGATCAAGCGCCACCCGAGCGATGCAACCGTACTCGCCTATCTTGCGGAGGGCGATATCGCGGCGAAGCGCTACGCATCGGCCGCGCAGCGCTATCAAAGCGCGCTCGAGCGGCAACCGAACAATGCGATGCTGCTGAACAACCTCGCCTGGGCGATGAAGGAGCTCAAGCAACCCAAGGCGCTCGAATATGCCGAACGCGCCCACGAGCTCGCGCCGGACAATCCCTCGATCATGGACACGCTGGGCTCGATCCTCTCGGACAACGGGCAAAGCGAGCGCGGACTCGAACTGATGGGGCGCGCTGCGGAACTTGCGCCCGACGCCTACCGGATCCGGCTCAATTTCGCCAAGGCTCTGATCAAGGCGGGGCGCAAGGACGCGGCGCGCAAGGAGCTCGAGGTGCTCGCGAAGCTCGATCGCCTGCTCCCCATCCAGCAGGAGGCAGCGGCGCTTCTGGCGAGCCTGTGACGTGACGACCATCGCGGTGGTCGGGCTGGGTTATGTCGGCCTGCCGCTGGCAGTCGAGTTCGCGAAGCACACCCGCACGATCGGCTTCGACCTTTCCGAAGACAAGGTCGGCGCTTACCGCAGGCACCTCGATCGGACCGGAGAAGTCAGCCCCGAGCAGTTCAAGGCGGCCGCGAAGCTCGAGGTCACGACCAACCCGCTCGCCCTGCGGGAAGCCGACTTCATCATCGTCGCGGTGCCGACGCCGATCGACGAGGCCCACAAGCCCGATTTCCGACCCTTGCTGAGCGCGAGCACCTCAGTCGGGAAAAATCTCAAGCGCGGCGCGACCGTGGTGTTCGAATCGACGGTCTATCCGGGCGCCACCGAGGAAGTCTGCGTTCCGGTGATCGAGCAGCATTCGGGCATGCGCTGGAAAAAGGACTTTTTCGTCGGCTACTCGCCCGAGCGGATCAATCCAGGAGACAAGCAGCACACCATCGCCAAGATCGTCAAGGTGGTCGCCGGCGACACGGCGCAGACCCTCGAGCGCGTGGCGCAGGTCTACGCGAGCATCGTCGCCGCCGGCGTGCACCGCGCGAGCTCGATCAGGGTCGCCGAAGCCGCCAAGGTGATCGAGAACACGCAGCGCGACTTGAACATCGCGCTCATCAACGAGCTCTCGATCATCTTTCACCAGATCGGCATCGACACGCTGGAAGTGCTCGAGGCCGCCGGCACCAAATGGAATTTCCTGCCGTTCAGGCCCGGCCTGGTCGGCGGGCACTGCATCGGCGTCGACCCCTACTACCTGACTTACAAGGCGGAAACCCTCGGCTACCATCCGCAGGTGATTCTGTCGGGCCGCAAGATCAACGACGGGATGGGAAAGTACGTCGCCGAGCAGACCATCAAGCGCATGATCCTGAGGGGATTTTCAGTCAACAAGGAAACGATCATCGTCCTCGGGCTGACTTTCAAGGAGAACGTCCCCGACACGCGCAATTCGCGCGTGGTGGATGTCGTGCGCGAGCTGCAATCCTTCGGCGCCAACGTGCTGGTGCATGACCCGATCGCAAACCCCGAAGAAGCCGAGCACGCATACGGCATCCGGCTCACCCAGTGGAACGACCTTCCCAGGGCCGCCGCCATCGTCGCCGCGGTGGCGCATCGCGAATTCACTCACCGGCCGCTGGAGGATTTCGTCGCCAAGCTCGCTCCGAACGGCGTCTACGTCGATGTGAAAAGCCAGGCCGATCGCGCCGCGCTGCGCGCGCGCGGGATCGAGGTGTGGCGACTGTGACCAAGCTTCCCTTGGAGAGGATCCGCGACGCGCTCTCGGGCAAGCGCCTGAGCTGGCTCGTCACCGGCAGCGCCGGCTTCATCGGATCCAATCTTGTCGAGAGACTGCTTAGCCTGAATCAGGACGTCGTCGGTCTGGACAACTTCTCGACCGGTCATCGCGAGAACCTGCGCGAGGTCGAGCAAGCGGTCGGCCGGGAAGCGTGGAAGCGGCACCGATTCATCGAAGGCAGCATCGCCGATCTCGATACGTGCCGGGAGGCCTGCCGCAACGCGGACCTGGTCCTGCACCAGGCCGCGCTCGGCTCGGTGCCGCGTTCCATCGCCGACCCGCTTGCCACCCACGCCGCGAACGTCACCGGCTTTGCCAACGTGCTCGCGGCGGCGCGCGACGCAAAGGTCCGGCGCTTCGTGTATGCATCCTCGAGCTCGGCGTACGGCGATCACCCAGGCCTGCCCAAGGTGGAAGAGGTCACTGGCCGTCCGCTCTCGCCTTACGCTGCAAGCAAATTGACCAACGAGCTCTACGCCGGGGTGTTTGCGCGCTGCTATGGCATCGAAGTCGTCGGCCTGCGCTACTTCAACGTCTTCGGCCCGCGCCAGGACCCCGAGGGCGCCTATGCGGCGGTGATTCCGCGGTGGATACGAGCGATGCTGCGCGGCGAGGCCGTGGAAATCAACGGCGACGGCGAGACCACGCGCGACTTCTGCTTCGTCGCCAACGCGGTTCAGGCCAATTTGCTTGCCGCCCTGACGGGCAACCCGCAGGCGCTCAACCAGGTCTACAACGTGGCGGTGGGCGAGAGCACCTCGCTCAACGAGCTCTTCGAGATCCTGCGCTCCTTGCTTGCCGAGGCGCCTGCGATCCGGCGCGTGCACCGCCCGTTTCGCGAGGGCGACGTCCGACACTCGCGCGCCGATATCGGCCTGGCGCGCAGGCTCCTCGGGTACGAGCCGACCCATACCCTATCGAGCGGACTGCGCGAGGCCTTGCCGTGGTATGCGAGAGGCTCGAGCGCCGCGGCTGCAGTGCAGTGAGCGCTCGCTCGCTCGCCTGCGCGATGGCGTTTCTTCTCGCCGGAGCGTCACCGGGCCTCGCGCAGAACCCATCGACCATCGAGCGCATCAAGCCGTCGATCCTCGCCGTCGGCACTTTCGAGCGCTTGCGCAACCCGCAGTTCAGTTTCGCCGGCACAGGGTTCGCCGTAGGCGACGGTTCGCTCGTGGCGACCAACGAGCATGTGCTTGCGAGGATGCTGGACATCGAGCGCAGCGAAACCATTGCGATCGCCGTGCGCGCCCAGGACGACACGGTCCAGGTGAGGACGGCGCGCAAAGTCGCTTCTGACCCCTCTGCTGACCTCGCGCTTCTGCGAATCGACGGGCCGCGGCTGCGGCCATTGCAGCTAGGAGACTCCGATGGCGTGCGGGAGGGGGAAAGCTATCTATTCACCGGCTTTCCGATCGGCGCGGTGCTCGGGCTCTTTCCGGTGACGCATCGCACCATGATCGCCGCAGTCACGCCCATCGTGATTCCCGCGGCGCGCGCCGACCAGCTCGACGCGCGCTCGCTTCGGCGGCTAAAGGCGGGAGCCTTCCGGGTCTTCCAGCTCGACGGCACGGCCTATCCCGGCAACAGCGGCAGCCCCGTCTACCACCCCGATTCCGGAGAAGTCATCGGCATCCTGAACAGCGTATTTGTCAAAGGCACCAAGGAATCGGCCTTGACCCAGCCAAGCGGCATCTCCTACGCCATCCCGGCGCAGAAGCTGAAAGAACTGCTGGAGCGCACCCGCTAGTGTCCTGAGTCCGAGATCCGTTTACAGAATCTGGCGACGCTGGCGAGGATTTCGTCGGCGCTCTTGGCCCAGACGAACGGCTTGGGATCTTCGTTACAGATGTCCAGATATTGGCGGATGGCGCGTTCCAGCTCAAGGGTGCTGCGATGCGTGCCGCGATTGATTTGGCGAGCGCTGATCAGGGCGAACCAGCGCTCGACCAGGTTGAGCCAGGAGCCCGAAGTGGGCGTGAAGTGCACGTGAAAGCGAGGATGACGAGCGAACCAACCTTTGACCGAAGGGGTCTTGTGCGTGCCGTAGTTGTCCAGAATCAGGTGCACGTCGAGCGCCCTGGGGACGTTGGCCTCGATCGTGCGCAGGAACGCCAAGAACTCCTTGCTGCGATGACGCCGATGCAGATCGCCGATCACGCGCCCGGAGGCGATGTCCAGCGCCGCGCGACAGAAGCCGCGTGCTCCAATGCGTGGCCCCGCGCGGGCGCTCATTGAGCGTGGTGGCGATCAGCTGCTCGATCCTCGCGTCATCGAGCTTGCGCGGCGCGCCGGGCCGCGGTTCATCGAGCAGCCCGTCGAGCCGCCGCTCAAGGAAGCGGCTGCGCCACTTGCCCACCGTCTGGCGCATCACGCGACAGCCCCTGGACACCTCGCTGTTGTCGAGCCCTTGCGCGCACGCGAGGATGATGCGCGCTCGTTGCGCAAGCGCCTGCGAGGTCTTATGCCGCCGCGTCCACTCGAGCAATTGATTGCTCTCTCGTGCCGTCAACTTCAACTCCTTAAGTCGCGGTCCCCTGCTCATCGTTCGCTCCCCGTGTGCTCACCTTACCGTGAGACACGAAGACGAACGAAATTTTCGCTAATTAATGACTCAGAACACTAGTCACGACTCGACAGGTCTTCGAGCAGGGCCACGATGAACCGCGTGATCTTGCTGTGGTCGCCCCGCATCGAGGCGACAGCCGCCGGTCCATAGGGGTATTCCGGTCTTGGGCGAATTCCGATGACTGGACGCAGCCGGAAACGGGACAGCACCCAATTCGCGATGAGCCTAGCTGTCCGCCCACTACCATTGGCGAAAGGATGGATCCGCACCCACTCGCCGTGAGCCCAACCTGCGACCTCTGCAATCTGCAGGAGTTCCTCTCTGGACTTGTCTTGGTCGAGCTTGATCCTGGTCGCCAGGGCGGTCATTCGCTTTTGGAGTTGCCCGAAAAATTTCACCAACTCCTCTTTCACGTCATGCGGCACGACGCCAAATACGCCGTCCACACTAACTTGCATGTTTTTGAGGCGAGGATGAGTGGTGCCACGGTAAGCACCCAGCAGACATTCGTCAGTCTTGGAGACATAACTCATACCTGAGAAGCAGTCCTTGTGCCATCGAGCTACTCGTACCGCGTCGAGCGGTTTGGCGGATAGCGCGTGCTCGATGAGTTTCTTGAGGACTTGCGCTCTGTTCGCTGTCCCTCGCTCGATATCTTCCGGGGTCGTCTCTTTATCGTTCCAGAAGTCCTTTCGAGGTTGGTTCATCGACGACGAGAACGGGCACGCTGGCGCCGCCTCTTGGGCGCCGGCGAAGACTCCGTATGATGCTCTACGGTGAAGCCTTCCTCCGTATCCTCCGCAGCTACGCGATGAGCCATAGCGAGCATTTCTGCGTGGGTAGCTACCTTGCCAGGCAGGTACTTCTTGGCGACGTTCTGAAGGGCCTTGTTCATTTCATCCAGCCGGAACGTCTTTTCGTCCTTCGCAGCTTGCTCCCGAATGGCGATCTCGACCCACGCATTCAGACTCTTCCGGTGGGCGGCTGCGCAGGTCTTAGCCAGCTCCTTGGTGGCGGCGGTGAGTTGCACATTCATCTGCTCTTTCGTAGTTGCCATATCAGTACCTCCATGGGCGCGTGCGCTAGTGACGATAGTACTATAGCATACTAGTGCTCGCAGGGCTAGTGTCCTCCATAGGGAACGCCGACAGCCTTCTTCCCACGCCGACAGGCGTGGTGCCGGATACCCGCGATTTGACTGTGAGGCGCGTTTTACAGTCCAGACCAAGCGATTCTGTCGCTCCCAAAGAGATCAAGCACTTAAATGCGAGGCATTAAGTCTTGCTTGAACCTCAGGCAGCGATTCACGAGGAAAGAGAAGCGATCATGAGAATCGCAAAAGTGCTGGCGCTGACATTGGCGATGGGACTGGCACAGGGCGCTGGCGCGATACCGTGGACGGAAGTCGGTGACGCGGGTGACTTGCCGGCCTCCGCTCAGGTGCCCATGGGATCGGGGCTTCTGACCTCGATTTTCGGGTCAATCCCCTCGACCAGCGCCACGGACGCGGACATGTACCGCCTCCACATATCGTGGGCGTGATCATCTCGGCCAATTCCAGGGCGGAGAAGCTGCCGCTCGAGCTGCGCGAGAAGATAGAGGGATTGCAGGTGCTGCTCCTCGCAAGCGTCGCTAGATTCTGTAAACGCATCTCGGACTCAGGACACTAGTCTCAGCCGAACTTATATCCTCACAAAGCCAGCAAATAGGAGGACGATGCGCGAATAGGGGGAGCCATGGACACGCTAAAGCCGGACTTCGTCATCCCGATCGAGACCATCGGCGTCATTATTTATCCAGAGACCAAAACGATTGGAGTCCAGTTCATCGACTCAGCGAAAAAGCGCGTCCTGCTATCGCTCTCCGGGCCGGCCCTACATGAGTTTTGGCTCAGTATTGGCCGTGCGCTAAACGAACACCCTCAAGTGAA
>Ga0209154_1001740_pt1 | contig 12563 bp, 11 predicted proteins | sample GraSoiAngelo_121_FD_185878 | JGI IMG/M metagenome (GOLD analysis project Ga0209154, IMG submission 185878) | Grasslands soil microbial communities from the Angelo Coastal Reserve, California, USA - 14_0919_12_20cm (SPAdes) (version 2) | ecosystem: Environmental > Terrestrial > Soil > Grasslands ... | reverse complement strand
GCTTCAGTGGAAAGCTTGTACGACAAACCCATTGTTGAAGCAGGCAAGGTCCGGGTTTCCGGTCCTTTTACTGTCGAAGCGATCCCAATTGCCTCTGCCACACCGGATGAGCCGCCAGCCTCGATCGTCGGCAGGGAGGACCGCCTCGGTTTAGAATCGAAAGGGCCTAAGTTCGAACCATCAGACTACATCAATACCCTCATTGGAATCCTGGGCAAAGACGGCGTGACTTTCCCGGGAGGAAAAAAGCTCATGCTGGAGAATCTGAGGCCTATGCAATCGTCGGGGTTCGTCCATGCTGAAGGAACCGCAGGGCAAAACGGGGCTACACTTAGAGTGGCCTTGTCATTCGGACCGAGATACGGTCCGGTAGGAGTTCGACAAGTTGACGAAGCTCTCCGCTCTGCAAATCGGACGGGCTTTGACATGCTAGTATTCGCTGGATTCGCAGTGGACCCAGAGGCTCGAGCTGTCATAGAAGAGAAGCCCCTCCCCAAGCTTCAAGTTCACTTTGCAAATATCAGTCCAGATGTTATCCTTGCCGATCTTCTTAAGACCACTCGAGGCAGTCAACTGTTCACGGTCTTCGGGGAACCCGACATTCGAATACGCGCGTCGGGAGACGAATATGTAGTAAATCTCCAAGGGGTCGATATTTACGACCCCGTCACCGGTCAGGTCCACCAATCCGAAGGCGCGGATGTACCCGCTTGGTTTCTCGACGAAGATTACGATGGTTTGACCTTCAGAGCATCTCAGATCTTCTTTCCTAAGGAAGCTACCCGGAAGAACCCTTGGGATAAGTTGGAAAACGCTCTTCGCAACAGCCTCGACAAAGAACGAATGGAATCTCTCCGAGGACTTGAATCGCTGCCTTTCAAGCCAGGAAAGGACAAGCGTATCGCGGTGAAAGTTATTGATGTTCGGGGAAACGAAGTGATGGTGACGCGAAACCTAAACGAGAGTGGTAATCTGAGTTTGGAAGACTGACACAATTTGAGCACCGTAGAGAAACCTATCGTTAACAGCCCTTTCGAAGAACCTTCTGCGTACTACGAATTTCCTGAAGGGCAACCCCAGCTCGTGACCGGTCGTCGTCAGGCTGGCTACTTTGTAGCTCCACGAACACGCGATCGTAGGGGACCGACGGTTCGCGAGCAACTGGTGATCTATGACTCTCAGCCAAAGATGGCCCCTGTCAATTTGATCCGGGCAAGAATAAAGGAATGGAGAAGGACGGGCTATCCGGGAGCCACGCGAATAACCCAGGACCTTCTTCGTCACTGGAACGACCCGGAGCGCGAAGGAAAACATAGATTGTTCTTTTGCGAGAAGGAGGCTGCGGAAACCATCATTTGGCTAGTAGAGGCTCCACACGCCCTCAAGCAGGGAATCAACATTCCAAAGGACGACGCATTAGATCAGCCGAGCGTGGACAAAGGTTACTCGCCTCTGCTCCGATATTGCTGCAAAATGGCAACTGGGAGCGGAAAAACGGTCGTGATGGCGATGATCATCGCTTGGTCCGTACTCAACAAGTTCTACAATAAGCAAGACCGAAGGTTCAGCGACGCAATCCTAATTGTATGTCCCAATCTAACCATCAAACAACGCCTCAGGGTTCTGCGACCCGAGGAGGATGGGAACTTCTACTCGGAGTTTGACTTGGTCCCACAGTCGATGGTTGCTCTTCTAACGAAAGCGAGAATCATGATCACTAACTGGCACCTCTTTGCTCCAGAAGACGACAGCGCTAAGCGTAACGTAATGCAGCGACCGAAAGAAACCGATACAGCGTTCTGCCGAAGAGTATTGCACGACTTGGGAGAAAAGGAGAACATTCTGGTAATAGACGACGAGGCCCATCACGCCTATCGTCCGCTTTTAGCCGAAAAAGGGTCGTCGCAAGAAACCTTGACGGCGGACGTCTCGACAGGCGAAGCAGAGGAAGAAGATGAGGTTGTCAGAACGGCCACGATCTGGGTAGGAGCCCTCGACAAGATCAACAAGGCTCGCGGAATCAACTTCTGCCTTGATCTCTCGGCGACCCCTTTCTTTACGAGAGGCACAGGTCGCCCAGAGGGGACTCCGCTTCCATGGATAGTCTCGGACTTCGACCTTATCGACGCCATTCAGTGTGGAATTGTCAAGATCCCTCGAATCCCCGTAGATGACAACTCTGGTGATCCTATCGCGAGATACTTTCGTATCTGGGAATGGGTCATGGATAAGCTGCCACCGGCTGAAAAATCGACTCAGAAGAGAAGGGCGAAACCAGAGTCGGTGCTTCGTCAAGCCGAGGACGCTATTGCCACCCTGGCATCGGGATGGAAGAAAACCTACGAGCATTTCAAGTCGAATGGCTTTCCTGTTCCTCCCGTGATGATCGTTGTCTGTGACAATACAAGCCTGGCTGAAGTTGTTCACAAGCACCTTGCAGATGGAAGCATTATCCCGGAGCTTGGGAACACTAGAGATGAAGTCACGATACGAATCGACTCCAGATTGCTTGACCAAGCCGAAAGCGTGGCTGAACCCGGCAAAGGAAAGACCGATTCAGCCGAAGCTCTTCGACTAAAGGTTTCAACTATAGGAAGAACGGGAATGCCAGGTGAACAGGTTCGTTGCGTGGTGTCCGTCATGATGCTAAACGAAGGATGGGATGCCCAGAATGTAACGCACATTCTCGGGCTGCGAGCCTTCGACTCACAACTGCTCTGTGAACAAGTTGTCGGGCGTGGACTACGACGGACGAACTACGACGATCTCAGTTCCCCCGAATATGTCGACGTTTATGGTATTCCGTTTGAAGTCATTCCCGTCCAGAAAGGAAGCCTGACAAGGCCTCAACCGCAGAGGCTCGCTACTCTTCGGTTCCCGAGAGTCGAGGGATACATTGTCGACGTGAAACAGCGAGTGGTCGCTGACATTGACAAGATTCCCCCCTTGTACGTGGACCCTTCCAAGGCTCCAACTGAGATTATTGTCAAAGGCCAAACTGGGTACAAAGTGGGCAGACCGGGGCTTCTTGGCCCGGGAGAAGAGTTGCGACAAGACAGAAACCCTTTCCATACTAGTCACCGGTTGCAAACTACGGTTTATCAGATAGCTGCCGAAGTGACTGACAAGCTTAGTCCCGAAGTCAAACCTTTTGTCTTTCGTCAGGTCTTAGACATCACTTGGAAGTACATCGAGAAGCGAGTCAAGTTCCGAGGCGGAGCTGCAGAGGAAGAAGTCGCTCTCAAGAAGTATAAGGACGAAATTGTGAACCGGCTCTGCAACGCTATCCGGCCCGATGCGGAAGCAGGGGAAGCGCCGATTCTTCCCCGCATAGAGCGTTATCGTCCAATCGGCTCAACCTCGGAGGTTCAGTTCAGGACGCTTAAGGAAGTACACGACACAATGAGAAGTCACGTGAGCCATGTGGTTGTGGACAGTGGCTGGGAGCATAGGGTTGCCTTTCAGCTAGAAAAATCTCCGTACGTCACTTCGTACGTGAAGAACGATCATCTGGACTTTACTATCCCTTACGAATACGAAGGGATGTCACACTATTACGTGCCCGACTTCATAATAATCATGAAGACTGAATCGGGCGCAGAGATCAATGTGATCCTGGAAGTGAAAGGATTCGAGGATGAGAAAGCACGAGCGAAGAAAACTTCGGCTCACCGCTGGGTCGATGCTGTCAACCACCACGGCGGCTATGGCAAGTGGGCCTTGCATGAATGCAAGAGTCCAAACGCCGTCGCTTCTCTTATCGAGAAGCTTGGTAAGACGTTGACCTGACCCCAGTGAAATCTCTTCGATTAACAAGGAAGAAGTCATACTCGTCAAAGGAACTAGGGCGCGCTATCCTTCGGCAGGTAAGCCCGGACTGGCTTGGAGGGCAATGTCCTTTCTTGGCTCTATCCCAACATTGCCCCTGCTGAAGAAATCCATTCGGGACGTCAAAACTTTGGACCCGGTCGTCAGCCTTCTAATTTAGCCTGTTCTGTCCAAGCGCTGGCACGTATTCAAGATTCTTTGTTCGCGCTCTTTCTGAGTTCTTGAATTCCTTTGGAGAGTAGCCCGCCAGTTCGCACTTGCTCTTCAATTTTTCTCATGATAACAGGGTCATTGAACCATACCAGTTCGTAATACTTTCCCCAGCCAATATCATTCCTTATTCTAGACTTGTCTGGATAACGCTCTCGGAATCTGAGAATAGCCTCCAGGTATGACTTGGCAATGGCTAGTCCTTGCGCGAAAGTTTCTATGTGGTTTAAAATGACAAACCCCTGTTCTCGCTCTCTTGCGAGGAACTTTAGCACTAGATCGCCAATTTCCCATCGTACTAGAGGGTTCGGATTCCGGTGACCTGCCTCTTTCAGGATCGATTTACATTGTCTAATTGTAAGGTCACATTCTTCTTCGACTTGCCTAAGCCGGTCAGCCATCTCCTTTCCAGCAAGTGCATCGCCCAACCCGACTACTGCAAGTGGTCGAGGGTTATCTCCGGAAAATCTGAGCTCGACGGATACCTCTCTTATCTTCCCTGTATTCGATTCCAAACCTCGAACAACTTTTGCCGAATGTTCGGCCGTTCTTTTTCTTCCTTCGCTTCAGAAAGAACATCGAACACACAATTCAGGATGTGGTAATGATATGCACCCATGAAGTCTGCGGCAAGGAAGGCCGAGTGTTCACTGTTAACTGTGATTGCTGGAAGAGAGAGATCTATCCACGCTTCTCGATAATCATTGACGCTCGGCGAGAAATTTATTCGCACGCCTCCCCTAATTCTTCTGAGACGTCTTGTAATTGGACTCTCACCTTCGGGATCAGCGACGGCTCCTGGTCCATCATCAGGACCAATCGTTTCCACTCCTGATCCATCTCCAGTACCTCCGAAAGTTCCGGACGTCAACTGAACGCCTTCCACAATACTGCCCAAATCATCCCCCTCTGAGTGCACGATTGTTGTTTTCCTCGGGAACAGTCCTTGAAAGGGATCGAGGAGCAGCTTTTGTATCTCATCGTCTGAGAAGACCTCCCTCAGATCAGCTTCGATTAGCTCAACCATTTGCTGTCTTTCAGTGTGCGGGTCTAGGCGAGGCTTGGCGCCTATTGCAGTAAGCCATTCAGAGAATGTTCGACCCACTTTTCCGACAAACTGCCTCCAGATTGCGGTTTGACGATTAAAATCCGTCTTTGTTGTAGTGAGAATATTGATCAGGTGGTCCGCCTTGACATACCCAGTGATCCTTGACGGATAGATCATAGCCTGATTGAACGACCATCTTGTGACGGTCTTCCCGCGAACAACCAGGGCAATGCCTTGAAGAGCCTCCTTAAGGTCCGTTTTTGTGAATGTGAAGACGCAAGGTACTACTTTGCCTCCATAGCGGACGGAAACTCTCTTTTCTTTCTCTATGATTTCTGGAGCAGAAAATGTCGGAACAACTTTGTCATCCTCGACATAAACGGAAAGACTTCCGAACGCGGGAGATAACGCGTAGTTATAATGCTCTGTTACTATTTCCCTTATTCGAGATACAGTTAGTAGCTCCCTATCAAACGCATTGGCCACCGTTATCTCTACCGCAGTCCCATTGTCTCGAATCATGTTCCGACTTTCGACGTAATCCCATTCGAGGTCGTCTCCTGCGAATCCCCACTCAGTTGCTCCGCGATAAGACACCGACTTTGTCTCTGTGTAAACCGAACTCGCGCGGTCTAGAAATATTTTCGCACCGATTCCAGCGAACCCAATGCTACTACCTCGGGTCTTGGTCTCACCCGCGATATTGTGATATTCGATGAACTCTTCCTCCGTCATTCCTTTGCCGTTATCTACGATTGTAACCATGTATCCGTTGCCCTGAATTCCGATCTTGATAGTCTGCGCTCCGGCATCGATCGAGTTGGCAACGGCCTCAACAATTAGGGCGGTTGTTGCGTCGTAGGGAAACTGTTCGCGAAGGTCCTTTATCAGCTTCGCAATGTGAACCTTGGTTTGATATGGCAAAGAGAAATCTCCCGGGGCGCGTATTAGACAACGATTCGAGTCGTCTCTTCTGGGATGGTCTCTAAGCTTGACTCGAGTCCTTCTTTGATCATCTTCGCTATTGCCCGGAAAGATTTCTGGCCGGTGCCCATTATTCCAGCGGTGCCTTCGCTGCCCCAGAAGGAGTCCTCGAAATAGCTCTTGACTCCCCTAATTATTTCTGCGAACTTTGCCTTCGTGAATATGAATCGTCCCCTTTCGTCTTTGGCATAATCTGCAAGCGTCAGAAAAACGTCATGCAGAACGAACACACCGGTTGTTTTCAGAATCACTGTACCTTCGGGGTCCGAGAATGAGTTGGGACATGCGTCTCCGATGGCTTTCCAATAGTTGTCGATCACTGTTACGAGTTTGTCCACGGGAGTTGTAGAGAACTTGTCGCTGGTAAGTATTGGTTCAAGGGAGTCGGTGAAAGACTTCTCGGACACGGTAGAGTTTCCCTTTGGTTGATTCGGCATTCTGATGTGCGAATACCAAATAGAGCTCTGAAGTTCATTGAGCTTAGTCACGATTGTGACCGCCTTAGGCCTCCACTCGATCTCTCGCCAGACAGATCGCAATATGCCAGATTCTCTCTGCTTGACCAGATTGAGCATCCCTTCCATCTGGACAGCGTTTTGCAGGAAACGTTCTGCAAGATCCGCACGTATACCTTTTTGCGTGCGGTTGATGATGACAAACTGCTTGGCCTCATTGTAGCGAGACTTCAAAGCGTCTCCTCCAGTACAGGTGATTACTACGGGAAATTCCATATCTGCCAGTTTCGGATTATCTTCTAGCGCTTCCGCCAGTCCTCCTAGCCTGTGCTGCCCATCGGTCAACCAAAGGGTAGTCTCGTCAGGAACAACCAGATTTCCGTACTTGTATTGGACCTCATCTTTGTCAAGTCGAAGGTTGAGAAGCAGGGTCGTAGGACAGAATCCACCGTTGGCCATGAAACTTGCGAATTCTTTGCCTCTACGCTCGCTGAACTTTCTCTGGTATCCCTCAGTGTTCGTCGGGCTCCATTCGTCTACCTTGAAACGGCCGACGAGATCCTTTGCCTTAACACTGGACAGGTAAGCCGTCTCTCCATTCTGAGTAAACGGCAAGCATTTGATCTGAAGGTTAGACATAGCAGCAACGGTGATACAACATCCGCATATATAGATTGCGCCGCACAATCCACGCATGGGGATTATGCAACGTGAGATCGGAAGGTGGCATTCTCTCTACGCGGCTCCTGGGAGGTCTGTCAATTAGGCGAAAACTGGGACTCTCGCTCTATCATTGACTAGAATCTTTTTAGCTATTTTCTCAGCATAAGCAGGTGTGATCTGGAATCCTGGTTTCTGGTCTAGGACGAAGTTGCGGACTGTTCCGTTTTTCAGGACTGGGACTGTTGGGTGGTGCAGCCATAGTTGGACTGCTGGGTGTGTGAAGACGATGGCCGGGTTCACTTGGACGGTGAAGCCTGATGAGTGAAGCAGCCCTCCAATAGTGTCGGCGTTGTTCTTGACCTGGATGCTCACGCTTTTCACGTCGTATTTCTGGCGTCTTCCTTGTAGGAACCATCTATCCCCATAACAGACATACTTGCCCGAGTAATTCTTGGTCTCAAAGACAAAGACGCCAGTCGGCCTAACAAGAACATGGTCGATGTTCCCCCTCGCACCGGGCAACATCACATCGTTCAATAGAAGAAACTCGTCGCTGAGATAAGACAGCTCCGACGCAACACTCTGCTCCCCCTCCAATCCCTTCCTCGTATTCCCAGCATCCAGCCAATAGCCTACGCCGATCAGGATCAACACAAAACCGGAACCGGCAAGCACAGCTCCAACAGCAAATCCGGTTCCCGAGTCTAGCAGCCCAATACCCAACCCTAACGGCGCTGCTAGGGCGAGGAGAAACCCTCCTCTGAGACCCCAGAATCTCAGCTTTCGATCGGCTGCCTGGATTTTTCCAGACGCAAAGTTCGAAGCCGGCTTAACTAGTCTCAAGCGAATTAAGCGAAAACCTTAGCATGAATAAGCGTATCGGGATCTTTCGGGCAATCTTCTACCTGGTCAGCACGAGGAAGGGCTATCCAGAAATGCCATTTGAGGCTGGACCTCCGCAGTTTGCACACTTCACCGCCCCCTCAGGGATCAAATGCTTGCACCAAAGACACTTGCGGAGAGGCGCTTTCTCGACTTTTTGAATCACCGTGTAGGTGTTGCGTTGCGACGCTTGGTACTGCAGACGTTGTAATCGAATCTGTCTCTGGTGGTTAACAATCTGTTGAAAAAGCGCGGTGTCTGACGCCATATAGAACCAGAACTTTCCGGTTGGGGATTCGGTCGTCTTGACAGTGATTTTCTTGTTCATTATTCCTTCTTCGGAGATTCCGCTAACGTGCTCAAGATGTGTCTCTGCCAAGAGCTTGTAGTTGCGGATAGCTTTCCCCTGATTCTGAATCACCAAGATTCTGTTATTCGTGACGACGACAACTCCGCTATCGAGACTCATCTTTGCTCCGAGCTTGAACTCGTGAATTAGTCGTTCGTCAGTTTCGAAGAAAACGGCTTTTGACCAACTCAAATCTTGAACATCTTTAGACTGACTGGTAAGACTCACCGCTTCTCGGGCTGTGAATCTCATCCTTGACTGTCATTTCCGGACTGCGCCGGCCTTACGGCTCGACGCTATCCTAGAATATAATGAATGTGCAAACGTGAGGAGCTGTGGAGGAATGGTTAGCTCAAGATGCACGCGGTCGTCTCGCTTTTCGACAAGAACGATCATAGTGTAAGATCCTTATCTGGAGAGTTGGAGAAGATCCTTGGGAGGCACGTCTACTCCCGGATGCCGAAGCTTCACCTTTCTTATCAAAGCGCAACCAAATACAACTTTGCCAAGCTCGAGAATCAGCTCCGCCGTATTGCCAAGCGAACTCGCAGGTTCCGAGTCCACGCTGGTGGGCTGGGAATATTCACCGGGCTTACTCCCATTCTCTACCTCCCCGTTGTCCGGACGATAGAGCTGTCGCGGTTTCAGCTTTCATTGTGGAAAAGCGCCTCTTCCACAGGCTCTGGATTGAACCCGTACTACAAGCCTGAGGCCTGGGCTGCCCACATAACACTGGCTCGAGAAATCGGCAGGCGAACACTCAGCAAAGCAATCGGCAGTCTTTCACGGAATGAGATAGAGCTAGACATCAGGATCGATAACCTGACAATTATCGAGTTTGATGGAGAGGTTCACAGGGTTCGTTCAAAGTTCCAGTTGGGCTGACATCAGCTACGGTCCACCATCATGTGGGAGAAGTCGAGAGGCGAGGCCAACTTGTGAGTCCCGGTTTGGACACGCGTGATCAGGTTCATAGTTGCTACTCGGATAAGAAAAGAGACGAACTATACCAGGAAATAGTCAAGCAACTGGGAAGAGAATAGAGCAGGAGATCTCCATCTTACGACCGAATCATCTGGCCAAGCGAAGGGCCGAACATTTCCGCGTACGAAGGGGTTTGAGCCGGGGTGGTTTAGAGCCCTTCAAGAAGGGGTCGTATCTACTAATCTAGTGTAATGGCATAGACATCTCTTTTAAAGCGGTGAAAACTTTGGGGGTACGGCGGCGCCCCCTTTGACATTTAGGACGATAAAGCGTGATACTACAGATGAGAACTTTAGGCGTTATGCCGCCAAGCTGATAGACTCAGCGAAAAAGGAGGTCCTAGTGATTGCTGGCGAAATCGGGGTCTACAGCTTTCCCGATTTGAAGTGGGCTGCGGAGCGGGCGAGGAAGAGGGGTGTCTCTGTCAAAGTCTATGCTACTAATCCTCCCCAACAGGTGGTCAATGGGCTACTTGCAAAGGGTATTGAGGTGTTCAAAGGACCCGTAATGAAGGATCACTTTTTGATCATTGATTCGAAGTCTTTCATCCATTCAAAGCCACACCAGCCGGTTGTGGGCAAGAGGGAGGGAGAGGTCTACGTGAACAAGCCCGCGGAGGCAAGAAAGGTCGTAAAGCGTTTCGAGAAGCTGGTGGAAAAGTCCAAGCCGTTGACGAAAGTTGACTGGAAGCAAGACCCGTTGTGGAAGGCGCTTCAGAACCCTCTTGACTGGAAGGTGGACACGCACGCTTCCCGTCTAGACGAGGAATTCGCCTGAATGGTTTTTGTCGACACTAACGTCCTTCTAGCCGCTCTAAACGAGCACGACTCCGATCATAAGAAAGGAAAAGCTCTCTTAGAATCAGCCTTTCAGAGGTTCGCATGGCTGTACACCTCGGACTACATTCTCGACGAGTGTTTCTCGATAGCCTGGAGCAAAACTCGGAAGTTACCTCTTTCTTTTCGTCTTTCGCTGATCAAGAAGATAGATGATACAGTCCAGGGAAGCTAGAAGCTGAGGCTCCTCAAGGTCGACGAGCACGATTTCTCTACGGCCAAAGCGCTTCTTCGTGAGCATCCGAATCTCATTCCAACACTGACAGACTGGACTTGTTTGGTCTTGATGAAGAAGAATGGAATTCAGAAAATAATCTCCTTCGATAGGCATTTCAAGAAAGCGAGGCAGCTAGAGGAGTTCAAATGGGTTGAAGGGATTAGTCAGCCCGTTCAACTCTGATACGACTGGACCCCTAGGGGGTTCTAAAGCGATCGTCATCGGCTCAAGTCTTATTCTCTGGACGCGTGAATAGTATTCTCCGAATACCATCCTTTGGAAATGTGCTGATGTAGACCTCTCCGAAATTGCTCTTGTATAACCAGAGCGTGGCCGAGTCTCTCAACTCAAGGCCAAGGGCGAAGAGGATTTCTTTTCCGAGTGCTTCCGGCGACTGGACTTTGATCGGGTCCTTCTCGAATGGAAGGAGTGAGTTACGGGGTTTCGAACTCTTCTTTGGCATGAACTCCCCTGCCTGATTTTCCCTGCTTAAACCAATCCCACATTTATTGTCGAAAACACGCAAGGGTCCCCACAGAAATTGCGGGATAGTACGAACACTATTACGAAAAAAAAGGATACAAGATCCTAGAACTGAGCTACAGTAGCTACACGGATAGGAAAAGAGACGAGTTGTACCGGGAGATCTTGAACGGTCTCGGAAAGTAGTCCGCGCCTCCTTTGAGGTCCGGAATCCATTCGTTGCGTTCCTTGTTCTTTTTATAGAACGATTGTTCTATTGATAGTACGATTGTTCGATGAGTAGAACGTTTGAATATCCCGGTCTAAGGATCCTTGAGGCATTCTTCGATGATCCTCACAGCGAAGTGTATCTGAGAGAGGTGGCTGCAAGGGTCGGGGTCAGCCCGAGCACGGCAAAACGGTTCCTCGACGACTATACGAAGATCGGTTTGTTGGCCGAAACCAAGAGAGCAAACCTTCACCTGTTCAAGGCGAGGCTCGAGGAGCCGGCGTTTCGTCTCTGGAAAACCTCCCACCTTCTCTTGAAGAGCAGACCGTATCTTACTCGTCTCGCTCAGCTGTACCCTGACTCAAGTCTCACCATGTTCGGCAGCTGCGCTCAGGGCACCGATGGACCTGGAAGCGACATGGACCTCCTTCTGGTTACCAGATCAACCTCCCCGCTTCCTGCAAAGCTTCTCGCCGATCTCTCCAAGTATTTACAGCGGGAAGTACAGGTTCTGAGGTATACGCCTGAGGACTGGGATGCGAAGGCACGGGAGGATAAGCCATTTTATGAGAGGGTCATCATCGACGGCATCTCCCTAAGCGGAAGTCTTCCGGTCGTGGCTACATGAATCTAGACGAATGTTTCAAGAGACGACTCCTAAGGAAAGACAAGCCGGATCCCCAAAGAGCGCATCGCTCTATCGAGGTAGCCGAGGCGAAGCTCGAACAGGCCCAGAAAGCTCATGCTCACGAGCTTCACGATGCATCCCTCGTCCTCGCCTATACCGCAATGTTCCATAGCGCCCGCGCTCTCTTGTTCGCCGACGGAATAATCGAGAAGAGCCATGTCTGCCTAGTAGAATACTTGAGATCTGAGTATTCCAGAAAGGGAGTGATCAGCGAGGGATTAGTGAACAGTCTTGACAGAATGAGAATCGATCGTCACGAAGCCGTGTACGGCCTCGAGGTTTCTGTGAGGAGCACCCAGGCAGCGAACGACCTGAAAGAGTCAGAACAGTTTATTCAGGCCGCAAAGCATCTTCTGATCGCCAAAGGGAAGAGAACCTCTCAAACCATTCCACCACCCTGAAGTGGAGCGCGCGCTTACTGAACGAGGCTTCCCTCCCGTTCTCGATCCCACCTCCCGGATCAACCCTCCACCCAATAAGGACCCCTCGAAGAAAGACGAAGAACTACGAACTCTATTACAGAAGAGAGGGTACAGGATCCTGGAGCTGAGCTACGGTAGCTACACGGATAAGAAGAGAGACGAATTATACCGGGAAATACTGAGCGGACTCGGAAAGTAGTAATGTCCCGATGCTCCGTGAATCAATTGGTCCTACAGGGAATCTCTGAATTTCTGCTCGGAGATATGAGCTCTAAGCGATTCAAGGCCTAGAATCGCCTCTTTGAT
>Ga0209154_1001736_pt1 | contig 12574 bp, 10 predicted proteins | sample GraSoiAngelo_121_FD_185878 | JGI IMG/M metagenome (GOLD analysis project Ga0209154, IMG submission 185878) | Grasslands soil microbial communities from the Angelo Coastal Reserve, California, USA - 14_0919_12_20cm (SPAdes) (version 2) | ecosystem: Environmental > Terrestrial > Soil > Grasslands ... | reverse complement strand
CCCAAGGTTGGAAAGGGTAATGGAGATTTACGTGCGCCATGTGGGCTCCGGCGCGCAGATTCTGAAGCTCTTCCTCTGCATTTTTCCAGGCGTGTTTGTGTTCACCGTGCCTATGGCCACGCTGATCGGAGTTTTACTGGGGCTTGGGCGGATGTCGGCGGACAGCGAAATCATCGCCTTGACGTCGTTAGGAATCGGGCGACGCCGGATTCTTTTTCCCGTTGGCACGTTGGCGCTGGCGGGGGCGCTACTCACGTTGCTGATGACAGCGTGGGTGGGACCTGCTGCATTGCGGACGCTTCACGCGGCCGAAGCGGAACTGCTCCGTTCGCAAATCTCCTTTCAAGTGCAAGCCCGCGTGTTTGACGAGCGGTTTCCCAAAATGGTGTTGTACGTCAATGACGTATTAGCCGGCGGAACAAAGTGGCGCGGTGTATTTGTTGCCGAAACGGGCGGAGAAAGCGGTTCGCGGGTCACCTTGGCCGACAGCGCGATCGTAATCGCTGAGCCTCGCCAGGGCAAGCTGGAGTTGCACCTAAAAGGTGGCACAACCCACGAGTTTTCACGCGAGGATGCAAACCACTACTCCGTCACGTCGTTTGGACAGAGTGATTGGCCGATTGAAGTGAGCGGATTGGGATCGGCTCAGCCACGGCAGCGGAGCATTCCGGAACAATCCATGAAAGAATTGGTTGCTGAAAATGCGGCGGGCTTGCGCGAGGCGAGCGTGGAATTACACGCGAGGCTTGCATTCCCCGTAGCCTGCCTGGTTTTCGCGCTTGTGGCCGTGCCCCTAGGCGCGCAACCGAGGCGCGGTGGACGCGCGGCAGGATCCCTGCTGGCAGTCGTGCTGATCGCTGCGTACTACCTGTTGCTCATCATGGGTGCAGGGCTGGCGCGGCAGGGGAAGATCTCTCCGGCGGCGGGAATTTGGATGGCCAATGGGATTCTCGCGGTTTTGGGTTTGGCTTTGCTGCCGAGGATGGAGCAGTTTCGCGGAGAGAGCCACTGGTTGCGGCCGATCGGATACCTCATTCGGCGCATTCGTCTGGCCCGCCGCCGAAGGGCGCAAGCCCGGGCGCGCGCGGCAGCGGCGCATGCGGCAAACGGAGAGCGCGGCGCGCACGAGCCGCCTGCGCCTTCGAGCGGCAGCTTCCCCCGTTTGATGGACCTTTACATCCTCCGAAAGTTCTTTTTTCATTTTGCAGTGTTTCTGGCAGTGTTCGTTTTTCTGTACGAGGCGTTCACGTTTTTTGAACTGCTGGATGACATTGGCCGCGGTCGCGTGCCCTTCCTGACGGTGGTGGAGTACTTTCAATACCTCACTCCGTTTCTCGTTTACAACCTGGCGCCATTAGCGGGGCTGGTGGCGGTGCTGGTGACGCTGGGAATCATGAGCAAGAACAACGAAATTGTAGCTATCAAGGCCAGCGGCTTAAGCCTGTTTCGCGTTGCAATGCCGCTGCTGTTCGCAGGGCTTGCGCTGGCAGCAACGTTGCTGCTGCTCGACGACACGTACTTGCCGTACTTCAACCAGAGGCAGGACGCGCTCCACAACCAGATCAAGGGGCGGCCGCCGCAAACGTATGCGCACCCGCAGCGTTGGATTTTTGGCGAGAATTCGAAAATCTACAACTACGACGTATTCGATCAAGAGAACAACTTGTTTGGCGGGCTCAGCGTGTTGGAACTGGATCCCTCCGATTTCCACTTGCGGCGGCGGATTTTTGCCGCCAGGGCCCGTTGGGCGGACGCACAACACGTGTGGATGTTGGAGAACGGCTGGATTCGCGATTTTTCGGACGGTTCGGTGGCCAAGTTCGAGACTTTCACGTCTGCGGCACCGCCTGAATTGTCGGAACCACCCAGCTATTTCAACCGGGAAGTGCGTCAAGCTTTCCAGATGAGCGTGGGAGAACTGAGCAGCTACATTGAAGGGCTACACCGGGCCGGCTTCAATGTGGCCACCCTGATGGTGCAGTGGCACAAGAAGATGGCTTATCCGTTGATGGCTCCGGTGAGCATGCTGCTGGCGATTCCTTTTGCGTTTCTCGTGGGGACACGCGGAGCCCTCGGTGGAGTGGCGTTGGGGGTGGGTATCGCTGTCGCGTATTGGGCGATTGCCAAGCTATTGGATGCCATGGGCGGAGTGGGCCAGCTTCCACCTTTTTTGGCGGGATGGTCTCCTGACATTGTTTTCTTCTTCCTGGGGCTCTATTTTTTCTTCAAAATGCCCACGTGAAGAAAGTTGCCGCGACCTCCGTTTTCCCAGCCGTCAGCAAAGAAGCGCGCGCCAACTACTGCGTCGCCAAGGGTTGGCCCTCAATTTGGGCAGTTCAAGTATTACTTGAGGTAAGGCTTTTCCGTCATTTCGCGCGTTTTTGCTTTGTTTGCTTGACTTCAACCATTACTTGAGCTGCGGCCAAACGCGCAATGGGGACGCGAAAAGGCGACGCGCTGATGTAGTCCATACCTAGTGTGTGGCAGAACTTGACGCTATCGGCGTCGCCGCCATGCTCACCGCATATGCCAACTTTGAGCCTCGGCCGGGTTTTGCGTCCCTGCTCAATTCCCCAGCGCATAAGCATGCCGACGCCTTTGGTATCGAGAGATTGGAAGGGGTCCGCGCTGAAAACACCGGCCTTTTTCTCGTCCACGTAATCCGGCAAAAAGCGACCGGCATCGTCGCGGGAAAGGCCCATCGTCGTTTGGGTGAGATCGTTGGTGCCAAAGGAGAAGAATTCCGCAACTTCGGCGATTTCTCGAGCCAACAGAGCCGCCCGAGGAAGCTCGATCATTGTGCCGACCAGATAGTTCAGCTTGACGCCGGAATTTTTGATCAACTCGTCGGCCACTCGGCGTGTCGCTTGCTCCAGAATCCAGAGCTCCTTTCGGTCCAGCGTCAGCGGGTGCATGATCTCAGGTAAAACTTTAACTCCGGCTTTTTGGCATTCGATGGCCGCCTCGATGATGGCGCTGCACTACCAGCGGAAGTGCTTCGGTGTAAACGATCCCCGATGGCTAGCTTCTGCGCACCGACTACGCAACATTTTCCCCAGCCTCGAGCAACAACCGCCGCCCTAGCTCCCCAGAGCTGCTCCCTGGCTTTTCGCGGAAGTACGCGCGGAAGTACGCTTTGTATTCCGCGACCAATTCTTACCAGCCGCTCGCGGGAACGGCGGTGTCTTCCCTTGATTCCAAGGCGCTGTTTCATGGCGCGGAGATGGTGCTCGAGGTCCTCCTTTGACAAACCCATCACCACCGTGGAATACATTTGCACAAAGCGGCGATACGCATCGTAAGCAAAGCGCTCATTCTTGGTGGCGGCGGCAAGGCCCGCGACCGAACGGTCATTCAGTCCCAAGTTTAGAATCGTCTCCATCATTCCGGGCATCGAGCGAGCGGAACCGGATCGCACGCTCACAAGGAGAGGGTTGTTCGGATCGCCCAGCTGCTTGTTCGTGACACGCTCGAGCTTCGCGACAGTTGTCCGCCACCTGTTTGTTTAGTTCGGGCGGAAACTGCTTGCCGTGCTTGTAGTAGTAATCGCAAGCTTCGGTGGCAATGGTGAAACCTGCCGGCACCGGCAAGCCGATTTTCGTCATCTCGGCAAGCCCTGCACCTTTTCCTCCAAGGAAGATCGCGCCAGGTCCCATCTCCTTCCGGTTTTCCTGCACCAAAGGAATAACACCCACTTTTTCACAGTCGTCCGCACTTCCCATTGTTTTGTTGCGGCAGGGGACTGCCATGGCCGGGAACTTCCTTGCATGGCCCCAGGCGGAATGTCGGCGGGCCGACTGGACTGAGTTAAAGTATTACTTTAACTCAGTCCAAACGCTCTTCTCCGCCAATCTCTGAAAAATCCGCAATCGTCGTGAACTCGCCGAGCAGCTCGGCGAGCAACGCGAGCCGATTCTTCCGCACCTCGTCCTTCTCCGCCATGACCATCACGCCATCAAAAAACTTGTCCACCACGGGTCGGAGGCTCGCAATCACTTCCAGGGCTTCCTGATACTTCCCTCCCCGCTTCAGCGATTGCACTTTCGACGCCGCGGCCTGAGATGCCGAGTGCAGCTCGCGCTCCGCTGCGCTCTCAAACAGCTCGGGGTTCGCACGGCCATCTACCCCTAGGCCGACTCCCGCCTTCTCCAGAATTTTCCGAATGCGCTTAAAGGAGACAGCCAAGGGTTCGAAGTTCCGGGACTTACGGATAGCCCGCAGCGCCGAGAGCCGTTTCTGGGCATCGACTAGATCGTCCGCCCCCGAACGAAACACCGCAGAGACTTCGTCATAAGCAAATTGCTCTTTCTCTCTAAATACGAACCTGGCCCGGTCTAGAATGAAATCCATGATCTTCTTTTCCTGGTCCGGCGTGACGCTGCGCTTCGGTTTGAAGCTCACAAGCGCCTTCCCCGCAGCTCCTATCGCCAAGGACAGGGAGAGCGGAAGCTTCCTCTCCAAAATGATCTTCACCATCCCCAGCGCGGCGCGCCGCAACGCATAAGGATCACTGGAGCCTGTGGGAACGATACCCACGGCGAGGCATCCCACCACGGAGTCGAGCTTGTCTGCGAGGGCCACGGCACAGCCCGTGAGGTTGCGCGGGATGGAATCATCCAAGCCCACGGGCCGGTAATGATCATAGACGGCGTCGGCGATCTCATGCGGTTCGCCCTGCGCGCGCGCGTAAAGACCTCCCACAATGCCCTGGAGCTCTGGGAATTCGCGGACCATTTCCGTCGCCAAATCGCACTTTGCTAATTCCGCGGCCCGGTCGGCCTCTGAAACGTGCGCCTGCTGTATGCCCAGATTGAACCACTGCTCGGTAAGCCAGCGGGCAAGGTCGCGGACGCGCTCCACCTTGTGCCCATAGCTGCCAAGACGGGATTCATAGGTAACACGCTCGAGCTTAGGCAGATAGTCGGCGAGCCGACATTTCTGGTCGGACTCCCAAAAGAACCGTGCGTCGGCAAAGCGGGCACGGAGCACGCGCTCGTGCCCGGCCCGGATAATGCCCTGGGGGTCTTTGTCCGAATTGATGACTGCCAGGAATTGTGATGCGAGTTCCCCGTTTCTTTTCTCGATCGCGAAGTATTTTTGATGGTCCCGCATGACCGTGACCAGGATCTCATCCGGCAGATTCAGGAACGCAGGATCGAAGTTCCCCTGAATCACCGTCGGATACTCGTTGAGATAGGTCACAAGGCGGCGAAGGTCGGCATCCTCATGGACGCGGCAATTCCCCTTCTTTGCGAAAGCTTCTAACTCCCTGCTGATTTTTTCCTGCCGCCGCGACGGCCGGATGATGACTCCATTCGCGTGCAGCTTCTTCTCGTAGTCCGGAAAATTCCGAACACGGATAGCGGCCGCTCCTAGGAAACGATGTCCTCGCGTGGAATTATCGGCCGCAATGCCAGCCACGGCAACGTGGAGAGGTTTCCCATCGAGGACGGCAACAACCCATCGAATCGGGCGGATGAACCGCGGGCCATTAAGCCCGGTCCATGTCATGGATTTCCGCCAGCTCAAATCGTGGACCGCACGCGGCAGTGCGCCGGTCAGGATTTGCTCTGTCGCGCGGCCAGCCTTGACTTGTTTGGCCGCAAGGTACTCGCCTTTGGCCGTCTGCACGAGATACACGGAGTTGACGTGAACACCTTGCTTCTCGGCGAAGCTCAGCGCCGCGCGTGTCGGCGCGCCGACGGCATCATAAGCCACCGACTTTGGCGGGCCGGTAATCTCAAGCTCTACATCCGCCTGCTTAACCGGGAGGCCCCGGACCCAAGCTGTTAACCGGCGCGGCGCGCTAAATGTCTCGACCGTGGTTCCCTGAGAGAGAGATTCGGCCGCCAGGAGCTTCTCCAGGTTGACACGCAGCTCTTCCTCGGCCTTAGGCAACATTCCAGCGGGAATCTCCTCGCATCCTATCTCGAAGAGTAATTCTATCGGCTTCTCTTTGGTGGCGGCAGCCGCTTTCATGCGCGCACCTCAAGCGCTCGCTGTTTCTCGCCCAGCTGCTCTAGATAGGAGGAGGCGGTGCGGCAAGCAATAGCTCGAACCCGACTCATCAGTGCCGCACGCTCCGTCGTGGAGATCACCCCTCGCGCATCCATCAAATTGAATAAATGCGAGCACTTTAGGCAATGATCGTAGGCCGCCAGTAACGGATACCGGCTGCGGGACCTCCCTTCCGCGGTTTCAAATCCGTCGAGAAGCTCCTTCGCTTGCTTTTCGTGCAACTCGAACTCCGAGCGGATAGCGGCGGCATCGCTCCGATCAAAGCTGTATTCGGAAAGCTGCTGCTCCTCCATCAGCCGGATATCGCCGTAGGTCTTATCCGCAGACCAGCGCAGCGCGTAAACACTCTCGACGTTCTGAAGGAAGGCACAGATCCGCTCAAGCCCGTACGTAAGCTCCACCGAAATGGGGTCAAGATCAATTCCCCCGCTCTGCTGGAAATACGTAAATTGCGTGATCTCCAAACCGTCGAGGAGAACCTGCCAACCGATGCCCCATGCTCCCAGGGTCGGTGACTCCCAGTTGTCTTCCTCAAAGCGAATGTCGTGCCTCTTGAGGTCAATGCCCAGGGCTCCGAGACTCTGCAAATAAACATCCTGCACATCCGCGGGCGACGGCTTTAGGATGACTTGAAATTGGGTGTGCTTGTAGAGTCGATTGGGGTTCTCGCCATAGCGACCGTCGGCGGGCCGACGACTCGGCTGCACGTATCCGACCCGATAGGGTTGCGCGCCGAGAACGCGGAGAAACGTTTCCGGGTGCATCGTGCCCGCCCCCACTTCCACATCGTAGGGTTGCTGAAGCACGCACCCCTGCTTTACCCAGAATTGCGAGAGCTGAAGGATCAAGTCTTGGAAGGTCAGCCCTTGCGCCCTCTCTTCAAGTTTTACTTTAACTTTCAAGCAGTCTCCAGCAATTCCGGCGTGGTTAAGCGGCGTTCTGCATTCAACTCAATCCACGCAAATGCCGCGGCCCTCAATTCGTCCACGCACCCGCGCATAGACTTGTCATAGGCAATGCGATCCAATCTCTCGCCCGTGAACCTCTCTGCCAAAGCCCTGGCCTCCCCTTGAAGTGGTTTCATTCCAGGCCGCCTGCACTTCCCGCAGAACAGGCCGGCGCGCCGCGCATCGTAAAACGCCGGGCCGGCATCGAAAGCCGCCTGACAAGCCGCGCACCGATCAAATCGCGGCAGCCAACCACCCAGACGGACGGTCCAAAACGCGAAATAACTCAGCGGCAGCTCCCAATTCCCTGTGCGCTCGATTTCTCGCGCGCACAGAAGAATCAATCGGAACATGGCTTCCGAAACTTCGTGCTCCGGCAGAACAAGTTCCGCGATCTCGCTGATCACGGCCAAGCCCGTACTGAGCCCGTAGTCGCTTTGCGCCTTATGCAGCGAATCGAGCAATTCCGCCTGCTGGATGCGCACCAACTCTCGGGTTTCCCGCTCGACGTACCAAATCTGGACGTGCGAAAGAATTTCCAGTGTCGAGCCAAAGCGATTCTTCAAACGTCTGGCCCCTGCAGCTACACCCCGAAGCCGTCCCGAGGTGCGGCCGAGAAAACTCACTACACGGTCCGCCTCGCCCAGCGGAAATGTTTTCAGGATGATGGCTTCCGTTTCCCGGGCAGGCATGGGCAGTCGGCGCGCCGACGCTGCGCCGGACAAGTGCGACACGTCCGAGGCACGTACACGCTAGAACTCCATTAATTACCACACGCTTCCTTCCGACGCAATGTCTCCTTCGCAAGAAACGCGCAAGAAACCGAAAAACAGCGCAAAACTGCCAGGTAGAAAAGCTAAGACGGAATCGTCAGGCCCTTGTTCTGCTCAAAGAAAGCCTCATCATCCCGCCTCAACCCCTTCTCCCTAATTTGCCTCGGAAGCCCACACGCGGCTCCCTTCCTCGCCCCAAGAGTCTGCCTCTCCCCTCCTCCATCGCCCCTTCCTTCGCTTCGACGTAAGACACGCAAATTGAGGCAGTTTGGGGCGCAAAAACATTCTGTTAACCAGGCCACTTCCACTACAAACATTATCGGACGCTGCCAGAGTACCCTTTTCATTTTTGCCATGGTTCGCTACTCTGCTCCGGGCCTATTCCATGTTTATCCCGCTCAAGGACATCAACCCTTCGCGAACCTACCCCTTCGTCAACATCACTCTGATCGTGGCGAATGTGGTCGTGTTTTTCTATCAGTTGAGCCTGCAGTTCACGATGACTCCGCGGGCCTATGCTGCCTTCCTCTCAACCTATGCCACCGTTCCAGCGCGAGTGCCTGCCTATTTTGCCGGTCACGGAACACTCGAGGCGACGTTCTTGCCGATCCTCACGAGCATGTTCCTGCACACGGAATTTGTGCACATCGCCGGAAACATGCTTTTCCTTTGGATTTTTGGAGACAACGTGGAAGACTTCTTTGGCCACATCCCTTATTTGCTGTTTTATGTCGTTTGCGGGATCGGGGCTGGGGTGGCTCACGTTTTCTTTAACTTCTACTCCCACGTCCCCGCCATTGGGGCTAGCGGTGCGATTTCAGGCGTCATGGGAGCTTATATTCTGCTCTATCCGAGGGCGCGGATTCTGACCCTTGTGTTTGTGTTTCTTCTTCCTATCCCCGCCGTGCTTGTTCTCGGCGAATGGTTCCTCGGTCAGTTTTTGTTGGGGATCAGCACATTAGGAGGTGGCCCCTCGGGAGGAATCGCCGTGATGGCCCACGTCGGCGGTTTTCTTCTGGGGATGCTAATCACCGCCATCGTGCGGTGGCGCTAGAGGGCTGTTCTTCCAAGGAGCGTGCTTCAGGCTTTATTTTAACTTTATTTTAGCTGGGCGGCCAGGTCTGCTCTACCTACTCGCTCCGCGAGCCAGTCCCCAACCGCAGCGGTGCTCTGCTTGCCTCCCAGGTCGGGGGTAACGCAATTCTCCCGAAGACCCGCGCGAACGGCGCGTCGAAGCGTTTCCGCTTCCTGCCTCCATCCCAGAAACTCGAGCATCATGGCCGAAGTAAGCACTGAGCCGAGCGGGTTCGCAATGCCCTGGCCGGCGATATGCGGCGCGGAACCGTGGACTGGCTCAAAGAGCGACGTCTGGCCTGGATGGATGTTTCCCGATGGTGCCAAGCCCAGCCCTCCGGCGAGCTGCGCCCCCAAATCGCTGAGGATGTCCCCAAAAAGGTTGCAGGTGACGACAACGTCGAACTGGCTCGGGTCGCGCACCATCTCCATCGCCAGCGTGTCAATAAACAAGTGGCGGGAGTCAATGTCTGTATATTCGCGGCGGACTTCCTTGAACACGCGCTGCCAAAGGCCATGTGCGAACGGCATGGCATTCGACTTGTCGCTCATGCACAAGCGCTTCAAGCCCTTCCGTCGCGCGTACTCAAACGCGTAACGAACAATGCGCTCCACTCCCTTCCGGGAGTTCACGTCTTCCTGAACAGCAATCTCGTCGGGCGTGTCCTGCTTGAACACGCCTCCAACGCCGACATACAAACCTTCCGTATTTTCGCGAAACACAATCAGCCGGATGTCTTTCTCGGTGCGGTCACGAAGCGGCGTAAGCCGGTCATGCAGCAGTTCGACAGGACGGGCATTCACGTAAAGGTCCAGCTTGAAGCGCAGTCCGAGCAGAATGTCCGCAGCGTGCTGGTTCGAGGGGACGCGCGGATCCCCCAGCGCCCCAAACAGGATCGCGTCATACTCGTCGCGCAGCATTTCCACCGCTCCCGGCGGCAGCGTCACCCCCTCGCGCAGGTACTTATCGGCGCCCCAGTCAAATTCTACGAATTCTAGTGGGCGTTGCGTCGGCGCGCAGACTGCCTTTAGCACTTTCACCGCTTGTGGCGTAACCTCGGCCCCGATGCCGTCGCCTGGAATAACCGCAATGCGGGCCTTTGGGCCGCCATTGCGCATGGGAATGCCCGGCAAGATTAGCCTCCTGATCGCCGCAGCGAGTTCTCGCAACGAAAGTTCGCGGTGCGACCGGGCTATTCTTTCATTAAAGGGAAACACGCGCCAGTATCCGCTGCGGCTCGAACAGGAATTGCGACCGGGATGCGCGATGTCTACTTCAGCTTAGCGTATTCCAAACGTGCGGATTTAAGGATCGGAAGGTCCGCCTCCGCTGTCTTCCAGAGATCGAAGAACCGCAGGTAGGAGTTGCGCGCCGCGCTTGTGGAACCGGCCACCGCCTTGGCGCGGGCTTGCCCCAGAATTGCCAACGCTCCCGACCAGCAATTCCCCACAATTCCTCGGCTCTCGGTCAACTTCTGAAATTCCGCCAGCGCTTGCGCACCCAGCTTCGCTGCCAGATAAGCTTCGCCGCGCAGATACACAGGTACCATGCAGGAATAACTCAGATTGCCAATAAGCTGCCCGCGCTCGTAGGGCTTCACGGACTCCAGCAACTCCAATGCTTGAGCAGGTTTTTGGTTCACCAGATTGGCCTGCGCCTTCACAGTGGGCAACCAAGCCGATTGCACAATCGTATTGGACACCTGCGCAGCCGCCAAATCGTCCAGCATGGCCTTCGCGCGGCGCAAGTCGCCGGTGCGCGCAAAAACAAGAATGGCCAGGGTTCGCGCATCGCGGCTGTTCGGGGCAATATCCATCACTTTCTCCGCCTCTGCGTGAGCCTCTTGCGTCTTGCCGTAAACCGCATCGCGCAGCGCAGCGGTGCCCTGCCAAATGGCTGCCGGCTCGGCAAGATTCGCCGCCTGCGCCGCCTGGACCGCTTGGCGAGAGAGTTCGCGCGCCTTTTGCAGATGACCCGCATAAGCTTCCGTATCCGCTTGCAGGGCCAGCATGGCGTCCTCACCGCCTGCTTTGCCGACCGCCCACTCCATTTCATGCTCCATGGCGTTGGCGTCGCCTTTCAAAAAAGCCAGCGCGTAGCCTGCCGTGTGCATGGCTGGATCGTCCAGCCTCCGCGAAAAGCCCAGGTTTAAGACGTAACGGGCGTCCGCGAGCCGCAGAAGGGCAATGTCGGCAGTCGCGACATTCTCATACCACGCAACGCTGCCTGGATCGAGGCGCAGCGCTTGCTGAGAAAAATTGGCCGCTTGTTCGTAATCTCCGAGGAGGAAATATTCCGAAGCCAAATTCCCTTTGGCGATGTCGTCGCGTGGATAAAGCGCGACCCATTTCTTATAGCTTTGAATGGCCTTCTGAATGTCGCCTGTGCCTAGGTCGTAGTAGAGCGTAGTGATGTGCAGGCGGTCCCGCACGGTTTGACGGTCCGCGAGTTCGAATGCCTGGCGGATGCTGTCGGCCGCTAGCGCGTTTTGGTTGAGGTTGTAGTAGCTGACGGCCAGATTGGAGCGAGCCAGAGCAAATCTGGGATCGAACTCGATGGCTTTCTTGAGCGCCGGAACAGCGTCAAGAGGACCGCGCTCCCGGCTCAGCCGGCGGCCCTCCGCAAACGATTGAATCGCCTCCACTGACGCACTGGTGGCTTTCTCCAGCGGCAAGTTGTATTTCTTCACGGAGTCGGGGCTTTCTCCCAGTTCATTGCGCAGTTTGGCGGCCGCCTCGCCGAGCGCGTGCACCACCTCCCCTTTTCCTTTCGCCTCGCTCTTTACGGTGGCAATTTCCTCGCGACTCTCGCATTGGAATGTGCTGAGCTTCAGATCGTAAGTGTCTTCCTCCTTTTTGATTGCCCCTGTCAGAAATGCCGTCGCGCCCACGTGCGAACAAATCTTGGGAGCGATCTCGCCGTTGATGGGAATGCTTGGCGAAAGCGATTGTGCATGCAGAGTTTCCGCCACTTTTCCCGCGGAGATGAGATTTAGCAAGGGTGATTGAGCAAGACCGATGGACAAGGCCTCTCGCAGTGACCGGTCGAAAACAGCGTCGCCCGTGGAGTTTGTAAAATCGCCGATGAGGAGTGTGTCTTTGTCCGTCAGCTTGACGGTATCTCTCGAATACCAGAAGGCACCCGCTGCAAGCGGGATGAGAAGCAACCCGGCCACCAAGGGCTTGGTTTTCACGAAAGACCTTTCGGGCGCGAATGAACTCGATGCGAGGGAACTTGCGCCCCAGCCGGATCCTCACACCAGAGTCACAGGGGAGTCAGTAAGAGGGCCACGCCGACTTACCTGATGGTAGGCAGCGAAAACAACCCGCGTCAACGGAATCGCGAAACGGAGTTTACGTAACGGTATTAGCTTTCACGATGGGCGTGCGGCTTGACCCAATCCAAATACCCTCCGCCCGGCCCAGGGCCATCGCTCGGCCGGCCCCAGGCGGGGAGCGCAAGAGACAACTAAAACGGCAATGGAAGCGGCATGGCTGGACCGCTGGGAGGGCGCCCTCCGGGCGATTCCCTCTTCACCGCATCAAACCAGTCGCTCTTTTCGAACGGTAAGTTCTTCGATCAGGTCGAGTCGCGGCTCGAATCCGATGCCGGGCTTGGTGGGAACGCGAATTGATCCTTGTGGCGACACGGTGACTTCCGGAGAAATGATGTCTTCCGCCCAGTAACGCTTGCTCGCCGTCACGTCGCCAGGGAGCGAGAAATTTGGCAGCGTGGCCAGGGCAATGTTGTGCGCACGCCCG
>Ga0209154_1001735_pt1 | contig 12580 bp, 10 predicted proteins | sample GraSoiAngelo_121_FD_185878 | JGI IMG/M metagenome (GOLD analysis project Ga0209154, IMG submission 185878) | Grasslands soil microbial communities from the Angelo Coastal Reserve, California, USA - 14_0919_12_20cm (SPAdes) (version 2) | ecosystem: Environmental > Terrestrial > Soil > Grasslands ... | reverse complement strand
GGGTGCCCTGCTGATCGCCGCGCCGAGAATCATGCGTGGCGAGCCCGTGCGGCAAATGACAGGACTGCTGATGTTTCCCATTATGCTTCGACGCCCTCGTTCTATCGTTCAGGCAATTCCTAATGCATGGCGGCTCAGGGGCAGCGACCTCTACAGCTGCCGGTAGCCGCAAACAAGGCGCTGGCCAAGGCCGGAATAACTGTCGCCGGCCCAACTTCTCCGGTGCCTCCCGGCGGCCTCGCGCCGCTGTCGATGAAATACGCCTCCACAGGTGGCATTTCGGGCGGAGCACCTGATAATCGTGGAAGTTGGACTGGACCGTCCGGCCACGATCGGCGGTGATTTCTGACTTGAACGCCGTACCTAGCCCAGGCAACTCCACCTTGCCATATTGCTCGCGGCAATATTGGGGTTTAGAACGGTACCGCAGTCGACCGCGCTTACCACGCGATGGATCTTGACCGCACCCCCGTTCAGGGAAAGCTCCACCACCTGGCAGATGATGGTCGCGAAGGCCTCGGTAAAAGCTATGCCGCGAAACACTCCCGCTTGCGCCGGCTTTGTCCATCCGGATTTTTCGGCGGCCAGATCGAGCACGGCAAGACCGCGTGCGTCATCTCTTGGCAGGTTTCTCCGGAATTCTTATGGATCCTTGCCGGAATGATGCGCTATATCGCTCACATGCCGATGTCTTCATTCCATAGCGCGCGGTTATGCTGTATGAACTCCTCCATAAGCCGGATACATTCCCGGTTCTCGAGCACTTCAACCGAGACGCCCCGGGAGCGGAGGAGCTCCTCCTCCCCCATGAAGGTCCGGTTCTCGCCGACGATTACGCGGGGAATTCCGTACAGGAGAATGGCCCCCGAGCACATGGCGCAGGGTGAGAGCGTGGTAAAGAGAGTGCACACGCGGTAGACAGAAGCCGGCTGACGACCGGCGTTCTCGAGGGCATCCATTTCACCGTGCAGGATGGCGCTAAGCTTTTGAATGCGCCGATTGTGGCCCCGGCCGATAATCGTATCGCGGTGTACAATTACAGAGCCGATAGGAATGCCTCCTTCCAGGAGGCCTTGCTGCGCTTCTTGGATCGCGACTTCGAGAAACTGGTCGGTGGGATTCACTTGTGTTTGCTCCTTAAGACGCCGAGATCTCAATCTTAACCTTCATGCACGAGTAAAGGTCTTAACACTTCCCTATCCCAGGGCGGCAGCATACCCCACCTTGCTCTCTCGACGAAAAATGCTATTGTTGCGCGCCTTTCCCCTTCCAAACCGCACCAGATCCGCGACCCATACCTCCTGAAAAGGATAATTGCAGACCTGTCCGACCTGGAGAAACGGTAAAACCGGGGCCTGGGTCGAGTTCAGGCACTGAGCAGCGCTCGGACAAGCAAACTAAAACGAGGGTACTTGAGGACATGTACCTTGGACTAGACTGAGGTAACTCCTTCCCGTATCCCTACATGCTATTGTCGTGCCGATGCTTCGACGCTCCCCATTGGTTCTCTTGATCCTCACCCTGCTTGTACCGTCTGGCTTCACTAAGGGGAAGTATCAAGAGCCCGGTCTCCTTCATCTCGACCGCGATGGCGAGGAATGGGCGGAAGAGACCCTGAACAAACTTTCACTGGAGGAGAAGGTCGGCCAGCTTTTCATGATCCGTCTACGGGCGGAATCCTTAAAAATCGATAGCAACAAGTATCTGCAACTCCAGAACACCATTCTGAAATATCACATCGGCTCGCTGGCAATGTCAGTGCGACCCGAAGGGCCGTTTCTCTATGGCAGGCACCGCTATGAGACTGTCATGCTGCTCAACCGGCTGCAGCAAGCAGCCAAGCTGCCCCTACTGATTGCCGCAGATTTTGAGCGCGGTGTCCCTGCGCGTCTTTTCGGAACGACCGTGTTTCCGCATGCGATGGCGTTTGGCGCCGCGGGTAACCTGGCTTATGCCGAGGACTTCGGTCGCATCACCGCACAAGAAGCTCGCGCCATCGGTGTGCACTGGAACCTATTTCCTGTCGCTGACGTAAATTGCAACCCTGCCAATCCGATCATCAACACACGTTCGTTCGGCGAGGACCCGCAGCAGGTAGGCGATTTGGTGGCAGCATATATACGGGGTGCGAGGGCCAACGGAATGCTGACGACGGCCAAGCACTTCCCTGGCCACGGCAACACCGCCACCGACTCGCACCTGGGCGTGGCCAGAGTGGACGGAAATCCAGAGCACCTGCGCTCCGTCGACCTGCCCCCGTTCCGCAAGGCCATCGCAGCCGGCGTAGATGCAGTCATGACGGCACACGTTAGGGCGCCAATGCTCGATCCGGATCCCAACCACGTTGCTACGGTATCGCCAGCAATCATTACTGGGCTGCTCAAGGACCAACTCGGCTTTGAGGGAATCGTTATGACTGATGCCTTAGACATGGCAGGGCTCAGCCGGCTCTACCCGGCACACGTCGGGCGCGCCGCGGTAGATGCTTTCAAGGCGGGAAACGATGTACTCACCCTTCCCGCCGACCTGGACGCGAGCTACCGGGCTATCCTCGGGGCCGTCCGCAGCGGCGAGATTACGCAGAGACAGGTCGACTACTCCGTACTCAAAATACTGAGAGCCAAAGCTTCTCTGGGACTGCACAAAAGACGTCTGGTGGATATAGGTGCGATCGCCACTCTGGTCGGCAAGCCGGAGAATGTCGCACTAGGCCAGCAAATCTCCGACGATGCCGTCACCCTGGTACGTGATAATGGCAAGGTCTTGCCGCTACGACCGGGGAGATACATCACGAACGTTCCTCCCCGAGAAGGAGTGGCACCCGCGGACAGAGCCGTGCTGGTGATTATTCTTTCCGACAATGTGCGGACCAAGGACGGTCGCGTTCTGGAGCATCAAATTAGGGCCCGTGTGCCTCGTGTCAACGTAATCTATGTGGATCCCCGCAGCGAGCCGAGCAGATCAGATGATGTGCTGAAAGCTGTCGATCGTTCGGCGGCAGTCGTCGTGGCCGTGTATGTGGTCCCGTCTGCCGCTCGCGCGGTGAAGGCGGTGCACGGCCTAGAGAATTCGGTTTCTCTACCGGAGTTGAATGGTGCATTGTTGGGCGAGATTCTGGTCCGCGCCGCAGAAAGAACCGCAGTTCTCGCCATGGGAAATCCATACCTGACGGAAGATTTCCCAGCAATCCAAACTTATATTTGTGCATACTCAAATGCGACCGTCTCGGAAATCAGCGCAGCTAAGGCTCTTTTTGGAGAAATTCCCCTTCACGGCCATCTACCGGTCAATCTCCCCAACGCTGCCGCACGCAGTCGAGAGAAGGAGCGACTTGCGCAAGTCGCAAATGGAAGCTCTCCACACGGGCATTCCGCCGCTGCGAGCCGGCTAGTTATCCCTGGTCTTTTGCGTTGGCAGCATGGACTCAGCCCAACCCGCACCGCTTCCGGCCCTTTTTAAGGAAAAGTCCACCACCATCGATCTTCGACGAACGCTAAGAATCAAGATGGGGAGTGACCTCCCACTCTCTTTTTCGTTTCGCTCGTAGTATCTGGGAAGGCTGCGGTCGCCCTCTCTCCAGTTGAACCTTGGTTCCACTCCCCCAGGCGCCTCGAGATTCTAGGAACCATTCCTTTGTAGTTTCAAGAGCATACCTATGCCGACAAAAGTTATCTTGGTTGTAGGCCGCCTCCCAACGAGTCAGGACCGCCCTCCATTCCTCCTGTATGCTCCGTTGGCAACGAACGGCCCCCTTGACCCTTCCGAAGCCGCTTTGCGATCGCAATAGTGTGACCCTGTCGAACAGATGGTAACGTTTCCTGCACAAAGAAGATCCTACTCTGGATTGCAGGCACATCGGACAACAGCCTTGACATTCGGATCGGCTCCAACGGATTAACGATCGGCGATCCTGATCGTCCTGCCGGTTCTTGCCGACTCTCGTGCGGCATCCAGAATGCGTACCACGGTGACGTTCGTATCAAGCGCCGAGAGTCCGGAAGGCTGGATCTCTTGGGAGACGACTGCGATCAGGTACGCGATCGAATCGTTGTACGGAGGGGTGAGCGCAGGAGCGGATTGCTGCTGCTCCTGATTGTCTCCGTTCCGGCGCACGCGGAGGTCGTCACGGCGTACCGTGATAGCCTCGCCCGTTTCTCCGTACACTTCCATGTCCTTGCGGTCGAACGGCCAATTCCACGATGCTTGTAGGATGGCTTGCGCCTTCGCATAGGTGAGGATGACGGTCGCCTCGTCATCGACGTGCGGATAAATCTCGGCCTTGAGCTGTTGGGTGACCGCAGTGACCGTGATCGGGGCTGCCCCCTGCATCAGCCACGTCATGAGGTCTGCGCCGTAACAGCCGAAATCGAACAGCGCTCCCGCACCGTTGCGCGACGGATCGGTCAGCCAGGAGAGAAATTCAGGAGGGACACCGATCTCCTTCGGCCCCTTGTGGCCGTCATGTACGACAACTTTGCGAACATCGCCGAGAGTACCATCGCGAACAAGGTTATACACGGCGGTATTGCTGGGGTACCAAGTGGTTTCGTAGTTCACCAGCACAGGGATGTGCGCCGCATCGGCGGCCCGCTTGATGGTTAGCGCGTCTTCCACGCTGACAGCCAAGGGCTTCTCCATCATCACCGGGATGCGATGGCGAGCTGCCGCTTCCACAATGCGGCGATGATCGCGCGTGTCGGTGTACACCAACACCGCCTGCGGCTGCACTGTCGTCAGCATCTGCTCAACATCGCTGTACAGCAATTGCGAATCGAGTGTGAACTCGTTTGTATACCGGTGAGCGAGTTGCTGATCCGGCTCGGCGATCCCGACGATCTGGATGTCGCTGCGCTTTAGGGCAGTCCTGAGAAAACCGGCAACGTGCCCGTGCACCAGTCCGACGACGGCGACGCGTAAGGGTTTGCCGGCAGACTGAGGAGAGGATTCCGCAATCGTTATGGCAGGCAGTGTGATAGCGACGAACACGGGTGCAACCAAGCCGATGAATTTGCACATGGGAGTCTCCTGCGATTTCATTGCGAACCGATGCAGAATAAATGAAGATGTTCATAGAACGCCTGCCTAATTCAATTTAGGCGTATATCAAATAGTGCCAGCCAATACTGAAGGGATTGCAAGGCAAAACCGCAAAGGATGAGTCCGATGCCGAATGCGCCAAGCCCTCGCTCCGGAAGGTTGTCAGCGTAGTACTCGATGTAAGGATTGACCGTCGCCCCGACGCCAGTAACAATGCCTGTCACCAACCCTACGCGAATCGCAAAAAACCAGGCGTGATCCACGTGATGGATGAAGGCGTTACAGATAAGGGCAGTGGCCATGAAGCCGATAGTGCGGACCCCAGTTCCCCGAAACTGTCGACGCGTTAACCGTGGACGGAGCGACGCGGCATAGTCGATGGCAGGACGCATGCCATGAGAGTACGCGAACACTTGGCCGACTGTGATGAGAATGGCAAATGCGATTGCGAATCCGAAGCCCAAAATCCTATACAGTCCAGCTCCGAAGCCAAACCCGCGGATGGCGGAAAACAGTGCTTCCCAAGGCAAGGAGTAATGATCTAGCCCACGAGCTGCTCGATTGAACTCAATCGAGAGCGTAATACCGGTGGCAATACCGGACGCTAAGCCAAAGAAGATACCTAGGCCGAGCCCGTACCCGATGCCGAAGACAACTGAGTACGTTACCGCGCGGGTCAGCAGCCGCAACGGACCGTGTTGTCCGCCCAACAGATCGTAAGCAAGATAGAGACTACCCAGTACATCAAGACATGTACCCGTAATACTGATGGCGGCGACTGTATGGTGGTTCATTCGACGATAGAGGCTAACACTTTTGGTGACTATGCCAGGTGACGGGCAATCGCAGAAATGATCGGCCAGATTCCAATCTCGGCGCCGACGTGTCCAGGACAGAGGAGGTGCGGCTTTTGTTCCGAACGGGTCCTGGCACCAGCATTGGCGCGGGATTGCGGTTCTTGGGTTTTATCGGTAGCGATCCGGTCCCTTTGAGCAAATTGACAGGCTTCGGGCTGGCTTTTTAAGATGGTTTTGCCCCGCACTGGCCAAGTGCGGTTCGGCAACAGTTGAGGGTTCTCGCTGTTGACAACAACTACTATATGATCACCGCCAAACAACTTACCAAACGGTATCCCCGCACGGTGGCCGTAGATGAGATTTCATTTGAGGTAGCGAAGGGCCAGATCGTCGGATTTCTCGGCCCCAACGGCGCGGGTAAGACGACGACTATGCGCATGCTCACCTGCTTTCTACCGCCGTCGGCGGGCACGGCGAGCGTCGCGGGCTTTGATGTTCTCGAACACCCGTTTGAGGTCAAAAAGCGAATCGGCTATCTGCCCGAGGCGCCGCCAATCTACCCGGAGATGGAGACGGCCGAGTACCTGAAATTTGTGGGCAAGCTGAAGGGACTGTCGGGAGCGGATCTGAAAAAACGGGTCGATTATGTTTGCGATCGTTGCGCGGTGGGCGAGGTCAAGAACAAGCTTCTCGGAAAACTGTCCAAAGGCTACCGGCAACGGGTTGGCCTGGCGCAGGCCATCATTCACAACCCCGACGTACTGATTCTCGATGAACCCACCGCCGCCCTCGACCCAAAGCAAATCAACGAGACGCGGGACCTGATTAAGAGTCTCGCGGGGGATCACACCATCATCCTTAGCACGCACATCCTGCCTGAGGTCGAGCAGACTTGCGAGCAGGTAATCATCATCAACAAAGGGAAGTTGGTAGCCACCGATTCGGTTCGCAACCTACAAGCGCGGGCCCGCGGCGCCGAGTCCGTGCTGGTCGAGATCGCGGGACGAAGTGGAAGCCTGGAAGTTCCGATCGTGCAGCACAAGCTTGAGCAGGTTTCGGGTGTTAGCCGCGTGCTCTGCAAACAACAGGTCGACAGCCGTGCCCTGTTCGAGGTGGAGAGCCAGAAAGGACGCTTGGTGCGCGGAGATCTGGCGCGCGCCGTGGTGGAATCGGGCTGGGACCTCAACGAGCTTCGGCCGGCGGCTATGAGCTTGGAAGAAATATTCCTGCAGCTCACCGGCAACGAATCCGGTGAGACCGAGAACGCCGCAACCAAGGAGTCGCAGCGATGAGAAATGCCTGGATTATTTGCTGGAAAGAGCTAGGCAGCTACTTTGTCTCACCCGTGGCCTACCTTCTGCTAACCATGTTTGGCCTGATCTTTGGTTTTTTCTTCTGGAACGCTCTTGGCATCTTTGTGATTGAGGGCATGGAGATGCAAATGCGCGGCCAGATGTTTCCGATGAACCTGAACGAGCAGATCATCCGCCCATTGCTGCAGAACGTGAGCGTCATCGGACTCTTCTTTATCCCCATGATCACGATGCGGCTGTTCGCCGAAGAGAAGCGCACCGGCACGATCGAACTGCTGGCGACTTCTCCGATCGGCGACCTCGAAATCATCGTCGGAAAGTGGCTGGCCGCGGTGGTGCTCTACTCCGGCCTGCTGCTCTTCACCGCTTTGAACTTCGTCTTTCTCTTCAAGTACGGCAATCCGGACTGGAAACCGCTGGCGGTGGGTTACTTGGGTCTCGTGCTCCAGGCGGGCGCACTGCTGGCTATCGGCACTTTCATTTCCACACTGACCAAGAATCAGATCATCGCGGGGGCCGCCACCTTCGGAGTTTGCCTGCTGCTGTGGGTGCTGGAGTGGGTCGGTGGCTACGAATCGGCGACCTGGGCGCGAGTCCTTTCGTACATGTCAGTGATCACGCACTTCGAATCGTTTGGCCGAGGCGTTCTCGATTCCAAAGATGCAATCTTCTACCTCACCGTGATCTTCCTGGGACTGTTCTTTACGGCTCGTTCTATGGAATCCCTGCGCTGGAGGTCGTAAATGGCAAGCCACTGGCTGAAGGCGAGACAAACCAGGTATGCCGCCTATGCGGTGACCTATATCCTGATCGTGCTGGCCGCGACCGTCGTGGTCAACATCCTTGCCGACCGTTTCAACAAGTCTTACGATGCCACGTCGAACAAGCGCTACAGTCTTTCTGACCAAACCGCCAAGATTGTCAAGGGGCTGAAGCAAAACGCGACTATCACGTACTTCAACCAGAGCACGCGATTCCGTGACGGCAAAGATCTGCTTGACGAATACGCGAATTTGTCACCCAGGGTAAAAGTGGAGTATGTCGATCCCGATAAGAATCCTCAGGCCGCGCGAGAAGCGGGTATCCGAAGCCTCGGAACTGCTGTGGTCCAGCTCGGCACGAAAAAAGAAGAAGCCAAGAGTATGTCCGAGGAGGGGGTTACTGGAGCCTTCATCCGCGATCTCAAGAGCAGCACCAGGACGGTGTGTTTTGTGACGGGCAGCGGCGAGCACCAGATTGATAACAGTGACCGCGAGGGACTTTCCCGCTTCAAAGATCTTCTGGCCAAAGACAATTACGAAAGCAAAGCCATCGATCTGTTGCAGAAAGCCGAGGTTCCGACCGACTGCACGACTCTGGTCGTGGCGGGACCGACACGCAATTACGAGCAACCGGAAGTGGATGCTATCAAGAAATATGTCGAGGATGGCGGACGCGTGCTCCTACTGCTCGATGCACCCCTCAAAATGGGGCGTTCAGAAATCGCCGACAATGACGCTCTGGCGAAGGTACTCGAGAGCTGGGGCGTGACGCTGGACAAGGACTTGATCCTCGATCTGAATCCCATTGGCCAGATCGTCGGCCTTGGCCCTCAAGTGGCGCTCGTCACAAGCTACGGATCCCAACCGATTGTAAGTGAGATGAGAGGAACGGCCACTGGTTTTCCCCTCTCTCGTTCCCTGGAGATCAAGAACACCGACAAGACCAGCGTGCAGAAGCTGTTCGATTCTTCGGGCAGCAGTCTGGCGACTACGAATCTGAGTTCTGCTGCCGTCAATGTCAACGATCCCAAAAACAAGAAAGGACCATTGACCATTGCGGCTGCGGGCACTTACAGCACCGGCAAGGAAAACTTACAAGGACGCTTCGTGGTGGTCGGCAGCTCGTCCTGGGTTGCCAACGGGTTTATCAACTTCAATGGGAATAACGACTTGGCCTTGAACACAATCAATTGGCTGTCATCGGACGAGGACTTGATCTCCATTCGGCCGAAGGAGCGCGAAGACCGCCGCATTACCATGACGCATGCCCAGTTCAGCTGGGTACGCCGCACCAGCCAGTTCCTGTTGCCAGCGATCGTTGTCATCGCCGGCGTTGGGGTGTGGTGGAAGAGGAGGTAAGAATCTCTTGACGCATCGAGGCAGGTCTCAAGAAGCGCCATGAAAATCCGTAGCTTGATCGTTGCAGCCTTCGTACTTCTGGTGCTCGTTGGCACTCTCTACTGGTCGGGCAAACGAAAACCGACCAGCCAGATCGCGACGGCATCTGCCGATACTCCGCCCGCCATCCTCAAATTGGACGAGGCGGCGATTACTAAGCTTGAGCTAAAGAAGAAAGACGCCGGAGCGATCGTCCTAGCGAAAAACAATTCCGGCGCCTGGCAGATCATCCAGCCCCAGCCGCTTGCTGCGGATCAGAGCGCGGTTTCCGGGGCGCTCTCCGCTCTGTCGTCCTTAAATTCTGAGCGCCTGGTCGAAGACAAGGCCTCCGATCTGAAGCAATATGGTCTTGACCAACCTGCCCTCGAAGTGGCTATCGCCGAAAAGGACAACAAAGCACAAAGGTTATTGATCGGAGATGAGACGCCCACAAGGAGTGCGGTTTACGCAAGGCTGGCCGGAGATCCACGCGTCTTCACTGTGGCCAGCTACAACAAAACCAGCATCGACAAGAGCCTGAATGATCTGCGCGACAGGCGCTTACTTACGCTGAATGCGGACAAGATCAGCCGCATTGTGCTCATCCAAAAAAACCGGGAGATTGAGTTCGGACGTGATAAGAACGAATGGCAAATACTGAAGCCGGGGCCGCTGCGTGCCGACAGCTTCCAGGTAAGTGAACTCGCGAGAAAACTGTCCGGCGCCCGTATGGATCTCAGTGGATCAGACAAGGACCTTGGGGAGGCCCCATCGGTCTTTGCTCACGCCACTCCTGTCGCCAGCGCAAAAATAACCGACCAGTCTGGCACGCAAGAACTTCAGGTTCGCAAGAGCAAGGACATCTACTACGCGAAGTCGAGCGTGGTCAACGGTACCTACAAGGTTGACTCGGATCTTGGCCAGGCGCTCGACAAAGGACTCGACGACTTCCGCAACAAGAAGCTCTTCGACTTTGGCTTCAACGACCCTACCAAGATTGAGATGCACGGCGGTTCGAAGGCCTACTTCCTGAGCCGGAACGGTACCGATTGGTGGTCTAACGGGAAGAAGATGGATGCCGGAAGCGTACAAGCTTTCATTTCGACACTGCGCGACCTTTCCGCCAGTAAGTTCGTCGAATCAGGCTTTGCCAAGCCCGGCATGGAGATCACGGTCACTTCAGAGGAGGGCAGGCGCGCGGAAAAGGTGTCGATTGCGAAGTCCGGCAACGGCTACATTGCCAAGCGCGAGAAGGAGCCGACCCTTTACCATTTGGCATCAAGCCCGGTCGACGGCCTGCAAAAAGCCGCTGACGCTATCCAACCCGCTGCCACGCCCGGCAAGTAATCCAGCAACGAAGAAAATGTTGCCTGGTCAACGTATGATATCGCTGCAGCCAACATGGGCACAGTAACCAATGCGGTGGGCATTGTGGTATCAGATAGCTCGATAGTCCTATAGTCCGACTGTTCTGTCACGCAAACTAGTGGGTGAGACCATCCCGGAGCTGTGGATGACCGATCACACTGCCCATACGCGTCGCAGTGAAGAAGGGAACCTTCCGCGAGTTGACAGTGCTGACACCAAGTGTCCGCCGCGCCTCCACGGCGAAGTAAACCGCCTTCACCGGGACCACAGCCCTGGATTTAACCGGAAGGTTCGGATTGTTTTCTTCTTCTAGACAGTGATGTGGAGCGTGCTCCTGTCATGTTAGAGTTGCCGGATTTCTCCCCCCTGAAGGCGGAGCTAAGCTTGGAGTATAGAGGTGAAAGACCTCTCGGTATGGCTCGACCGGATAGCCCTTCGCCTTCCAGGCCGCCAAACCACCCCTGAGGAACTTGATTCGAAAGAAATGCATAGCCAGAGCGCGACGCAGAACTACTCGGCTGGTCTTATCACCAGGGCAGGTACAGTAAACGACCGCGTCTTTTTCTTTCGGGATCGGTGACGGCGTCTCAAACACCTCCTCTGGCGGAATCCTCCGTGCGCCAGGAATGATCTCACTATGTGCCAACAAGTCGAGCGGCTGGCGAACATCGAAGAGAAGTACTTCTTGATTTGAAGCCAACAATGTGTGGAGTGCCTCCGGTGTGATGCTGTGCCGCTCCATCTCGCGTTGGTCCCTTGCACGTCTCATCCCAAGTACGATCAACAGGAACAGCACTGCAACGCAAATGGCACCCAGAGTCAGCAACATGTTCCGTTCCTCGGCTACTCTCCTGATTCCAGATTCTTAGGGCAGATAAAAAAAGTCACAGCATCGCTATCCCATAATATTCCTGCGACAAAATATGTTCCGGGCTTTGCCAGGCCTCACTCCAACGCAGTTGAGATCGATTGTGATGCATCTTCCAGTTTCCCGGCAGATACGGTCCGCCGCGACTCGATCCATTTCGGAGCCGCATCCCGCTCTTCCTCCGGACGATTCATTGTGAATACCGCCACAACTGTCTTCTGGCGCAGCCACCACACGCTGAAACTCTTATTGGAAAAATCGCCGCGATGAATGATCTGGTCTGCGCCCGACAAATCGCCCCAATATTCATAAGAAAGGTCGAAGACGTCGGAAAAGAAATACGGCACGTGCTTGTACGGAATTCGTTCGCCCATAAGCGACCGAGCGCAATATTGACCTTGCGAAACGGCATTGTCCCAGTGCTCCACCCGTCTGTGGCTTCCAAAGAGCACATCCTGGTAATTCGCGACATCACCCGCTGCGAGCACGTCGGGTTGGCTGGTCTCCAGATATTCGTTCACGATGATGCCGTCCCCGACATCGAGTCCGCTGTTGGCGAGCATTTCGGTCGCAGGCTGTACTCCGATGCCTGCAACGACCAGTTCGCACGGGATGGTCTGACCATTTGCGAGCACGGCCGAACTCACAGCCCCATCCCCTCGCAATTCCGATACCGTAGTCGCTTTGATAAGGTGCACGGACCGGGCCGCGTAATATGCTTCAAAGAAACTGGACATCTCTGGCGAGAAGAGCCGCTTCCAAATGCGGTCCTCACCTAGAACCATGGTGACTTCGATCCCCTTCTGTGCAAGCACCGCGGCTACTTCCATGCCGATGAAGCCGCCTCCGATCACAACTGCATGCTTCACCTTTTCCAACGCGCTCCGAATGACTTTGGAGTCATTTAATGTGCGGAGGTAATACAGATTTCGAAGATTCGCGCCGGGGACGTTGAGCAGTCGCGGGCGTGCACCGGTTGCCACGATCAGATTGTTGAACCCGAACTCATCACCCGACTTCAGAAACAGCCGCTTACGTTTAGTATCTAAACCCGAGATT
>Ga0209154_1001734_pt1 | contig 12583 bp, 9 predicted proteins | sample GraSoiAngelo_121_FD_185878 | JGI IMG/M metagenome (GOLD analysis project Ga0209154, IMG submission 185878) | Grasslands soil microbial communities from the Angelo Coastal Reserve, California, USA - 14_0919_12_20cm (SPAdes) (version 2) | ecosystem: Environmental > Terrestrial > Soil > Grasslands ... | reverse complement strand
GTCTGGGTCCAGGTGACTTCCGGGCCGCCGGTGATCGCGTCTTTGCCTATGCCGGTGCCATAACGGCTCTTCCAGCCGAGGCCCATCTCCTCAATGGGCGCTGCCTCGGGCTCGGGGCCAACAAGTCTCGGATCGCCGGCGCCGTGGGTTTTGCCAAAGGTGTGACCGCCGGCAATCAGCGCGACGGTTTCCTCGTCGTTCATTGCCATACGGCGGAATGTTTCACGAATATCCTTGGCCGCTGCGAGGGGATCCGGCGTGCGGTTCGGCCCTTCCGGATTCACATAGATGAGACCCATCTGCACGGCAGCGAGCGGATGCTCGAGCTCCCGGTCGCCCGTGTAGCGCTTGTCGCCAAGCCAAGTGTCCTCCTTGCCCCAGTACACGGCTTCGTCCGGCTCCCACACATCGGGCCGCCCGCCGCCAAAGCCGAACGTCTTAAAGCCCATCGACTCGAGCGCGACATTGCCGGCGAGGACCATCAGGTCACCCCAGGAGATTTTCCGTCCGTATTTCTGCTTGATCGGCCAAAGCAGCCGGCGCGCCTTGTCGAGGCTCGCATTGTCCGGCCACGAGTTGAGCGGCGCGAAGCGCTGCTGGGCGCTGCCGGCGCCGCCGCGGCCGTCGCCGATGCGGTATGTGCCCGCGGCGTGCCACGCCATGCGAATGAAGAGCCCCCCGTAGTGGCCGAAATCCGCCGGCCACCAGTCTTGGCTGTCCGTCATCAGCGCGCGGAGGTCCTTCTTCAGCGCTTTGAAGTCGAGCTTCTTGAACTCTTCGGCGTAATTGAATGCCTCGCCCATCGGATCGGACTTGGGCGAGTTCTGGCGGAGAATCCTGAGGTTTAACTGGTTCGGCCACCAGTTGCTGTTCGACCTCATTCCAACATTCGTGGTCCCGTGTACGACCGGGCACTTCGCTTCGGTTGCCATGGTTTGTTCCTTCCTTATCGATTAGTCAAAAATTGAATCAAAAGAACTGTGGCGCATTGCCAGCCCATCTTGGCTTTCTGCTCGGACAATCACATGGCCGCGGTCGGTGACGCGCGCGCCGTTCATCCGGTTATTACGCGCCTTCGAAACCTAACTGGAAGCGCGCCGCGGAGCGCACTTCGTGCAGAGCCCCCTGAAGATGAGTTCGCATTCGCGAAGAATCCGCTTGCCGAGGGTGCGCGAAGCAGGCCTGGGGACGTCGTACCACGCCAGATCCTCGACATTGCCACAACGGTCGCAGATGAAGTGGTGGTGCCGGACACCTTTCGCATCGAACCGCGCAGCGCGGCCCTCCACGGCCACTTCCCGCACCAATCCCGCCAGCACCAGGTCCCGCAGATTGTTATAAGTCGTGGCCCTTGAAGAGGGCGGATCCACGCGATTCACGGCTTTGAAGATTTCCGCGGCCGTGGGATGCCCGTTGCATTCCATCAAGAATGCCATCACGGCGTAGCGCTGAGGAGTGCACCGCAACCCGCTGTCGTCGAAGGACCGTTTAATCACCTCGGCGTCCATAACTGGATTAGATTATGTCTAATATGAGATTTTGTCAAGACTTATGCGTTTGGTTGTGCGAGCAGCAGACTCCTTGTGGCTAGTCCCGGGCAGCGAGTCTGGTGATGAGCAATACCAGCTGAATCGGCAAACACTCGTTTTGTCAAATATTGACAAGCTTTGCCAATAGCGCCATTCTTTAATTGACCAAAGTTCCGAGGTTTCCTGCTATGCCCATGAATATCAGCCTTACCCCCCACCTTGAGGAGATGATCCGTGAGAAGATCGCCTCCGGGTCTTATAACTCTGCCAGCGAGGTCGTCCGTGAAGCGTTGCGCCTCTTGGAGCAAGCAGATCAATTTCGAGCCCTGAAAATGCAAAAGCTGCGCGAGGATATGCGCGAAGGCTTGGACAGCGGACCTTCCACGGTGTTTGACCCCCAAGAAATCAAACGTGTTGCCCGCCAGAAGAAATCGGCAAAGAATACGAAATAGGTGTCCCAACTCCGCATCAGCCCCCACGCAAGCGCGGATTTAATCGAGATTTGGAGCTACACTGCGGATGATAGCGTGGCGAATGCCGACGCGTTTATCGACAGACTTTACGAAACGCTTCAAGTGCTGGACCGCCAGCCCGGCTCGGGGCGCCGCCGCGAAGAGGTAGCTCCAGGATTGCAAAGGGTTTCCCTTTGGCCGCTACGTCATTTTCTATCATGCTTTGGCGGACGCGATCGAAATTGTCCGTGTCTTGCACGGCGCTCGTGACATCGAGAGTATTTTTGAAGCCCACGCAAGGGATTTCGATCCGAACCGGTAAGCGTATTGCCTGGAACCTGAAACTCTGGAGAAAGCCGGAGGCCAACCCTTGTGCGCATACGTCAGCAACCCCAAGACAAACTGTGGGTCGCACTTTACAAACAGGTCCTGAAAAGTGGGGGTCGCGGTAGGGACGCGAGTTGACCGGACGCCCCCCACAGTCGGGTAGGACGGTGGGGCGTAGCGGGCTTCGAATGGTCCCTATCGAAAATGCTATCCGGCGTTAACGTCCTTGAAATCAGCGACATTCAAGATCAAGAAGATGAAACTGAGGCGCCGGCCGTTCCGAATGTAACGATGTTACATTCCGTAGAAAACAGCGGAATAGAGTTTTTGCGCACCACACAGGCAACCGTAGTTCTTCACTTCCTTCTCGAAGGATTGACGCTTCATTTTGGCGAATGGCATGATGACAGTCCGAAAACAGCAACGAGATGAAGCTCAAAGACAAGACCAGCCGCAGGCAGTTTCTTGCCTCCGGCCTCGGGGCTTTTTTGCCTCTGGACCAGAGGCACAACGCCGTCCCAAGTAGCGTTGCCTCTCTGAGCCCCATTCGCTTCCGGAATGTGGCCGACAGCGCCGGGTTGCACTTCGTTCTCGAGAATCACGCCACTCCCCAAAAGCACCTCATCGAAAGCATGGCTGGCGGAGTGGCGGCCTTTGATTACAACAACGACGGCTTGACGGACGTCTTTTTTACCAACGGCGCGAGCATTCCGTCCCTCCAAAAGGACTCCCCCAAGTACTTTAATCGCCTCTTTCGCAACGAAGGCGGTATGCGCTTCACGGACGTCACCGAAGAGGCCGGCGTGGCGGGGATCGGCTACTCGATGGGCGCGGCCGCCGGAGATTACGACAACGACGGCCACGTGGACCTTTTCGTGGCTGGCGTTTTCCGAAACACCTTGTATCACAACCGCGGCGACGGACACTTCGTGGATGTCACGGAAAAGGCGGGAATCAAAAGCGACAAGTGGGCCGTAGCCGCGGGGTGGTTTGACTACAACAATGACGGGCTGCTGGACCTGTTCGTCGTGAATTACGCTTCCTGGTCACCGAGCTACAATCGTTTCTGCGGCGACGCTTCGCGCAACCTGCGAGTTTATTGCCACCCGACGTACTTCGAGGGCCTCACCAACACGCTTTACCGCAACCGGGGAGATGGGACGTTTGAAGATGTCTCCGAGCGCGCCGGGATCGCCCAGCACCACGGCCGGGGCATGAGCCTGGCCTTCGCCGATTATGACAACGACGGCTTTATGGATATCTTCGTGACCAACGACAACCAGGAGAATTTCCTGTTTCATAACCGCGGCGACGGGACCTTTGAGGAAGTCGGAGTAATGGCGGGCGTGGCTTTGCTGAACAGTGGCAAGCCCGTCTCCAGCATGGGGACGGATTTTCGGGATTACGACAACGACGGCCGTCCGGACATCACCGTCGTAGATCTGGCGAACGAGACGTTCCCGCTTTTTCATAACCTCGGGGGCGGCCTGTTCGAAGACGCGACTTACCGCACACGCCTCTCGGTCCTCACGCTCGAGCGCAGCGGCTGGAGCACGGGCTTCTTCGACCTCAACAATGACGGATGGAAAGACCTGTTCACCACCTGCTCGCACGTTGACGACAACGTGGAGATGTTCCAAGCCACGCGATATAAGCAGCCAAACAGCATTTTTGCGAATCTCGGAGACGGGACCTTCTGGGACGTATCGGCTCAGGCAGGCGAGGATTTTCAGGTGCCGCGCCCGCATCGCGGCTGCGCTTTCGCGGACTTCAATAACGATGGCAAAATCGACGTTGTTGTGGTTTCTCTTCAGGATCGGGCGGAGCTCTGGGAGAACGTCAGCCCGCGTCCAAACCATTGGATCATCCTCAAGCTCACCGGAACCAAGAGCAATCGCGACGGGATTGGCGCGCGTGTGCGCATCGACAAACAGTGTAACCACATGAGCAGCTCCTGCGGATACGCCTCCTCGAGTCATTTTGGAGTACATTTCGGGCTGGGGAAGCTTGAAAAGATTCCCAGCGTCGAAATCCGATGGCCGAGCGGCACGGTCCAGGTCCTCCGAGACGTACAAGCCAACCAAATTCTTGAGGTTCGGGAACCAAGAAGCTCAGAGCGGATTTAGGATGCAGCAAGTCTAGGGGCGTGGAAAACCGACTGACTGTCGGACTCACCTCAAGGTGGTGTGATCCGCATCTCCTGATTGAGGGACTGCTTTTCCGCTTCTTGCTTGCTGTGGATTTCCTGGTACTGCTTGAGCGTTTGCCGCGCCAACGCGAGCTGACCATGCGCTTGATAGGCGCGCCCTAACTCGTAATGCAAGCTGCCGTCTTCGTCGACCGATAGGGCGGCCTTCAAATGAGGGATGGCCTTGTCCGCCTGGCCAAGCGCCAAGTACGTGCGCGCCAGAGAGGCATGCGCCGGCAGCAGCCCCGGATCGTGGTGTACCGCCTTATGCAAGAAGGGCAGGGCTTCGGCCGGCTTCTGCGATTTCAAGAGGATATCACCGAGATAGTAATTTAGCTCGGAAGATTGCGGTTGAGACTCGAGCAACTCCTGGAACAGCTCGCGGGCGCGGACGAGGTCGGTCGTTTCGAGAAGCGAAATGGCCAGTTGTTCTTTGATGTAAGTGTCGGCGGGCGAGAACTTGAGGGCCTCTTGCCAGTGTTTTACTGCCTCCACATATTGCCGGCGCTTAAACTCAATCTTCGCGATCAGCTCTTCGGCGGGCGCGGACGACGGCAGCTCTGCGAGGTGCGCGTACGCGTCGTGAGCCAGCCGATTGTAGGCGTGCGTGAGCCAAAAAAAGGATTCCGGTGTAGTTTGCCGCTCGGCCGCAGATATTAATTCAGTGTATTCTCCCGATCGATAATCGCATTCAAGCTCTTCTTGAGCGCAATTCGGAGGGGGCATGTGCCGCTCCCGGTCGTCCTCGAGCGCTGCCCAGTCCTGGTGCCCGGTTTTTCGGTAGATCTCCGCCACCGCGCCATGAGTGCCGCGCAGGGAGGGCATTTTTTCCTGTGTCTGCCGGTACAGATAGAAGGCGCTAAACAGCTGCTGGGTATCCAAACGCGACTCGGCTACGAGATCCAACCAATAGGCAGAGCCCGGAGCGAGGTCCGCGAGCTTGTCAAAACTCTTCTGCGCCAAGCCATCGTAAGCCAGCCCGAGCCCGTACCAGACTTTCGGGTTCCCGGGATCGTAGCGGGAAAGTTTTTCGAAGCTGTCTCGAGCAGGCGCGAATCTCTTGAGCGCCAAGCGCCCCTCCGCGAGCGCCTCCTGAGCTTCGCGATTCTCAGGTTCGGCCTTGGCTAGCTTCTCCAACGGGGGGAGTGCTCTGGCAGCTTCACCCAGATCCAGATAAGTGGTCCCCAGAAAGAGCAAGGCAAGGCCGCTGCTCGGATCAAGCTTCAGAACCTTCTCGAATTCGCCTAGCGCCTCGCGCTTGTGCCCGGAATAAACCAGTGCCAAACCAAGGTTCATCACGATGCCAGGATTGCCGGGAAGGGCACGAACGAGCTCGCGGTAAATCGGGACCGCTTGTTCGAATTGCTGCGCGGCCATCAAGTCTTTGGCGTGGTGCGACTTTTCGGCCAGATCCGGTGACTGCGCAAACAGGGAAGATGCCAGCAAAACAACGGTGCAAGCCGCGATTAAACAGAATCTCATGCTGCTTCAATTTGTAGCACGCGGTGTGTGTACCGCACAACCCGCGCTTTTCCCTTTCTGACAGCCGCGGATGGCGCCCGAGACGGTGACGGGTCGTCTGACCTGCTTGGATCGAAAAAAAAGCGGGCACCTTAGGGTGCCCGCTGGCCTGGATTCCCATTTTCTGTGGTCGGAACGCGATTGAGCCTTCGCGGCGACGTCCTAGAACCGCACGAACGCGCCAATTTGCACGACGCGTTGACCATAAGTAGAAGTGATTTCACCAAATGTCCCACCGCACGCCCCACCGATGTTTTGGCAGGTCGTCCCTCCACTGCCGGCAAAACCCGGGTCGTTGAAATGCGGCTTATTGAAGAGGTTTTCCGCTTCGCCACGAATCTCAAAGGAGAAGCGCTCGGTGAGCTTGAAGACTCGAGCGAGGCTGGTGTCCAACTGCCAGAGCCCGGGGCCTCTCAGCCAGGATTGCAACCGATGGATATTGCCGATGCTGGTTGTGGAAGTGTTGGGAGCAAAAGCCGAGGGATTGAACCACATCGGGAAGCCCGCGGCATTATTGGCGCCTCCGAGGTATTGAACCGGAGCGACGTGGTTTGGTTCTTGGGGCGTGGAAAAAGTGGCGAGATTGTTGATGTTCTGCTTGATCAGCAACGGATCACCCGTGAAGGCCGTGAAAACACCGTTCAATTTCCATCCTCCGACGATCTGATTGACGGCGTTGTTGCTGCTCGCCAGTTTCTTCCCGGAACCAAAAGGCAGGTCATAAACGTACGCCAACCTGAAGTTATGAGTATGGTCGAAGCTCAAGGGACCGTAATTGAGGCGCAGGCACCCTTGGGGCATCGTTGGTAAAGGAGGACAATTAAACCTCAAGCCATTCTCCCAGGTGTTGTCGTCCACGTAGCCCATCGCCCGAGAATAGGTGTAGGCACCCTGAACGAAAAGTCCGTGGGAGACCCGGCGGTTTACCGAAACCTGCAGCGAGTTATAGTGCGAGTCCAAGTAACCCTGGAATTGATAAAGCCCACCGGTATACTGAACACCGCCGTAGGATGGCTCAACACCGCCGAGCGGGGCTGCGGCGAGGTCCCTTCCGTTGAATTCGTGAACATAGTGATTGCCTACGTATCCGACGCTGACAAGAAAGTTGGACGGCAGTTGGCGTTCCAAAAACAGATTCCAGGACTCCACATAGCCACGGTGGAATTCGCCCGGTCCCAGCGTACCAATTGTATTCGCTGCGGGAACGAGAAGGCTGCCCGACGAAATATTGGGTGGGATGATCACCGGCACACCCTGCGCAAACGTTCCATGCCCGGCGGGGCTGCCAAAACAGCTCGCCCCGGCCGTTTGGTTTGCACATGCCGCAGCCTCAGCCGGGCTGGAGGTGTCGAAGACATCCGCGCCAATTGCCAGGGGATAAAAGCCGCGCAACGGCCGTTCCAAAGGAGTGGTGTCGTTGGACATCCCGAATCCCGCGCGCGCCACAGTCTTTGCGTTGAGCTGGTAGGCCAGACCGAGACGCGGCATGAATAGCCGCTTGCTCGTGGTTATCCCCAGATGAGTGGGATTGCCTCCGATTCCGCCGAAGAGCAATAGGCCGGTCGAAGTGTCAAATCTTTCGAGTTTGTCCATGCCATCGCGAGTAATCAGTGGGAAATATTCCCAGCGCAAACCCAGATCGGTGGTCAGCTTCGGGGTGACTCTCCAGCGATCACCAAAGTATAGAGCGAACTGCGTGTCCTTTCCCGTAGACTTGATAAACTGGGCATCGTTTTGCGCTTCTGAAAGCAACCCGAGATCCCACATCGCAAAAGAGTTCTGCACGAACGGCGTCAAGTTCGCCGTGTTGAGCGCTGAGCCTCCATAATCCTCAAGCACGTTGCCGCGCGGGCAGCAGAAGATTTCCGGCTGGAAAGCGTTGAGGTGATTGTGGGCGATGTCCACACCCATGCGGAACTCGTGCGCTTTTTTGATCCACGACAGGTTATGGGAAGTCGTAAGGGTCCAGTCATTGCGGTTGTCGGGCTCCCAGGAATTCAAGCTGCCCATCCCGCTGAAACCCTGAATCGTGATCCCGGGAAGACCCGTGTAGCGTTTGTCTCCAGCGGGCGTGTTGGTTCCGGCGATGCCCAGGAGCGACTGGCCGAGTGGCTGGCCAAATCCGGGAGGCAGGGCGTATTCCGTCATGCGGTCAAAGCCGATGTGGCCCGTTAAGACAAGGGTCGGCGAGAGCGTCCAGGTGTGGCCGAGCGTTCCGATCTGGGCACGCTGGTAAGCTGAGCCGCTGCCATTCCCGCCGGCAGCGCCAAGATCGAAAGGCTCAAAGAAATCGTCTTGCTGAACAGTCCATTTTACCCATATCGCGTGATTCTGAGTCTGGTTCCAGTCGACGCGAGCCGTGCCGATGTTGCGGCTCAGTGGCCGGGCAGCTTTGGTACTGCGGATATTAAACGGTGTCGTCGCGGTGATAAGTCCCAGGTTCGTATTCGGCTCCGGGATGAGCTTATTGAACGCCACGGCACCAGCATTCATACGGCTGGAAGGTATTACGTTGAGCTTGCCCGCGGAGGAGAAAACGCATCGCCCGGTGCCGTTCGCATTGCCGGTCGTGGGATCAAAAACCATCCCTTGCCGCAACGGAACGGTCCCACCTTCCGTTGTACAGACGTTCGCGCCGGGAACGGCGGCACCCAAATAGGCGCTGAAATCTCCACTCTTCATGTCGTCAGTGGGAACGAGGTCTGTGAAGCCTTCCGCGGTGTGTTGCCAAGTACCATCCCAATTCGTGAAGAAAAAGAGTTTGTTCTTCTTGATCGGTCCGCCTAGCGTAACTCCGTCGTTGTTCAGAATACCGGTGTTGGTGGCTTTTGTGTACCAGTTCCGTGCATTCATCGAGTTATCGGTATGGAATGCATAAAGGGAGCCATGCAGTTGATTCGTGCCGGACTTGGTCACCACGTCCATGGCCGCTCCCGCCGTCAGGCCTTTTTCGACGTCGTAGTTTGCGGTTTGCACGTTCACTTCTTCAATCGATTCCTGGGGCGGAACGACCAACATGTGGTCGGGCAGCCAAATGAAGATGTTGGTCGCCCCATCGACGCGTGTGGTGTTGTCATGGGCCGGCAAACCACTCGAATAAATCTCGAACGAGCGTTCGGGTGTGTCGGCAACGGAATTCGGGTAGCTGTTGGAGATGCCCGACGTCGAGAACACCCCGGGGGTCAGGAGTTCGGCTGCTTGGAAGTTCCGATACGTGCTGAGGGGGAGGTTCTGCACGGCATAGCTGGTGATTTCGGTGTGTACATCGGCCTTCTGAGTCTGCAAGATGTCGACGGCCCCTTGTACGGTGACTTCCTGTGTTGCCGTGCCCACCTGCGGTTGCAAGTCCTGCGCGTTCACTTGCCCGATGAGCACCGCGATGCTGGTGACCTTCAAGGGTTTAAATCCGCTCGCCGTCACTTCGATCGTATAGTTGCCTTGGGGAAGGTCTAACACTCGATAGTTGCCGGCGGCATCGGTGGTAGTTTGACGTTTGAGCCCGGTGGCTTCATTTGTGACGGTCACTTGCGCTCCGGGAACGATCGCGCCGGACGGATCGGTGACCGTGCCGGTGACCGAGCCATAGAGAACTTGGCCGTGCAAAGGCTGGATCAGGAGCGATGCCTGAGCGATGCTCATGGCGAGAAGCAGAACAATTTTTAGCCGTATGATCTGCAAGTTTGGTTACCCCCTTCGTTGCAAGTCGTTACAAATCCGCTATCCTGGCGCGACACGACCGAAGCCCGTCTCACGCCAGAGTTGCGAGGATTTGGACAAACTTTTGACCCGTTCCAGGTCTTTCTCAATCTCGGAGGCGAGGGCGGTTTGCCCGTGCGCCACGGCCAGTTCCCTGGCTTGTTCCAGGTAATGCAGCGCTTGCGCGCGGTCGCCGGCGCGACCGTAGGCGGCGCCAAGAGCATATACATAGCTCGGCGTGTCCTCATCCACCGGGGTTAGGGTTTGCTGGAGTTGCTCGATGGCTTCGGCGTAGTGCTGCTGGTTGACGAGGATGCGCCCGAGCTTAAAATGCGCTTGCCGGGAGCTGGGATTAGCCTCTATCGCTTTCTTGTACTCGATGGCAGCTTCGTCGAGCTTTCCCTCGCGCTCGAGTAGATAACCGAGATTGTTGTGCGCCGCATCGTTCGAAGGAGCAATCGCCAAGGTCTTCCGAAAGGCCTTTTCAGCTTCGTCGAACTTGCCTTCCTCGAAAAGCAACACGCCATAGTTGTAGCTGGCATCGGGAAACTGGTCGGGGTCTTGGGCCAGCAACGCTTTGTAGTGCTCCTCGGCTTGCTTGGCCTTACCCTTTTTGGCGTACAGAATCAGCAGGTTTAGGTGGGCTTTTGCGAGCGAGCGATCAAGCTCGAGGGCCTTCTCGGTTTCGGCGATGGCATCGTCAATACGCCCAACTTGTTCGAGCTGAACACCGCGCTCGAGATGCGCCGCCGCGCTCATGTCGAGCGCCCGGAGCTCATCGCGCAGAGGGTCCGCTAACGGCGGAACGATGTAGTTGTTGCGCTCATGAAGGTTCGCCTGCTCCTCGGCCTCTCGGATTCGCCCTAGCTTCCGGTAGGCCACGGCCAAACCGTAGTGAGCTGCTCCGTAAGTGGGAAATAACTGGCAGGCCTGGCGGTAGAGTTCCGCCGCCGCGACCTGATCTCCCAGCGCAGCCTTTACGCGGCCCAAGCCATAATAGGCTTCCGCGGTGTCGGGATAATCCTTAAGGATGCCGTCGTAGATCTTGCCGGCCTGTTCCGTCTTTCCTGCAACGAGCAGGGCTTCCCCCACTTTGAGGTTGGCGGGGAGATACTCCGGCTCGAGCCGTAGTGCGGAGGTCAAAATAGGCAAAGCCTCGCCCATTTTTTTCTCACGCAACAGAAGCGAGCCCCAATAGTAGAGCCATTTGAAGGCGGCGGGTGCGAGCAGGTGTGCCCGCCGGTAGCAAAGCTCGGCGTCTTCCGACCGGTGGTAGTTGTCGAGCAGCATTCCTAGCTTTCCGACGGCGTCCGCGTCTTGCGGCTGCTTGCGCGCGGCGGCGTACGCCTGTGCGGCTTGCTCTTGGGTTTCTTGTGGAAGGCCAGCGATGTTGACTTGCGGGATCTCCGGTGCGGAAAAATCCATGGAGGCGCTATCCCGAGCTTGCGCAATCCCGTCCTCGGTGCCCAACGTTCTGGTGGTAGCAGGGCTCGTGATATGCGCGGACAGGGGAGCAGCGGGCAGGGAGAGGAACGCAAGCACAATGCAACTTGCCCGGTTCAACATCGGCGAGGCAACCCCCCAGTTGCTGGACCCGCCCCCTCCGCAAGGGCGCGTTGGCATGCAGGGATTCTATTCCCCCGTCCTCTCATGTCAACCGCAAATTTAGAGATCCCGGAATTTGTCAAGCTCAATCTCCCGGCAGTTGGCTGGCACAGTTTCCGCCACGCGCACGCGGCGTTGCTGGGCGAGCAGAATCATTGCGGAGGCACAGCCAGTCGCAACCTTCCGCCCGGAGCACGCCAAGGCGTGCCTCGGCATTTTCAAGTTCTCTTCTCCGGTTCTCAGTGTGATAGTGTTCTTCTTCTGATAGGTTCTAAAACCCAAAGCCATTCGGGGGCGGAGGCTTTGCCGTGAAGAGATGTGGTGGCATTCTCGTAGCCGTGTTACTTCTCGCGATTCGCGCGGGGGCTCAAGCTCCTCGGGAAGGTGGCTGGGTTTCTCTCTTTAATGGAAAAGATCTCAGTGGTTGGAAGAAGAATGGCGATGAAAAGTGGGTCGTGGAGCAGGGAACCATCTTCTGCGAAAGCACTGCCAACAAATACGGCTACTTAACCACAGAAAAGACGTATCGGGATTTCATTTTGCGCCTCAAGTTCAAAGGCGAGGCGGCCGGTAACAGCGGCGTGTTTCTCCACTCGCGAATTCTGGGCATCGATCCGCAACATGGCCCGGACATCGAAGGCATGCAGGTGGAGGTCGACCCGAATGTGGGCAAGCATACCGGCGGTCTCTACGAAAGCGGTGGTCGCGGTTGGGTGGCGATCCCCACGGCGGAGGGTGAACAGGCTCTGAAGCTCGGCGAGTGGAATGAGCTTGAAGTGTCCGTGCACGGAGCGCACATCGTGACGCAGCTTAATGGCACAAAGATTGTGGATTTTACCGACCCGGCGCCCCAATTCAGGGATGGCGTGATTGGTTTGCAGATTCATACTGGTGGTGGCGTGAAGATGCGGTGGAAAGACATTTATCTCAAGCCGGAATAGAATGCGGCCATGGGTTTTGCGCCGATGACATAGAACTTGACCTGACCGTGAGCATGAATAGACAAAGTCGTCGCATTTTCTTGCAAACTTCCGCTCGGCTTGCCGACCAGCCAGGTGTTTGTGGATGAATTTGAGATGGATCTTGTCAGCCGTAGAACTCCAAGGCGGAAATATGGCATGCCCTTAGAAAAGGGATTTTGTAGTGTCAGCAGACTTGTACGAAGTCCAGCCCAAGCAGCTGAGCTAATTTCCTGACCTTGCTTGCAAGGTGACCCAGTCCCACAGCACAGTGATGTGCGGGGCCAGCGGCACTCCATTCATTCA
>Ga0209154_1001726_pt1 | contig 12620 bp, 12 predicted proteins | sample GraSoiAngelo_121_FD_185878 | JGI IMG/M metagenome (GOLD analysis project Ga0209154, IMG submission 185878) | Grasslands soil microbial communities from the Angelo Coastal Reserve, California, USA - 14_0919_12_20cm (SPAdes) (version 2) | ecosystem: Environmental > Terrestrial > Soil > Grasslands ... | reverse complement strand
ACTCGAGCTCCTCTAATGCCAGCATCGCGGCGGCAATGTGCTTGCAACGCACGCCGACGGGACAAGAGCAATCCGCCTCCCACTTGCCGTTCGCAAACTCGAGCTGCACTTCATAAACCCGCTCGCCGCGCACGCTCGCGAAGTAGAGATGATCGGGTTCGACGCAGTCAAGCTCGAGCACGCTGCCGAGGGAGAAATAACGCCGGCCGCGGTCGAGGGATTGGAAGCCCATCGAATTGAGGAACCGCTGGAGACCTTCGAGCGTATCTTTTTGCACGACCATCCCCCCACAGAATGAGACGCACGCCGCCATCTTAGCTCGACGAGGATCAATTGACTACCCGGCCCGAAAGATCGGAAAGTGGAAAATCTGTGCAAGAAAAGCAAGAAAAAGCACGGCCTTGAGGCAGGCGTAACACACCTGCTGGTTCTCGCTACGCCGATGCCTGGGCCTGAGCGCGACGCAGAAACGAAACCAAGGCGTCCACACAGAGCATGTACAATCCGAGTTCGACGATCAAGTTTAGGGAGGCTCCGGAATGCTTTGGGCGCGGCTGCTCGCCTATGTCACCGGAACAGTCGATCAAGGATCCTGTTGCGAAACGAATATCTGGCGGCGGAGAACCGGATCCTGAGAGGGCGGATCAAGGATCGGCTGCTGCTTTCGGAAGGAGAAAAAGCAACACTGGCCGAGTTCGAAAGGCACTGGCGGACGTGGCGGCAACGGCCAAGCCCGAAACGATTCTGGGTTGGTATCGGAAGCTCATCGCGAACAAATTTGATGGGAACACGAACGTGCGTTGCGCAAGGAGTGGGCCGAAAGAGCGGGCTTGGGCTTCGAACTTCCGTCCGAAATCCGCGTTATTGGACCGAATGGACCGAAACTCAATTCCGAGACCCTGAAGAAATGGCTGTAAGTGCTTGAAGGCAGGGTAGTTTTGGTGGACGTGGCGGGACTCGAACCCGCGACCCCCTGCCCGCAAAGCACGGGAGTCCTCTCTAATAGCTCCTTCCTCTCTCTTGGTTTCCAATGTTTTCAACAATTCGGGGAATGTGCTTTTCGCTCGAAGCTAACCCCAATGGAATGAAAACATGCCATTCGTGCACAGGTCGTGCACAGCAGACTGAACCCTTCGTTGAGACAAAGGTGTGCATCACAGCCTAGTTCGAAGGGCGTGGCTCTTCCGCATTCCATGCATCTATCTACCAAAGAACGTCATCATCGCCCCCGCAGAGTCTCTGGATTGCGCCTGGGTGTTGTTTTCAAATTCTTCGGGCGAACAATAGCCTAGCGCCGAATGTAACCGACACTGGTTGTAATATCGGTCCATAAATTCCTCGATATTTTGACGCAAGACTTCGAAGTTGCGGTACTCACCAGCGTAAATTTCTTCCCGTTTGAGAGTCTTCAGAAAGCTCTCGCACGTGGCACTATCATATGGATTCGCTGGTCGGCTCATGCTCGGCAACATCCCTTGATGCCGGAGTTTTTGCACGTATTCGCGACAACCGTACTGCACCCCCTGATCTGAATGGTGTACGACTCCCGGTGGCGGTCTCCGATTGGCAATGGCTCGCTCCAAAGCGCAAAGCGGAAGCTGAGCTTTCAGACTTGGTCCGAGCGCCCAGCCAATGACCTTCCGAGAAAAGACATCCAGCGCGATTGCGAGATAGACAAATTCGCAGCTGAGACGGATGTAGGTTATGTCGGCGGCCCAGAGTTGGTTTGGGCCCGACAGTGTCATTCGGTTTGCCAGATTAAGATAAATCTGTACCGCGCGGAGAGAATGATCATCAGGTCGGAACCATTCCTGTCGAAGCGCAAGTAGATTGTCCTCTCGCATGATTCGCGCTATCCGCTTGTGATTCGCAATCATCCCATGCGAGCGTAGCTCTACGGTGACGCCCCTGTAGCCGTAGCGCCAGCGATGCTTGATAACAAGGTTCTGGACAGCGGATCGCAGGGTCACTTCCTCTTCATCTTGCCATCCACGCCGCAAGTACCGATAAAATCCAGCCCGGCTCACCTGCCCCAATTGGCACAGTCGCTCGACACCCAAACCACCTTGCAACGGCATCCTTGTTCTTATTTCGTCGTAGATGCCTTGTCGCCAGGAATATCCCTCTGCCGACGTCGAGCTCCTACTCTTTGCAAGGCATGTCTGAAAAAATCTACCTCCATAGTCTTATTCGCTATATAACAGTCGCTTTAGTTTGATGATTTGCTTGCGCAAGATCAGCTCGCGGGATCGTACAGGCGGAGGAGGGTTGGTCTCGTCGAGGCGGTCGCGCCAGTTGTAAAGGATTCTGCGACAGATCCCGAGCTCTCGTGCGAGCCCGACGATATTGCCGCACGAGTTCATCCGTTCAACAGCCTGCCGCCGAAACTCGTTGCTATAACGCTGCCCTTTCTTTCGTTCCACTTTGCGCCTCCCGGGCCCAACTCGGCGGCTGAGTGACTGTCGCGCCCCGAGCTCCTCGAACCCCGTCTGGATAGCTTCCGTATAGCGACCATCCGCCCGGAATGTGCCGAGCGAACGGCACCTCTAAGCACGCGCCAGGCCAACGGGCAAAACCTCGCCAAGCCTGCTTCTATTCTCGCTTCTCCAAAACCTCGCGGACTTTCTGACCAAGCATGTCCATGGAGAAAGGTTTCTGAACAAAAGCTCCGCGCCAGTCTTTAGTGGCGCGTTGATCAGCAGTATATTCCGAATACCCGGAAACGTAGAGCACCTTGAGTCCCGGGCGTTGAGCGAGTAGCCGCTCGGCTAATTCCCAGCCTCCCATCTTCGGCATCATCAGGTCGGTCAAAAGCATGTGGATCGTGCTGTCCTGCTGTTCCGCAAGCAGCAAAGCCTCGACGCCATCCTTGGCCTCGAGCACAGTGTAGCCGTTCTGCCTGAGAAACCCCGCTACGAGCTCGCGAACAGCTTCCTCATCTTCGGCCAGCAAGAGCGTCTCCGTTCCGCGAGTCGCCGCGACCGCACGTTTGCTCGGCTGCATCAACGTGAACGATTCGTCAACGCGCGGCAGATAGACCTCGAATGTCGTGCCTCGGCCAGGTTCGCTGTATACCCAGATAAAGCCGCTACTCTGCTTCACAATTCCGTATACCGTCGCCAACCCCAGCCCCGTACCTTTGCCCTGTTCTTTGGTCGTGAAGAACGGCTCGAAGATGTGGCTCTGCGTTTCCGCGTCCATCCCGTGGCCGGTATCGCTTACGGCAAGCAGGACATATTGGCCGGGCTTCGCTGGGGGATGTTTGCGGGCATACGCCTTGTCCATGACGAAATTCTTGGTCTCGACGACTAGTTTTCCACCACGTGGCATCGCGTCCCGGGCATTCACCGCCAGGTTCATGATGATCTGCTCGAGCTGCCCCCGATCCGCTTTCACGCGTCCCAGCGTCCAATCCGGTACGAGGAGGAATTCGATGTTCTCGCCAATCAGCCGTGGCAGCATCTTGCTCAGCTCAGCAACAACGGCGTTGAGATCAAGCACTGTCGGTTGCAACACTTGCATCCGTGTAAAGGCCAGAAGCTGCCGCGTCAACGAAGCAGCTCGGTCCGCCGCCTTGTGGATCTGCTCGACACTCCGTTGTTGTGCGGCGCTCTGCGCCGTGGCGTCCGACAATATGTCGTTATTGCCCTTGATTACGGTGAGCAGATTGTTGAAGTCATGCGCAAGGCCCCCGGCCAGTTGACCAATCGCTTCCATTTTGTGTTTCTGGCGAAGTTGTTGCTCCATTTGTCTGCGTTCCGTGACGTCGGAGAGCAGACCCTCGGCGTATCTTTCTTCAGGCCTCCCTGCGATTAAGGCAGCGCGGTCGTGCCACCACATCCAACGACCGTCGCCGTGTTGTATCCGGTACTCGACGTCGAACGGCCGATTCTCATGGAACAGTTTCGTGTATGCGTCTCGCACTCGTTCACGGTCGTCGGGGTGCATCCGCCCGAACCTGAGCCGTTCACCCTCGCTGTAAATCTCCGCGCGGGCGTAGCCAAACACCTTCTCTATTTTCTCGCTAATGAAAAATACTCTTCCGCGTTCGTCAGCCTTCCAGACGACCTCAGGAGTGTTCTCGATCAGCCGACGATACTCCTCCTCCCGATGGCAAAGTTCTTCCTCGGCTCGCTTGCGCTTGGTGATGTCCGTAGCGATCCCCCCGGTCGCGTATATCTTTCCATTCGCGTCGAACAGAGGAAATTTGTGGACAATGCTGGTATGCAGACCGCCTTCTTGTAACGCAGTCTCCTCAAATTCCATCGGAACGCCCGCATGGAGCACTCGGAGGTCGTTGGTTCGAAACGCGAGACCCTGTTCTCTCGGGAATACTTCCTCGTCCTTCTTGCCTCTGATCTGTTCCTGGCCGACCCCAAGCGTACTCTCGAACTCCTTGTTGATAAGCAGATAACGCCCTTCCGTATCCTTGACGAAAATTAGATTCGGGCTGTTATCCAAGAGAGCTTGGAACCGCTTATCGCTTTCCCGCAGTGCCTCCTCCGCTCGCTTGCGGTCAGTGATATCCTGAATTTGTGAAAAGAAGAAAAGAGGCTGGCTCTCGCGGCCGTACACCAACGACACACTCAATAGAATCCAGACAGCATGTCCCTTCTTGTGGATATATCTTTTTTCCATCTGGTAGGAGCGAATCTCGCGCCGCAGCATTTGGTCGACATAGCTGAGATCCGCTTCCAGATCTTGCGGATGAGTAATCTGTTGAAAATTGGTGGCCAGGAGCTCCTGCCCAGAATAACCAACGATTTGGCACAGCACCTCGTTCACGCGAAGCCAGGCACCGTCCAATCCGACGAGTGCCATTCCGATCGCGGCTTGGTCGAAGGCTCTCCCGAAACCAGCTTCCGATCCCCAAGCAGCATGGGATGATGCTTCGCTGTTGCTTTGTCGAGCCTGCGGCTGGGTGAGCCCGGCGGTTCTGGACAATCCGCCTTCAAAGGGGTGACGCTTCTCTTCTTTCACAACGCCTTCCGAAGGGTCAAAGATACTTGTTTATCGTAGATGAGGGCCGGTAGGGACTCAACGTTACCGCGGTACTTGGTTGCATAGATTGCAACCTTCTCTTCCCATGCGCCGACGAAATGGATTTGCAGGGCCCTCAGTAAGCGCCTCATCCGAATGCCGGAAGAGAACGGATCAACCTCCTGGAAGTTGCCTGGCACCTTCTTGGAGCAGTCGAATTTGCAGCCGACTTCAGAGGAGCGGCTGACACCGGGCATACTGGGGAAGACGCACGTTCACGGAGCCAGATTGGATCTGCGAGATGACCTGCTCAAGTCAACACCGCTGGGATGGGCGTGCCGCTGGGGACGCAGAAAACTGGTCGAATTGTTTATCCAACGTGGCGCACCGGTTGACGAGCCGGACGCAGAACCGTGGGCAACACCTAAAGCCTGGGCTGCGAAAATGGAGCATGAGACTATCCTCGACATATTGCGGCGGCATTCATGAAGAAGGAGAACCCGGTAAACCTCGCCCTTACGAGCGATCGTCTCCAGAGGATTGCAATGCCAGGGTTGTCGCAACTCGGACCTAATCCTGACGATAACGAAACATGCTGGTCGAGTCCCGGTAACCGTAGATTTGGCTCAGGGAACTAGCGGAACTTCGCCGGTAACGCGAAACGCCTGCTTATGGGGTTGACGTTTTGCAGTCGATAGCCGCGCCAAGGAAAATCACGCCTGCGTCGTCACTGAAAGCAGCAGTTCTGCACCAAGTGCTCTTGTCGTTCATGTCGAATGGTGGCTTAAGCGTGATCTGGTAGTGCATTCCGTCTGAGCTAGTTGTGATCGTCAGTTCATACGGCTTCGGATTCTCAAGGTCAATCGGTGACTCGCTCAAGGGCCTCTTCGTATGGAGGGACGTGGACGTCTCCTCCTGAGAAACGAATCGCGGTGCCGGTTTCGCAAGGTCAGTTGGTGATTGGCTCAACAAGCCCTTCGTTCGGAGAAAGGTGAGCAACTCCTCCCGAGAAGCGAACCGACCGGTTTCGTGACGATACGAGTACTCTTCGGTATTTAGGAGGCGTAGAGTGTTCACCAGCTTTCCAGTTGAGATTTCGGCTTGCCCGGTCACCTGAGAAGGAATCGCTACTGCTGTCACAAGGATTCCCAGAAAACCGCAAAGCAGAGCAGGACAAATTCTCTTCATATAAACCTCCAGTGAAGTCAATCATAGCTAACCCTGCGCTGAAACTGCCATTGCAAAAATTTCTTTGGGCTTTGGGGGGGCCACTGCCTGATTAACGCTTCTCGTAGACTTGAAATCCGTCGCGAAAGCTGGCGGGTCACATGGGCGAGAACGCGACTAATTGATTGGATAACGTCGTCGGCTCCCTCCGGGCGAGTAGACTTGGTAGCGGTTTCTTCGACCAAGGCTCGGAGGAAAGGAGCCGAGCGACTATGTTGATTATAGGATGTGATTTTCACACACGGTTTCAGAAAATCGCAATGATGGATACCACGACGGGCGAACTTGTAACGCGCCGCTTGGAGCATGGCACGGGCGAGGCCGAGAGGTTTTATGCTGCACTGGCGGCTCCCGTCCGCGTCGGCATAGAAGCCACCCTCGCCACGCAGTGGTTCGAAAAGATGCTCCGTCACTATGGGCATGAACTGTGGATTGGCGATGCGGCGGAGATCCGCGCGGCGATGGTGCGCAAACAAAAGACAGACGACCGGGATGCTCTGCACATCCTCGACTTGCTGATGCAGAATCGTTTTCCGCGGATTTGGGTGCCCTCCCCTGCGGAACGTGATGTTCGGCAGTTGGTCCGGCATCGGCACAAGCTGGTGCGCTTCCGAACCTCGGTGATGAACCAGCTGCACGCGCTAGCAATGGGGCAAGGTCTTTGCCTCAGGAAGAAGCTCTGGACCACGGTGGGCCGTCAGAAACTGGAAAGCCTGACCCTCGATCCGTGGGCCAGCCGTCGCCGGCGGGAGCTGCTCGAGCTACTCGATCAACTCGACCCTTCGATCGGGGAGTTGGACCGGGCGGTGATCAGCGAAGCGGAAAGCCGCCCCACGGCCGTCTGTTTGATGCAGCAGGTCGGAGTGGGGCCGGTGACAGCACTGGCGTTCGTGTTGACCGTCGGACCGGTGAGCCGCTTTCCGAACAGCAAAAAACTGGTGAGTTATCTAGGCCTAAATCCCAGTGAAGAGAGTACTGGAGGCCGCCAGCGGCTCGGTGCGATCAGTAAGCAAGGCAATACTATGCTGCGTTGCTTACTAGTCGAAGCCGCGCAGACCAGCGCGCGACTCGATCCAGAATTGCGGCGGAACTATCAGCGATTAAAGCTCCGTCGTGGCAATAGTGGGGTGGCGAAGGTGGCCATCGCACGAAAGTTGGCGGTGCGGCTGTACTGGAAGCTGCGTGAAGCAGACCGGCCGAACACCGCCGCTCGCATGCAGGGTAGCCCGGCAAGTCCTGTGGTAGGCGAAAGCCTATCGGCTAATTGATTGAGCGCCCTGCCTCCCCTTTGCAGAAGAACGGGGAGATCGGAGAACAAATCATGGTCTGAAGTTAAGATCGCATACATGGTTGGTGGAGTTAGTTAAATTCCCCGTAGGATTCTAAGGAGCGAGCCTTGGTCGAGGTGAACCAACGGATTCCTAACAGGGACGAAGCTGCGCTTCGTCCCGCCGCGCATGGTGGCGAGCCGTCCGCGGCGTCAAGGGTCTTCGATGAACGCCCGCTTTCGCGGGCGCCCTTGACCCCGCTCACGGCTCGCAGGCGCGGAGGTGTCTAAAAAAAACTCTTGACAGCGCCGACGACGTTATACATGGCGCGCTGGTTGCGCGCATCTATGCAGGGCAGTACCCGGACGAAGTAGCGGGCTTGGTTTTCGTCGACCATGCTGCGTTTTCGCCCCGAAAGGGCATGTTGAGTCCTCCTCCCAGCGATGCGAAAGTTTCGCCTCCGGCGCCGCACCCAATGCCTTCAAATCCAAGCGGTGGACCCGACGTCGCCATTGGAATTGAGGGCGACCCCAACTTCACCAAGCTGTCTGACCGGGACCGCGAGCTTCATCTTTGGGCTATTGCGCAGCCTCGCTATCAAAAAGCCTTGGAAACGAACCATGAAATCATGCCGGGATGTGTCGCGGCCGCCGACGCAATCAGCAAAGGTCATCCTCACCCGCTCGGGGACAAGCCGGTCGTCGATATAAGACGTACAAACGAATTTCGCAGCGAAGAATACGAGAAACTCCAAACCGACCTGCTGTCCCTTTCGCGGAACAGCAAGGAGCTGATTGCTGAGAAGAGCGGGCATTTCGTCATTATCGACAGGCCCGACGTTGTGATTGATGGCATCAGGCAAGCGGTGCAGTCGGCCCGCAACAACACGAAGCTTTAGCACACCGAGAGCGTCTGCATTAGGCGCAGGATTCTGTCCAATATGTTCGTTGACGTTAGCTGGGTTCTCAACTCCTGGTAGACAGCGTTCGCGGCAATTTGAAATGCTGGCAAATACCACCAGGGAGGTGCCTGGTTTTTGAACCGCGAGGTCGGTCACTTCTCCAATTTCGCCACTTATCGGGCATGTGAACCTAGTATGTTGCCAGTTTGTCGAGCGGGCGAAACCGGCCAACGTCGGAAGCATCACTCGTAACGGAGAGCCACGAGTGGATCGGTTTGTGCCGCGTGGCGAGCAGGCAGCAGGCACGCGGCTAGGCCGACGAGCAGGATAAGAGCAATCACGGCAGCGAATGTCGATGCATCCGTGGTCGAAACACCCGAGATTTCGCTAGCGAGAAAACGCGTGAGTGCATAGCTCGCGAGAAGGCCGATGAGAATGCCACTCGCCACCAGACGGAGGCCGTTGAGAAGCACGAGCCGAAGAATATTCCTCTGTTGAGCTCCGAGCGCCATGCGAATCCCGATTTCGTGAGTGCGCAGGGAGACGGTATAGACCATCACGCTAGAGATCCCGATTGTGACGAGCAGAAGACCAATGGTAGCGAAGGAGCCTAGGGTAACGAGTTCAAATTGGGGTCCACGGTAGAAAGCTCGCAGCGAGCCTTCGAGCGTTCCTGATGCTGAGATCCCAACATTTGGATCAATCTCCCGCACTTCCTGTCCGACGGTTCTCAAAAGTAGTGCTGGATCCAAGGCCGTCCTAGCCATGTAGGTCCGCCAGCTATATCCCTGAACGCTATAGGGGATGAAGGCTTGGGGAAGGGCTTCCCGAGCGGGGTTGTCAAAGTTCCGAGTCTTGTAGTCCCGTACGACCCCAATGATTTCGAAATAAGTGTCGTGCGGCGCATCCAGAAAGGTACGGTCGAGAACGTCCATCTTGACTTGTCGGCCGAGCGGGTCTTCGTTCGGAAAATAATGGCGAACAAACGCCTGATTTACAACCATAACTTGGCGAGCAGCACTCACATCGTCTTCGGAGAACAATCTGCCGCGAATCAAAGGCACGCCGAGCATTTGGAAATAACCTTCGCTAACCGACTCAAGTGTGGTCTGCCAACGTTCCGTATGAGTCTTGCCGGGAATGATTGTGTCGCTCCATTCGTCTTGCAGCGGTGGTTCCTCAATCGATTCGGAAACGGAGATCACGCCAGGAAGATCACGAAGCCGGTCGAGGATTTGGCGAGTAAGCACATTCTTCTTTTCTCGCGTGACGTCCACGTCGGTGTTATAGGCCTTGGGCAGAGAGAGACGAAAGTAGAGAACGTTTTGTGGATCGAATCCCAGGTCCACGCGCGTCAGCAGAAGAAAGCTGCGCATCACGAGGCCAGCGCCAATCAACAAGACGATAGAAAGAGCAACCTCGCCAATCACCAGAGAGGCCCGCAGTTTGCCATGACGAAAAGTAGTTCCAACGCCTTTGCCGCTGCCCGTGAGCCGCGGTTGCAAGTCGCCGCGCATCGTGTGGAGAGCCGGAGCAAGACCGCACAGGATCGTCGTCAGAAGCGTTATGCCCAGTGCTAACAAAAGAACTGGCGCATTCATGTGAATTAGGGTTTCCTCTGGGAGTGTTCCAGCAGGGATGAGCGCCACGACGATTGTTAAAGCGAAATACGCCAAGGCACAGCCAGTGATCGAGGCGACCGCTGCAAGCACGAAGCTCTCTGTAAACAATTGTTGGATCAGGCGAGCGCGGGAGGCACCCAGCGTGGAGCGCATGGCCATTTCCCTGTCTCGCGCGGTTGCACGAGCCAACAAAAGGTTCGCAACGTTACCACAGGCGATTAGTAGCAAAAGCAGGACTGCAGCGAGCAAGCCATATATTGTTTTCTTGAATCCCCCGATAAGACTGTCGAGTAGAGTTTGCGGCACAATCGCGAATTTTTCTGGGAGTGGAAATGGTCCGCCAGGATTTGCCTTCTGGTAGCGGTGCGCAATGGCATCAAGATCGGCTCCCGCGGCCTGCACGTTCACACCCGGCTTAAGGCGTCCCATAACTGAAGCGTCGCTCCGCCCGTCACTCATTGGCAGCCAGAAGTTGGCCCTAAACGCATTGAACCGCGAAGGCATGATTCCGACCAGGTGTTGTGGGCTTGCCGTTGAGAATGAAGGTTTTGTTGAGAATGTTTGGATCGCCACCGAATTCCGATTGCCAGAAGTGGTAGTTCATCACGAACACTGGCGGAGCATCCGGGCGGCCATCATCTGGCGAGAATGTGCGCCCGAGGAGCGGCGGAACGCCCAGGAAATCGAATGTGTTGGCCGTGACAGTTTCACCTCTCGGCCAGTAGCGGATGGATTTGCCGTTGTCGTACTGGAGGCGTATGCCGTTATAGGCGATGGTTTCCTCAAACACGTGGTTTTGTTCACGAAAGGCGCGGGTTTCGTCCGGCAAGAAAAAATCGCGTCCTTTCCATCCACCAACATTTGTGAGATTTTGAATTCGAAATACGACGGAACGCTCGAAATTCTTGTAGGGAAGCGCATCGACAATAACACTGTAAATAACGTTGAACATGACCGCCGTCGTGCCGATGCCCAGAGCCAAGGCGAAGATGGCGACTAGGGAGAAACGACGATTCTTGCGGAGGTTGCGCAGGGCGTAGAGGAAGTCGCGGGCAAGACCATCCAGGTGGCTTTCCATACGAGCAAAATCTACACCGAACCGCCCGCAAATTGTAGGGACCAGCGGTAGCTATGCAGGCCGCCTTCAAGTCCTGGTAAACAGCGAAGCCGTCCAAATGGTTTCGTCTTCATTGATCGCGCACTCGACATTTCATTGTGGAAGGGACGGTCCAGAACAACGCCTGGCCACGCCGAGCCAAAAGTTCAAGATCGCTGATGGCCAGACACAAATCAAGCCGCGTCTTCTCCTTCTCGGTTTCTCGGTTCACCTTGCGTCCTCGGGAAGGTCATTAAGCGCCTTCCATGAGTTGGCCGGTTCAGAATGTCCGGCCTCATGACCAATGGTGAAATTTGCTCACCTCGCGACCTCGTAGCGCACCTCGACGACGCCGTCCGGGAACTTCTTGGTTGAAAGCAAGCGAAGTACGATGTCCCGATGGCGCGGCGCCATCAGCGGTATTCCCTCACCGATGAAGTTTGGAATGACGTGAATATCGAACTCGTCGATCTCACCAGCGTCGAGAAACGAGGCAATCAGTTCACCCCCTCCCATCATCCAAATGTGTTTTCCCGGCGTCGCTCGAAGACGCTGCGCGAATGCTTTCACCGCCGCTGACACGAATTCGACTCCGGGTGCTGCCCGTTTCGGCGGCTTCTTTGAGAAGACGTAATTGCTCACCTTTCTGTCGAACATCGCCTCTTTCTGGCCTTTCTTGTTGTGATAAGAGAGAACCCAGTCGTACGTTTTTCGGCCCCACAGGATGGTGTCAATCGTCCGGTAGAACGAGGTCATACCGTAATCGAATTTGCGGGGCCGACGATTCAGCCATTCGACATCACCGTTTGGCCTGGCGATGTAGCCGTCGGCGCTTGTCGCAATGTACACGATGATTTTTCGATGTGCTTTCATGAGACACCCATTTCTCAACTATCGGGTGCGGTTTTCCTGGGCATGGCGGCGTCAATACTCGCACAGTTCAGGAAAAGCGGTCTACGTCCCGACAAACAGCGATCCCGTCTACATGGAATCCGTTGTGAGGGGTCAAGTGGACGGGAACGGCACAAATCGGGAGTTGAGGAGAAACTACATATCACCATTCACTTCAGTAAGTGGCACGACATGGAATAGCCGCGCCCAGAGCAAATGCGGCGCAAGTCAGGGCAGGGCGTCGAAGAGCCAAACCAATAATACAAGGAGGACCTTCTTGAGGGTCGCGCCGATTAGCTTGAGGAAGAACTCCACCAGGTTGTCGTCGCGCTGCTGGTCGGGGTAAGTCAACGGGCTGTTCATAGCCTGTGAGCTAGTTCCCTTCATGAGGCAAGGGTAACACGCATCAGGGTGATGTAGTCTTGCTGGCTTGGTCCGGGGCATTCCAGCAACAAGTCCACCACTCCGGTCAATTCCGTGCCCGACAGCGCTTCGCGCCGGATGACTTCGAGAAGTTCGCTCTGGTTGCCTTGCGGCAACCGCACCAGCTGCCGCGCGGCAGAGGCGGAGAGCAATCCCAGGCGCAGTTCGTCCTGCGACTCGGGCCCCAGACGCTCGAGCAGTGCCAGTCGCCG
>Ga0209154_1001725_pt1 | contig 12621 bp, 16 predicted proteins | sample GraSoiAngelo_121_FD_185878 | JGI IMG/M metagenome (GOLD analysis project Ga0209154, IMG submission 185878) | Grasslands soil microbial communities from the Angelo Coastal Reserve, California, USA - 14_0919_12_20cm (SPAdes) (version 2) | ecosystem: Environmental > Terrestrial > Soil > Grasslands ... | reverse complement strand
AGGGGGGCGCGATCCGGCCCGCGCGAGCCAAGAAAAGCGCGCCCTTTGCTTTTGCCGATTCAGGCAGCCGGAACGGCAGTTACCGCCAGGTCGGCAGGTATTTTCGTCGGACGATCTGAGGCAAGGTCGAAGCGATCGAGGTTCATCACTTTGTTCCACGCCGCCACGAAGTCTTCCACAAACTTCTCCTTGGCGTCGGCGCAGGCATAGACTTCCGCGAGGGCGCGCAGCTCGGAGTTCGAACCGAGGATCAGGTCCACACGGCTAGCGGTCCACTTCAGCTCGTTTGTCTTGCGGTCGCGCCCCTCGTACACGCCTCCCGAGCCATTGGACTGCGGCTGCCATTGCGTGCCCATGTCGAGCAGGTTAATGAAGAAGTCGTTCGTGAGCTTCTCCGGCCGCTTAGTGAAGACGCCGTGTGGGGACTTCCCGTAATTTGCACCCAGAACGCGCAGGCCACTGACCAGAATCGTCATCTCAGGCGCTGTGAGCGTCAACAGTAACATTGCATTCTAATCGCCTGGTTCGCGTGACCTCAATTTCATCTTCTTGAAAGTCGCTGATTTCAAAGGCATTCGCCACAGATAGCATTTTGGCGAGGGACAGGGGTCGCAAACGCCTGGTTGTGTAGTCACTCCAACCCACGCGACGCGTTCCATTTTACACCCTGCGGTCCTCGCAAAAATGGCCCATGGCCTGAGAACTGCGGCGTAAAAGGCGAGGTTGTGGGTGAGTCGGCAACCCTTACCTAACCTAATCGCGTTACGTCAGAGTTGCCGGACATGTGCTCTTAGTTGATTCGTCCAAGTGGTGCATCCTTGAACGCAATGGTGGATAAGCCCGACGCTGAGTCACTTCTGCGAGATCCTCAGCCCCCGCGCCGGACCACCCGCGCCAGGGCCATTTTGATAGCTGAATAGCGCGTCGCGCTCACCATCAGCAAGGATCCCAGAATCAGCAGCAGGATCGGCCAGCGCGACCGCTGCTTGAAAATGTCTTGTTGCAGCCGCACCAGCCCGATCGCCAGAAATATCATCCCCACAACGAAATAATTCTTCATCTGCTTCCGGATGCTTCCATAGACAAATACCAGCGCCGCCGCCGGCAACAGCATTTCAAACACGCGCGCCTCTCTCTGCATCAAGAGATTGTTTAATTGATCTTCCCACCGTTCCGTCGCGGCCAGCCCGAGGAAGAACAGCGAGGTCAGCACGTGTCCAGGTATTGCAAATCGAAAGGCCTTGCCCGCTGAACGCATTTGGGACACTGGGAACCGCTCGCAAATCACCTCCAGCAGTAAATAGATCCCAGCATTGATAATAAAAAGATACTCGATCTGCCCACGCGTCCAGGGCAACCTCGCTGTCAGCCATTCCTGATAAGGCTTATGAGTGCCTGCCAGCCCGCTCAACGCTGCGAAGGTGAAAACCACCGCGATCGGGTAGAAGTACCGCGAGTCGTTCGGAAAATGACGCCGCTCCACCGCAAACGCCGTCGCGAAAAACAGCAGCGCGGCCGGGATCAGCCGGAAATAGAATTTTCCTGGGTCAGTGTCTATCCATTCCAGCAGCCCCATGCGCATCAGTGTGACCACCCATAACCACGCCGCCATGACCGCAAATACTAGCGAGAATACCGAAGATTTCGTAAACCGCCTGAGCCACACGTACGCCGGCAGCGATAAAACCACTGCCCACCACACCTGCGCATTCGTTGTTTGCTTGAACGTCTTCGAAATGCGCCCCAGCAACTCCCAATCCGGATTCGCCGCAGCCTTCGCAAAAAGGTGATAGGCCCCAAACGCGACGAGCAACGCAATCGGAAGCAACAGGCAAAACGCCAGCAGGTAGGCAATCCCAACCCGTAACTGTCCGGATCTCCAAAGCCGCAGTCCGCGGTCCGCCAGCAATGCCGCGACTCCAGCCACCACGATGACCCCGAGCGTTCCCGAAAGATCCACAAACTGGAACAGGAACAACAACGCCGCGCCCACCGTGAGGATCCAGGCACCGAGATACAAACTCACTTGCGGCAGCGACAGCCTTCGCGCATTCAAGATCCACGCGTCTTCTCGCTCCACCAGCCGCCCGTAGCCTTTGCGTAACGCCTCGTACTCATGCTCAGAAACGATTTCCTCCTCTCGCCAACCCTCCAGCTCGCGCAGATGTTGTTCGATCTTCCCGGACATCAGATTCGAATACGCGGTCGGCACCGCATGCACCTTTTCTCCCGCTAGGAATCGTTCCAGGTCATCCGCCATTTCCCGCGCTGACGCGTAGCGGTTCTCCGGTTTTTTTTCCAGTGCCTTCAGGCAGACGTCTTGCAAATCTCCCGGTATTTCTGGATTCCGCCGCCGCGGCAGTGTTGGATCTTGTTCACGGATCCGCCGCATCTGCTCGCCTAACGTTTCCCCGTGAAACGGCGGGCTTCCAGTCAGCAGCTCGTACACTATCGTGCCCAGCGAAAAAACATCGCTTCGCGGATCGAATTGCGATCCCGGTACGGTGTGTTCCGGTGAAAAATAGTCCGGCGTGCCCATGATCTCGCCGGACCGCGTCACCCGTCTGGTGTCGCTCCCCAGATGCTGCGCCAACCCGAAGTCCAAGATCTTTGGTTGCAGGTCCGCGCTCACCAGTATGTTCGTCGGCTTCAGATCGCGATGTACGATCTGGTGCTCGTGAAGAAAATCCACCGCCAGCGCCACCTTGCGCATCAGGTCCGCTTTTTGCCTCAGCGTTAGCGCTCGCCCGGCTTCCACGAGCGATACTCCGTCGACGAATTCCATCACGAAATGAGGAAGTTCTTCCTGCGAGCCCAGGCTGAAGATATGCACGATGTTGGGATGGCTGATCTGCGCGAGTGCGCGTGCTTCGTGCATGAAGCGCGTCTTGACGGATTCTTCCGCGCGGTACCGTCCCCCGAGTAATTTGATCGCGACTTTCCGGTTCAATCGCTCGTCATATCCAAGCAGAACCCGCCCCATGCCCCCCGCGCCAATCTCCCCAAGAATCTTGTGTCCAGACAACCTCTCGGGCAGTTGTTCTCCTTCCTTGGACTTTGGCGCAGAACTCTCGGAAAATGGGGCTTCATCCATCTCATTCAGCGATTCCAGCAACGGCCGAAGCTCGCTCTCTAGTCCGGGGCAAGTCTTACAGAACGCTTCAATGTCCACCGTCTCTTCACGCGACACTCGATCCACGTATGCTGCTAGCGCTTCGGCTACCGCGCGCTCCCGCTCCGCAGATTCTTCAGCGCGGGGCAGCGGATTCTGAGGATTTCTTGGGGATTCTTCGACGCTCATCGTTATCTAGCCGCCGCTTCCAGCTCGCGGAATCGTTTCAGCGCGCGGTGCAACGTGAGGGCCACGCTCTCCCGCGATCTTCCCACCCGTTCGGAGATCTCTTTTGTCGTCAGTCCCTCGAATTTTGCTAGCAGGAGCATTTCCCTATATTCGGCTGGGAGGTCATCCAGTTTCTTGAGTAGGATCTGCACGCCCTCCTTCCGGGCAAACACCCGGCTGGGGGTTTCGGGGTCCACCGGGTCCGGTCCCGCCGGATTGCTCGCCGACCGGAACCTCAGCATCTCTTCTGCGTGGCGCTTTCCCCGGTTCTGGTAGCGGGCTGCATCCACGATCACGTGGTCCGAGATCCGCGACAGCCAAGCCATCAAGCTGCCTGGAGACTGATATGTGAAATTGCTTATATCTTGAGCCGCCGCCAGGAACACCTCTTGCAAGATGTCGTCCACCTCAATCGTCCCGCGCAGCTCCGGGCTCATCTTGTAGTGCACCAGCACCGCCAGCCTCCGACGGTACTTACGGAAGATCAAGCTGAATGCCTCCGTCTCGCCTTTCTTGAAGCGCTCCACCAACCCAAATGTAGATGTTGCGGAGTCCATCTTTCCCCCCGGCATCCCCTCCTCGATTCCCAGTACTCTATCTACATATCTAAGTGCTGGGCAAGCATCCCAACTGATTCCGCAAGGCAGGTTCGCCATCCTCTGCAAAGTGTCAAGATATACTCCGGGGCGACAAATGTCTCCTTCTGCTTCGCGAACTGCGTGCCCTCCGCGATCGGCGCTGTTGTGAGCTCTGAGCAGGACCCGAAGCACTGCAATTCCCACCTTTTTTTGTCGCTATTCCTTACTGAGGGAAAGTAAAGGCCCGTCGGTGTACGGCAGGGTTGTCGCGAGACAGGGGCGGCCTTCGAAGGAGTGCGACCATGATTGAACAAAGAGGTGAAGGGTCTCGGCGCTGGACTTGGCTAATCGGAGCTACGCTGGCGCTGGTGAGTATTGTTCCGACCGGGTGCGACAGCGACGGGAATCCGTTTGTTATGTCACTTCAGCCGTTTTACACACAGGTAGATTTGGAAGCTGATTCCAGATTGAACGAGACGTGGACCGACAAAGAAGGGGACGTGACGTTTGCATTCGAACAAGGAAGGGCGAAGGGGAAAGAGAAAGAGTACGAGTTGGTTGTAAAGGAAAAAGACGGAGAACAACAGGTGTCGGAGAAGTTCGAGGTGCGTCTCGTCCAGTCGCGAGCGTTCTGGTTTCTGGACATTTATCCCAAGAGCAGCGAAGGGATAAGCGAGTTTTATCGCATGCATTTCGTCCGCGCTCATACAATCGCGCGCGTGGAGATCAAACAGGATTCGATCCAGATGGCATTTCTGAGCGCAAGCTGGTTGAAGGCGAAGATTACGGAGAATAGCGTCGATATTCCGTACGTAAAGGCGGATGATACGTTGCTGCTGACAGGAACGACGGAAGAACTGCAAGAGCTGGTGTTTTGCTATGCGAACGACGATCAGGCATTTGCCGATCCGCTGTTGCTGGAGAAGCAGCGGCTTGAGGAAGAGCAATGAATATCGCGGAGATTCAGCAAGCTGAGATGCAATCGACAGTGGGATCAGACTGCCGGGAGAGCCTCCTGTCAAGCACGTGCGAGCGACTGGATAGCTGGAAAGAGATCGCGTGTTATCTGCGGCGCTCGATCCGGTGCGTGCAGAGATGGGAGAAGAACGAAGGGCTGCCCATCCTGCGTTGCCAGCACGCCCGTGGTGCCACGGTATACGCGTACCGGGAGAAACTGGATGAGTGGTGGCGAGGGGGCGCGAGCGACATATAGCATCATGTCGCTTTCCCGAAGACGGGGAAGTACGTTTGGGCGCAACAAAGTAAAACTACGGAGAATTTGTTCAGAAAAGGTAGTCTGGTGGCTAAACCGAGGTGGGCGATGCGCAAAGCTCTGTTAGGTGGCGCTCCGAGCATAATCACATTTGCCGCGGCGACTCCTGCGACACCGAAAGAGTCGCGCCTTGTTCCTCCCGCACAATCCACTGGTGAGAGCCGCCAAGAGGATGTCCAAACCTGCATCTCGCAGGCAAGGGTTGCAGATCGGGCCCACGGCGCTCTTGGCAAATTGACATTCGGACCAATGCTGTCGTTGGTGGGCCGCTTGCAGTGGGCTACGACGCGACGATTTTAGGGGTGGGAACGGACGGAAACGGAGCAATTTGGCTTAGCAACTCTGGCGATGGCACGGCCAGGAAGGTGAAGCCCTGATGGCCTTATGCTGGTGGGCGCCATGTTGGAAATGACTCTTGAGGTCTTTTGCAGATGCTCGCGGTTGCGTTGGCTCAGCGGGTTCAGCATTTCGCGGCGAAACATCAGGCAAAGGTAATTGAAATGAAACTCGGAAAAGAGGAGATTTTAAGATGAAAGCGCACCTGCTCGTGGCACTGCTGATAGTCTGCATTCTTCCCTCAATTGCGTCGCCTCAGACTGCCGAGGAGATCATTGAGCGGAACATTGCCGCGCGTGGCGGGACTGAAAAGTTTCGCGCGATCCGTTCAATAAAGGTGACCACAGTTGAAGAGGCGAATTGGGGAGGCAGAGGATCATCTGTACTCCGCACTATGCGCCCAGACCGGATGCGGTTCGATTACACGTGGCAGGGCGCCCCGAAAGCACCAATAATCCCGACAACCAGCGCCTTCGACGGCAAAGTCGGTTGGTGGGCCGATCAACATAAGGGCTTGCAGACGCCGCATGCAGTAACAGGCGACACATTGGAAGAACTTCGGGAGCAAGCCCAGAAGCAATTTGCGGAGTCCCTTAGTGAGCTCCAGGCGAACGGGAACAAAGTCGAGTTCGTCGGGAAGGATGCCGCGCAGGGAAAGTCCTGCTACAAGATCCGTTTCACGACTCACACCGGCCACGTCCGGTACGCATACTACGACGCGGAGTCGTTCCTCATAGTGCAGACTGAGCAAGAAGTGTTCATGAAAAATAAAAAGGAGGAGCTTCTCAGCACAGCCATCAGTGACTATCGAAGCGTAAACGGCATCCTGTTCCCGCACACTTTCAAAATCGATTCCTGGTTGACAAGTGCATTCGCGCAGGCGACCGAGACCCAGCTCTTTGGGCGGCGCCTTTAGGCCCAGGACCGCATCGCTAACGATTTCGCCCAACGCCGGACCGTGCTTAAAGCCGTGGCCGGACCCACCGCCAACGACCCAGACATTCTTCGTTTCGGGATGGTGGTCCAATATGAAATTTTGATCTGTAGAGTTCTCATATTGGCAGACCCGGCTTTCAACCAGCGGTGCATCGGCCAGCGCCGGAAAGCGCCGCCGAAGATAGGCGCGTGCAGCTGCTAATCCCTCCGCAGAGGTCTGGCGCTCCATCGTGCTGGGATCAATGACATTTCCGCGTGTGTCGTCAGCTATTTTGAAGCCGCGCCACTGATTCCCAGGAATGCCGTAGAAGACGTGCTTGCCGTTATCGATCCAAACCGGCAGTCGTGCTTCCGTGAAGCGCAAATCGCCTGCGGCAGTGCCGAAGAAGAACACTTCCTGACGAGTGGGAGTGATAATCGGCCTCAAAAAGGGGAAGACTTTCCCAAGCCAAGGACCACAGGCAAAGACATACGAGTCAGCATTCAGGATTTCACGGGGTGCGAGGCTGATTCCCTCCATGCGATTGGCTGCGATCGGGCCAGGAGTAGCCTCCGCCTGCCGGTATTCACCGCCTTCTTTGAGGAAGGCATTGAAAACGGCCTCACACCCGCGGCGCGCCACAAGATAGCCGGCATCAGGCTCGTAAATGCTCCAGGAGACATCTTCGAATTCAATTTGCGGCCAGCGCTTGGCGCATTCCGCGGCAGAAAGTTTCTCGAAGCTGACGCGCGCCTCCTTCATTAGTGGCATGGCAGCGCGTTCGTAGGAATCGTCTTTGCCCGCCATCCAAAGCACGCCAGTGGGGAAGAAAAGCTTCAAGTTCCAGCGCTGTTCGTTCTCCTGCCAGAGCTGTAGGGCCCGAGCCGCCATTTGGGTGTAGAGCCGCTCGGGACCATAAGTGGCACGGATTACGCGAGTCTCGCCGCCCGAACTGGCCCGGGAATTTCCTGGGCCCCAGGCGTCAAGCAGTATGACCTTCGCCCCCTTTCGCAGGAGCTGCAGCGCTGACCAGCCGCCGAACGCACCAGCGCCGATGACGATAATCGAAGCCCGAAGTGAACCTGCGAACGGGGGGTGAACCGATTAGGTAACCCGCGGTTGCCACGGCGGAACCCTTCAAAAAACTGCGGCGAGATCTGTTATTCAGGTCCATGAAAGCGCTTTGAAAATCAGCAGCGCCTGAGCAGCGCATTCTAACTTATCCTTCGGCAGCTACCCGCGAAAAGTCGCGCGGCAAGAAGCCCGAAATGAGCTTGCGGGAAGCGCAAGACGAGGTTGTAGGAGAGTCGTCGGCAACCCTTACTTTGGGATTTACTTCAGGTTTGCCCGTGATCCACTCGCAATCGTCCGAAAATAATGCGCGAATTCAGTCGAGCCTGGGATAGATCTTGAAGGGTTTTGAATTGCGCGATGGGACTATAATTCGGGAATGGCATCCGCAGGGCAGAGTGCCGAGCAGGCTCGGCAGGCGCAAGACGTTGACGCCATTCCTACTCTGGCGTGGTCCGCTCGTCCCGACTGCTCCGCTGAATTCCTCAATCGGCGCTGGCTGGATTACACCGCCCTCTCTGCGGAAGAAGCATCGGATTGGGGCTGGACTGCGGCGCTTCACACAGAAGACCGCGACAGGCTCATGGATTTTTGGCGGCACCTGCTGGATTCTGGCCAGGCCGGTGGGATTGAAGCACACCTGCGCCGGTACGATGGAGACTATCGTTGGTTCCTTTCTTGCTCGGTCACGTTTCAATTCAAACGACCGAGCGATATCTCGAGTGCAAGCAGCGTTTTCACGATGCGGTTAACGATCACATCGGCCTAGAGCCGGACGCGCCCTCGTGAGGAGCAGGCGGAGAAATTGGTATCCGCTGGCCGACTTTCGGCGACTTATCCCTATCTTGTAAAGTAAGCATCTGTTTTTCCGACAGCCTAGCCCAACGACTTCAGCTTCGCGTATTCGGCCTTGGCAGCGATGAGGATGGGAATGTCGGGGTCGGCGTCTTTCCAGAGAGTGATGGAGTTGCTACTGCGGCAGCCCCTCCGGCGAATCGTGATTAAAACCGGTTGACATGCTGGACCTTGTAGGTCCGCTCGAGGTGTTTGAATTCGCTCCAGAGTACGAAGTGGCCGTGGCCAGCCCGGAAGGCACAACGGAATTGCAACTGAATCATGGATTCAAAATCTCGGATGCCGTTCCCTTCACAAAGCTGGGGGCTCAGATCGATACACTAGTGGTTGCGGGCGGCCCAGGGGCGAATGACGAACTGTATGACGACGAATATCTCCACCGCATCATTGGGTTGGCATCTCGATCGCGTCGGGTGGCGGCTATCTGTACCGGAACGTTCGTGCTCGCAGCCGCTGGACTGCTTAACGGCAAAAGGGCGGTCACCCATTGGGCCTATTGCGACAAGCTTTCGCGGCAATATCCTTCCGTCGTAGTTGAGCCTGATCGGATTTATTTGCGAGATGGGTCGATTTATACGTCGGCAGGTATTACGGCTGGGATGGACTTGGCGCTGGCACTCGTAGAAGAGGATCACGGTCACCAGGTTGCTCTCGAAATCGCACGGATATTGGTGATGTTTCTCGTTCGTCCGGGCGGACAGTCCCAATACAGCCATATGCTCTCGCGGCAAGCGGCAACATCGCAGCCGCTCCGCGAACTGCAGGTTTGGATGATCGAGAATCTGCGTGAGAATTTAAGCGTTGAAAGACTTGCTAAACGAATGGGAATGAGCTCACGCAATTTCACCCGTGTTTGTCTCCGCGAAACGCGAATGAATCCAGGGCAATTCGTCGATCGCATGCGCGTGGAGGCGGCACAGCAAATGATCGATAGCTCCGCGATGGGTCTTAAGGAGATCGCGGATGCTTGTGGATTTCAGACGCCTCTTGCCATGCGCCGAACGTTTCTACGTGTTCTCGGCATTACTGCCGGCGAATATGCAAGCCGCTTTAAGCGGTCGCAAAGCCAGACCGAAATGCATAGATGAAGCCAACGCCGGATATCTGATCACAAGTTGCATGCTGGTTGCGCGGGGCGCGGCACGTGCGATTTCGACATAGCTACGACTTCGCAATGAGTTCTTATATCCTGAGGAACCGATTGCGAATAATAGGAGGATGAATGGCGCAAGTTTGGTTAGTGACGGGCAGTTCTCGCGGTCTGGGTCGCGCGATTGTCGAAGCGGGCCTTGCGGCGGGTAATAAAGTGTTGGCGACAGCTAGGGACATCGAGTCTCTACATGACCTATCGGAGCGCCACGGTGACCAGATCAAGCTCTTCGCGCTGGACGTGACCGACGAGTCCGCGGCAGCGAGCGCAGTGAAGGCGGCGATCGGTGCCTTTGGCTCTCTGGAGGTTGTTATCAACAACGCAGGATACGGCAATCTCTCGTCCGTCGAAGACACGCCGATGTCGGATTTTCGCGCACAAATCGAAACGAATCTCTTCGGGACGATCATCGTGACGAAGGCCGCTCTTCCGTACTTCCGCCAAAGGAAAGCCGGTCATTTTGTTCAGTTTTCGTCGATGGGCGGCAGGATCGGGCCTCCAGGGCGTGGGCCCTATTCGGCCGCGAAATGGGGTGTCGAGGGTTTCTCAGAAGTGTTGTCGCGCGAAGTGGCGCCGCTAGGCATCAAGGTCACCATCGTTGAGCCGGGTGGATTCCGCACGGACTTCGCCGGCAGTTCCACCAAATTGAGCGAAGGAAATCCCGACTACGACTCGACTGTTGGAGCAACCGCCAAGTTTCAACGCGACTACAACGGTAAGCAGCCCGGTGATCCGAAAAAGGCGGCTCAAGCGATCGTGCGACTGACGCAGGAACAGAAACCTCCATTGCGACTGTTGCTCGGCAGCGATGCGTACAACGGGGCGGAGAAAAACGACCTCGCACGCCTAGAAGAAGCAAGGTCCTGGAAAGAACTCAGCCTGTCCACTGATTTCGAGTCGAAGCCCCCACACCCGGAGCGACCAAAGTGAACCTACCTTCGCGGGAATCCGGCCCACGGACGTGCCGCCTTTTCGTGCCGCGCAAATCGTAGGAGCACGCTTCGCATTTTTTGTTTCGCTGGCTCATGTCAAAGACCGCCTAAAGCAAGGCGACCGTGTGTTCGAGAGCGGTCTTAGAAACCGCCGCCAAATCGCTCAAATTCTTGGTAAGCACTTGGTAAGCGTTGGGCTGCAAATGACGTGTTTTGGTGCAACTGAGGAGCTTCTAAAGCTAACAAAACAAGCGAAGAACGATCAGTGCGAACGGGTCAGAGTGAATTAGCAAACCGCCAAAACTGCAACTGAGGTGGGCTCAAAGAAATTCACAGCACTTGAGAGCATCTCAAAACAGCCGAGTGCAACTCACACGACAGGCGGTTTGGAAGACCGCCGCAAAACGTCAAAAGCAGAGTCGGAAATTGGGGGACGGGCAGCTCGGCGACTAGTCCGTGAGACAGAAGTACGAGAAGCCGACTTTTCGCCAAGTGAAACTGTGTCGGTAAACACATGCGCGTTTCACAGACTAATGTTGAGTTCGGTAAACATTGGTCGCTGAGCGCATTGGCCTGAAGGCAACAGTTGAGCCAAGGGTCACTTAGGCCGGAAATGGGACTATTCGGCCAAGCGACGAGAAGCCCGTTCTAACTAAGCCTCCGCCGCCAGCCTTAGCTGTATCTCGCGCATGACGATCATCAAAACTTCAACTTCTTATTTCGGCTGCGCTAGCCCCGCAACAACTCCGGCAACTTTATCGAGTATCTGATTCCAGCCCTCTACTTGCCCGCTGTTTTTTGCGTTCTCCATGGTTTCATTTCCAATGAGGGTGAGTTTCGTCTGGCCGTTTCCAAAATCCTCAAAAATAACCACGTCGCGCGCATCGTCTATGGCCTCATGTTCGATTCCATACTGCGCAGGCTCAACCTTGTTTCCCTTCGAGTCGGCAAAGTACAGCGAGTAAACGATCTTCTCGTGCGGAACAATCTCGTGGTATTCCCCGCCATTCCAGCCTTCCTGCCCATCCGGCGATTTCATGCAGCAGAGAAATTTTCCTCCCACGCGAAAATCAATCTTGCAAAACGGCGCTGTAAAACCCTTCGGCCCCCACCACTGCATCACATATTGCGGGTCTGTCCACGCCTTCCAAACCAATGCGCGTGGAGCGTCAAAAACTCTAGTGATCACCATCCGCTCTTTCTCGTTAACCGTGTTTTTTGTCATTTCTGACCTCCGCTTTCTTCATTTGATTCACAACCACATCCAACTTGTCGAAACTCTCTTCCCAGAATCGGCGATAGTTAGTCGCCCAGTCGCTGACCGTCTTGATCGCCTCTGGCCTGAGCGTGCACACGCTCTCTCTTCCGCGCTTCGTCTTGATCACAATCCGCGCCCGCACCAGGTAGGCGATATGTTTTGAAATCATCTGCTGCGATAGGGCAAACGGTTCCGTCAATCCATGCACAGAGGCAGGCCCATGGGAGAGTCGTTCGATCATCGCCCGGCGGGTTGGATCAGACAGAGCCGCAAATGTTGTATCTAACTTATTCACAACCATATGGTAGTGAATTATCCGCCGATGTCAAGTGTGGATTTTGGAGTTCCCGATTTCTGTTTCCTGATCTCTGAACCCTGACACCTGCGCTAATTTATGCTTCCCCATGCGCCGCGTATCGCAGCTGGGTGCATGGTTTAACAAATAGGCTTCCTTGAGCAATTACTCATTAACCTAACGATTAGAGAGCCACCGCAACCTGCGCAGGAGCGCGAGCCGTCACGGCGGAGGCCCTGGCATCAGGGACCGGAGGATGCGGATTGTAGTTGGAACCTGTTCTCGATGTATTGCCGCCCGTTGGGCAAGTGATCTTTGCCAATTGGCTTGCTACGACCTCCTCGATGAGTGGTAAATCGCCAATCCACTCATCGAGGAGATTCGTACCGGGAAGTCGGCTAGTGTTTACCGGAGATTCGGCGCGGTCCGATCCGCGATTGTGCCGGAAGCAATCCAAATCGCGGTGCATCAATCGGTTGAAAAAATGCCAGAGCATTCGGTTACGAACCGAAGGGTTGAGCATTTCAGCAGAGCGCATTCGCAGAAACATTGGGGTTTTGAGCGGTTTTTGTCGGCTTGCTTCTTGAAAACCCCAAGACAGCTACTACGTTTTTACT
>Ga0209154_1001723_pt1 | contig 12635 bp, 9 predicted proteins | sample GraSoiAngelo_121_FD_185878 | JGI IMG/M metagenome (GOLD analysis project Ga0209154, IMG submission 185878) | Grasslands soil microbial communities from the Angelo Coastal Reserve, California, USA - 14_0919_12_20cm (SPAdes) (version 2) | ecosystem: Environmental > Terrestrial > Soil > Grasslands ... | reverse complement strand
CCGGCTTTCTGGCTGTCGCTGTCTTCGGGCTGGTCTTCTACCTGGACACTCTTCGGCGCCGTGCGAAGCCGATGCGGGCCCCCGAGCTTGCCTTTCTTTTATCCAGCTTGCTGCTTTTCCACCCCTACCTGTGGGTCCGCGATCTGGATCTTGCGACCTTTGGCATGCTCATCGGCCATTTTCTGCAGTATTTGGGCATCGTCTGGTTGCTCAACCGCAGGAAGTACGCGACCCTGGAAGGCTCGGAACACCAGAGGCTGCTCTCCTCGATCAGCGCGAAGACTCCTCTTCTCCTGTTCACCTTGGTTTCTGTCGGAGCAGTGTTTTATCTTGCGCAAAAGAGCAGTGCCTGGCTGGGCGTTCCTATTTCTTACGTCATCCTTTGGAACTCGCTGGCACTGGTTCACTTCTACCTGGACGGGCTCGTCTGGGCGTTCAAGAATCCGTTCGTCCGCAAGTCCATTGGACCGTACCTCACTCCGCAATCGCACATGGTCGTGTAGTGGAAGGAAACAATCGAGGTACCCGAGTCGAGTGTTCGCGGGGAAGTGGTTACTGACTTTTTAGAGCTTGCTCCAGCAACAATTCGCGTGAAATCCACTTGTCTTTCCTCGCACCTCCCCATAGCCGCCCGTCGAGTTTTTGTGTTCGATGGGAGTCTCTGTCCCTTGGGAGCGTCCAGGGCCCGTTAAGACCCGTGCGGCCGGATTTCAATTGCGGCAGGCAGAACTTGCAGTTTGTTAGCGAATGGAAGGCCCGCAGCCGGGAGGCTCAATATGGAAAATCAGGAACAGCCAGCGCATTGGTCGCGGGCCGAGCTTTTGGCGTTTCGCTTCGTCTTTGTTTACCTTATTTTGTACTACCTGCCGTTCCCCTTCGGGGCCTTTCCTCGCACTGGCCGAGTCGCGCAAGAATACGAGTCACTCTGGCAGAAGCTGGTGCCTTGGTTTGGCAGGCATGTCCTTCACTTGAACTACGAGATTTTGACGAACACAAACTGCAGCGGTGATACCACGTACGAATATGCGCGAGTCCTTTGTTTTTTCGGCGTGGCCTTCGCTGCCTCTCTTCTTTGGTCCCTCCTCGACCGATCGAGCTCAAACCACCAACGGATGCACGAGTGGCTCCGGTCGTATGTCCGGCTTTCGGTTGGGGCTGCGATGCTCATGTACGGAGCCGCCAAGATCTTCCTGCAGCATTTCCCCTCGCCAAATCTGTATAAACTGCTTGAGCCCCTCGGCAATTACTCACAGATGAGCTTGCTGTGGACCTTTATGGGTGCTTCTCGGGGTTACAGCGTATTTGCCGGCTGTTTGCAGATGCTTGCCGGCATCCTGCTATTCATACCGCGGCTGACAACTCTGGGAGCTCTGGTCGCCATTGCCGTCTTTACGAACATCTTCGCTCTGAACTTGGGCTATGACTTGCCGGTTAAGCTCTATTCCTTGCACATTCTTCTGGTCTGCTTCTTTCTTTTTCTGCCGGACGGGCGGCGGTTGGTTCGCTTCTTCTTGCTCAATCAAACCGTGCCATCTTCGCCCGAGACCGCGCTCTTCCATCGCCGGCGTCTAAACACGGCCGCCTTGGTCGCGCAATTGACGCTGGGCGCGGTCCTGGTCTTCTCTAACCTTCACCGAGCGCACGATTTCGAAAAACGACACTTCGGCATGTCTTCCAGGCCGCCGTTCTACGGCATCTGGAACGTCGAGGAATTCGTGCTCAGTGGGAAGAAGCTGCCTCCGCTGGCAACGGAGGGGACCCGCTGGCAGCGGGTGGTCTTTCAGTTTCCCAAAGAGGTTGGCATTCAGTCCATGAACGGCTCGTGGATGGGATACTGGCTGCGTGCGAACACGGCCAAGCACACCTTTGCTATGGGCAAAGCCAATGATTCCAAGAAAGAGTTCGAATTTGCCTTTTCAAACCCCGATTCGTGGTCGCTGACCTTGGAAGGGGGCGACGCGACAAACGAGATTCGGGTGAAACTCCGCCGAGTCGACGAAAAACAATTTGCGGTCCTCGCCCGGGGATTGCACTGGATCGACGAGGACGCCGCTTTGGTGCAGGACCAAGAGGGCGTTTGCGATCGTGTCCGGCAGACAGGTGGTCCTCTTATAGTGCGCTGAAAACTCTGGTGCGCGCCATGGCCCAATCCGTTCCGGAGAGAGCCCTCATCGTGCGGCAGGAAAAGCCGCATACGCGAGCAAATGTTTGTCGTCGCTCCCCCGAGAGGCCGAATCCCGCTCTCGCTTAAGGGGAGGGACTGGGAAGAGTAGCCGGCGCACCCTCAAGCAGGAGTGGTTTTTCGCTGATGGTCACCGAAGCGGAGAAGGTTGTCGTTCCGCCGGCGAGGTCGTGATACTGGTTCAGAGTTCCTCCCGGTGTGTAGCTCTCGGTAGATGCGGATTGGAAAGCATCCAACCACACCGCTTGCCCGAGATGGCCATCAGCCAGAATAAGTCCGCAGGTCCAGACCCCGCCGGCCGCGGTGCAGGGGTTGGTCATCGTGGCTCCCACCATCCAGTCGTGAACCTGTTGGTAGGCGAGACCTGCCGAATTGAGGCTCGTGCCGTTGAATATTGTGCCCCAGGTGTCGTTGTTGTATGCGTACCAATAGGACCGTGCTACTCCCTGCGACCAGTGATAAAGGTAGGCGCGGGCCACGTAGGCAGCTTGGTCATCGGCGTTAGGCAAGGCGGTGTTTAGGCCCCAGCTGAATTCCGTGTTCCATATGGGTGCCGTCCCGATACCATGGCTGTTCAGCGCGCACGTGAGATTAGCGAGACGGATACCAGAGGTTTCCGGCGCGGATCCTGCGGTATGGGGATACATATGCACATCCACAACGTCAAAATTGGACGTTCCGTCGGCCGCCAAAAAGTCGTGGACATTGTAAGAACCGGCTGCGGTGTTGTGGCAATCGTTGGGCGTATCCGAAATTCCGACCACCGGAGTGTGCACGGTAGCCGTCCCATCGACCGCTTTGACCGCATTGTATACGTCATTCTGCAGCCCAACCAATTGGCTCATCGTGCCGCACCAGAAATCGGTGAAATAAGGCTCGTTCCAGGTCTCCCAGTGCCTGAGCTTGCCCTTCGCATGGGTAGCGATAGCGGTAACAAAATCGATCATGTCCTGGTTGTTCGCAGGCGGCAGGCAGCCATCGACGGCGGCCCAAGAAGGCGTGTGCCCAAAAGTGTAAAGGATGTCGGTGACGCCTTGCGAATTGAGGGCCTGGATGTACGCATCGAGCGGCGCCCAGTTGTAGATGCCGCGCGACGGTTCAAGATCGGCCCAACCGATCTGGTATGCATCCCAGCTGCGGAAACTGCCAAATGACACAAGCGGCCACGGGTTACTGTCTGCGGCGTTGTTCTCATGCATGCCGAAGTACGTGGCAGGGATGACGGAAGCGGCCACGGTTCTCGCGCTTGCGGATTGGCGCGTCGTGTCGGTGCAGCCGGTTGCCCCGAGCAAGAGGGCGAAGACCGGGCCCCAAGCAGCGAGGCGCCCTGGAAAGAGAAGGGCTGACATGATCCCCTCCTATTTGTCTTTGTCGGCACAAGCCTCGAAGGCTGCGCCGTTCGGGAATGGCCACCTTATACGATCCCGACAACCGCTTTGTCCTTGACGGGCAGCAAGGGTCAGCCATTGCTCGGCTGCCCGTTACACACCCGCAAAGTTGCTTGGTGCTTCGCGCCGAGAAGGGAAATCAAGTAAAGACAGGAAGGACGGTGCGGCTGCTGGGATCGGCTTCTCCCACGAGGTAAAGGAGCAGCCGTGATCACGACGAGCGTAGCCGTGATAACTGTCACCATCATGAGCACACGACCAGCCTTGACGGTGGCTTTCGCCGTTTGCTAGGCTAAGGCCGCCAGCCAGATTCGAGGCCTCCCAAAGTGAGCACAATCTACCGTCGAAGTCCTGCCATAGAGATGGCACCGCTGCAGGAAGAGACCATCCTTTTCGATCCGCAAAACAATAAGTTCTGTTTGCTCAATCGCACCGCAGCATTCCTCTGGAACCAGCTGGCCACACCGGCATCTTCGGAAGCGCTCTGCGCCAAGATCTGCGAAAGTTTTTCCGGGGTTGCCCCTGAAAACGCCGTTCGCGATACCAGGAGCGCGCTCGAAGAGATGCGATCGCTGAACTTTGTGATCGAAGAATCGCTTTCAGGAGACAAACCGTGAAGGAACAGAACAAGAAAAGCGGCGCCCCGCCCGAGAAAAACGACCGGCAGGCTTCCCCGCTGCCGGCCTATGAGGCGCCTCGCCTAACGGTTATGGACGAGAACCAGGTCATGAGTGTGTTCCAGGTTCCCGTCGTCGCCGGCTCATGGTGGGGCTAGTCGACGGTGTTTGGTTCCATCGAACCTTGAGGGCTCGATCCGCCGATCCGCACTCCGTTTGTTCCTCCTGCTGCCGGTGTTTTGTTCGCAGCTCCGTTGCTCCTTATTGGAAGCCCTCATCGGGTGTGGCAGTAGCGTGAAACTGAATCCATCGAGGGTCGCGGGCCAGCTGGTGTTGGGGAGCCAGCGCTTGTTGGCAATCTCGAATCTCCTGAGGAAAGGATCTCGGGAGTTCGACTTTCTGCTTCACGGCAAGAGCATGGCGCCCACACTGCCCGACAGCTCGTGGATCCGCGTCTTGCCGGCCGAGAAAGGCCGGTTCACGGTCGGCCAAGTACTGACCTATGCTTCTAAAGACCGCGTCATGGCGCATCGTTTGGTGCGATCGATGAAGTCGGGGAGCACGGAGTATCTCATCACGCGCGGGGATGCGACCGTCTGTTGCGATTGGCCAGTGCCCGCAACGTCCGTTTTGGGCACGGTGATTGCGTTTTCGACTGGCGGGCTCTGGCAACCGGTCGGCCCGCCTCCTGAGAGAGGATTGGTCTTTCGCTCGATGGCATTTCTGATCTCGAATCTGGTTGGCAATCTCCTGAGAGTGAGCCCTCGCATCGCTGTCTCGACCGCAAAACGCATCATTCGCATTCATGGGATGGTCGAGAAAGCAAGGGGTTATCTAAAGCGTCGGGTGGCTCTTGGTTCGGGTCGAGGAGTGGCTCTCTGAGGCAAGATCGGACTCCGCCGGGCCCTTCGGAATCGAAAAGCTTGCTTCCTTCCTCTCCGTGTTATCAAGAGTCTTCGCGCGAGCGCGAGTTTTTGCTTCAATTGCTGGGTCGGCAGCGCCCGGAACGATCCCTGGCGCTGCAAGCGGCGGCGCAGCAAGTCGACTGGCGGCGCTTGTTTCGAATCACACCTCCGGATCTAACCGCCTATCTCGCATACAAGACGAGCGAGCATGGCTTTGCCGGTCAGTGCCCGGTCGAGCTCTTGCGGGAAGCCGGGCACGCCCGCCTAGCCACTGCGGCTCGATGGCTGCGCTTGCGATTCGAACTTCAGAACCTTGTGAGCGAGTTTACGCGGCATGAGGTCGAGTTCGTGATTTTGAAAGGTGCCGTGCTGGCGTTTCTGGCCTATCCGGATTCTTCGCTGCGGTCGGTTTCTGACATCGATCTGCTAGTGCGCCCGGAAGGACTCGCGAAGGCCCTAAAGCTCATCGAGGAGGCTGGTTTCAAGTGCCCGAAGCGATTCGAGTTCGCCAACCCTCTGATTGTCAAAGATTTTGTGGTTCCCGGAGAAGAAATCTCCCTGCCGCTTGAAAAGACCGGCACGCAGGCGCTCATCGAGCTTCACACCCAGCTGGAATCTGCCGAGCCATGGTTTGCCCTGCCGACGGCTAAGGTCTGGAAGCGCGTTGAGCAAGTAGACTGGAACGATCTGCGTATTCCCATCCTTGATGCGCATGAATTCCTCTTTCATTTGGTGCAGCATCTCTCTCGGGGGCACTTCTTCTCCCTGGGATTGCGGCCGCTGCTCGACGTCCACCTTTGGATCGAGCTTCAGGAGAAGCGCTTGGATTGGGAGTGGATTGGACGGGAGACCGTCCGCAGGGGCTACAGCGACTGGATGTACTTGACCCTCAAAATGGTGAAGGACTCGTTCGGCACCGGAATCCCAGCGGAATTCTTCCGCCAGCTCAAGGCACCGCCGAGGCTCGACGAGGTAGAAAGCCTCGCCTACGAGCAGGTTTGGATGAACCACCTGCATTCCCGGGTTCCTCCGCAGCTGGCCATGACGTTTTCGCAACCATCGCTCGGGCAGGCCGTTTCGTCCCTGTTCAGGAGAATGGCGCCGGGCGTGTCGTTTGACGGTCGAACGATTCCACCCTTGAAGGCTCCCTGGCTCGGAAGTTTTCGTCGCGTCCTTCGCGATTTGAAGGTCAAAGCGCCGGTCTACGTGCGGGCCTGGCGCAACGGCAGCCTGGCCTGGTCGAGCCTTCAGCAAGCCGCCCGTTTGGTGCGAGGACGGGGTGAGATCAGAAACATCCTGCTGAATCGGCAATGAGCCGGAGAGGCAGCGAGAAGGAAATGGATAGATTAGGATTTTCCTGAAAAAGTTCTCTCGAAGCGAAGATCTCTAATCCGCACTTTGCAGGCCAAGGCCGCAACAACCTTGAACCGCCGCGAATAAACGACGTTGCGCGACCGAGAAATGTTGCTATAATAGCCCCTTCAAGAAGAAGGAGTTAGGACGGCTCCCGGCCCGTTGTACGACCCAACCCCATATGCCTAAGGCAGGGGCGTAAAGAGACGCATGTTAGCGTTTGGGTGCCATTCAGGACGGGAGGACGGCGATGGGAGCAGCTGACTCCCTGGTGGACCAGGAGATCCCTCGCACGCCAGGAACCCGGTCCCCTTCGCGAATTTCCCCTGAACTCGTCGCGACCGTTCGTCTCCTGTGGAACAACCGCAGGGTTTTCCGCCGTAACGCGATCTTTGCCCTAGCCGCAACCATCGTGCTGGCCTTGGTGATCCCGAAGCGATACGAGGCAACAGCACAGTTGATGCCTCCCGAGAACGTGTCGAGCGAGGCCATGGCTATGCTCGGAACCGTTGGGGCCCGTGGCTCCGATTCCCCAGGAATCGCCGAGACCATCGGAGGAGCCACGCTCGGAGGGATCGCCAGCGACCTTCTGGGAATGAAGAATACCAGCGCGCTTTTTGTCACCATCCTCTACAGCCGCACGGTGACCGACCGGTTGATCGAGCAATTTCAATTGCAACAGGTATACCGCGCAAAGCTGATTGAGGACGCACGCATGCGGCTTTGGGAACACGTGGACATTTCCGCAGAGCGGAAGAGCGGCGTCATCGGGGTTACCGTCACGGACCGCGACCCGCAGCGCGTGGCGGCGATGGCCCAGGCCTACGTTAGCGAACTGAACCGTCTCGTGGCCGAAGTAAGCACCTCCGCAGCGCGGCGCGAACGGCTCTTTCTCGAAGAACGCTTAAAGACCGTAAAAGCCGATCTTGACAAGGCCAGCGGACGATTCAGCCAATTTGCCAGCAGCAACACCGCCATTGATGTCCCGGCACAAGGAAAAGCCATGGTCGAGGCCGCCGCCTGGCTTCAGGGGCAACTCATCTTCGCGGGATCGCAACTGCAGGGACTCGAAAGGATTTACGCGCCCGGAAATGTGCGCGTGCAAGCCCAACGGGCACGCGTGGCCGAGTTGAAGAAGCAGCTCGAAAAACTCGGAGGGAGCGATTCTGCTTCCGATTCCACAAACGACCACTCGCTTTACCCCTCGATGCGAAAACTGCCCTTACTCGGCGCAAAGTATTTCGATCTGTATCGCGAGACCAAGATTCAAGAGACCTTGTATCAGCTGTTGACCCAGCAGTATGAACTCGCCAAGGTCGAAGAAGCCAAGTCGATTCCCAGTGTCAAAGTGCTGGACGCCGCTGTGGTTCCCACTAAAAAGTCCTATCCCCCGCGGACGCTGATTGTTATCTCAGGCACACTCCTGTCTTTGGCGGTGACTGCACTATGGGTTTTCCTGCGCGAGTGGTGGTCGGGAATCGTTCCCGATGATCCTGGACGCGAACTGGCCGTGGAGATCAGCGAGTCGCTTAGAGCCAGCGCGCGTCATCTTCGGCCACTCAGCTCGGCACTCGGCTGGGCGCGGGCGCGCTTGAAACGTCAGCACCAAAACGAGCCCGTGAGAGAGGAAACACCGCCGGAGGACGAGGCCAGCAAAGAACAGGAGAGGAGCCGAAGTATCGCCATGCGGGCAGGCTCCTGACCAAGCACCCTCGCGAAAGTCACTCAAGCTCGGAAGCGATCATCGATTTCAGAAGGAGCGGCAGTGGAACGTTCTCGGAGAGGGAACCTCGAACAGTGATGGACGTCGCGCCTCAAACTAGAGCGGTTTCCGCCGAGGTCGTTGAGCCTCCGCCCGGGCAGGTGGCGGGTTTCCATGGCCTCCTCGCGTGCGAGACTCCGCGGCCCTCACGACTGCAAGCGAGCGGAGTGCACGGGCTGCCGGTACAGATTGCTTATGCGGCGATCGACTGTGCCATGGTGGCTTTAGTTGGCGCGCTGGTCTTTTCTCTGCAGCCGGTCGTCGCTGGTCCATGGGGTAGGGCAAGCACGTACATCGGGGTCATTTTCGCTTACGCCGCGCTCGTGGTGTTGAGCTGCACAAGTCAGGATCTTTACCGGACCCCGCGCGACCGCGGAGCCTTAGAAGAAGGCCTCATGGTTTTGCAGGCCGTGAGTTTGGCAACCGCGGTTCTGGTGCTGTTCGTATTTGCCTTTGGAGCGCAGGGGATCCCGCGCATCTCCGTGCTGGCCCTGGGGATCCTGACGGGAGCGACTCTTTCCGGATGGCGGTATCTGAAGCGCAGGCTCGTCCTCAGCCGGACTGTTCGGGGAATGGGAGTCTCTCGGGTCCTGATCGTAGGAGCGGGAAAGACCGGCCGGGTGCTCGCCGCGTCCCTCGGAGCGAATCCAGCGCTCGGTTATAAGGTATGCGGTTTCCTGGATGCCCAGCCTTCTTTCGATCCTCGGACTCTAGGCAGACTCGATGAGCTCGAGCGGGTTCTGGCCGAGCAGTTCATCGACGAGGTGTTTCTCACCCCGCCCATCGATCGAGAAGTCGTCAAGCAGTTCGTGCTCGTGGCGCGTCAACTGCGGCTCGGACTGAAAGTGGTTCCGGAGCTCTATGACGGCGTCGGATGGCGTCGGCCGGTGCACGCCATCAGCGGATTCCCGCTCATCGCGCTGAACGAAAACCCAATTCCCGGGCTGGGAGTAGCGATCAAGCGAATCCTGGACGTGGTGATTGCAGGCGCCGCTCTGGTCGTAACGGCCCCGTTGCTGGCCTTGCTTGCGGCGGTCGTCGAGCTCGATTCGCGCGGCGGCGCCTTCTATCCCGCCACCAGAGTTGGATACAAGGGGCGCCAGTTCCGCTGTTGGAAGCTGCGCACCATGTTTGTCGGCGCGGACGGCTGGAGGGACACCCTTCGCGAGACCAACGAACGAGCCGGGCCGTGCTTCAAGATGAAAAATGATCCCCGCGTCACACGCGTCGGGAGATGGCTCAGAAAATTCAGCCTGGACGAACTCCCGCAATTGTGGAACGTGCTCCGCGGCGAGATGAGTCTGGTCGGGCCGCGTCCGCATCCCTTGGACGATTTCAACCGCTACCAGCCCGAGCACCTCCGGCGTCTGGACGTAAAACCCGGGCTTACCGGTTTGTGGCAAGTGACGGCGAGACGAGACCCCTCGTTTGAAACCAATCTGGCGCTCGACCTCGAATACATCGAGAAATGGAGCCTGCGGCTGGACCTCGAGATTTTGTTTCGGAGCGTCGCGGAGCTATGGAAAGGCAGCGGTGAATGACACGGGAAACCTCGCGGTTTCCTGTCGAGCCTCACTTGAACCGCGTTTGTCGGGTCGAGCCGTGTGCTCCGGTGCGAAAGAACAGGCTCGCGGAGAATTCTGATTGCCGCTAATCCTGGCTCTCCAAAACAGGGAATAGGAAAATCCGTGTTGAGCTCCATCGACTGGATTAGGAACCGAATCGAAGCGTTGCCGAACGCTCCGACCTGGCGTCGCGAAGAGCGAAGCAGCCTGGCAGCGGTGCTGCTCTCCTTGCTCGGTGATTCCTCGCAGTACCTGGTAGGCGTGGCCGTGATGGGCCTGGCCAACGTGTTTCTTTTGCCTCTCTACACACGTTTCTTGAGCCCGTCCGACTTCGGACTCTACGCGCTCGTCGAACTGCTGGCTTTGAGTCTCCTCTCGATTTCCGGCTTGGGGTTCCCCGTTTCCTATCTAAAAGGCTTCGCGGCTTCTGGTCCGGGCGAGGCGCGGAAACTCCTGGGCACCATGCTTTGGGCCAATGGTCTCGCGGCGGCCATCACGGGAACAGGGCTCTCGATCTTCCTCTCGATTCCCTGGTCGGCGAGCTTGCTGCGGGGAGATGCGCGACGGTTCGCCTGGTGGCTGCTGCCCCTCGTCCTGCTCGAATCTTTGCAAGGGTCTGTTTTGACGCACCTGCGGGCCAAAAGGAGGGCCGGGAGTTTCTCTTGGGCCTCCGCCATCCGGCTTCTGGGGATTGCCGGTCTGAGCATCTGGCTGGTGGTTGGACGCGGCGAAGGATTGGTAGGTGTATTCAAAGGCCGGGTGCTCGGGGATGTTCTCGCATGTCTTGTCCTGTGGGCAATGACCGCTTCCGACCTTTCTCTCTCGGCCTCCTTGTCGTCAGCCGTGTCCATGGCCAAATACGGCCTGCCGGTAATGGGCAGCGCTCTGATCATGATGATTCTAGATGGCGCGGGGCGTTTTTTTCTCAACCACTACGGGAGCCTCGAACAGGTAGGGCTTTACTTTGTGGCCGTCAAAATTTCCGGCATCATGCGCTTGCTCGTTGTGGTTCCTTTCGGAGCCGCCTGGGGCGGATTGCTTTTCCAGATCGCGAAGAGGCCAGCAGCGCCCTTGATTTACTCGAAGCTGATGAGTTATCTCGTGGTGGCTTCGGTCTCTATCGCGCTCGTGTTTTCTCTCTTCTCGCCTCTTCTTCTGCGTATCCTAGCCACCCCGGAGTACGCTCAAAGCCTTTCCTCGGTTCCCTGGTTGCTTCTGGTCCAGGCGGCTGCCGTCCTGCAGTATCCCTCTTCGGTGGGCCTGTTTCTCGGATCGGCCACGCGGTGGTTACCACCCATTTTCTCTAGCGGCATCGGTGTAAGCTTCCTGCTGAACCGGCTTCTGATACCCCGTTTTGGAGTCTTGGGGGCGGCCTGGGCGTGGCTCGGCGCCTGGGTGGTGATCACGGTTCTTATGGCTTTGGTCGGCCAGCGCCACTATCCCCTGCGCTATGAAACGAAACCCTTCCTCGTCGCCTTCGTTCCTTCGGTCCTCCTTCTCGCCGCATACCGCTTGGGGCTGCTAGTCGGCCGAACGGAGGGAATTCTTGCGCCCGCCCTCTTGAGCACCGTAATCCTGGCTGGCGCGGCGAGCTATATCTGGAACGATCTGCGAACCCTGGATGTCGGCATGGCCTCGGGGGCCAAGGTGTAGAGGAAGGCCATGAACCCACCGGGTAAACTCGAAAAGGGCCTGGCCATCGTTCTCCTGCTTCTCTCCACGGGAGCATTTCTGAATCTCTTTTTAAAGCACGGCAAATTCGCTTTCCGGGAGAACGCCGGGCTGCCCTTCATGCAGGTCATCTGGTCCGGCTTATATTTATTCGTACTGCTTTTCTTGATCAAAGAAGCCCGCGGGCTTTGGCGTCTTCTCCTTCGAGGGTGGCCGTTTTTGTTGCTCCTGGCCATCTGCCTGCTTTCGATCGGCTGGTCTGACGCCAAGGGACTGACCGCCCGACGGAGCGTGGCGCTGGTTGCCACGACGCTTACCGGCTTTTATTTCGCGGTCCGTTACTCCTTCAAAGAGCAACTGCGACTTCTCGTGACTCTCGCCAAGATCTGCGCGGTCTTGAGCCTTGTTTTCGGGGCGTTTCATCTGGGGACGTCGGTCGACAGCCAGACCGGGCGCATGTACGGCCTTTTCCTCGAGCGCAATAGCTTGCTCAGCCTCATGTTTGACGTTTTGCCTGTGGAACAGCTTTTCGAGCGATGGAGCGTGCCGTGGTATGGGATCTTCACCCAACGAAACTCCCTGGGGATGATGATGGCGCTCAGCACCGGGGTTCTCCTCCTGTGGAGCCGCCTTGAACCGGAGCACAAACGGAGTGCTTATCCTTGGGCCGGCCTCAGTTTTCTTCTCCTTTTCCTGTCGGGTTCTCTGACCAGCTTTCTGAGCCTTTTCGCGGTCCTCGCGGTGGGTTGGCTGTTGCGGTATATGCGGATCAATCGAGGGAGCGCGCGTCGGATACTGGCGGCTAGCGTCGGCGCCGCCGCGATCGGACTCTATTTCATAGCCTCCCACTTTGCCGCCGTGGCCGCCTTCCTCGACCGGGACGTCACGCTCACCGGCCGCACGACCATCTGGGGAGCCTCGCTGATCCTCGGGATGGATCATCCCTGGATCGGTCATGGATTCAATGCCTTTTGGCTCGGTGACGAGGGTCCCTCAGGCGAGGTTCGCAAGCTCGCCGGGTGGGACGTGCCGAGCGCCCACAACGGGTATCTTGAAATCTGGCTTGATCTCGGCATATGCGGGTTAGCCGCATTTTTTCTGGGATTTGCCCGCCATTTCTGGAAGGCGGCCGAATGTTTTCGCCGGGAAGGCCTGTGGGAGGGCGCCTGGCCGCTCTTGTTTCTGATCTTTC
>Ga0209154_1001721_pt1 | contig 12639 bp, 16 predicted proteins | sample GraSoiAngelo_121_FD_185878 | JGI IMG/M metagenome (GOLD analysis project Ga0209154, IMG submission 185878) | Grasslands soil microbial communities from the Angelo Coastal Reserve, California, USA - 14_0919_12_20cm (SPAdes) (version 2) | ecosystem: Environmental > Terrestrial > Soil > Grasslands ... | reverse complement strand
GGCAGGCGAGCCCGCATTTTATGGGAAGGTCATTGCGCCCACGTCGCTCAACGATCCACTTTCCGCCTCGGGCATCCTGAATGTGCCTCAGGGTGGTGGCCATACCCTGATTGGTTTCTTCAACGCCGACACCGTCAACGAGTGGCGCACGCCCAACACCATTGCCCTGCGAATCTACGGCCGAGGCACTTATTTTCTCGCGTATCTCGAGTATGGCACTGGTTTGTGGCGAGCTGGCGGCACGTCGTTCGGCGGAGAGGCAGCCATTCCCAGCGGCGCAGCCGACTACCCGTTCTCCCTCAACTACGATCCCAATGGCGCTGGCGGTTTGGGCACTGTCACCGCCACGTTCGGCAGCTACTCCACCGTCATGACCCTCGACTCCGGCCACAAAGCCGATGGCGCAATGTTTAACCGCTTCGGTATTCTCAATGTCATGAAGAGCGCTGACGACCCTGGACAAATCTGGCTGGATAACGTGACGATTAACGGAGAAGCGCACCCATTCAATTCAGATCCTGGTTGGGACCAGCGGAATAACCGCAGGACCTACACCAGCACCAACGTTCGTCCGCGATTCGATTTCGGCTATAGCCCTGGATCGAACTTTGCCGGCGGACAAAGCGGGGGTGAGATCGGCGGCCACACGTTTCGCGGCGATTCGCGCGTCGAGTTTAACGGAACGCGCATGGCCTATTATGGCGGTCGGCTCAATGACACATTATCTCTCAATCAGCCGTTGCATGCTGAGGGTAAAGTTGGGTTTCACCGCGGTGTCAGCGACAGCACGACCCTGATTGGCTTTTTCCACTCAGACGACAGTATGCGCAGCAACGACTCCCAGAACTCCGCGACGCCGGAGAACTTTGTTGGCGCAGCCATCGAAGGCCCAAGCTCCGAGGGGTTTTACCTTTACCCGACCTACGGCCTTGACCAGGAAGGCGTGCGGGCCGACGGCGGTCGTGGCACACCGACGCCGCCCTACCTTTATCCGGACGGTGAGTCGCGTCACTGGACGTTGGATTACCATCCTGATGGTAACGGCGGAACCGGCAGTATCACCGTAACGCTGGACGGGCAGGCGGTGACGCTCAATCTCGATGCGGGCCACAAACAGATCGGCGCCCATTTTAATCGCTGCGGCATGATCACGACCCACATCGATGGCAGCGGCCAGACCGTTTACTTCGACGATTTAACCTACACAATTGGCTTCGCGCCGCCCACCTTGACCATCGCCAAAACCGCGCCCGCAGAAGTCCTTCTCCAATGGCCGACCAACTACACTGGCTTCTCGGTGGAAAGCGTTCTCAGCCTTGACGCAGCCAGCCTCTGGCAGCCGATCAGCAACGTGGTCACCATCAACGGTGCCGTCTTTAGCGTCTCCGTCAGCACGACCAACGCCGTCCAGTTTTTCCGCCTGCATAAGCCCCGGGATTGACACAACCTCTGTCAGCCGGTAGTGTCTGACAGTATGAAAACGATTTCGCTTCGCACGCTGGTCCGTGAACCGCGCAAAGTCAAGCGCATGACGCGCGCCGGCAAACCCGTGCAGGTTACGGACAATGGCCACCCGCTCTGGATTCTTCAACCGGCCGACGGCACGGACACGGGCGAGGCGGAACGCCGCCGGGCGATTGACGAAATCCTGGATGAAGTCCTGCGCGAAAAGCCGTCGAAAATCAGCGCGGCCAAACTCCTCGAAGAATCGCGCCGGTGAGAGCCTACGCCGACAGCAGCTTCATTCTTCGCCTGGTGACGGGTGAGGCGGATTCACCCCAAGCCATCGCCGAGTATCGCCGGCTTGATTCGCCCAAGCTGTTTTATCTGCCCTTGCACGCGCTGGAAGTGCGGAACGCCATCCTGCAACGCGCCTTTCATCAGCGCCGCTCGATCGCTTCCCGCCAACGCCAACACGTCGCGCGCGAACGCGACGCCGCACTGACACGGCTCGAACATCTGGTCGCCCGTCGCGCCTTGCTCGACGTGGCGCTGGACATGGACGCCGCCATCACGCGCGCCGCGAACCTTTCCACGGCCCACACGGAACGCCTGGGCGCACGATCGATTGATCTCCTCCACGTGGCCGGCGCGCTCACGCTCGAAAGCGAACTCTTCCTCACCACCGACTCGTGCCAGGCGCAACTTGCCAAAGCGGAAGGGTTGAAAGTCGTGTCAGTCGGGTGAACTGACTGTCTCGCAACTCTCAACTATCAACCAAATTTGGATTCCCGTACTGGAATCGCGCCAGCCTCTTGGTGGCCGTGCGCAAGCACTTTTCCAAACCACCGCCTGCGCTGCTCGGCCAACGGGATAAGAAGGTCAAGCTTCAACGACCAATGAAGGATCAAAATCTTGGCAGAGGTGATCTGGGTAGCCCCGCTGATTCGTCAATACGCGGGTTGAACCGATCACGTAGTCCACGTTGTAATGCGTGTGCCCGTGAATCCAGAGCGGAACGTGGCTCTCTTCGACCAGCTCATCCAGATCGGAGGCAAACGCCGGCTTGAGCGGACTGTTCGCGTGATACGGAGCTTCCGAACGAGGACTGGGCGCATGATGCGTCACAACTATAGTGTGCGCGCGATCGCACTTGGCCAACTTGCTGCGCAGCCAAGCGACGGATTCTGCGTGTAACCGTGCAGTGTCGCGTGCGCGAAGCGCACGGCCTTCTAAGTTGAACTGAATGATGCTGTAGTCGCTCATGATTGCTTCGGCTGCCTGCATCGCCGCTTCAGGATCGGGTGCTAATTGAAAATCCGTCCACAGCGTGCACCCCAAAAAAGTGTAGCCATCGATCTCGACAGCGCTGTTCTCCAGCAGATGGATGTGGCTGCCGTCCGTTTCTCGCTTCAGAGCCTCGGTAAGATCCGGCAACGAGTGGCGATAGAACTCGTGGTTACCGAGAACATAAACGACCGGTTTGTCTTGGAAGTGGCCTCTCGCCCATTTGCGCCCCTGGCGACCAAGATGAATGTCACCCGCCAGCACGACAACATCTGCATCGGTTACAGGAACTTTAGCCGTTCCAAATTCCAAGTGCAGATCGCCAAGAATGTGCAAACGCATAATCAGATTAAATTTGAAAGCTCACCCGTCTTCGAGATTAAAGCGCGGGCGGAAGCTTTTGCCTCCGCCCGCGTTGTTTCCTTCTTGGCATCCTTGAACCGGAGCCATCTGGCTCGGCCACGAGTCGCTGGAAACAACGCAGATTTACCTGGACGCGAACCTCCAATTAAAGGAGTCCGTCCTCGCCAAAATGAACCCGCTGCGAAGCAAGCCGGGGCGATACCGGCCCGACGACCAACTGCTGAGCTATCTCAAAGGGCTCTGACAAAGCCTCCGTTTTATGCCGCATCGGCGAAGGGGTCGCCCAATCAAACAGGCCCAAAGCGTAAACCATGCGGCATAAAACGGGATGCGGAATAACTTCCGTTATGCCGGATCCGGCATAACGGAAGCACACGACTGCGTCGTTCTCAAGCCGGAACGAGCGCGCGCGGAGCAGAGCGAGCAGCATGGGCGTCGGGGTGCGTGGCGACGCGGCGCGGAGCGCGTGTTGGTTCCGGCGGACTCATCAGCGGTTTCGAGCACACACCTGCAGCGTTTTCACCAAGCTGAATGTTCTCAGCCGCACGGAAACCATCACCACCGCCAGTCGACGTTGGCTAGGTCTGCTTTAGTCCGTCACGGCTGGGCGTCGGCAAGCTCCCCCATGCGTCCGAGTTGGTAATCCTCGAACGCCTGTTGGATTTCCGCGCGGCTGTTCATCACGAACGGGCCGTGGCCGACGACGGGTTCGGCGATTGGCTCGCCGTCCATCACGAGGAGCTTGGCGTCGGTCTTCGCTTTCACCGTGATGCCGTCGCCGGTGCGAGCGAAGATTGCCAAGTCGCCTTCGACTGCATCACGCTCGCCGTTGACCGTGACTTCGCCACTCAATACGAGAAACGTAGTTGTGTGTCCGTCGGGCAGCGGCAGCTCCGTCGACTTGCCTGCGAGAAGATTCACGTCCCACAAATTGATGGGTGTGAAAGTTTTCGCAGGGCCTTTGCGCCCGCCGTATTCGCCAGCAATGACCCGCACCGCTCCCGCGTCTTGCGGCAGCGCCACGTCAGGAATCTGCGCCTTGAGCAGGGTTTGATAGCCCGCTTTCGCATTCTTGTCCTTCGCGCGCAGGTTCACCCAAAGCTGCACCATTTGCAGAGGGCCGCCTTTATGAGTGAAGTCCTGTGAGTGGAATTCCTCGTGGACGATGCCGTTACGTCGCCCGCGCCGATCTTTCCGCCGCCACCGCTGGAGTCACGATGCTCCAACTCCCCTTGATAGGCCACGGTCACAGTCTCAAAGCCCTTGTGCGGATGTCCGCCCACCCCACGCTTTTCATTGCCCGGCGCGAACTGATAAGGTGCGGCGTAGTCGAGCAGCAGGAACGGACTCAACTCACGGCCCAGCCCGTTGTAATCAAACACGGAGCGCACGGGGAAGCCGTTGCCGACCCAGTGCATTCCCGAACTCTGATGGATGCGAAGTAATTGTTTCACAGGTGCTATTCTTTCTTTTCACGACGCCATCAATTTAGGGTCGCCCGTTCCGCGCTCGAAATACTTTGTTGCTTCTGTGAGCATACCTGCCACATCTGCTCAGAATTTGTAGCTACGCGACCGCGATGAGAAGAGCTCTGCCGTGTTTCGTCACGAGGACGATTTTTCCTTCGCCTTGCGGTCGGCGTAAGCGGGATCGTTTGGAGTGCCATCATCCCTGAAGCTGTCGCGCACGCGCGAGACCGGCAAACTTTCTGGTATCGGAAACGCGCCCATGCCAAGCGTCACCAATCGCAGTTGCGCCAGGCAATTGATGCCGCCGAAACCGCCTGCTGAAACGGTCACGATGCCGATGGGCTTTCGCTCATACTCCGGCAGCAAATAATCGAGCGCGTTCTTAAGCACGCCGGGATAGCCGTTGTTGTATTCGGGAGCGACGATGATAAGTGCGTCCGCGCGGGCGATTTTGTCCGCGTATTCCTGCAAACGCGGCGGCGGATCGTCGCGATGATGCAGTCGCTCTTCCATGATGGGAAAGTTGTATTCGAGTAAATCGAGTAGTTCGGTTTCGACTCCGTTGCGCTTCTGCAATTTCGCGAATACGAACCGCGCGACTTTGATGCTTTGCCGGTCGCGGCGCGTGCTGCCACCGATGATGGGAATGTAAAGCATCGCGTCGCGTTATTGCTTCATCAGCCTCAAATGGATTTTGATTTCGCGCTCGGCCTGCAGCCAGTCATCGAGTTCGTGGCCGGACTGGCCTCCACGACATTCAAAGATTTGGTAGGCGCGGCGTCGGATGAATTCTGGCGCAGATTCCGGCGGTGAGCCCGTGTTTGGACCGTAACTCACCGGCTCGGAAACGACTTCCGATGAACTCGTGTTCATATTCCGTCTTTTCTGTTTTTGCATTTCGCTAGTGTGATTCGTTGAGCAATGCATCGAGATCCAACGGATGCGTGAACATCGCAAGACTTCCATCGGGGCCATGCGGCCACTTTTCGATGGGCCGATCCCAATAGAGTTCCACTCCGTTGTTGTCCGGGTCCCGCAGATAGAGTGCTTCGCTTACTCCATGATCAGACGCGCCTTCGAGAGGGACTCCCGCTTGTTGCAATCGGCGCAAGGCATCTGCCAATGCGGCGCGTTGGGGGTAAAGGATAGCCAAATGATAAAGTCCGGTGGTTCCAGGCGGTGGCGCCGAACCGCCCCGGCTTTCCCACGTGTTAAGGCCGATGTGATGGTGATAACCACCCGCAGAAATGAACGCCGCCTCACGCCCGTAGCGTTGTGTCAGCGCGAAACCGAGCACCCCGCAATAGAAAGCGAGAGCGCGCTCAAGGTCGGCGACCTTGAGATGCACATGTCCAATGCAAACTTTTGGATCAATCGTTGGCATGCGTGCGTGCAGAAATGAATTGTTGGAAGGGACGCGCTTTGGAGCGCGCCCCCTCCCGATTGAATTCCCTTCTTTGTCTCGCAGGGCTACCTCTCCATGCCGGCTGGCTGCATCCCGCGCTGGCCTGCCTGCGCTGCCTCTGGGCCGTTTCCAGTCTTCAGAAGTTCCAGTTTGGTTTCATGACCGTCTCTCTGGACACTTTGGGCTTTGTCATAACTCTCGATGAGCAGCCTGTAGTGGGGCACAATGTGGTCCACCATGATCGCCGCGAACTCCATCGCGTCGGCGCGATTCCAAGTGCTCATGATTTCTGCCAGGACAGCGTATGTGTCGATTGGCATCGCACCAGCCTGCACGCAGCGGGCGAGCGTGATCTCGGTCGCCATCTTCGACCAATTCCCGGAAGCGTCGATGACGTTGAACACCTTGTAGCCAGCGGCCAGCGCGCTGAGAGTTGGAAACGCCATGCAAACACTCGTCAGAGTGCCGGCGATGAGAAGGGTCTTGCGCCCGGTTTTCTGAATTGCCTCGACCCACTTCGGATTGTCCCACGCATTGATCTGCCCAGTGCGCGCGATATAAACCGCATTGGGATTGTATTTGTGGATCTCCGGGATCAACGGGCCGTTCGGGCCGTCGGGAACTGACGCAGTGGTAAAGGTCGGAATCTTTCCGAGATGCGCAACCTTCGCGAGCGCGCTCACATTATTGCGCAGCGTCAGCATGTCCATGTCCGCCACAAGCTGAAACAACCCACTCTGGTGATCGATCAGCAGCAGGACGGCGTCGTCCGGGTCGATCATGGTCTTGATTGTTTTACTCATATGCTTTTCCTTTCGGTTTTGTTTTGGTTTGTTTGTCTTCCGTCACCGGCGGTTGTCAGCGCGCTATTGCGTTGGCCTCGTCGGCAAAGCAAATAAAGGATTACGCAATTCATCGTTTCCTGCGGGCATGGAGGCATCATCACGATGCTCCTGAGCCGGGGTATCGGCAATACTGAAACGAGAAAGTTATTCACCGATGCTTTCTTCCGTGGCCGATTTTGGCCACCGAAACCAACCAGTGCCTCAGCGAGCCACTTCGGTATTGTGTCTATGGTTGGACATCAAATTGGTCGTCCCGTGTGAATGCACACGTGACGCGCGGACCAGAGCGAATGCAGCGGCAGGACGAGGGGTGGCAGGGAGCCTGCGCGGAAATTCGGTCTGGTCGGCGCGTCCGGGGCCGTGACACGAGAACGCCGAACGATTAGTGAAGGCGTTTTGGTGTCGCGGAGGGAAGAATGGAAGCAAATTATTTTGCGCCGGTTTTCGCTTTTTGCGACAGCTTTTCGATTTGCTCCTGAATCTCCTGAATCATTTCCTCTGTCGAAGTGCTGGAGAAGAAAATCATGCCGTTGTCGTGTCCGTCGGCATGACGCATTTCTGCGGCGTCAGCGTTTTCGATCACTAAAGCAAAGCTGCGTGGATTCATTACACCATTATTTTGCGTCCGCGTGACCTTCACCGGCACCTGGGCGATGGCCAATTGCCGAAAGGCTTCCTGATTGTAATTCATCAGCCGTTCAACACTGGCGATTTTTTCAGCACTTTTTCGTTCGGCGTAGTTGTCGAACATCTTGTATATGCCCAGCGTTGCCAGGAGGAAAAGCGTGAAGGTGAATAGAAAAGTACCGGCCCATGCGGTTTTCCATATATGCTTCATCCAGAGCGTGTGCGCTTCGGTGGACGCTTTTTGGATTTCCTTCAAAGTCGGAAGCACGCGCTCGCCTAATTCCTGTGAATTCTTGATGAAGGGCGCAATGATCTCGTCACGAATACCCTTATCCAATTGCGCGTGGATTGCATCATGCTTTCCACTCTCCCTCTCGGGAAACGCAGTGCCACATATTAACTACACCAAATAACTTCATTGCCCGTCCCAATTGTAATCGTATCCGGGAGGAGGCTCATAATTGCGTGGCTGCGAGCCGGCAACACCGTCCCAATAAATCTTAACAAAGCCCGCATGCCCATCGACAAAACTCAGTACGTTTTTTGCGTCGAGATGGTCTTGATTCATGAAAGGGTGCCACGAGCCTCCGAAAAACGCCGGATACTCGCCTGCCAATACCGCCTTCGTCGCATTTTTGATCGCGCTCAACTTTTGACCCGTTATGCGAGGCAAGTCGCCTGAATCCGTTTCGTAACCATTGAACGTGTAGCTCGTGAACGCATGCACGACTTGTGTGTGAAGGATTCGATCCGACGGACAGATGAAGACTTTTTCGTCCGGTGATGCGGGACCGGTCAGGCCCAGATAGCCTTTGACGAGTTGTTTGTAATACGCGCCGACTGCGTTGGGATAAGGGTTGGGATCCGGCAAAACCGGCAAACAATCCGCGCAATCATCCGCGTAGAGGCGTATCGCCAGGTTGACCTGCCTCAGATTGCTGGCGCAGGCGGTTCGCTTTGCCGTGTCTTTGGCGCGGCTCAGTGCCGGCAGCAGGAGCGCGGCCAGGATGGCGATGATGGCAATGACCACCAGCAGTTCAATGAGCGTGAAAGCGCGTTTTACGTTCATACCTATAGGACACCGCGGCCCGAGAAGTTCGTGTCAGGTCCCGTTTCCTGCTTCGAAGAGCAAAAGGCTTCGGCTGACGGCCGGGACAGAACCCGCAGGATTTTCAATTTTCCTTCACGTCCACGCCGTATTTGCCGGCGTATTTCCACTCGTCACCAATCTTCTGCATCACCTGGACGTCATTGCCGACGTTGGGATGGCCAGGATACGGCTGGACCCTCAGGTGAAGGCGGACTTCATCATCGGATATGATTTCTTTTTTAGTGATTTCGTAATTAGCTCGGTTCCCGGCCTCCTGCACCATGAGGCGCCTAAGCTCGTCTTTGGATTTGCCAATGGTCTTTGCCCTGAAGCGTTCCGCTTGCACCGGGGTACAAGCAGACAAGAGCTTATCCAGGTCTCCGGTGCTCTCCGACCAAACGAACGATTTAAGCGCTGCTTCAGGTGTGGCGAAGCCGGCGAAGGCGAGCGCCGACGATTTGGACGACGCTTTCGCGACGTTGGTCTGTGCGTTGACCTTGAGCACCACGACGGTTGCGGTGCCGGCGGCAATGCTGGCAATCGCGCCAACGACAACTGCGGTTTTGAGTTTTGTCCAGTGTTGTTTTGATGAGGGTTAAAGTTGAGGTCGTCACGACGGTCCCTTTGACGGCGGCGACCGTGACGGATGTCGCCAGCCCAATCGGTGCGGCTTGAATGGAGTTGGCCGAAACCACTCCTCCGATCGCGGCCGCCGACAAGGTGATTCCACGCTTGATAAAAAACTTGCGTAATTTCTCAGTCGCGCGGCTTACGCGTGTCTTGGCCGCGTTTTCGCTGACTCCTAACGCGGCTCCGACTTGTTTCAAATCCTTGCGTTCAAAAAACCGGAGCACAACAGCGCTATGATCTTTCTCGCCAAGCTGCGCCATTGCAGTGTCCAGCAGCGGAGCGATGTCGGTCCAGGGTGAGGATTCGGGTTCAGTTTGGTTCAAAACAGATTCCATGTGCATCTCCTGTTCGCGTCGCCGGCGGCGGCGTTGCATTTTGGACGCATCGGCGGCGGCGTATTGTGCGGTGCGACAAAGCCAGGCAGAGAGAATCGTCTTCGCGTTGAGTGATCCCGCCTTGCGCGCCAGAATGATGAAAGCGGCCTGGGTGACTTCTTCCGCCAAATGGGCGTCATGTAGCCGGCGTAGGGCGACAGAATAAACCAGGTTGATGTGCCGTGAAACCAGCGTGGCAAAAGCCTCCTCGGAGCCGTGCCGTGCATATTCCCGCACCAACTCCATGTCATCGGTCATCATCTTACCAATATATGGACGCCGGCGCGAAAAGGTTACAAAGCATTTTCAGGCAGAAACGGGCGGGTTAATCCACCGACAACCGCGGCATGTCCTCAATGAAGAGATTGATCGCCGTGCCACCTTTCATCGCGAATAACCTCGTCTCGAAGATCGCGGGAGTGCTTTCGAGCAGGAGACGGGCGATTTCGATGTAGGCTTTGTCCATCACGGGTTCAGCACAAGCGTCGTTCCGTCTTTGAGGCGGGCGGTCCAGCGACTCTGTCCCAGCCCGTTTCCCACTGCGTTTTTCGCAGCGGCTGCCCACGGCAAATTCAATTCATCAGCCCAGCGCACACAAAGTCGCATGACTTTGATGCGCCGACAGTTTTTAAGCAGCGTTGTCAACACGTCCGGTCTCAGCGACCTTGCGCCCTCCATGATATTGCGGGCTTCCTCGATTCCCTGGTGAACTCCGACCTCGCTCAACATTTCCAGCAACGCCCTTTCCGGCACGGACACGAGAACACCGCCCGGCGTTTCCGGCAGCGGTTGCAAGCCGAAGTTCTTCGGCAGTGTGGAAAATGGGTTTCGCGCGGTGTAGCGCGAGGGATAAAGTTTCTGAAACCAGTCCGGCAACCTGGTCTTGCCCTCACCCCACAACGAGAGCTGTTCGCGTGCCGGGATATTGTGGCGGATGCCGCGCCAGGCCAAGGCCGTCTTGCCGCCCACGTGAAAGCCCGGCACTCGGCTCGACAGGAATTTCAAACAATCCTCCCGGCGCAAAGTGTCGTTCGGAAACATGAAGACGCCGCGCCCCAACCGCACCAGCCATCCCGACTTCAAATAATGATGCGCCAGCGCCGACGACACGCCCAGTTTCGTCAGTTCCTGGTGATCGAACGGCGTGCCTCGCGGGAAGGCCGTTTGCAGGCTTTTGATTAAATTAGGGCGCATAGTTAAAGCCACGCTTGAACAATAGCGCCTAAATCAAGCAGATGGCAAGGCGATTGTCGCTCGTGAATGAAGACATGCACACTTCAAGCGTGCCTTCCTAAGCGCCGTCCCTCCCGGCGAAGCGAACGCGGTCACATGTGGAGTCGCAAGGGCAAACAGGGGCGAACAACATTGACGGCGCGAGCGAGCCATACAATCGAAGGCGCAAGGCACGCTTGTCTCGGTGATTCGACCAGGCTCGCTCGTGACGGCATGCAGAAATTCTGGAATTGTCGCTGCGCTGGCGGTTCGGCTAATCTCCTCAGCGTTCGGCGCATCAAGAATGATGATTAACTAAACTTTTTTACAAAATACATTTCGCGTAGCTTCGGCTGCTGTCCATTACGAAACTGGTAAATTCGCTTGGAAGACAGCGCTTGAAAGCACGCCCCGCCTGGGGCGTGCCCAAAGCGTTCTTCCAAGGGCATACCAGTGCCCGTAGTGGGACGTGAGTAAGCACGTCCCACTTTTTTGGGTACGGTAACCCTTGGAGACAGTCACCAGACAGGGCTGATTCGCACGCGAGCGAACTCAGCCTATGCCACGGAAAAACACTGCGCCGTCGGGGGATACCGGGGAATCAGTCGCGAGCTACAAGTATCACAGCAAGCGGAAGAACAATCCGCCTGCCGGACTTGCAGCTCAGGGTGTCCTTCACGACGCGCCGAAAATCCGGTACGAATACAATCCACATCTGCCGCCGGTGCTGCGTTCGGCTTCTGTTGAGGCGGACGAGTTACCGGAACTCTTGCGCAGAGCCAGTCGCGAGCCGTTGAAGCCCGCTGATGCGAAGCTCCTTGCCGCCGCGCTTCGCAAGCACGAACCCTGGCTCGAATGGAGCGGAAAACGGGAGAAGCCGTGGTTCGAGGTCGAGCCGGTGGCCTTGCACATTCACGAGCGGGTTTCCACGCAGGCGATTCTGCGCGTGCTGGCGCGCGAGGACGTGCAGCGCGACCTCTTTGCTGACCCACAGCAGAGTTATACGCAGGCTGTGCAGTTTTATCAGCACGACGTGGACTGGGCCAACCGAATGATTCTTGGCGACTCGCTGCAGGTCATGGCGAGCCTTGCGCGCCGCGAAGACCTCGCGGGCAAAGTGCAGATGATTTACTTCGACCCGCCTTACGGCATCAAATTTGCCTCCAACTTTCAGCCACAACTCGGCCGACGCGACGTGAAAGACCGCGAGCAGGACCTCACCCGTGAGCCGGAGATGGTGAAAGCTTACCGCGATACCTGGACGCTCGGCATCCACTCGTATCTCGCCTACCTGCGCGACCGGTTGACAATGGCAAAGGAACTTCTCGCTGATAGCGGCAGCATCTTCGTGCAAATCAGTGATGAGAATTTCCATCGCGTGCGCTGCGTGATGGATGAAGTGTTCGGAACGGCGAACCAAGTGGTAACAATCGTGGTTAAGAAGAAGGGAAATCAGAAAGGTGGAACACTCGAACCCATCAACGACTATCTCCTTTGGTACGCCCGCGAAAAATCTAAGGTTAAGATTCAACCGCTGTTCGTCACGAAATTCGGTGCAGACTCGATTCCCGACGACTACGACAAGCTTGAATTCTCGAACGGTGAACTAAGAACGCCGACTGAAGAAGACGAGGACCGATTGCCTGAGTTGTTAAAGCAGGGCGTCGAGTTGGTATACTCAGACCAACTGAGTTCGGGCGGTGAGTTTCGGACGCAGCTTTACCCGATCACCTACGAAGGCGAGGAGTTTCGGCCCGCTTCAAACAACTGCTGGAAGCACAACGAGGAAGACATGAAACGAGTTGTAAACGCTCAGCGGATTCTCCGTGGCAAAAACCAAATTCGTTTCAAGAAGCGCCTGTCTGATTTCGGCTGTGTCGCGCTGACAAATCTTTGG
>Ga0209154_1001720_pt1 | contig 12640 bp, 7 predicted proteins | sample GraSoiAngelo_121_FD_185878 | JGI IMG/M metagenome (GOLD analysis project Ga0209154, IMG submission 185878) | Grasslands soil microbial communities from the Angelo Coastal Reserve, California, USA - 14_0919_12_20cm (SPAdes) (version 2) | ecosystem: Environmental > Terrestrial > Soil > Grasslands ... | reverse complement strand
TCAAGGACATACTCCTCTTGGACGTAACACCGCTATCACTCGGCGTGGAAACACTAGGAGGCGTCGCCACAAAGATCATGGAGAGAAACACAACCATCCCGACAAAACGAAGCCAGATATTCTCGACAGCAACCGACTCCCAGACCACCGTCACCATCCACGTGCTTCAGGGAGAGCGGGCCATGGCGACGGACAACATATCCTTGGGTATGTTCAATCTGACAGGTATTCCGCCGGCACCTCGAGGCATTCCCCAAATCGAGGTGACCTTCGATATTGACGCAAACGGTATCTTGAATGTATCGGCAAAAGATCTAGCTACGTCTAAAGAGAACAAGGTCACGATCGCCGCCTCGACCAAGCTCTCGAAGGATCAGAAGGAGAAGATGGTTCACGAAGCCGAGCAGTTTGCAGATCAGGATAAGAAACGAAAGGAAGAGGTGGAGCTCAGGAACACCGCAGAAAGCATGCTCTACACGGCTGACAAGACAAAGGACGAATTGAAAGACAAGATTACGAAAGAACAGATCGAAACCATCGACAAAGCAGCAGGTACCTTGAGAGCGTCATTATCCGGTAAGGAATCGGATAAGATAAAATCGGCCAGCGACGACCTCTCACGAATTCTCCAGAAGATCGGCGCCGAGATCTACCAGAAGGTCACTGCCCAGAAGCCCGGTGAGCCTGCCCAGGAGGCAGCGGCCCCCGGAGCCAATCCGTCTAAGGATGATAATGTTGTAGACGCGGAGTTCAGAGAGGTAAAGGACGAAGGCTCCCGGTAGAGCGGGATGAATCGGAAAGAATGGAGAAGCGAGACTATTATGACGTGCTCGGGGTTACTCGAAACGCGTCCAAAGATGACATAAAGGGCTCTTACCGAAAGCTCGCCCTACAGTATCACCCAGACAGGAACAAAGCACCTGAGGCCACTGAGAAGTTCAAGGAAATCTCAGAAGCCTACGCGATCCTGTCCGATGACGAGAAGCGAAAACAGTACGACCAGTTCGGGCGAGAGGGAATCTACCAGAAATATAACGCCGAGGATATTTTCCGAGGTGCGGACTTCGATTCCATATTCCGAGACATGGGTTTCGGCGCATTCGGGGGAGGTTTCAGCAGCTTCGTGGAACGAATCCTCGGCGGATTCGGAGGGTTCCAGAACTTCGAAAGCCCAAGCGGCCCGTCCACTGGCGAGGACTTGGTTTACGATTTACAGATTAGCTTCGACGAGGTCGCGCATGGAGCGACGAGAGAGATAGAAGTTCCCCGGCTTGCAGAGTGCAAGGAATGCAACGGGTCCGGGGCCCAACCCGGAAGCTCTCGGAAGACCTGCAGTAATTGTCGTGGCCGAGGCCAAGTCCAGACAGTCCGTCGAGCCGGTTTCGCCCAGCTCGTCCAGATAACCACCTGCCCCAAGTGTAGAGGGGAAGGAAGCATCATCGATAAGCCTTGTAAGAACTGCGGTGGAAGTGGCCTTTCACGAACTAGGACCAAAATCCAAGTGAAAGTTCCCCCTGGAGCTGACGAAGGCCAGAGTCTTCGGATCAGGGGAGAGGGGAACGCCGCTCAGGGAGGGCGTAGTGGAGACCTGTATGTTCGGATAAGATTGAAGCCGCACTCGGAGTTCAAACGTGACGGAGACAACATTCTCTATGAGACAAAAGTCAGTTTTCCCAGAGCCGCGCTCGGGGGAGAGCTTCAAGTGCCATCTATCGATGGGAAGGCACAGCTAAAGATTCCGCCAGGGACAAGACCGGGAACTGTGTTTCGGCTGGAAGGCAAGGGCTTCCCAAGGGTTGGAGGATGGGGACGGGGAGATGAGCTTGTAAGAATTGATGTTGAGATTCCGAGGGATCTTTCTCGTCGGCAGAGAGAACTGTTGACAGAGTTCGCCAAGGAACTAGGGGAGAAACCCTAAGGGAAATTATTTCTTCTCTTCAGTAGGCGGCGGAGGAGATGCATGGGAAATGGGGCTAACGGTAAAGGTACCCTCCTGGGCGGGAGGAGTTGTGGTGTTCGGAGCATTGCTAGTTGGTGGAATGACCGCCTGCGGTTCCATTGAGGGAAGACTTGCTAGCAGTTGCTCAAGAGAACCTCTGATCTTCGGGGCGACGAATTCTAGTTTCAATTTGGCTTCTCTAAGTTTCTTGTAAAGGGTCGCTGCGGCAGCTGTCCCCGCTAGGCCGATTCCAAGTCCCAGTGCGATTGTGTAGTTTGTGAAGTGTTCTATGAAGACGCTGTTCACGTATATTCGGAAGTATACGTTGTAGACATACTCGTTTGCTAGCCAGAACGAGAAGAAAGCGATGACCATTGCCTCTATGATCATGAGGGCTTTGACAGAATCTGGCGTAACGGACCTGTGAACGGTCCTGCTGGGAGACATCTTTTCCGCCAGACCCTTCTGCAAGAAGAACGCTGACACTTGCTGGATTTGTAGAGATTGTATCTCAGACCCGAGAACGGGGGGTGTCGATCGGAGACTTCTGGAAGTCCTGCGCCTTGGGCAGGGTCTCTTGCTAGATTGGCTTTAAGAATGGATATTGCTTCGTGGAGCCGAAAGCGGGGGTTCCCGAGACCTCTATGGGATCCTGTCCCGTAGGGCGGGATTCAGGTCAAAGGGGCAGGACCGCTCAGACGGAGCGGTGCTTGACTTAAGATCCGGCTTCAGGAGAGATCCTGTGGCGTAGGCCTTCGTGGGTTCGAATCCCACCCCCCGCACCATCGAAAATGTCTTGACTCATTCTTTTGCGGATGGGGCTTGTGTCTCACTCTTTCTGAGTCAGCCTGGGACAAGAAAGATGGGTATCGTAGCTGTTGAAGGTTTTTGGGTCTGATCATGAATGATTTTCTAGTTCGATCCTATCTCGGATGTTCTGACTGCGTCGAAATCTAATGGGTTTGTCGGAACCGGAACTTGGAAGCTTTCGGGTAAGTCGCCTTTTCCCAAGCATCGGAATTCTACATGGTGGCACTTTGGGCATTTCAAATCGCTACGCAGCTGTCCAGGTTCACCTTTGTCGTCCCGCCAGATCTTGTAGCCACAACCGGGACGAGTACACTCGTACACGTATGTGACATAGTCTTTGTTCGTTGTGGTCTTCCTCTTGGAATGAGAACTACTCTTTGGGGAAGCTTTGTGGGGATGCGCGGTCTTTCGAGGTTTTGTAACATGTTTGGATTTCGCTTTTTTCTCAGAGGTCTTTCCGCGAGATGCAGGCACGACCAATCGCTAGCTTAACGGGTCTCTCTAAGTTAGAGCGTAGTGTTACTATTCCCCACTGATATGGGGGCACAACAGCGGTCAGCTAAGGGAACCGGTTCTATTCTACCTTAACGACCATTTCTTCCCTGTATCCGGTGATCACTCGCCGGTAACCTCGTAGCTGTCCATCTGTCTCCTCATCACCTGAGTCAGCGAGAAGACGTCGCGGATGTAGGGCTTCGATCTTGCTTCTCGATCCAACCACAGTAACGTTCTCGACGCCCACCCTGCGAATTATTTCCGGACTGATCTGTTGGTTTCCCCGTCCAAACAGAAAGCCTTGTCCACCAATCGGGGAAATAATGATCCTTGTAGAACTCTTGCTGACCAGGCCCAGCAAAGCTTTCTCGTTCATATCCCGCCCCAATAACGTCCCATCTCCCTTCACAGCATCAACTCCTAGGAGTGTCTTCTTTACCCCCAAACGCTCGGCGATCCGTTCCACCGTTGAACCCGGACCCAGAATGTAAGTACCAACTGGGTCGATCTCTTCGACGAAATATTCAGCAATCGCGTCCAGTTCAGCATCTTCAGATGTTTCCGTAACGGATTTTGATGGTTGCATCAACGGTCCTGAATCGGGAGTTGTAAGATAGCCGAACAGCTTGACTGACAACCGATTCTTTCTAAACGCACCTTCATCCACATCGACGACTTCTCCCAATCTTTTAGGAGTCTGGCCGTCGAGAAACGCGATGGTAGACTCTGCCGCGGCCACGGGATTGATCGCGAAGACTGACGAGTAGATCTTCACACCCGCTGGGACACCCAGCACGGGAGTATCTCGACCAACGCCTTTCAGCACATCTCGGGCGGTTCCGTCTCCGCCGCAAAAGACGATCAAGTCTACTCTTCTTTTCTTCATTAGATGCGTGATTCGAGAGCTATCTTCGGACGTGGTTGTTTTTCCAATTCGCCCGATTGTTTCATGCTGAATTTCCAGTTGGCTAGCCACGTGTTCTCCCATGCTTCTTGGGGCTACCAGGAACTTGATTCGCTTGTCTCGACGTTGTACCTCTTCCAAGTATCTCCGGCCCTTTTCTGGAGAGACTGGTTTCGCGCCTTTTCGTAAGGCCTCCCGCAATGTTCTCCTTCCGTCGGTGCCCTTGAGCCCTACTGCTCCGCCCATTCCGGCTACCGGGTTGACGAGAAAGCCTACTGTGTGCACGTCGTCCCGACTCAGCTGTCTTAAGGTTGCACGTCCTTCGACAGTAGGCCCATCTGAAACCTGTCGCCTTCTATCTGCCAATTTTCTTCCGCGCTCGCTTTCGGTTTTTCTTGATCAGGACGTAGAAGTTGCAGTATCTTTGCTCTGACTTCTTCCATGAGGTAATCTCGCTCATCCTCCAACCATTCCAGCTTCTCTGGGTCAGGAACGGTCACGTATGCTTCCACGAACGCGTCTACTGGAAGGTCGAGTCGTTTCCTCATCTCTTGTAATCGTCTGACAATTTCCCGCACGAAGCCTTCTCTTACCAGTTCCTTGGGAATGGTGAGATCGACGTAGACGCGGCCTTCGTCGAAACTTCCCATGGCAAAGTTCTCGGGCATTTCCTCCCTGAACGAGACCATCTGACCGGTAATTGTGTAGTCTCGATTATCCATTTTCAACGTGTAAGCCTTGTCTGCTTGAAGCTTTTGGAAGAGCAGTCGTCCATCTGTCGACCGGAGTGTTTCCGCGACCTTGTTGGCGTCTCCCTTGAAAACGGGTCCGAGTCCTTTGAAGTTCGGTTCAACTATCAGCTTCTTGAGCTGTTCTTCCTCTGCGAGGCCAACGAGCCGGATATCTTTCGAGTTTGTCTGTTGAAGGAATAGTGGGCGGAGACTCTTGACCGCTCGCTTCACCTTATCACTGTCCGTGACGATGAGGGTCCTAGCGACTGGTTGGCGGAGTTTTATTTTCTTCGATTGCCTGGCTGACGATGATGCGGCCGAGACCTGCTGCACTATCTCCATGTTTTCCTCAAGCCTCCTGTTAATCCACCCCGCTCTAGAGCTTGGCCAAGAGGACATGTGAATGCTCTCAAGGCCAGACTTCACCGTTTTGCGGAAGGCTTGCTGGTAGACTGTCTCGGTCAAGAATGGGATGAATGGGGACGCTAGGGTCAGCCAGATCCTCAGTGCATGGTGGAGAACCGAGTATGATGCGAGTTTGTCCTTGCTTTTCTTCTCCTGCCAGAACCGTCTCCTGACGAGACGGATGTACCAGTGGCTCAAATCCTCTATTACGAACTTTCTGAGTCTCCGTAGCGCGAGGTGCAGCTCTAGACCTTCCATGTTGCCACTCACATCTTTCAGTAAACTCTCGCTTCGGGAGACCAACCATTTGTCCTCGGGCCTGAGGCTTTTCCAAAGTCTCTTGACCGACCAGGCATCCGGCTTGAACTTGTCGAGGTTCATGTAGAGAGTTGCGAAAGAGAAGACGTTCCATGCAATCTGGAGATCTTTCGCTGCCACTTCGACGGCGTTCCATGAGAACTGGAAATCCTCCCAGAGGGTCGACTGAACGGTGTAGAATCGAAGGGCATCACGGCTATACTTGCTAACAACGTCATCTGGGCTGACGAAGTTTCCTTTCGACTTGCTCATCTTCTCTCCCTGTTCATCCAGAGTATGCCCATGCATCACCACCGTTCGGTATGGGCTTCGGTTGAAGGCTAGGACGCTAGGAACGAGCTGGTTGTAGAACCAGCCTCTTGTCTGATCATGTGCTTCAAGGATAAGATCGGCGGGCCACCAGCGTTTCAGCTCGACAGAGCTCTTTGGATAACCAAGGCTGGCCCAAGATACAACGCCCGAGTCCATCCAGACGTCCAGAATATCAGGCTCTCTCTTTGCCGTACCTCCACACTTACACCTGACCAGTATTTTGTCGACGCCATTCCGGTGCAGTTCAAACTCTCTGGGTGGGTGTAGAGCGAGTTTGATGAGCTCTGCCTTTGAACCGATCACGATGTGTTCCCCGCACTTCTCGCAGGTCCAGATTGGCAATGGGACGCCCCAGTAGCGTTGGCGCGATATCACCCAGTCTCGAGCACCTTCGAGCCAATCGTGGAACCTCTTGGACCCGGCCCATTCTGGCACCCATCGGACCTTCTGGTTCTCGCTCAGCATTTTCTTCTTGATGGAAGTGACCTTGACAAACCACTGGTCTGTTGCTCGAAGGATAAGGGCTGTCTTGCACCGCCAACAGTGAGGGTACGAGTGCTCGATCGTTTCCTCTTTCCAGAGAAGATTCTTGGCCTTGAGATCTTCGATGATCACTCTGTTCGCGTCTCTAACTGAGAGCCCCGCGTACTTTCCAGCTTCCTTCGTGAAGCGGCCTGACGGGTCTACCGGCGAGAAGGCGGGCAACCCATATTTCGTCCCGACCTCGAAGTCCTCTTCCCCATGACCTGGAGCGGTGTGGACGGCTCCGGTTCCCTCCGACATTGACACGTATTCAGCGCTCAACAGGACCCGATGCCGGTCTGCCCCGATCTGGGCTTGAGTTTCTTCCTGGAGAGGTGGACGATATTGCGTGCCCTCTAGTTCTCGTCCCTGATACTCCTCTAGAATCTTGTAGCTTCGTCCTCTGAGGACTTGCTCCAGCCTCTCCTTGGCAAGAATGAGCTTGTCTCCCTCGACTTCCACCAGGACGTAGGGCTTGTCAGGGTGAACCATCACACCCAGGTTTGCTGGCAGTGTCCAAGGCGTTGTGGTCCAGATGAGTATGAACTCTCCTGGCTTTTTGACTAGGCGGAGTTTCACGTAGATCGAGAAGTCTTGAACTGTCCGATATTCATCTGTCACCTCGTAGCCGGCGAGGGCTGTCTCGCAGCGGGGACACCAGTGGACTACCTTCAACGCCTTGTAGAGCAGGCGTTTCTCCTGGGCTCGTTTAATCGTCCACCAGACGGATTCGATGTAGTCGTCCTTGTATGTCAGATAGGGGTTGTCCCAGTCCATCCAGATCCCGAGGTTTTTCAGAACCCTTGTCTGGGCTTGGACGTTTTCTTCTGCGAATCTCTTGCAGTCGGCGATGAACCGGCCTACTCCGACAACATTCTCAATATCCTTTTTCGAGCCTAGGTTCAGCGACTTCTCTATCATTACCTCGACAGGAAGACCGTGACAGTCATAGCCAGGCTGGTCGTGGACATTGAATCCTTTCATCCTATAGTATCTGATGACGATGTCTTTGAGCGTCTTGTTCCATGCAAGCCCCACGTGGGGAGCGTTGGTTACGTATGGTGGACCGTCTAGAAAGTAGAACTTTGGACGTTTGACGAGTTTTTTCTTTGTCTTCTGATAGGTTCGGTTAGTACTCCACCAGTTGAGGGTCTCCTGCTCGGCCTGGTGAGGATCGTATTCTCTCGAAAGCTTCCCTACCGATCCAGGAGTCAACATTTGACACCCAAACTAGTTCTCCTCGTAGAATCGAAGGTCTCAGACCTCAGAGGCCGCATTCCTATCATTATCTTAAAAACAATCGGGTTCCGGCTCATCATCGTCTCTCTTGCCACGTCTATTGCCCGATTGCTGGATGTGCCAGAGCATCTACGAGCCCAAGAATCTTGTCTATTACGAGTCACATGCATCAGTTGCCAAGTTGAATCCTGACCAGGCTTTCGAAGGCTACACTTTTCTGACTCTGAAATGGCACGAAGAAGAACTGTACAAGTTGGCTGACAAGGATCGCAAACAGTTTCTAGAAGACATGTCACTAGTTGCAAACGGATTATCCAAGGCGTTCAATCCTGACAAGATGAACTACGAGTTGCTGGGGAACGCCATGCCACATCTTCACTGGCACTTGATTCCGAGGTATACTTCGGATCCGATGTGGGGACGCCCCATCTGGGCTGGCAATCGGCGTCGGAAGAGGCTGAACGAGGAAGGGTACCAACTACTAAAGCGGAAGATAGAAGCGTGTCTTTCGACCCTGAAGAGCAAGAGCATGAGGCGTGTCGAGTCGAGTAACAATCGGCCACATCGGCCAGTTACGGTAACTTGAAACAATCGCCACCCTTCAGACACACTCTCACGAACACCAACAGGACTAAGAAAGGGTAACATGTCCACCCCCGTTTATCTAGACCTAGTTGCGATGGTGGCTCCAACCCTTTCCTTAGGACTACTTATCCGACAGAAACCTTCGTTCGTCGGGATTGCGCGACGCAACCTAATTCGGCTCAATATCTATTTCTTCATGATTCTGGCGGCCGATATCGATAGAATCCTAACGCAAAGCACTCTCGCAACCTACGTAATGCTCGTCGGTTTCTTCTTAGTCGCCATGAACTTTGGCCACGCCGCAGCCGTTGTTCAGTTCTGCCCTGAAGCCAGAACATGGGGAGAATCAATGAAGATCATTCTTAAGAGAACCATGTTGTTCCCCCTGTTTCTTCTAATCCTTGGCGCATGGCTCGCGATCACACTTGCCTTTGAACCGGTCACATCTTCCCTTACGTCATACGGGAATGAGGCCTATGTCCTGCCCTCCTTTCCCTCATGGTACATTGCGCTCACTGTCATTCTTGCAATTCCTATCATCTTGTATCCTTCCCTGCTGCTTCTTTCATCTCTGCGTCGTACTCAGAGCTCGTATACGAGAAATTCCCTTCTCCTGATGCTGTCCAGCTGGCTGTGTTTCCCCACGGTAGGCCTAGTAATTTTCTTCCTCTTATCACCGATAATTCCGTTCTCCTACGAGATGGGACTGATTATCAGCTCCTCGCTCTATGCCCTGCTAGCCTTTTCCATCAGGACTCTTCCTGGAACAACTAGGTTCCTGAAGAGCAGTCTCTTTCCTCAAAGTCTCATAAAATTCGGGAAACGATACCTAGTTCTTCACGATACCAGTACGCGAACGATATCATTCCTATCCTCTGCTTTTCGAAGCACTATCGAGGCCGGTGCTAGAGTCGTCCTCAAGTCTCCAGCCACCTGGCTCGTAGAGGGGCTGTCACATAATGATTCGCGATTCAACGAGTGGGCAGAGAACGGAAAGTTCGTCAAGTCCTCGGCCGGCTCCGATGACAAAAAGTCTGGGAATGAGAGTCTCTCGGACAAATTTGGTTTGAGCCAGACGGCGACCGTGTTCGTAAGGGAGCTGGAGCGGCAGGACCTCCAAGGATCGATGGGATCGATTGGAAAAGAATCAAGGAATCCTAATGAGCCGGAAGCGGAAATGTTTCTGCTGGAATCCAGTCAAGCACCTAGACCCCAAGTTGCTGAGTTCCTGCAAAAGAACCGAGACGTTGAACTTGTCAACCTTTCAGAAGCGTCAGACCCATTCTCAGCTCTCGTAAACCTTGACCACCAGAAAATGGAAGGTTCTAAGATTCTCTTGGAATATTCGTCTGACGCGAACTTCGAGGATGTAGTGAACAAGTTCTTCGATGAGGGAATCGCCAATGCGGAGATGTGCGCTCTTTTCACATCCAAGTCTAGCAAGTTGTATAGGGCGTTGAAGGGAAAGAGAATGGTGAGGGTGGTCGCGGCTTCCTCCCTAGTATCAGCGCCGGATGAACTTCCAGATGGGGAGATTCAGATCCCGGACAAAGAGCTAGGCCTAGTAACCTCACTAGTTACTGAGTTCTATGAGAACAACAAATCCGTTGCTCTGAGCTTCGTATTCGACAGCATCACCGAGCTGATCAGAGGGGAGAGATGGGAGCAAGTCTACTCAGGCATCAAGCAGTTGATCGAGCTGTTGAGCCCTTCAACTTTCACTGCCATATTTCTCGTCAATACAGAGACGACAGAGCCACGATTCTTAGGAGCGTTGAGAGGGCTGTTTTCCGTCCAGATGAAGCTCAGCGAAGTCGGAAGTCAACCCCTTCGGGTCGCAAAGGCAGAATTCTGATCGGCCAGAGCATAGTGACTCTAGGAGGGATTTTTTAGCTCGATTCTTGACACTATTTAAAATACGGGCGGATTCGTTAACAGCCCGCTCTAAAAATGACTGGAAGCTGAACCGTAGTGGAACACCTAAACCATGATGTTCTGATCATTGGAGGTGGCGCCGCTGGACTCAGGGCTGCGATTGCAGCGGCAGAGATCAACCCCAAGCTGGACATCGCCATCGTCTCCAAAGTCTATCCAATGCGAAGCCACACGGTCTCAGCGGAAGGCGGCATGGCCGCAGTCCTAAGAACCGACTACGACAATTTCGACCTGCACGCGTACGACACCATCAAGGGGAGCGACTTTCTAGCAGATCAAGACGCAGTAGAGTTCTTTGTGAAAGAGGCACCAAAGGAGTCAGTACGGCTGGAGCACTGGGGCTGTCCCTTTAGCCGTGACCCGGATGGCCGGATTAGCGTGCGCGCCTTCGGAGGAATGAGCGTAAAAAGAACATTGTTCGCCACAGACAAGATTGGATTCCACCTTCTACACACTCTCTTCCAGACGAGCTTGAAGTTCGAGAATATTCACAGGTATGACGAATGGTTCGCCACATCGATCCTCGTGGACAACGGCCGAGTTGATGGCGTTACCGCAATCGACATACGTTCAGGCGAACTTGTCTCGTTCCTAGCAAAAGCTGTCGTGATCGCGACCGGTGGATGCGGTAGGATCTACCAGTTCACAACGAATGGATGGATCAAGACCGGCGATGGAATGGCCATGGCGTACAGGGCAGGGGTCCCGCTCAAAGACATGGAAATGGTCCAGTACCATCCCACATTGCTACCGAACACCGGTATACTGATCACAGAGGCCGCTAGAGGAGAAGGCGGCCATCTCCTGAACAAGGACGGCGAACGGTTCCTCAAGAGATACGTTCCCAACAAGATGGAACTGGGACCGAGAGATATCCTATCACGCGCAGAGATGACTGAGATCAAGGAGGGCCGAGCATTCGAAGGCCCATACGGCAGTTATGTTCACTTGGACCTCACCCATCTGGGCGAGGAAACGATCGAGGCGAAGCTTCCGTTCGTGAAAGAACTAGCGGAGAGATACCTGGGGATTGATCCAGTTCATGAGATGATACCCGTCAGGCCGGGTCAGCACTACATAATGGGCGGCGTTCATACTGATATGCATGGCTACACGGGCCTCCCTGGACTGTATGCTGCGGGAGAGATGGCGTGCGTCAGCATGAACGGTGCAAACCGTCTAGGCAGCAACTCGTTGACTGAATGCCTCGTGTTCGGCGCTGAGTCAGGAATCGGAGCGGCTCAGTACGCGACCAAGCAACGTGCACCGAGTTTCGGAAACCCTGTTCAAGGAATCGCCCTAGACGAAGAGAAGAGAATCTACGACAAGGTTCTGAAACATGAGAAGGGCGAGAAAATTTCGACCATCCGAACAGAGATGCAGAAGGCGATGGAGGATCATGTTGGTATCTACCGTGATGAGAGCAGCCTCAATCAAGCTTGCAAGCTCATCGGAGATTTGAAACAGAGAATGAAGAACGCAGTCGTTGAAGACAAAGACCGCGTTTACAACACCGACCTAGTCTCTGCGCTAGAACTGGATTTCATGCTTGACGTTGCAGAGACCATCGCTTACGCTGCGCTAGCTAGAAGGGAATCTAGAGGAGCGCACTCTCGAACGGACTATCCGAAACGTGACGATGCTCAATTCCTCAAGCACTTGGTGGTCTATGAGACTAGAACCGTTCCGAGGATAGACTCAATGCCAGTAACCATTACGCGGTGGAAGCCGGAGGCTCGCGTCTACTAATGAGCCAAGATACCGCAACGATTAGAGTAACGCGATACCGACCCGAGAAAGATGGGAAGCCCTACTTCCAAGATTACAAAGTGCCCTATCGCAAGGATATGGTTGTTCTTGACGCTCTCAACTACATCAAAGCGAATCTGGATGGGACGCTGACCTTTCGTTGGTCTTGCAGAATGGGGGTCTGCGGCAGCTGCGGTGCAAATGTAGATGGCGTCCCGAAGCTCACCTGTGCTAGCTTTCTCCACGAGTTCAAAGGTCGGACGGTCAAGGTGGAACCCCTCACCCACTTTCCAGTCATCAAAGACTTGGTCGTCAACATGGACGACTTCATGCATAAGCTGGTTGAGATCAAGCCCTGGATAATCCGGGAGAAAGAGTCTCCGCCGGAAGAGGGTGAGTACCGCCAGAGCGCGGAGGAACTAGAACGGTACGGCCAGTTCTCATCGTGTATCAACTGTATGCTCTGCTACTCCGCTTGCCCAGTCTATGGGCTTAACGAGAAATTTCTAGGTCCGGCGGCCACAGCGCTCGCTTACCGGTACATTGAGGATTCAAGAGACCAGGGCAAGGCTGTTCGATTCCCAATTGTGCATGAGATCGAAGGAGTTTGGGAATGCACCCTCGTAGGAGAATGCAGTGTCGTGTGCCCGAAAGGCGTTGACCCCATGCTTGCGATTCAGAAGACAAAGATCCTCG
>Ga0209154_1001718_pt1 | contig 12643 bp, 12 predicted proteins | sample GraSoiAngelo_121_FD_185878 | JGI IMG/M metagenome (GOLD analysis project Ga0209154, IMG submission 185878) | Grasslands soil microbial communities from the Angelo Coastal Reserve, California, USA - 14_0919_12_20cm (SPAdes) (version 2) | ecosystem: Environmental > Terrestrial > Soil > Grasslands ... | reverse complement strand
CGCAGCGACACCCGACATCGCTTAGCGCTGCTCCCTGCGGGGGCCTGACGCGGTTCACGACCGGATGACCTGCGGACCTGGGGCACTGGAAAGCTAGTGGCAGGGCGTCGCTCCCGAAACCGGGGTCCTGGCCACCGTAACGCTCACATCCTCACGCTGGCGCGACGCCACCACAACGAGGCTCGTCGACCCTTCGTCCCCCGCGGCGACGCGGACCACGCCGCCGGCGGCGTCGGCCCCGACGACCGTCACTCGCACCACGCCGCGGTCGCCCGTCGCCGCCTGCAGTCCCGTCACGGCCGCCTCGTTGCCGAAGCTGTCCTGGGCCGTCACGCGCAGCACGGCGACGCCGTCCGGCGCGAGCGCGATGCGGCGCTCGACCCGCGCCTCGCCGCACCGCAGCAGGAGCTTCGCCGGGGGACCGGGCTCGGCATACAACGTCGCCTGTCGCTCGATGGCCCCCACCTGCGCCTTCACTGCCACCGGGCCGACCCTCGGGCCCACCGTCAGGTCGACGTGGACGCGCCCGTTCGAGTCGGTCACGACCCGCTGTGCGCCGAGCCACCCGTTCGTGATGGACAGAGCCACCTCGCGTCCCGCGGCGGGGAGGCCGGCCGTGTCGCGCAGCTCGAACAGGAGGGGCAGCGACGGGTGTGCGCCCGCCGCCGCGTGCTGCCCCACCCCCAGCACAAACCCGCTCGCGACGCCGGACAGCGGGGCGCGGGGCGGCGCCGCGGTCGCCTCGCTCGCGCCCGCCGCCGTCGCGCGACGTACGCATCCATCGATCTCGCGCAGCACGGCCGGGTCCGCCCCCAGGGCCACCAAATCGGCTCGATCCCTGCTGGTCGGTGTGAAACTGAGACAGCGGCGATGGATCAGCGCGGCGAGCTCGTCCGGCGCGAGCGTGAGCCCCGAGAGCAATCGAACGAGATCCGTCTTGCGCAGTGGCTCGCCACTCCGCCCCTGCGAGTAGGCCGGCGGTGCGACGAGCAGGAGGAGGATTACGGCCGGGCGCATCCCGACTGCTCGAACTTCCGCTCCACCGAATCGACGCGGGCGTACAGCGCCTGATCGCGTCCCGCGCGCGCGCCGTCGAGCACGCCGGCGCTGCGGCGCGCGGCGTTGTACGCAATCCACCGGTTCTCCACGAGCTCGAGACCGCGCGCCAGCCCCGCGCACGCCAGCTGCTTCTGGTCGAACAGCCGGGCCCGGTCCGCGAAGGTGCGTACCACCTGCAGGTCGAGCTTGGTCCGGGCCGGAGGTGCGGGCGGGGGCGGAGGCGGGGGCAGGGGCGGAGGCGGAGGCGGGAGCGGAGACGGCGCGGCCGGCCGCGCCGCCGCAGTGGCCCCGGGGTTGCGTGACGGTGCCACGGGCGTGGGCTTCGCGGCCGGCCGGGCAGGTACAGGAGCGCGGCGTCGCAGGCCGGCGACGAGGCCCGCGACCTTGCCGCCCAGGGCGGAGACCTTGGCGCCGATCGTCGACCCCACGGCGGTGATGGTCGACCACTTGGGCAGCGGTAGCTCCGGCTGGAACCACCAATACGCACCGGCGGCGACGCCGCCCAGCAAGAGCACCAGCAGGGTGCGCACTACCGCCCGGGGGAGCTTGAGCCTGCGGCGCGGCGGTGCCGCCTGACCTTCGAGCTCCTCGTCGTAGTCCGCCCCCGCCCCCGCTCCCTCGCGCTCCTCGAACTCGTCGGGCCAGACCGCCGCTTCCGGCCGGTCTTCCTGCCGCGGCTCATCGCCGGCTGCCGCGGCGGGCGCCTCGTCGAGCTCGGGCTCAGGCTCGGGCTCCGCTCGCGGCCGCGCCTGTGTTCGTGGGGCAGGCGGTGGCGGCGGAGGAGGAGGGGGAGGGGGAGGCGGAGGGGAAGGCGGGGCTGCCTGCCGAGGCGGCGGGGGAGACGGGTGCGGCGGCATGTCTTCGGCCGCCGTCAGGAACTTGAGCTCGCCGTCGTCCTCGGGCTCAGGCGCGCGTGGCGTGGGTGCCGGTCGGGGCGGCGGTGGCGGCGGAGCCGGAGTGAACTTGGGTGCGCTGGGTGGCTTCGCCGCCACCCGGGGCGACACCTGCGTGATCGCGGCCGGCGCCGGTGCGCCGGTCGGCGTGACCGGGTTGTACGCGCGGTAGTTCTTCCACGTCACGAAGGAGCGTTTTTTCCCATCGGGCCGGATCGACTCGGGGGCGAGCAGCTCGTAGAACGGCAGCGACGTGCCGGTCCACGCTTCGTCCGTGCCCGCCCGGAAGAACGACGCGGCGGGCTCCGCGGGATCCGTCCCCAGCAACAGCGCCACCTGCCACGGCTCGGCGAAATAGTGCTCGTGGGTCTCCACGTCGTGCCCCGACAGGGTGAGCGGCAGCGGCGCGTGGGTATGGTACCAGCCGATGAGGGTCGCCCGCTGTTGCTCAAGCTGCTGCTGGATGTGGTCCCACAGCCGCGTCACCACGTCGCGTGTGCGATCTCCGTAGATCGCCTGGTTCAAACGCAGCGCGACGTCGATCACGAGGTAGGAGACGCCGGTCTCGGGACACTCGCACGCGTCCCCCAGCAGGAACCCGAGGACGCCCTGACCGGCGCGGTGCGGCGTCGCCACGTGCTCGAGAATCGCAGTGAGGGCGGCTTGCGACAGGAAGACGGGAAAGGGGATGTTGCCGGGACGCTTGGGACCCGCGCTGGCGGGGCTCCACAGGATCGACCGGCCGACCGGAATCGGCTGACGCAGCGGACCGGGGGTGGTCATGCGCAGAAGATAAAACGTTGGTGGAGGTTCGGGAGGTTGTGGAGGTTGGGGAGGCTGCCCCGCTTACGTGACAACCTCCCCAACCTCCAGAACCTCCACAACCTCCTCAACCTGCTTTTAGCCAAGCTGCACCCGCTGCGAGCGCCGCATCCGGATCAGATCGTACGTCTCCGCCACCTCGCCACCCAGCAGGAACAGGTACGCCGTGTAGTACACCCACAGGAGGAACAGGAACAGGGCGACCACGTTCGCGTCCGACGCCACGCGGTCCAGGGTCGCGAAGCGGGTGACGTACAGCGCGTACAGCCGCTTCGCGACCTCGAAGCCGAGCGAGCAGAACACGGCGGCCACGAGCGCCGTGCGCCAGTCGATGCGCCGGCTGGGCATCAGCTTGAAGATCACGAAAAACAGCAGCACGCCGAGGGCGAACGCGGTCGTTTCCAGCCCGAAGCGCCACAGCCAATCGAGGGCGAAGCTGCGGGTGACGCTGCTCGCGTTACGCGCCTCCCAGGCGGTGAGCAGGCTGCTCAACACGAGCAGCGCTCCGGTGGCGAGCACCATGGAGAGATCGAGCAGCTTGGCCATGGGCCAGGGACGCCGCTCGTCGGTGTCGAACACCTCGTTCAAGGCGGCGCGCAATCCGCCGAACAGGCGGGTGGAGAACCACAGGAACAGGGGAAGCGCGACCGCCGTGATCCGCACGCGGTGACGCATCACGCCGCCCAGGGCGGCCTCGAGCTGCGCGAACGCGGCGTCGGTGCCGCCTCCCAGCGTCGTGGGGAGCAGGCGGGCGAGCAGCTCGTGCAGATCCACGCGTTGGGTGGTGACCTGGTGCTCCACCAGGTACCCGACCATGGCGAGCAGCACCGCGACGAACGGAATGATGGTGAGCAGCAGGTCGAACGACAGGGCGCCTGCGAGAAAGGGAATGTTGTCCTCGTAGGCCGCTTCCAGGGTGCGGCGCACGACGCCGGTCGGCGACCGGTGCCAGCCGCCCTGGGCCTTCACGCGACGGGCTCGTCCTCCTCCTCGACGCCCCCCCCCCCACGTCGGGCGACGCGGCGGCGGCGTTTGGCGTCGGTGAGCCGGCGCGCCAGCGCCGCGCGGGGCGTCGGCGCCCCTTCCTCGTCCTCGTCCGACCCCACCAGCTCGCCCAGCTCGTCGATCTTCTCGGCCGCGAGCTCCCGCACCCGGCGCGCCAGCTTGGTACGCGACGCGGCCCCCGCCTCGGGCGCGAACAGGAAGCCCAGCGCGGCCCCGATCACCACGCCGAACAGGAACGGCCCGAACCCGGTGCTCTGCTCGCTCACTCGCCCGCCTCCAGGTCGTCGGGGGCCGCCACCGCGACCGGGCGCGGTTGCGCGTGCGACTGGAGCGGCGGCCGCACGAATCGATCGGTGACCGCCCGCGTGTTGGTCACGCGCAGCTGCTCGAACAGGAACGCGAATGTCTTCTCCAGGTCGGCGCTGATGGCCGCCCGGACGTCGGCCGGCAGGTCCCACAGGCGCCGCTTGAACGGACCGATCGCCTTCTTGCGGCTCTTGTAGTAGAACTGCTCCTCCGTGTCGCCTTTCTTCCACTCGTCTTTGCACTCGACCTTGACCCACTCCTGCAGCTCGCGTCGCAGCTCGGCGGGCAGCTTCGGGTGGTCGAGCACGATGCTCTGGAAGTTGGTCGCCAGGTGAATCTCGATCGCCTCGCACTTGGGAAACTGGCTGAAGGCATCGGGCGGCAGGGTGGAGGCCCCGTGCTGCACCGCCCCGCCCAGGCCGTACTTGGCGCGCGCGTCGCGCGACAGCGCTTTCAGCGCGTCGAGATCGAGCTGGACCTTGGCGATGGATCCGTCGGGCAGCACCACGCCGCCGTGGCTCGTGCCGGTCTGCACGGAGATCTTGCTGATCCCCGTAGACGTGCCCAGGCGGTTGAGCGTCTGGATGTAGCCGTCCATGAACGCCTTCAGCTCGTGCACGTCCGAGTTCTTGCCGCCCACTTCGCCGATCTCCGCGCCCACCGAGACCGTGACGCCTTCGGGCTCGCGATCGCGGATGAACCTGGTCAGCTCGGCGGCCCGCTCGTAGTTGACGCGCTGCTGCTCGGGCAGCGTGGCCTGCGACAGGTCCACCAGGGTCGACGTATCGACGTCGATGTTGTAGAAGCCGGCGTGCAGCTCTTCTTCGATGAGCGTGCGCAGCGCCTGCAGCTCGGTCTCGGGGTCGGCGCCGTACTTCTTCGCGTTGACCTGCACGTGGTCGCCCTGGATGAACAGCGGCCCGGTGAAGCCTTCGCGCAGCGCCGCGGCGGTCATCACCGCCACGTACTCCGCGGGACGCTGCTCCGTGTAGCCGATCTCCGAGCGGGCGATCTCGCAGATGAGCGCGCCCACGTCGAGCCGCTTTGCGGCCCGGAACACGGCGCGCGCGGAGTCGTAGGCCAGCACCCGGATGTTCATCGCGGGCGTGGTGAACGCCGGCACCTCGCCCCGGCCGCGCGCCAGATACAGCTCGTGGATCGACGCCGGCCGCACGCCCGCGTGCTGCCCGATCTCCCAGATCAGCCAGCGCGCCTCGTCGCGCTCGGCGGCCGGGCCGAACACGGCCCGCCGCACCAGCTCGTCCATCGCCGCGCTCTGCCGCACAGCGGGACTCTGGAACCGTCGCAGCGTCGCCTCAGGTGAAGCATTCGACATGACACCGCCCTCCTGTCGTCGAATCTAGCAGGTTGCTGAGAAACCAATGAGCACCCTACCCCGATGTTCCCCACGCTCAAAGCGTGGGCCCGGTAAAGCGCTGTGCTAAAGCACATCACGCGTGAGCGTTGTGTCTTTCCGGGCCCATCCTTTAGGATGGGAATTTCGATGCGGAGCCCTTGTTCTTCGGCATCCTCCCCCAGAGTAGCTACTGACCCCGGGCGCAAGCCCGGGGTGACGGGAAGTTGTCCCTACCCGGGCGCAAGCCCTGGTGACGGGAAGTTTGCCCTACTCCGCGCCCACTTCGACAACCAGTCCGTCGTAGGCTGGCGCGATGCCGGGAGGGAGGCGCGCCGCCAGCTCGGCGTGCGGTGTGTCGTGCGTCAGGTGCGTGAGGAAGGTGCGGCGCGCGCCGATTTGCTGCGCGACCGCGACGGCCTCCGGAATCGAGAGGTGCAGCGGGTGCGGCCGCGGGAGCAGCGCGTTCAGCACCAGCACCTCGAGACCCGCGAGCTGGGCGCGCGCGCCCTCGGGCACCGCCTTCGCATCCGTGAGATACGCGATTGCACCCACCCGGTAGCCGAGCACGGTGTCGGTGCCGTGGGGCAGCGGCACGGCCCGCACCGCCATCCCGGCGATCATCGTTTCGCGATCGGGCTCGAGCGCGTGCGCGGCGAGCTGCGGCTTGCTCGTGCCCGGCTGCGGCGGCGTGTGGTCGAAAATATAGGGGAAGCGGCGCGCCAACTCGGCGAGCGTTGCCGCCGCCCCGTACACGTCGAGCGCCGCCCCCTGGCGCACCGTGATCGCCCGCAGATCGTCGATGCCGTGCACGTGATCCGCATGAGCATGGGTGAAGAGCACCGCGTCCACGGCGCTGACGCCCGCGGCGACGAGCTGCAGGCGCAGCTCGGGCGGGGTGTCGATGAGCAGGCGGCGGCCCCCCGACTCGATCAGCGCGGCGCTGCGCGTGCGTCGGTCGCGCGCGTCGGCGGACGTGCAGGTGCGACACCCACACCCGATCTGCGGCACCCCGTACGACGTCCCCGTCCCCAGGAACGCGAGCCTCACCTCACACGACCTCGACCTTGAGCAGGTTGGTGGCCCCGGAGACCTCCCACGGCACGCCCGCCGTCATCACGATGCGATCGCCCGCCTGCGCATACCCCCGCTTGAGGAGCAGATCGCGCACCACGGCGAGCATGGCGTCGTAGCTCGGCACGCGGTCCACCAGCACGGGCGTCACGCCCCACACCAGCGCGAGCTGGCGGTAGGTGGCCGCCTCGGTCGTGACGGCGAGGATCGGCACGGGCGCGCGCAGGGCCGCCACCTTGCGGGCCGTGAAGCCGCCCTTGGTGAGGGTCACGATCAGGGGCGTCCGGAGCATCCGCGCGACGGCGCTGGTGCCGAGCGCGATCGCGTCTTCCACCGAGACGGTCGCTCCCGGCGTTGCGCGGCGCTCGTCGCGGCCTCCGCCCGCCCCCCCACCGGCCGAAGACACGTGGCGCTCCATCTCGCGGATGATGCGATCCATCGCCCGGACCGCCTCGAACGGGTGCGCCCCCACCGCCGTCTCGGCGGAGAGCATGACGGCGTCCGTACCGTCCAGGATCGCGTTGGCCACATCGGAGGCCTCGGCCCGTGTGGGCCGCGGGTTGTGCACCATCGACTCGAGCATCTGGGTCGCCGTAATCACGGGCTTGCCGTGACGGTTGGCTTCGCGAATCAGGCGCTTCTGCACCGCGGGGACTTCCTCGAACGGCAGCTCGACCCCGAGATCGCCGCGCGCCACCATGACGGCATCGGACGCGGCGAGAATGCGCGGCAGGTCATCGAGGGCGGTCGCCTTCTCGATCTTCGCGACCAGCTTCATCTCGCGAGGGACGAGCGCCCGGAGCTCGGCGAGGTCTTCCGCCCGGCGCACGAAGGAGAGGGCGACGTAGTCCGCCCCCACGGATGCGGCGTGGGCCGTGTCCTCCCGATCCTTTTCCGTGAGCGCCGGCGCGGACACGTGCAACCCCGGAAGGTTCATTCCCTTGTTCGAGGTGAGCGTCCCGCCGTCCTCCACCCGGCCCTCGACCCGGGGCGGCGCGATGCGCGTGACCTCGACGGAGAGCAGCCCGTCGTCGAGCAGGATCCGGGCCCCCGGGCGGACGTCGGCGGCGAGATCGGCGTAGGTCGTCGGCAGCTCGGCGCCGCGCGCGACCTCCTCGGGGGCGAACACCACCGTTTCGCCAGGCAAGAGCTCGCGCGGCTCGGCCAGCTTGCCCACGCGGATGCGAGGGCCCTGCAGGTCCCACAGCACGGCGACCGGCACGCCCGCGGCGTCCGCCGCCTGACGTACGGCCGCGATCCACCCCGCTCGCAGCTCGGGCGTGCCGTGCGACGCGTTCACGCGAATCACATTCACCCCGGCGTCGATCAGCCCGGCGATGTGCTCGGGCTTCCCGGTGGCGGGGCCGAGCGTGGCGACGATTTTGGTGCGGCGAATCAGGGTCGTTCCCCTTCCGTGAGCGCCGCGAGCAGCGCCGGCAGCACCGCGCCGGCCGGCCCGCGGCAGGTGATGTGCGCCGCGCGGGAAATCTCGGTGGGGTCGGGATTGACCTCGATCACCACGGCCCCCGCTTCGCGCGCCACGAGCGGCAGTTGCGCCGCCGGTTGCACCAGCCCCGAGGTCCCCACCACCAGCATCGCGTCGCAACGCGCGCTCCAGTCCCACGCCGCGGCGCTCGCCTCCTGGGGCAGCGCTTCACCGAACCACACGACGTCGGGCCGTACCGGCGCGCCGCAGCGCGGGCAGCACGGCGGCTCACACTCGCCGTCCACCTCCGGCGTCGCCAGCTGGTCGGGGGGGAAGGGATGTCGCGCGGTGAGGCACGAGAACCGCTCGAGCGAGCCGTGCAGCTCGATCACCCGGCTGCTTCCCACTCGCCGGTGCAGCCCGTCCACGTTTTGCGTCACGACGACAAGCTCGGGGACGATCCGCTCCAGCGCCACCAGGGCATCATAGCCCGCGTGGGGGACGGCCGCTCGCACCAGACGACGCCGCCACAGGTACCATCCGAACACTCGGGCGGGGTTGCGACGGAAGGCGGCTTCGGTCGCGAGCTCCTCGGGGTCGTAGCGCGCCCACAAGCCGGTGAGCGCGTCCCGAAATGTGGGAATACCGGAGTCGCGGGACATGCCCGCGCCGCTGGTCACCACCACGCGGCGGGCGGCTCGCAGGGCTCGGGCCGCCGCCTGGACGGACGCCTCGGCAGTTTTCAACATTCTGAGATGTCGAGCTCACTGTGGAAAACCGCGCCTGTGGAGCCGGCGTACCGGCCCGCAGGACGGCAGGCAAGAGAGCATCGCGGCACGCCGGATAACTGGTTACAAAGCGGTAGAATAGAAGGCAGACCTCAAGTGCCGTCTCGCATGTGGCCGGCGGCCGCACCGGTCCGCGGCGGCGTGCATAAAAATACCCACATTGGTAAGTCCCATCTAGCGCACCACGCCGATCTGCTTCTCCTCCAACCGCTGCTTGAACTCCTGGAGCAGGTGCACGGTGCGCGCGATGCTCGACGCGGGCAGTCCCTCGATGGCCCGGGCCGCGAGCCGGCGCTCCAGCTGGCTGGCGCGCAGCAGCACCTCGAGCCCGCGGCGCGTCAGCGTCACCCGCACGCCGCGGTCGTCCTCCGGGTCGGGTGTGGTCTCCACCAGCCCCTTGGTTTCGAGCCGCTGGATGAACGTAGTCGCGGCGGCGCGGGAGACGTCCAGCTGCGCGGCGACGTCCTTGGGGCGCGCCCCGTCGGGACCGCCCAGGTCCACGGCCGAGAGCACGGCGTGCGCCCGGTGCGACAGGCCGTAGGCACGGAACGCCCGGTCGCCGGCGTGCTCCACGGCGGCCCGCGCCAGAGAGATGGCGTCGGTGAGCTGGAGGGCGAGGGCGGAGCGGTCGGGCATGGATGTCGGGTGGCGCGATAGTAGTTAATATGTTGACGGTTAATATACTAACTACATCCCGGCGCGCAAGCCGTCTAGCACGTCTCGCTCCAGTCCACCGGCGACGTGGCGCCGCAGCGCACACACTTGAGGCTGGCGGGCTTGGCGGCGAAGTCCTGGCGGTAATGACACAGCGGGCAGACGGCGTAGCTGGTCGCCACGTCGCTCCCCCGCCCTCCCCCACCCAGCGTGGGCCGCAGCACGCCCGTGCGGGCCACAATGCTCCAGTGGTCCGGCGGCTCAGCCCGGATCGTCACGTCGACGCGCGCCAATCGCACCCGCTGCTGACGCACTTCCACCACGAGGTGCCCGTCGGGTGACTCTTCGACGATCGGGTACCACGCCCCGCGGCGGAGGATGTCCGCCACGTTGTCGGCACAGCGGGCCCAGCCGAGGGTGATTCGCATGGAAGTTGGCGACCCACATGATACCACGTTTTGCTAGATTCTGTCATGCGCGAGCTCGGCCGCATCGTTCGCCTCCAGATCCAGCGCTCTTCGCTCAAGACCGGTGAAAAACCGCGCCGCAGCTACGACCCTGCCCCACTGCTCGCGGTCGACCGCGTCGCCGTCGGTCCCGAGGGCGTGCTGGGAGAGAGCACGGACGGGGCCTGGCTGGTGGACGTACACCACCGCGCCCATCCCGAGACGAAGAACGAAGACGGCGTGCACGGCGTGTCGCTTGGCTTCACGTCGCACTACGCGTTGATGCGCGAGCGCTTCGGCGACCGCGTCACCCTGGGATGCGCCGGGGAGAACATCATCATCGAGACGACCGGGCGCATCGCGATCGAGGACCTGGACTCTGGCGTCGCGCTGCTCGCGCCCGACGGCCGGGAGCTCGTGCGCCTTGACGTGCTGCAGGTGGCGCACCCATGCCGGCCCTTTACCGGCTGGGCGCTGGGGGGCACGGTTGAGGCCGACGTGTTGAAGGAGCAGCTCCAGTTTCTCGACGGTGGGACGCGGGGGTACTATTGCCGCGGGGTCGGATCGGGGATTGTCGCGCTGGGAGACCTGGTGGTGGTGCTCTGATCGGGAAACGGGAAACGGGAAACGGGAAACGGGGGTTCGCTCGTCTCTCACGTTTCCCGTTTCCCGATTCCCGTTTCCCGCTTTTTCAGCTCATCTCGTCCCACGCCAGCGATGCCTGCTTCTTGCACCGCTCGCAGGTCAGATCCCTCACCTCGGTGCCGAACCCCTGGCGGTGGCGGCAGGCGGGGCACACAGCGTAGGTGAGCGGAAACAGCCGGCCGACCCGCTGGATTTCGCGCGCCTCGCAACGCACGACGCTCCAGCGCTCCGGAGGATGATAGCGAATCTCGAGGAATCGCCGATCGACCGGCACGTTCCGCCGATTGACGTCCAACACCACGATGTGACTCGAGGAGATCCGGACGACGGGGTACCACGCACCGCGACGCAGCAGATGCGCGCCGGGTCGTCCGACCCGCGCCCATCCCTTGGCCTGGAGGCGCGTGGGAGTCATGGGGCGGAAGGGCATGCTCACGCCAGAAGAATACCCAGTTCGCATGACGGAAGTCGTGACTGGGGTCACACTTAGCGACCGCGGAAAATGTGACGCATGACACGCGCGCCCCCCATCGGGAGAGGGGGACAGGGGGTGAGGACCAGGGATGAGAAGATGGAAAGCGGACGACTTCCCTACCCGCACTCCGAGAACCCGCACACGTGACACTTGGCGCAGCCCTCGGCGAACGCGAGCTGCGAGCCGCAGTCGGGGCAGGCGCCGATGAAGTCCTGCCCTTCCCCGGTGCGCTCGCTCACCACCCCGTCCGCCCCGGCGGCGCGTACCGGCGCCGGCGCGACCGCCCCGCCCAGCAGATCCTGCTGCACCCCCTGTTTTTCCTGCATCCACTTCTCGATCGCGATCCCGATGGCGTCGGGCACCGACAGCACCTTGTTCGGCCCCAGGCCCACCACCCGGTCGGACGAGATGCCGCGCAGCTGGCGGTACACCTCGCGCAGCGGGATCCCCGAGCGCAACGCGAGCGAGATGAGACGCCCGATCGCCTCGACGTCCGCCATGAGCGCGCCGCCCGCCTTGCCGAGCGAAATGAAGACCTCGAACGGCTGGCCTTTGTCGTCCTCGGTGATGTTCACGTACATCGTGCCGAGCGGCGTTTCCACCCGCCGGGTCGCGCCCTTGAGCAGGTCGGGGCGCGACCGCTTGGCCCGGCGCTGCAGGTTCTCGGCCTCGGCGTCGTGCAGCTTGACGCGGGTGCGCTCGAGCTCGGCTTCGAGCTCGGCCAGCCGGCCCAGCGCTTCGGCCAGGGCGTCCTTCCCCGACCCGCCCCCCACAGCCTGCTCCTGCACCTTCTTGGCCGTCGACCCCGTGGACAGCACTTGCATCTCGCGCGCACCGTCGCGGTACACCGTCACGCCCTTGCAGCCGAGCTTGTAGGCGTAGCGGTAGATCTTCTCGACGTATTCCTCGGTCGCGTCGTGCGAGAAGTTGCACGTCTTGGAGATCGCCGAATCGGTGAATTCCTGGAACGCCGCCTGCATCTGGATGTGCCATTCGGGCGTGACGTCGTGCGCCGTGACGAACACCCGCTGCCACTGGGCCGGCACCTCGTCGAAGTGGATGTGGCCCGACTCGGCGATCCGCTGCACCAGGGCCTCGGAGTACCATCCCTCCTGCTTCGCGATCGCCACGAAATCTTCATTCACGTCCGGCATGAGCACGCCGGCCTGGTTGCGCATGAACGCGACCGCGAACAACGGCTCGATGCCCGAGGAGCACCCCGCGATGATCGAGATCGTGCCGGTGGGGGCCACGGTGGTGAGATTGCAGTTGCGCAGCCGCCGCATCGGGCGGATGCGCTCGCCCCGGGGCCCGCGCGCGCAGCTCGCGTCCGGACCCCAGATCGACCGCTCCCACTCCGGGAACACGCCGCGCTGCTCCGCCAGCTTCTCCGACGCCGCCTTCGACTCCTCGTCCACGAACTCCATCAGCTTGCGCCCGAGCGCCACGCCCTCATCGGAGTCGTACGGGATACCGAGACGCACCAGCAGGTCGGCCCAGCCCATCACACCCAGGCCGATACGGCGGATCCGCTGGGCCAGCTGGTCGATCTCCGGAAGCGGATACTTGTTGGCATCGATCACGTTGTCGAGGAAGTGGGTGCACAGGTGCACCACCGTGCGCAGCCGCTCCCAGTCGACCTCGCCCCCCCCGTCCTTCACGAACAACCCGAGATTCACCGAGCCGAGGTTGCACA
>Ga0209154_1001711_pt1 | contig 12682 bp, 11 predicted proteins | sample GraSoiAngelo_121_FD_185878 | JGI IMG/M metagenome (GOLD analysis project Ga0209154, IMG submission 185878) | Grasslands soil microbial communities from the Angelo Coastal Reserve, California, USA - 14_0919_12_20cm (SPAdes) (version 2) | ecosystem: Environmental > Terrestrial > Soil > Grasslands ... | reverse complement strand
CAGCAAAAATCCCGAAGGACGACTAATATGCGGCAACGCTTTTCCTATCGCAGTTCTGTCATCGGTTGGTTGTCGATTGCAGGCCTGGCATGCGCGCTCGCGTCTCGCAGCCCGAACTCCGCGGCGCAATCCAAAAGTCGCGAAGCGAGCGCGCAAAGCAATCGCCCCTCCACGGTTGTCGTGATCGATGCCGGTCACGGCGGTTTTGATCGTGGCGGTATTCCCCGTCAGCGCATCGCGGAAAAAACCATGACGCTCGACGTCGCGCTACGCCTGAGAAAGAAATTGCTGGAGGCCGGCTATCGCGTCGTCATGACGCGCGACAGCGATTTCTTCGTGGCTTTGTCGGAGCGCGTCGCGATCGCCAACTCCAATGACAACGCGATTTTCATCTGCATCCATTTCAATTCCGCTAGTCGCGCTGAAGCCAACGGAATCGAGACCTATTACTACCGCCGCGATGCCATGACTCTCGCGGGCAACATCCATCGAAATGTTATCGCCGGCGCGCCTTCGGAGAACCGCGGCATTCGCCGTCGTGGTTACTATGTCTTGCGCAAAACAACCAGCCCAGCGGTCCTGGTGGAATGCGGATTTCTGACCAACCCGACCGAAGGGCAGCTCGCCCTGACCACGGCCTATCGAGACAAATTAGCCGAGGAAATTACCCGCGGAATTTTGGGCAAACCTGCGCTGGTCGCGCGGGCGCCAGCTTCACACTACTATCCTCCGGCCACTGAAGTGGAAGCTCAGCCGTTCAACGGTTATGCGGGCACCGATTTCATCAAAGCGCCACCGGAACGCTCCACTGCACGGCATCGGAAAAGATCGAAAGGGGCGCGGAGCAAGAGATCCTCGCATCAAAGGACAGCTCAGAGAGCGAAAAGCGGTGGCCACACGCCGGCAAAGAAATCGGCGCCAGAAAGCGCGGAGGACTGATTGGACTCGCCGATCCTTAGTTCGGCGCAGATGCGGGAGGCTGAAGAAGCGGCGTTCGCGCGCGGCGTGGAAGTTGAAGGATTGATGGACCAAGCAGGCGCGGGTATTGCGCGAGCAGTCCGTGAATTTTTTCCGCATCCTGGGAGGTGCATTGTTTACGCCGGAAAAGGTCACAACGGCGGTGACGCACTGGTGGCCGCGGAGCGCTTGCAGCGCGCCGGATGGACGATCGACATCCGCCTCGCCTTCCCCGAAGACGATTGCAGCGAACTGACGCGCAAAAAGCTGCAAACCTTGCGCACCGTGCCGCAAAACTCCAGCGCGAGCGAGAGTCGAGTTTCACCGGCCATTGTCCTCGATGGTTTGCTCGGCCTCGGCGCCAAACATCTTTTACGCGAACCGATTCGTGCGGCCGCTCGCCAGATCAATCAACTGCGCCGCGAGCAAAACGCGTTTGTTTTCGCGGTCGATCTTCCGACCGGTCTCGACAGCCATTCCGGCGAAACCGATCCGGAAGACTGCGTGATCGCCGATTTCACGGTCACGATCGGCTTCGCCAAGCATGGCTTGACTGCAGATGCGGCGCTCGATTTCGTTGGCCGCCTTGAAGTGGTTCCGCTTCCCGATCTCACGCTGGGAGATGGCGCACCGAGCGAACTCCTCGCCGCCGCTCATTCTCTCAGTTCGCTTTTGCCGCGGCGAAAATTCAGCGCTTACAAAAATCAATTTGGCCGCATCGGAGTCGTTGCCGGCTCGAAAGGATTTGTCGGCGCCGCGTTAATGACCGCGCACGGCGCGCTGCGCGCCGGCGCTGGTCTCGTGGAAGTTTTTGTTTCAGAGGAAGTTTATCCAATTGTTGCCGCCGCCGCGCCAAGTGAAGCGATGGTCAAACCGGTGCGCTCCTATCGCGACTTGCTCGAGGAAAAGATCGACATCTGGGCGGTCGGGCCCGGATTGGGAAAATCGCGCGCCAGCGAAGTGCTTCGGCTGATCGAGCGCGCGGAGCAACCGATGGTGGTTGACGCCGATGGATTGAACATTCTAGCGGAGAAGATTGATACCTTGAAACATTGCCGTGGCCCGCGGCTCGTCACTCCGCATCCGGGCGAGATCAAACGATTGTTTGATCTCGGAAAAATGTCGCGCGCCGGAACGGCCAGAAATTTCTGCGAGCAATTCCCGGTGACGCTTTTGTTTAAAGGCAGCCGCACAATTGTGGCTGAGCGCGATCGGCCGCTGAGTTTTAATACGACTGGAAATCCTGGAATGGCGAGCGGCGGAATGGGTGATGTCCTGACCGGTGTGTGCGCGGGATTACTCGGACGAAAGTTGTCGCTTTACGACGCCGCGCGACTCGGCGCGTGGGTGTGCGGTCGCGCGGCGGAGATGGCGATTTTCATTTCGGGCGCGAGCGAGGAATCGTTGCTGGCGAGCGACGTGCTCGATCATCTCGGCGACGCGTTTAACGAGTTGCGCAAGTCCGCAATTTAAGAAGCCGATGAATCTTCGACCCGAAAGCACGCAGTTTGCAGCGCCGCGCACTGAGACTGCCTGGAGCCGCGTGAAGAAAGCACTCGGTCCTGTGGCTGTCGCTGCCGCACTCATCGCGAAGTTTTTTGCGAAGTTGAAATTTCTCCTTCTGCCGCTGCTCAAGTTTCTGCCGATCCTCTTGAAATCCGGCGGCACCATGCTGCTTATGATTTGGATCTACACCCGAATGTGGGGCTGGCAGTTCGGCGTTGGCTTCGTTCTGCTCTTGCTCGTGCACGAATGCGGCCATTTGCTGGTGGCAAAAAAACTCGGACTCAAAGTCGGTGCGCCCGTGTTCATTCCGTTCATGGGCGCATTCATCGCGCTCAAAGAAGCGCCACGCAACGCCTGGATAGAAGCATGCGTCGGCATCGGCGGGCCGATCCTCGGCTCGTTAGGCGCGCTCGCCTCCAATTCGTTAGGCGAAATCTTCGACGCACCGATTTTTATCGCGCTCGCCTGGTTCGGCTATTTTCTAAATCTGTTCAATCTGACCCCAGTCGGGATGCTCGACGGCGGCCGCATCGTCACCGCGCTGTCGCGCTGGCTGTGGCTGCCTGGCTTCGCCGCGCTCCTCTGGTTTGGGTGGAAGTATCCGAATTTCATCGTCTGGCTGATAGTGTTTTTGTCTCTCCCGCGCATTTATTCCCTTTTCCGCAAACGGACTGAAGAAGAACGCCGCTATTACGAAGTCACGCCGGGGCAGCGCTGGACAATGTCGATCTTATATTTCGGTCTGATCGCGGTCCTGGTTTTCGCAATGCATCTAGCGCAGAATGATTTGCACCGTCACGGTGTGCCCGCGCACGGCCAAGGCCGCAACACCGCCGTGCAGTGATCGGCATTGTAGCCGCTTCGCTCAGCGAAGTGCGACGCGGACGCTCCAGGTCACAGGCGTGTCGCGTCGTTCAGAGGGCGACGAATACAATTTCGCGCGCGATGATTTACGGCTCGTGTTGCGGGATCAATTCCCGAAAGCGCGGATCGTCGCATAACGGGTCCCATTCCCAACGGAATTTCAAATCGTTGAGCGTGATGCTGTAATCGACGCTGTCCACCGCGCCTGGAGTTTTCAACAAGCGCTCGATGAGCGGAATAGCAAAAGAGGATTTGCGCGAGTCGCGTCAATTGCGTTTATCAGCATCGAGCACCATCTTGATTGACAAGTCCTTCAGTGCGTCGCGTACAAAGATTCTTTGGAAGCGATCATAGTCGGCAACGGCGCCAATTGACAGCGCTGCAATTGCCAGCCCCGCGAAGATCCTTCGATCAAACGTCCTGAGCCGATTCCAGCAGAGCGAAGCGCAATACCAGAATCCTAAACCGGCTATCAGATAAAAAGGTCCGAACAGCACGCTAATATAGCGCAGGTTGAGCCAGTGCGGCAGAACCATCGGCAAGGCGAGATAGGCAAGCATGAAAAGTGTAATCCAGCTGACCACCCGCCAGTTGGCAGCCTCTGCGGAGCCATGCAAAAGATTCAGCTGGCGATCCGAAAACAGAAGAACTCCCCAACCTACGAGGCAGAGAACGGCAGCAACCGGGCTCATGATTTCCAGTGCTCGCAGCAGGAGGTAGCCCGGTCCCGATTGGTATTCAATCGCGTACTGGTTGCCCGCGTTCGAACTCGGAATGCTGGTAACGATCTTGGCGAATACGGAAAGCCCTCCCACGGAAATCGCAAGCCAGGCAATGGTTATCGCCAAGCCAGCGAGGCCACCCGCCATCAGTACCGCTCCATTGACCCATTCTCTTCGCTCGATGAGCAGAACCCACAATACCCATATCGCGCAAAACCCGTAACCAACCGGCCCGGACTCTTTGACGGCGATACCCAGACTGCCCAGCACTACAAAAAGCAGATACCAGATGCGCCGCGCGGAATCGCGAGTGATCTCGGCAGCTACGTAGACCAGTGAGAAGCCGAGGAATTCTACCAGCGCGTCCGGCCACGCTCTTCGCGAGACGGCCAGCTCCATGGGCGACACGGCAAAGAACAGCAGGGCGAAGAACGTGGCCCAGGAAGGAAAGAAACGGACGCCGACCAGGGCGAGAATGAAAAGAGATCCGATGCTGGCGGCGCACGATAGATAGGCTCCAACTCTCTCGTCCCTTCCTCCGGTCAGCCGCATAGCTGCGGCCAGAGGCCACAGATACCCAACGCGCGTCGGAGGAGGATAACGGCGGGCAACAGGGTCCTGCTGAAATTCCGCAATCAGACTTCTCAGGCCAGCCTGCCCTCTTTGTAAGAGAACCTTTGTTTGAATTGTGTAGACTTGCTCGTCGGGACTCCGCGAACTGACGTTGCTCAAGTTCGCCACACGGAGCACGGCTCCCAGGCAGAGCAGCGCGCCAATCGTAGCGATCCCGAGCTGCGTCGTGCGTGTCGGATCAAAACAAAAAGTCTTCACTGCTTTCGATTACACTTCCTCATCGAGCGGTTTGTCTATCTTCCCGACGTCTTTATTTTTTCACGCGCGTATTGCAGATTGATCCGCGCCAATTCGAAGTCCGGCTTGTAGAGCAACGCCTGCTCGCAAGCAGCGGCCGCTTCCTCGTAGCGGCCGAGCTTATTGTAAGCGGCGCCGATGTTGTTCCATGCTTCGGCGTAGCCGGGTCGAAGATCGAGCGCGCGCCGGCAGGCGAAAATTGATTCGACGTAGCGCCCTTCGCGATAAAACTGAGCGGTAAGGGCGAGATAAAACTCCGGCGTCTGCGGCCCTGGTGAATTGAGCGCTTGACCAATTGGGGCGCGTGGGAGGCCAAAAAGTCCAGAATCGCGCGCCATCGCCTCCGTTTCCTTGAGAAGTTCGCGCGTGGTCACATCGTTAGGACTCGAGTCCGGCGCACTGCGCAGGAGCATGCGTGCCTCATCGACGCGCGAGTGCGAAAGCAAGTAACGCGCATAGTAAATGTAGCTGTTGGCAGAGCCACGGTGCCAGTCGCAGCGCCTCCTTAAAATGTTGCTCGGCCGCCGCGCTCTGGTTTGTCTCATTTTCCGCAATCGCGAGATTGATGAACAGCACATAATTCTGCGGCGTCAACTGTTGGGCGCGACGGAAATAATCGATTGCGCTGGCAAATTCGCCTTTGTCCATCAACGCGATGCCATAGGCCACCAAACCACGTCCGTTGCCCGGGCTCTTTAACACGACGTCGTGCCAGAGCGTTTCGTCGTTTTCCAAACTTTATTCCTTTGGAACGTAGCGTAGGCGGGACGGCAAGACCCAAGATGTTTTCGCGCATCGAAAAAGTTCGCGATCGTGGGACGCGCTCGCCAGCGCGACATCCGCTTTCGGCGAAAGATCCTCAATGCTAGATTGCGTGATGCCGTTTCAGCTCGAATCGAATTACAAGCCACGCGGTGATCAGGGACAGGCGATCGCGAAGCTGATCAAGTCCGTCAAGACCGCCAATCGGCACCAGACGTTGCTCGGCGTCACCGGCTCAGGCAAAACGTTTACGATCGCGAATGTAATTCGAGAGCTCGACCGCCCCACCCTTGTCGTTTCACACAACAAAACCCTCGCCGCGCAATTGTATTCTGAGTTCAAACAATTTTTTCCGAGCAACGCGGTCGAATATTTTGTTAGCTACTTCGATTATTATCAGCCGGAAGCTTACATTCCGCGCTCCGACACCTACATCGAGAAGGACTCCTCAATTAACGAAGAAATTGAGCGGCTCCGCCTCGCGGCCACAAGCGCGCTGCTTTCGCGGCGCGACACCATTGTCGTAGCGAGCGTTTCCTGCATCTACGGCATCACCTCGCCGGAAGATTACTTGAACATGCTGTTGACCGTGAAACGTGGCCAGCACATCTCGCGCGAAGCTGTGCTCGGCCGCTTAATCGACATGTTATACGAGCGCAACGACATGAATTTCTCGCGCGGAAGATTCCGCGCGCGCGGCGACGTAGTCGAAGTTTATCCCGCCACTGCCGATGAAGAAGCCATCCGCTTGGAATTTTTCGGTGACGAGATCGATGCGATCACCCGCTTCGATCCCCTTACCGGTCACGCCCACGATTCGTTAGGCGTGATGACGTTTTATCCGGCGAAGCAATTCGTCACCCCGGCGGACAAATTAAACCGCGCCTTGCGTACGATTCGTGCCGAGCTGGAAGACCGGATCAAAGCGCTCGAGTCGCAGAACAAACTTCTCGAAGCGCAGCGGCTCCGCATGCGCACCGAGTACGACCTCGAAATGCTTCAGGAAATGGGCTTCTGTAATGGCATCGAAAATTATTCGCGGCATTTGTCCGGTCGCCTGCCGGGATCGAAGCCGTACACCATCATCGATTTTTTTCCGAAGGATCTTCTGGTCGTTGTCGATGAATCGCACGCCACCATCCCGCAAATTGGCGGCATGTATGAAGGCGACAAATCGCGCAAAACCGTGCTCGTCGAATACGGCTTTCGGCTTCCGAGCGCGCTCGACAACAGGCCGCTGAATTTCGATGAGTTCATGAAGATGACGAACCAGATCATCTATGTAAGCGCCACGCCCGCGGAGTTTGAAATTCAAAACAGCGTAGTCGGAAACAAGGGTTACGTACCGCATAAGCGGGCACGAATCGGCGAAGCGGAATTGGTGCCGTTCGAAATCGCCGGTAGAGCGCGACAGCCAGTTGCGCCAACTTCAACAGAAAACGTTCAACGTCCAACGCTCAACATTCAACGCCCAACAAGAGATCGCGCTAACGCCAATACTCCAATACTCCAATACTCCAGTGCTGCGGTCTCGCGCACCGACCAACCGCCGGAAAAATTCGATGTGCATACGCCCGGCGCGCCCCTCGTGGTCGAACAGATCATTCGCCCGACCGGACTTCTCGATCCAAGAATCACACTTAAACCGCTCAAGAATCAGATCGATGAGACAATTGAGCTTTGCCGGCAGCGCGTCGAAAAACAGGAGCGCGTTCTGGTTACGACACTAACGAAGCGCACGGCCGAGGATCTGGCCGATTATCTGCGCGACGTCGGATTGAAAGTACGCTATTTGCATAGCGACATCGACACGATCGAGCGCGTGGAAATTTTGCGCGGATTGCGTGCGGCTGACTTCGATATCCTCGTCGGGATTAATTTGCTCCGCGAAGGTCTCGATCTTCCCGAGGTCTCGCTCGTCTGCATTCTCGATGCCGACAAGGAAGGCTTTCTGCGCAGCCAAACGTCGCTCATCCAAACCGCCGGCCGCGCTGCGCGTCACGTCAATGGCGAAGTTGTTTTGTTCGCCGATCAGGTCACGCACAGCATGGAAGCGCTCATGTCGATTTCGGAATATCGGCGGGTGAAACAAATGGAATATAACGAAGCGCACGGGATCACGCCGCAAACCGTCCGCCGCGCCGTGCAGGAGAGTTTGCACACAATTCTGCGCGGGCGCGAAATCGAATCGTCCGTCATTCGCGAAGCGGGTGGCGATTTCAACGTCACGGAGCTGCTGCGAGAGCTCGAAGATGAAATGCAGCGCGCCTCGGCCAATTTGGAATTCGAGCGCGCCGCGCTTCTGCGCGATCAAATCACAGAAGTGAAAAGCGGCGCCGGCATTACCAAAATCGAGCCGAAACGAAGGCCCGTGAAATACACCCGCAACGCCGGGCGAAGACGGTCACGCGTATAACTGCACATTTTTTTGGGAGCACAGGCTGCTAGCCTGCCCTTTTCGGCAGCCTGCCGAAAAGCTCTTCGCACGCGCATGTCGTCGGCAAGCTGCCGACGACAACAGGCCAGCGGCCTGTGCTCCCCAGAGAGAACATTCGCGCTCGCACGCGACTAGCTTCTCTATGCGGCATGCGATCAGAACTTGTCTGCGCGCTTCTTATCATCAGGACGTCGATCTTGCCAGCGATGGCGCAGGATCAATCCCTTACCGGGCTGAATGCGTTGCCAGAAGTCGAGTTTTCGCAGTTAAGCCAGCGCGATCCCAACCCGCTCGGGGAAAAAGCCCTGGCCATTCACTCGGAACAATGGAAACACGGCGAGACCGAGCATTTCATCTATCATTTCGTTCACACTTACGTCGCCACGCCCATTTCGATCGAAGCGGAGTTTCACTACCGCGTGGTGGCCAGGGAACTGGAGCGCGATCAGCCCGCCACCGACACCAAATCGCACATTTACATTTTCGAGCAGCCGCAAGATTGGCAACAGTTTCAAATGTTTGGTCAGCTCGAAAAGTGGACTGGCGGGATTCATTCAGCCGGAAGCCTCTTCATCGTGCGTAATCCAGCCTACAAATTCACCGACAACAGCCTCGGACACGAAATCGTTCATCTCGTTCTTCATCGATTTTACCCAGACGGCATTCCTTGTTGGTTGGATGAGGGACTTGCGCAGTATGTTTCCAAGGGGGCGCACGCCAGTTACCAGCGCGCTCGCGGTTACATTGCCAAACCGCACTCGCCGGCGATCGCTGCGCAAGATTTTATTCCGCTCCCCACGTTGGTGGCCATGACCCATCCGCCCTCCGATCGGGTCGAAACTTTTTACGACGAATCGGAGCGTCTCGTGCGCTTCCTTGTCTTGACGGACAAGGCGAGCTTCCTCGCGGTGCTGGACGCGCTCGGCCGCCATCAACCCTTCGACACCGCGCTCCTTCGCACTTACGCCGGAAAATTCCCGAATCCGACTGCTCTCGAAGAAAAATTCCGCGACTATGCTTCGAAAGATTTCGGAACTTCTTTGCAACAAGTGGACGACTGAAACGTCAGATTCGAAAATTTCCGCTGCTGATGCGAGATGCCTGGGTAGCGCACGCGTCCCGCGATCGCGAACTTTCCTCTGCTTTTGTGCAGCGGAGTGGTCCGCAGCAATCCAAGATTGTTTCGGCGAGACGCCGAAACCAGCACGCGAGACGCGTGCGCTACCCCGAGCGGCGGAGCGCTCAATCCCACTCTTCTTGTGATTGGCCAGCGTGTATGCGAGAAACTTCGAGTGGCAAAGACGAAAACGACAGCCGCCTCCGCAAATATTTACGCTGTCGTCGGTTCGGATGAGAGCGAAGTGAAACGCATGGCCGCGGACCTGGCTGCCAAAGTAACTCCGCCGGACGCTGGCGATTTCGGTTTAGAAGTGATCGATGGCGTCGTGGACAACGCGGAGCAGGCGGCTTCGCGGATACGATTGACAATCGAAGCGTTGCAAACGCTGCCGTTCTTTGGAGGAAAATTAGTCTGGTTGAAGAACGCAAATTTCCTCGGCGACACCGCAATTGGCCGCGCCGCCAGCGTTCAGTCTGCGCTTGACGAACTTGCGGAAATAATCAAAGGCGATTTCGGCGCGACCGTCACGCTTCTGCTCAGCGCTACGGAAGTGGACAAGCGCCGATCATTTTACAAAGCGCTCGTAAATCGCGCCGAGTTACAAATCTTCGATCGTCTCGATTCCAGTCGCAGCGGTTGGGAGGAGGAAGCAACCGAAATCGTCCGCGCACGCGCGACAAAGCGAAAACTGCAATTCGATGACGAAGCCCTCGACCTTTTTGTGTTGTTGACCGGCGGCGACACACGCCAGATCGACAGCGAACTGGAAAAGATCGACATCTTTCTCGGCAAAGAGAGGCGAGTGAATGTCGATCTTGTGCGCGAGCTCGTCCCGCTTTCTCGCGCCGGCGTAATTTTCGAATTAGGCAACGCGCTGGCGGAACGCGATCTCGAGCGCGCGCTCACACTCGTTAGGCGATTGCTCGATCAGGGCGAGAGCGCGATCGGCATCTTGCTAGTCGCCACTTTGCCGACCATCCGGAATTTATTGCTCGCGAAGGATTTGATGGAACGACATCGACTGCCGAGGCCGCATGCGCCGTTCCATTTCATCTCGGCAATCAATCGCCTGCCGGATACCGCGACCGAACATTTGCCGCGTAAAAAAGACGGCTCCATCAATGCCTACGCGCTTGGGATTGCGGCACAAAACGCCCATCGCTTCGAGACCGGGCAGTTAGTCGCGGGAATGCAGGCGTGCCTCGAAGCAAATCTCCAGCTTGTCACGACTCAGCTCGATCACGAGCTGATTTTGACGGAAGTCGTGGTGAAGCTGCTCGGAGGAAATTAATTCCGGTAAACGCTTCGCTCCGCGCGAACAGAGGGGCGCGGCTAGGGCTGTGTGCCCTCCACCTGCTTGCGCGCCATCGGACCAACGTAAGGAATGTCCCAGCGCACACCGCTAAACGCTTTCACGACCGCAACAATAAACACGACGAGAAAGGCCAGATGCACCAGCGCCGCAATCACCGCCCACAGAAATACCAGGATCGGACCGACGCCGGGAATCGCTCCGACAACCGCGTGCACCACCGCCGAGGCTATATTGAAGAGGAACCAGGCGCCGCCGAAGATGATCGATTGCATCGCGTAAAAACGCACAAAGCTGTTCCGTTTTTCCAACAGGTAAAAAATGATTCCGCCGACGAGTGGGATGCAAGCAATCGCAGCCGCGATGTTCGGTGGCAGGTCTAATGATGACGGGTCGGCGTTCGGCGGGGCCTCGGGAGGGGGCGGCGGCTGGGACGGCGCAACGGGATCAGGCATGACTTACATACACAAACTTGGAGGCGGCTTTGTCAACCCCGAAAGCTTTCGGGGTCGATTTTCGCTTTCGCCTCCCGGCCAAATCAATATCGTGGCGTGCTAACTGCCAAAGCGGATGAGCAAAAATTTCTCGCGCGGTTTTATCCTGATCGAATTACTCGTGGTGATCGCGGTTATCGCAGTGCTTAACAACGCCAAACAGCGATGGAATCCCAACCCGCCGTGACCAAGCCCGAGCTTCGCTCGCGCAAACAGCGCTGTCGGATTGAAATCGGGGCCGCCTTGCTGGCGAGAACCGGCGAGCTCATTCACGAAATTCTAATTGGCCCGCATTGCGCGATTATTTCTGATTCAACCGTCGCGCCGCTTTTTGGTGATCGCGTAAAACAAAGTTTAACGTCATCAGGCTTTCGGCCGACGCTAATCACGATTCTGGCGGGCGAAACATCCAAAACGCTCGAACAAGTCGGCGCCATTTGCGATCAGATGATCGCGGCCGGGTTGGATCGACAATCGTTCGTCATCGGGCTCGGTGGCGGAATGGTTAGCGACATTTCGGGATTTGTCGCCTCGATTTATGAGCGTGGCATTCCGCACGTGCAAATCCCAACTACCTTGCTCGCCATGGTTGACAGTTCGATCGGCGGGAAGACCGGCGTGAACGCAAGCGCCGGGAAAAATTTGATCGGCGCATTTCATCATCCGTCACTCGTGATTGACGATGTCGATCTTCTAAAAACTTTGCCGCGTCGCGAGTTCAACCAGGGCTTCGCCGAAATCATCAAGCACGCCATCATCGCGGATGCGGAAATGTTCACCGCGCTTCGACCTGTCGATCTCAGCAACCTTGCGCCGCTCATTCGGCGCAACATCGAGATAAAATCGCGCATCGTTGCCAAAGATGAGTTGGATCAGACGGGAGAACGCGCGCTGCTCAACTTTGGTCATACTGTCGGCCACGCGATTGAACGCGCCGGTGATTATCGGGAGTTTCTCCACGGCGAAGCTGTCAGCCTCGGAATTGTTGCGGCGTGCGCCATCTCGATCAAGAAAGCCGGGCTGCCGAAAGACCAGCGAGATGCGATTGCCGATCTTTTGAGCGCATTTGAATTGCCGACTCGGTTGCCGGCAAATTTTCCGCGCGAGAAAATTCTCGACGCGCTGCAGTTCGACAAAAAATTCCAGGGCGGAAAAGTCCGTTTCGTCGTGACGCCGGCAATTGGATCGGCGCGTTTGTCCAGCGACGCGACGATGGAGGATATTCGCAAGGCGATTGATCAACTGTAGCGGCGCTCTATCAGCGTCGCATTATTCGAGCGACGGTCACAGACCGCCGCTAGAGAGGAGGATCATTTTCGCGCGGTGCGATAGTACTCGATCAATCCGTTCACTAACCCATCGGCGTATTCGCGAAAAATGCTTTTGCGCTCGACACCGCCGATGTTGCGCGTCCCTTCGTAATCGCCAGCCTGAATTCGTGCGAACGCATCGCGACTGTTCATGACGTACGGCTCGCAATAAACTACCGGGCAACGATACAGCCGCGTGGCGAGCAGATTGCGGGCGTAAACGTAGCCGGTCGATCCAATCTTGGTGACGTTGTTCGCGGTCGGATATTCGTAGGCCGGCAATTGCGTCTCTTTGGCCATCGCGGCAGCAATTGCGTTCGCGATCGGC
>Ga0209154_1001709_pt1 | contig 12698 bp, 11 predicted proteins | sample GraSoiAngelo_121_FD_185878 | JGI IMG/M metagenome (GOLD analysis project Ga0209154, IMG submission 185878) | Grasslands soil microbial communities from the Angelo Coastal Reserve, California, USA - 14_0919_12_20cm (SPAdes) (version 2) | ecosystem: Environmental > Terrestrial > Soil > Grasslands ... | reverse complement strand
ACCCGCTGCGGCGCGTGGCGAACACTCTGCTGCTCCTGGCCGACCGGATCGCCGCCGCCGGCGACTCCCCCGCGAGCGCGCGTCTGCAGGTGAGTCAGGACTTGATCGCGGCGTTCGCGAACCTGAGCCGTCAAACCACCAACCGGCAGCTGCGGCGGTTGGCCCGCGCCGGCCTGGCGGGCCTGGAGCGGCGGTCGGTCGACGTCCGCGACCTCGCCGCGCTGCGCGGCGTCGCGGCGGGGCGCCGTTCGGCGCCGCACTAGCACGAAGGGACTTCCCGGACATCGGTTCCCCTGCCACTATTCCCTGCTGAAACTCGCCTCGTTCGCCGCTTCCACGTGAGGAGAGCTCCGCATGTCCTGGTCGACCAGAGCCGCGCGCGTCGTGGTCGTCGCTTCCCTCGCCGCCGTGACGGTCGCGGCTCAGGGTGTGCACCCGCAGTTGGGTCTCGGAGGGGGCCTGATGGCGCCGGTGGGCGACTATCACGCGACGGCGGGCGGACAGGGGTTCAACACCGCGTGGCACGGCTTGGCGCTGCTTGCGTTCAAGCTGCCCGTCCTGCCGGTGGGATTGCGCATCGACGCCACCTACAGCGCCAACGGCGCGAACGATCGCCTCAAGGCCGATCTCGCCAACCGACTGGGCCCGGCGTCCGACGAGACGACGAAGCTCGCCGGCGCCAGCGTCGACGTCACGTACCAGACGGCGTCGCCCGCCCGGGTGAAGCCGTACGCGATCGCGGGCGTGGGACTGTACCACACGGTGATCTCGCTCAGCACCAGCGATTCGACGGTGGACCACGCCGCCACCAAGCTCGCCTGGAACCTGGGCGGCGGGCTGACCTATGCGTTACGTGGGGTGACGCTGTTCTTCGAAGCGCGCTACGTGAACGTCGCGGCGGTGTCCGGGTTTCCCCGCACCACGTTCCTGCCCTTCAGCACCGGCATTCGGTTCGGCGGGCCGTAGCCGTCACGGCCCGGCCCGCGCCTGCAGCTGATACTGGGCCCCGTTGAAGAGGCCGGCGACGCCGACGTAGTACGTGCCGGCACTGAGCGAGCGCGTCAGGCGCGAGCAAAAGTTGAGGTGCGACGGGTCGATGTAGTCGGCGATGGGGCGAAGCAGGTTCTGCGCCGCGTCGAACAGGAAGATCGCCGTGGCTTCCTCGAGCGCGAACCCGCACGCCGACACCCAGCCCGACGTCTCGAATGTGTAGGTCCCGGCCACCGGAATCCGCACCCGATAGAAATCGAACTTCAGCGAATCCACGAGAATGCCGCGCGTGTACCCGCCGACCACCAGGTCGTTCGCGCTCGCGAACGACTGGTTGGGTCGAATCTGCGCCGGGAGCCCGATCCTAAAGGACGCCGTGTGCGGCGTCGCGCTCAGCACCGTGATGGGCGTCGGCGTCGCCACTCCGCCGAGCGCGCCCCACAGCCTGCCGGGCACGCCGAGCTGCTGGTCGCTGCTCTCGTCGTTGGCGCCGTAGACGAAGTACGAGCCGTCTTCCACGCGACTGAACGCGAAGCCGCCGCTCTGATCGGCGCTGACCGTCTGCACCACGGCGCCGTTGACCGCCGAGTAGAGCAGCGCGTAGAGGTGGGTCGGGGGGCCGTGGGTCTGAGTCAGGCTGTTGTACGCGTTCACGAGCCCCGCGCCGTACTGCGTGGCCGGCCCGACGGCATAGCTCGTGAGGCGCGCCCGCAGATCGGCCGCCGTGAGCGACGGGGTGTGGGCGAGCAGCAGGGCCGCCACGCCGGCGACGTGCGGGCTCGCCATCGACGTGCCGTCGGCCCATGCGTAGTCCGCCGAGTCGCCCGCGAAGTTCCAGATCGTCGAGAAGACCCCGTCGCTCGCATCTCCGAGGTCGAAGTTTCCGCCCGGGGCGCGGATCGCGACGTAGGAGCCGAAGCTCGAATACGATGCCGGGGCGCCGTCGGGCCCCACCGCCGCGACAGCGAGCACTTCGGGGTACGCGGCCGGATAGTGGGGCGCGTTCGTACCCGCGTTTCCCGCCGCCGCCACGATGAGCGCTCCCGCATTCGCGGCGCTGATGATCGCGCTGTGCAGCGTCGTGTCGGTGTCCGCGCCCCCCAGGCTCAGGTTGATGATCTTGGCCCCGGGGACCGTCGGCACGGTCCCACCCTTCCCGTCGTCCGCCGGCAGGCCGGCGGCATACAGAATGCCCTGCGCGATGTCGTAAAACGCTCCGAACCCGTCCACCCCCAGCGCCCGGACCGGCCGGATTCTCACGTTCCAGTTGACACCGGTCACGCCGATGTGGTCGTTCCCCACGGCCCCGATCGTGCCCGCGACGTGCACCCCATGCGCGCCGAGCTCATCGGGGTTCAAGCACGTCCCGGTGGAATCGTAGCTGTATGACGCCGGGATGGTCGGGTCGGGATCGTAGCCGCCGCCGTCATCGGCGCTCGTGATCGTGCCACCGGCGCACAGCTTCAACGTATCGGCGTCGGTCACGAAGTCGTATCCGTCGGACGTCAGGTTCCCGGCGAGCGCGGGATGGTCGAACCGCGTCCCGTCGTCGACCAGCGCAACCAGCACGGACGGGCTGCCGGTCGTAATGGTCCAGGCGCGCGGCAGGTCGATGAGACCGTAGTGCCACGATTGGACCGGGTAGTACAGGTCATTTGGGACTACGCGCAATGCCGCGGCTCGCGGGCCGCTCGGCCCCCCACGGGCGTAGGCCGTTTCGTCCAACGAGAGCAACCGATTGCGCGTGACCGCAGCGACGGCCGGATCCCGGCGCAACGCGTCTGCGACGGCGTCGAGCGCGGTCGTGTCGGCCACGCGCACCTTCGCCGCGAGGATCGTGGGCGAGACACCGGTGACCGCGGCGCCCAGGGGCAGCATGGCGGCGAAGCGGGCGCGGATCGCCGCCCCGAGCAGCCGAGCGCGCGCGGCGGTCGCGAGCGCCGCGGACCCCACCGGGGGAGCCCCGAGCGCACCGTGCCGGAACGTGACGATCAGGTCGTGCGGCGTGGCGGCGGGCCGGGCACCGCGCGGGCGGCTCGCGCGCAGCGGCAGCCGCGGCAAGCGGGGAATGAACGAAGCGATGCTCGGCGGACGCAGCATCTGAACTCTGTCGCCCGCGCGCGCGGGGGCCGCCGCTGCGGACGCACGGGGAGGGGCCGGAAACGCATTCGTCGCCGTGATCACGCCCCTGATGGTCCCTTCGCTGGGAATCCAGCCGGTAGGGGCCGTTTCGCTGCTGCAGGCGGCGAGCGTCAAGGCGAGCACCCCAATTCGGCAGAGTCGTCTCGGAGTCCTGCGCGCGGTGCCGATCGATCGGAGGGGGAAGGTCACGGGGCGATCCTGGAGTCGTTGGGACGGCGCCACATACGGACAATCTGCGCCGCCGTCACGCGGCCCGCAACGGAGGTCCGCCCCGTGGTGTTGCTCCCACCTTAGCGGATCACGAACAGCTTCCCCACGAGCCGCCCGACGCCGCGTCCCACCACGGCCAGCGGGCCGAGTACCCGCTTGCGCTCCAGGCTGACGGCGAGCGACGCGAGCTCCGTACGAGACTTCAGCTGGTCGATGTGCGCCTGCAGCGCGTCGATGTCGGATTGCAGGCGAGCGATCTGCTTCTCGAGCGTGAGGACCTCGTCGAGCGTGGCGGCGCGGGACAGCAGTTGCTGCAGGCGATCGCGCAACGCGATATTGCTGCGCAGCCGCGCCTCGAGGTCGGTATACTGGTCGGTGACGTCGGCACCGGTGAGGTGGCGGTGCCGCTCCTTCCCAAATCCGGCGACGCTGTCCATGATGCGGTCGAGCTGCGCCGCGGGCACCCGGGCCGCGATCTGCACGTTGCCGTCGCTACTCCCGCTCGAGCGCTCGAGGTACCCCCCCGCTTCCTGAACCATATGCTCCACGTGCCGGCCCACCGCGGCGGGCGAGTCGACCACGACTGCCTGCTCCCCGGTGCGCACCGTCATCCGGTCCACCGTGGACGCAGCCGCGGGGACGGGTTGGGTCGACGCGAGGGAATGGGTCCTACCGCCGCACGCGGCGGCGATGCCGGCGAGCATGAGCGCGGAGCCGGCGCGGTGCATCAACGAGCGTGACATGGTGAGCCTCGAAGAAGGGGACAGGCAATGGTACTCGGGCGCGGCCGCGAAGGTGCCGCGACGCTCACTCGCCAGCCCTCCCTCTCCGCCTTATAGTTGGTACGCCGGATCTCGGACTACATGGCCGACCTCTTCGAGCGCGTGCGTGCGTCCCTCGCGGGCCGTTACACGATCGAGCGCGAGCTCGGTCGGGGCGGGATGGCCACGGTCTATCTGGCGCGCGATCTCAAGCACGACCGCCCGGTCGCGCTCAAGGTGCTGCGCCCCGAGCTCGCCGCCGTCCTCGGTGCCGAGCGCTTTCTCAGAGAGATCCGCCTCACGGCGCAGCTCCAGCACCCACACATCCTGACGCTCATCGACTCGGGTGACGCCGGCGGCTTCCTTTATTACGTGATGCCGTTCGTCGAGGGCGAGAGCCTGCGCCAACGCCTGGAGCGGGAGGGCCAGCTACCGCTCGATGAGGCGCTGCGCCTCACCCGGGCGATCGCCTCGGCCCTCGCCTTCGCCCACGGACGCGGCGTCATCCATCGCGACATCAAGCCCGAAAACATCATGCTGCACCAGGGCGAGCCCATGGTGGCAGACTTCGGGATCGCGCTCGCCGTGAGCGCGGCGGGGCGGGAGCGGCTCACCGAGACGGGCCTCTCCCCCGGCACCCCCGCCTACATGAGTCCCGAGCAGGCGAGCGCCGAGCCCAGGCTCGATGGGCGCAGCGACCAGTACAGCCTGGCCTGTGTGCTCTACGAAATGCTGGCGGGGGAGCCACCCTACACCGGCCCGACCGCGCAGGCCGTCATCGCCAAACGCCTGACCGAACCGATACCGCATCTCGGCACGGTCCGCCGCGTCCCGCCGGCGCTGGAGGCCGCCGTCACCAAGGCGCTCTCGAAAGCCCCGGCCGACCGATTCGTCACGGCAGACGCCTTCGTCGCAGCGCTCACCGCCGGCTCGACTCGGGCGACACACCCCCGCTGGCGGTCCGCCAGCGCTGCGCTGGCGGTGGTGATCGTCGTCGGTGCCGCCGCGGCCTGGTTTCGTGCGTCCAGGGACTCCAACGGCGGCCACAACCTCTCGAACGTCGCTCCGTTCACCAGCTCGCGCGGTGCGAAGTTTGGTCCGGCTTTCTCACCCGACGGGAACGAGATCGCCTACGCCTGGAGAGGCGAGAACGAGGACAATTTCGACATTTACATCAAGCTCATTGGCGCGGGCGGTCCGCTTCGACTGACCAGCAATCCCGCCGCGGAATATTGCCCCGCGTGGTCGCCCGACGGGCGGAACATCGCCTTCTATCGCAAAGGACCGTCGAGTGACAGAGGCGCTTACTACATCATCCCGGCTCTGGGTGGGACCGAGCGCAAGATCGGGGAGCAATACGGCGAGTACTACGAGTACTACGGGTTTGGGCGGTGCATCGACTGGTCGCGCGACGGTAAGTCCCTGATCGTGGCGGATAGAATGGCGCCTGAGGACTCCCGCTCCAGCATCATCCTCCTGTCGATCGAGGATGGACGAAGAACGGCATTGGTCTCCCAGCCCGACTTGTACGTCACCAATCCAAGTCTCTCCCCCGATGGAACAGCGGTCGCCTATATCCGGGGAGCCGGCTTTCTTGCCGGTGACATCTACGTTGTCCCCGTCGGCGGTGGCCGACCTCGTCGCGTCACTTCCGACGGCCGAAGCCTGAACGGTCTCGCCTGGACGGCAGACGGACGGGAGATTGTCTTCGCCTCAAATCGTGGCGGGCTGTGGAGGCTGTGGCGTGTCCCCCCGTCCGGAGGCACGCCGGAACCGGTGAACGGCGGGGGTGAAGGCGCGGGCGCGCCGGCCATCTCTCCGCGGGGAAACCGACTGGCCTACGTTCAAGCCCGCGTGGATGCGAACCTGTGGCGAGCGGCAGGACCGGGCTGGAAAGGCCGCCGCCCCGCTCCCATCAAGCTGATCGCCTCGTCACGCTGGGACTTCGAAGGCGCGTTTTCTCCCGATGGTCAACGCATCGCCTTCGGGTCCGATCGTTCGGGCAGTGTCGAGATCTGGACGTGCAACAGCGACGGCACGAACCAGACACAACTCACATCCCTGAAGGCGGCCGATGCGGGCACGCCACGCTGGTCTCCGGACGGAAAGACCATTGCATTCGATGCCCGCCTCGAAGGCCACGGTGACATCTTCGCGATGAGCGCCGATGGGGGGACTCCACGTCGCCTCACCAGCGATCCGGTCGAAAACAATGTCCCCGCGTGGTCGCGCGACGGCAAATGGATCTATTTCTCGTCCAACCGGACGGGGAATTGGCAGATCTGGAAGGTCCCATCCGTTGGCGGCGGTGCCATACAGGTCACGAAGGACGGCGGCTTCAGCGCACAGGAATCTCCCGATGCCAAGGCGCTCTACGTGTGGAGAGACGGGGGGACGATTTGGCGAATGCGGCCCTCGGGCGAGGAGGCCACGCGCGTCCTCCAAGGCGAGCCGGTGTTTGCCTGGTGGAGAGTTTTCCCCAAGGGAATTTACTTCGTTGACGGAGCAACCACCCCGGCGTCGGTCAGGTTCTTGGATTTCGCGACCGCCCGTGTGAAAACAATCACCTCGCTGGATCTGGGATCCTCGGTCACTGGCCCTTGGGGCTTTGATGTCTCTCCGGATGGCAAATGGATTCTCTACAAGCGGGTGGACCAGATCGAGAGTGACATCATGCTGGTCGAGGATTTCCGCTGACGTCTAGCGGACCGTCGCCGCCGCCGCCGAATCCCCCCGCTGGAGCAGCGCCACGAAGTCGCGCAGCTCCGCCAGTCCCAGGTCGGACGCGACCCAGTACGTATAGACCGGGGTCACCCAATGCAGCAGGTGGTAGCCCTGCCGGGTCCCTGCGCGAGGCCCTTGCGTACGGCCCGGCTCGGCCGGCCAGAGGAAGACGTTGATGACGTGCTGCCGCCGGCTGTAGGCCAGAGCCGCCACCGCTCGCCCGTCCACGTACTCGAGCCTCCCCCCCACCAGGGGGAAGCCACCCCCGGCGAAATCGTACACCGGCGGCGAGAAGTCGAGCTTGCCGTTGAACCACGGCTTCACCGTGTGCTGGTCGGACGACAGCACATCGGTGAGATGCCCGGGCATCAGCGAGCGCACGTGGCTCGCGAGCACCTGGTTGGTGATCGCTTCTCCCGCGGCGCCACGCAACGCCAGCCGCCAACTCCCGAAAGCCACCACCGCGAGCGATGCGGCGACCGCGAGCGCCTCCCAGTAGGGGACCCGCCGCAGCGCCGTCCGGCTGGCTTCGGCACGCGCCCCGGCGCGCACGCGGGCGCGGAGCGTCTGCGGCGCCGGGAAGCGGGCCAGCTGCTCGCGCAGCGCGACGCTCAACGCGCGCCGCCGCCGCTCCAGGCGGGAGCAGGCGGGGCACGCGCGCAGGTGTGCCTCGAGCTCTGCTCGGTCGGGCGCGGCGAGCTCGTCATCCAGGTAGGCGTCGAGCTGGGCTTCGAACGCGGGATGCGTCACGTCAGCGGTCCTCCGGGTCGGCGCACAGCGCCTCCTCGAGGCGCCGGCGGGCGCGCGACAGCCGCGACATTACGGTGCCGACAGGCACGCCCGCCACATCGCTGATTTCCTTGTAGGACAGTCCTTCGAGCTCGCGCAGCACGATAACCTCGCGGAATTCGGGCGGCAGCTCATCGATCGCCCGGCGCAGCGCGGCACGCTCGCTCTGGGCCTCCGCGACCGCTTCCGGGTGCTCGTCCGCCACCGTGTCACTGTGCCGCTCCTCGTCGAACTCGGTCGTGAGCGTGTCCCCGCGGTGCCGCTGCCGCCAGGTGTACGCCGTGTTGCGAACGATCGTGAGCAGCCACGCTCGCCCCTCGCCGACTGCGGTTCCGCGGAAGCTCCCGAAATACCGCAGCGCGCGGAGAGAGGCGTCCTGCACGATGTCCTGGGCATCGTGGTCGTTCCGCGTGAGGTAGCGCGCCAGCGTGTACGCGGCGTCCAGATGCGGCAGCACGACGGCTTCGAATCGCTCGAGCTCGCTCGACTCCAACCGGTCCTCAGGGTGCGCGGTCCACCTGCCGCATAAAGACCCCTCGCGCGGCAGGATTATTCCCCAGGGAATAGACAGGCGACGCGCGCGGTCCGACAGGTGGACTGCAAAACTACACCCATTGACGAGGAGGCTGCTATGAACCGCACGTCGACCGCCCTCACGTTGCTCGGCGCCCTGGTGGGCGCGGCGCCACGACCGCATCCCGACGTCGCTTCACAGGTGAGCGTGAAGCTGTCTGAGTGGAATGTCGTGCTGTCGCAGGCGAGCGTCGCGGCGGGGCCGGTCACCTTCGTAATCACGAATGCCGGGAGCATCCCGCACGGCTTCGAGGTCGAGGGACAAGGAATCGAGAAGGAGATCGAGACGATCCAGCCGGGGGCGAGCGACACGCTCACGCTGACGCTCAAGACCGGGAGCTACGAGGTGTATTGCCCGGTGGGGAGCGACTCGCACAAGAAGCTCGGCATGGATACCCACCTCAAGGTCGTGAGCGCGACGAGCCCGGCCCCCCCGGCCCCGTCGGGGTATGGCGCGTCCGAGATGGGTGAGTCCCGCATGAAGGCGGAGCGCGTGCAGGCGATCCAGGTGACCGGCGGCGGGCCCGTCATCCAGATCCTGCCGGGGCCATTTCCCTTCCCCGACAGCGCCGCTCCGATCCTCGCGGCGTTCGGCGACGAGCGGGAGGGACTGGAGTCGCAGGTGAAGAACGGCCCCTACTCGAACAACGTCGTCCGGAGCGCCGGCACGTTCGCGTTTAGGGCGTGGGACAAGGGCGCCGTGCGCGACTCGGTGGACGGCGTGGCCGAGTTCGCCACCCAGGACGGCGCGCGCTGGAAGCTCGTGCTCGACCGTGTGCAGACCAAGGACGTCCCGCACCACCCGCGCTTCGGCGGCGTGATCATGGGCCTGTACTATCACGGCGTGACCCAGGTGCACACGCCGCTCGTGCCCACGATCAACAGTGCCGTCGCGCTGTGGGCGATCGGGCACCTCTACAAGAACGACGTGCTCGTCACGGACAACTCGATGGTGCACGTGATGCTGCTGTCGCGCACCCGGCGCGACGGTGACTTCGCGTTGACGTGCTGGGATTGCTCCAAGAACAAGATCGAAGAGCTGCAGCTGCAAATTCTGCCCGGACCGGGCGAGCCCAAGTTCGACGCGCCAGGCGGGTTCCTGTTCGTCAATTGGGAAAAATCGAGCTCCCGCAAGCCGGCGAGCTGAGGAGGATAGCATGCGTGTAGGCACTGTAGTGATCGGGATGCTTATGCTCGCGTCGTTGGCAGGGTGCGGCGGTTACGGCGGCACGGGCGCGTACGGCGGTGGCGGTGGCTACGGTGGGGGCGGCGGCGGGGGCGGGGGCGGCCCGGTCGGCTCGGTGACGGCCGGTCCCGGTATTCAGTTCGTGAGCGGTCGCAACGGTAGCACCAACGCGGCCGTGGACACGATCGCCGTGGGCGCTACGGTCACCTGGAGCTGGACGGGATCGCTCCCTCATAGCGTGCAGTCGGTCGGCTCGCCGAGCTTCGCGAGCAGCGGCACGATCACCGGGAGTGGGACGTACGCGCTGACGTTCACGGCAGCGGGAACGTATCAGTACGACTGCGCCGTGCACGGCCAGTTGATGACGGGCACCATCGTGGTGCGGTGAGGCGGTCAGGCGTCCCAGTGAATTGCGCCGTGCAGGGCTGGGACGCCTCCCTCACAATGCTGCTCGAAGCGCAGGTCCAGCGCGGTCAGGGCGCTGCCGGTATAGGAGACGCGGTCGACGGCGAACCACCCCAGGAGCGTGTTGCAGCCGCGTCCCTCGCCGTACCAGCTGAGGCCGCCTTTCACGGGATTGTGGAACGGGTATCGGCGCAGATCGGCATAGTAGCCGGCCTCGATCTCACTGAGCGTCGTCATGGCTTGGAAGTCTCCAGACCACGAGGCGACGCTGACGGAGAGGTGACCTCCGCTGGCAGTGACGGCGATGCTGGCCGTGGCCGGCGTGTACGTGGTGGTCGCGCCCCCGCCGATGTAGTCCCCGGCGTCGCTTTGGAGGTAGACATAGTTCCCAGTGGACGGAGTCGAGCCCGGCGCAGGCCGCCACAGCCCGCCCGGAATCGGCCTGACCGGCCCCGGCGGCGCGGTGGTGTCATCGGACCTCCAGCGAATCGTCCCGCGCAACGCGGGCGTGCCGCCCTCACAATGCTGCTCGAAGCGGAGGTCGATTGCCGTCAGAGCGTCGCCGACGTACCTGACACTGTCGACGCTGAACGAACCCGAGAGAGTGTTGCAGCCGCGCCCCTCGCCGTACCAGCTGACGCCCCCCTTCGCCGGGTCATTGAATGGGTAGCGCTCGAGCCCGGTGTAATCACCGGCTGGAGCTGGTTGAAGGCGCTCGGCATTTGGAAGTCCCCCGACCACCCTTCGTCTCCGGCGATACCGATCGAGAGGTGGCCCCCCTGTGCCGTTACGGTAATGACGGCGTTCGCCTGCGTATAGTCGTAGGTCTGACCCCCGCCGATATAGTCACCGACGTCGCTCTCGAGTCGCACGTCGTTGGCTGCACCCGCAGCCCCAGGCCCAGCGTCGGGGCCAGTAACCCGTTCGGCCGATGCCGCTCACCCCCGCCCTGCCCGATACTCCGATCCACGTGAGCGGGCGCTGACGCCCGCCCGTGACGGAGGGTAGAGATGACCACAGTGCTGCAGTCTCTTTCGACCGAGCTCGCCGAGGCCGTGGAGTCCGCCGGCCGGGCGGTGGTCGCGATACACGCGCGGCGGCGCATCCCCGCGAGCGGCGTCCATTGGCGACCGGGCGTGGTCGTCGCGACCCATCACACGATCAACCGCGACGAGAACATCACCGTGACGCTTCCCGATGGGACGACTGCCCCGGCGAGCCTCGCGGGGCGCGACCCGAGCACCGACCTCGCGGTCTTGAAGCTCGCCGCCCAGAGTGTGCCGACCGCGAGCCTCCGAACCGACGTGCCGCCTAAAGTGGGCGAGCTCGTGATAGCGCTCGGCCGCCCGGGGCCGGGCGTGACGGCGAGCTGGGGCGTGGTGAGCCGCGTGGATGGCCCGTGGCGCACCTGGCACGGCGCCGAGATCGACTCGCTGCTGCGGCTCGACCTGGCCATCTACGACGGCTTTTCCGGCGGTCCGCTCATCGATGCCGGCGGACGCGTGCTCGGCATCAACACCTCGGCGCTGGCGCGCGGCGTGCCCGTCACGATCCCGGTCGCGACGGTGGACCGGGTCGTCACCGAGCTCCTGGAACGCGGGAACATCCGGCGCGCTTATCTGGGAATCGGTACGCAACCCGTGCGAGTCCCGGAGTCGCTCGCTCGCAAGCTGGAGCTGCAAGTGGACGTGGCCCTGCTGATCGTGAGTGTCGAGCCGGGTGGACCCGCGGACCGGGACGGCTTGCTGTTGGGGGACGTGCTGCTCGAGCTGGACGGCGCGGCGGTGCACGATCCAACCGACGTCCTCGCGAAGCTCAGAGGCGACCGGGTGGGCCGGTCCCTCGCGGCACGGGTGATCCGAGGAGGACAGGTGAAAACGCTCCAGCTGACGCCACGCGAGCGGCCGACGTCGCGGGCCGCATGACGGCCTCTGTGAGCAGTCGGCTGGCGCAGGAGATCGCCGCGAGGGTGGACCAGCTCCGTCAGCGCACCGTGCAGGTCCGGACGCAGGGCGCGGCAACCGGCGCCGGCATCTTATGGACCGGCGAAGAGTCGGAAGGAAGGGGACTCGTCATTACCAATGCGCACGTGGTCCGGGGCGATCGGGCGACCATCGAGCTCAGCGGCGGTACCACCGCGCGCGGGCGGGTCGTGGCGCGCGACCTGAAGCGCGACCTGGCCGCCCTGGAGGTCGAACCCTGGCCCGCCGTCGTACCCCTCGTGATTCGAGACTCGCCGCCGCTGCGCGTGGGTGAGCTGGTGATCGCGATCGGTCATCCGGGCGGCCTGGTGGGGGCGGCCACGCTCGGCATTATCCAGCGTGCCGAGACTGCGGGGGATGGTCGACCGCCCCGGTGGATCCGGGCGGACGTGCGCCTCGCTCCCGGCTTCTCAGGGGGCCCACTCGCCGACGTTGCCGGAAGAGTCGTCGGCGTGAACACGATGATGCAGGGCGCCCTGGCGTTGGCCGTGCCCGCCGCGGCGGTCGAGGCATGGGTACGGCGCTCTCACGCCGTGGCGCTGTCGTGATACGAGTCCTCATCGTGTCGCCCAAGTCCAGTAGCCGCAGGGCGCTCGAGCGCATCCTCGGCCACGAGTCGGGGTTCGTGCTCCTCGCCGGGTCCGACTCTGGCGGATTGCCCGACGTCATCGTGCTCGATGGCGGACCCGACCCTCACACGTCCTTCCCCGTGCTCCTCGAGCGGCAGCAGAGCCGCGAGGCGACGCCATTTGTCGTGGTGCTGGAGGATCTTGATGGCGAAACGGGAGCTCGAGCGTTGCGCGGCGGTGCGCGCGCGGTTCTGCCCCGCCACGCATCACCGGACGCGATCCGCGCGGCCGTGCGGGCGGCGGCGGCTGGGCTCGCGTCCTTGCCGGCAGCCGTGGCGCGTGCGCTACTCGACGGCGCGTCACGCGA
>Ga0209154_1001704_pt1 | contig 12715 bp, 9 predicted proteins | sample GraSoiAngelo_121_FD_185878 | JGI IMG/M metagenome (GOLD analysis project Ga0209154, IMG submission 185878) | Grasslands soil microbial communities from the Angelo Coastal Reserve, California, USA - 14_0919_12_20cm (SPAdes) (version 2) | ecosystem: Environmental > Terrestrial > Soil > Grasslands ... | reverse complement strand
CGCATCGGCCGCTTTACTGACCACCCTGGCAAAGCTTTTATTTCATCATGGCAACGCGGAACAGGAAGGGCCGGCCGCGATCATGGAAGCAGTGAACAATGATCTCCGCGGAATCTTTGGTGGCCGCTCTTTCATGAGCGCAATGTGCGTGGCGCTGGACGCAAAAAACGGACAGGCGAGCGTGGTTGGTGCGGGTCATCCGCCCCTGCTCGTCACACGATTCGGTCGCGGCACGGAAGCGATTGCATCATCCGCTCCGCCGTTGGGATTAGTAGAGCAATCACAATTCGCCGAAACTATTCTTGAATTGAATCCGGGCGACGCGTTTACGCTCTACACGGACGGATTGTTTGGTGCAGCGAAGAATAGCCGGCCGCGAACGACGCCAACGCAGCTTGCGGGAATGATCAATCCTTTTGCTGCAAGCGCCGAGGCTTTGCTGGAATTGATGTTGAAAGCAGCAGCGCCGGATGCCGCCGAATCCCCACGAGACGATGTCGCCGCGCTTGTCGTGCGCCGGTCAAATTAGCAAGAAAATTTTTTCTAGCCCGAAAATTAGTGTTGCTCTGCCGCAAACGAAGCATTAATCAGCCTGTATGCCGAAAACTAAAACTCCTTCAAAACGCAAGCCCAATCCCGCCTTCATGAGACCAGTCCAACCTGACGATAAGCTCGCCGCTGTTGTCGGTTCAAAGCCGTTGCCGCGTTCCGAGCTCACCAAGAAGCTCTGGGACTACATCAAGAAAAACGGTCTACAGGACAAGATAAAGAGGACTCAAATCAACGCCGACGATACGCTCCGACCGGTTTTTAACGGCAAGAGCCAGGTCAGCATGTTCGAGATGACGAAGCTCGTCTCCGGGCATATCCGTTAGGCCGCGAATTGCAGCTTATCTAGCCTGCGTAACGACGTGGGGTGGAAAAAGACTGAGCGGGCAAGCCCGCCTCGGGAATGTTTGCGTTGCAGCTGGGCATACTTGCGCCGCGGCCTCCATTGACCGACTTTTCCCCGTGAGAAATCGAATCCCTGCGTTTTTGGTCGCGTTTGGATTACTCTGCAACGTCTCGGTGCGGGCCGAGTCCAGCTGGGCAACCGATTACCAAAAGGCCCAAGAGGAAGCGAAAGCGAACCATAAACTTTTGCTGTTGGATTTTACCGGTTCAGATTGGTGTGGTTTTTGTTTTCAGCTCGACAAAGCAATCCTCTCGCAACCGCAATTCAAGGAGTACGCCAACAAGAATCTCGTTCTGGTGGAGATTGATTTTCCCCGCCGCAAAGCACAAAGCGTTGAGACAAGAAAACAGAACCAAGAATTGGCAGCGCAATACGAGGTCGTAGGTTTCCCGACTCTTGTGGTGCTGAATGGTGAAGGCAAAACGGTCTGGCGCTACGACGGTTTGTACACCGGCGGAATCGCCGCTTTCCTTGCTGAATTGGACAAGGTGCGCAAAGGCTGAGCCGTTTCAGCGCCGATTGTCTCGGCGGCGTTCATTTACCCCGCTCGGGCCGCTTCGAATGCGCGCTCGAGCACGTGCGCCAACTCGTGACGAGTAAACGGTTTAGGTAGCGCGGCGCGAAAACCGTAAGTGAGAAATTCCGCCAGGGCCGCTTCGTCCGAATAACCGCTGCAAATGATCGCCGTCACATTCGGATCAAGATCGCGAAGGCGCTCGATCGTCGCTACACCGCCCATTCCGCCGCGAATCGTGGCGTCCAAAATGACAGCTTGAAACTGTTCGCCGGTCCGCATCGCGTCTTTATACGTTTTTAGCGCTCCCTCGCCGTCTGGCACTGCCGTCACTTGGTAGCCAAGAGTTCCAAGCAGTTCCGAAGTCAGCTCGCGAATAGCCGCTTCATCGTCCATCACCAGGACCCGCTGGTGATTGAAATTGAAAATCTCATTGGCGAGCGCCGGCTGAGACATCTGCGGTTCGGCATCGGTGGCGGGCAAATAAAAGGCGAAAGTCGATCCATCCGGTGAAGTGTTTTCGAGCTGCAGGAAGCCCCCGTGTTTCTTCACAACAGAATAACTGATTGATAGCCCAAGTCCGCTCGCCGATGGCTTCGTTGTAAAGTAAGGATCGAAAATCTTCGTCACTGATCTCGCGTCGATGCCGCCGCCGGCGTCTGCGACTTGCACTTTGACATAGCAACCGCCCCGAATCGGAAGACCGGAATTTGCATCAATCTCGATATTGTTTGCCGAAACTCGGACCGTGCCGCCGTGCGGCATTGCCTCACGCGCATTGATGATCAGCGCATTAATCACTTGCTCGATCTGCCCCGGATCGACAGCTGATCTCCAAAGATCTGGTGGGACGTCCAGCTCCGCGCGCAGATTAGACCCATGAAGCGAAAATTCGGTCGCCTGTATAACCAGATCGAATATAGATGCGACCCGTTTCAGGGGCGCACCGCCTTTGGAGAACGTCAGCAATTGATTCGAAAGCTGCGCGGCGTGTTGCGCGGCCTCGCCTGCGCGACACAGGAACGAGAGCAGATTCGCAGAATCGCCCGGGGCTTCGATTTGGGCCAGACCGATGTTACCGGAAATAACAGTCAGAATGTTATTTAGATCGTGGGCGATTCCTCCCGCGAGTGTCCCGAGCGAGTCCAATTTGCTCGTGGTCAACCGCTCTTGTTCAACGCGCTTGCGATCGGTCACATCTCTCAAGAAAACCGAAACGCCGCCGCCGCTCGGATAGGCAAGTAATTCAAACCAGACTTGGCCGCTCCTGTGACTCGCTTCGAATTCGACCGCCACTTGTTCGGACATGGCGCGCCGATAATTGTCTTCAAAGGCGTTGCGGGTGAACTCTGGAAACTCCATCCAGAAATCCTTGCCGATCAGGTCCTGGCGGCGCCGGTCGAGTAGTTTTTCCGCCTGGCGATTAACGAGCGTGAATTTCCAATCCTGGTCCACGGCGAAGAATCCGTCACTCGTGTTTTCCAGAATGTCGGTCATCTTTCTAACCGTCTCCTGCAATTCTGCCCGCGCCTGATTGCGCTCGATTAGCGCACGGATGCGCCGCTCCGCGACCGAGAGCCGCACATTTAATCGCGCCGGGTCGAGTGGCTTGATCAGGTAATCATTTGCGCCGGCTTCAAGCGCCTGCTCCAAGTCCTGCGTGTCGTTGCGGGCCGTGACCAGAAGAATGAAAAACTCATCGCCATTCGGCGCCGCCCGCAATTCCTGGCACAACTCGACTCCGCTTTTACCGGGTAACATCCAATCCAAAATCAAAAATGGGAACGGTTGCTTTTTCAGCTCAACTTCGGCTTCTTCGGCACTACCGACCGCAACAACTTCGTGGCCACGGCCTTCGATCAACCGCTGCAAAGTCCGGCGACCTTCCGGATGATCTTCAACGAGCAATATTCTCATTTCTGGAATTACGAAAGTCCCCAAAACCCACGCCGACCAGGTCACGCGCGAGCATGCCCGGTTCCTGAAGAATGTCGGAGCAGGATGGCTGCCAAGGAATACTGTTATTACCCGAAAGAATGATAATCAGTTTTTTCCCTAGATGAGATCGACATCGTCCAGCAATCGAGCAGCGCCTTGCGTTACATTCGGCCTCTGCTAGATACAGCAAAAGTTTCGCGCAGCCGCAAAATTCATGCTCATCTTTCGTTTTCTTATTTTTTACCTCCTTAGTTTGGTCGGAGTTGCCGCCGTTTATGCCAATGATGCAGTCGTGCCGCAGACCGGCGAAAAACCAAAGCCTGCGCCGACGGCCGAGGCCGGAATCACTTTCGATTGGGTCCACGTTGACGGCCCGTACATCGCGATGACGTTTGATGACGGCCCGAGCGCGAAATTGACGCCGAAGCTACTTGATTTGCTCGCGGCCCATCACATCAAAGCCACATTTTTCCTGATCGGTGAAAACGTGGCCGAGCACCCTGAAATCGTGGCGCGGGAGGTACGCGAAGGACATGAAATCGCGAACCACAGTTGGTCGCACCCCAATCTTGCTAAGATGTCTGATGACGGAGTTCGCGGCCAACTGCGCAAAACGGAGGACGCAATTCAGAGCGCAATCGGCAATCGTCCGACTTTGATGCGGCCACCGTACGGTTCAATTAGCACGCGTCAAAAAAAATGGATCAACCACGAGTTCGGTTACAAAATCGTGCTGTGGGACGTCGATCCATTGGATTGGAGACGGCCCGGACCAAATGTCGTTTGCAATCGCATCGTCAAAAATACGCGCGCTGGGTCCATCGTTTTGGCGCACGACATTCATCCGGGCACGATCGAGGCGATGCCATGCGTGCTGAACCAACTTGAAGCGAAAGGCTTCAAGTTCGTGACCGTCTCAGAACTGATTGCGATGGAGACACCAATTCCGCCGAAACCTTCACCAACGCCGAAATCGACGACGAGAAAATCGACGGCTCCCTCCCCCACACCACACAACTGATTTTGCCGGCATGATCGCCGACCGATATTTGCAGCTCAAGGGCGAGCTCGAAAGCGGACTCGCCGGATTAATCAAGCTCGGCTCGGAGATGCAGCGGCCGGCTGAACAGCTTGACACGCTACAAGCGCTTCTGCGCGATATTAGTGAACCATTGCTCTTTGTCGTGGCCGGCGAGGTGAAATCCGGAAAGTCTTCGCTGCTGAATGCTCTTTTCGGCGATGAGTTTGCCAAAGTCGACGTATTGCCGGCGACCGACCGCGTTTACATTTTTCGTTACGCATCGGAAGAGAAATCGACCGAGGTCTCATCGAAACTAACCGAGCGTTATCTCCCAATTCCGTTCCTGCGCGATTTCAATGTCGTCGATACACCCGGCACGAACACGATGGTGAAAGAGCACCAAATGGTAGCGGAAGATTTTATGCCCCGCGCCGACATTGTTCTTTTTGTTTTCTCCGTGGCTAATCCATGGACACAATCCAACTGGGAATTTTTAGACTTCCTGCAAAAAACCTGGCTCAAGAATCTCATCTTCGTGCTCCAGCAAATCGACTTGCGTGAGCCAACGGAAATCGATGTCATCCACCGCCACCTTCAGGACACGGCGATGCGCCGACTCGGCTTCGTCCCGCCGATCTTTGCTGTGTCAGCGCGCAAAGCTTTGCTCGCGCGGACAAGTGGCCTGGACAAGGAGAAACTCTGGGAAGAGAGCGCGTTCGCGCCGTTGGAAGAACAAATCGATTTCATCGTCACTCAATCAAGCCCGCGAATGTTGAAACTGCGCTCAACGTTTCAGACTGCGCGGGTCGCTCTGGACGATTTGAATCAGGAAATTCGCGGATTCCTGGACAAAATTTCAGCGGACACGGCCGTCCTGGATCGCCTCGATGGAATACTCGCGACTCGCCGTGAGCAAATGCTTCGGCAAACGACAACTCTCGCGCGCGAAGTTGAGCGCGCCTATGACGAGACGACCAAGGAACGTGCCCAACTTCTTCAGCAGAGCCAAAGTTGGTGGCGCAGCTTTAGCTTGATCTGGCGCCGGACTGCCGGGCAGCAGGAGTTGCACTCAAAACTCGAGGCGCAACTGCGAGAGTTGATGCAACCGCAAATGGAAAAGGCGATCGGAACGCTGGAAGCGGATTTGCGCGGTCTCTGGCCGCAAATGCAAGATCTTCTCGAAAATCAATTGTCCGCCGATCTGCAAAAGGAAGCCCGGCAAAGCGTGCCGGATTTCGCTGGCCAACGACGCGAGTTTTCCGAATCGATTCAAACCGCGTTTATCGACATTCTTGCGGGCAAAGCGCTTCAGGAACGACTGGCTCGATCTTACTCGCAGACTTCAATTTCATTGCGGATTATTGTCGCCATAATCATAATTGCGGGAACGGTTGCTGTTTTCACCAAAATGCAAAGCGCGGTGGCCGCGTCGGCGCTCGTCATCGCAGGAATTGGCGGTATCACTGCGATTTTCTTGGCCTTCAATCATCGTCGAAAAGTCCTGCGCGACTACGAACGGCAATTGTCTCCAAAACGCACCGAGTTTACTCAAACGCTCGAGAAACAATTCGCCAAAGCGATTGATTCGTTCTGCGCCGAAATGGCTAAAAAGTTCCGCAGCCTGAGCGAAATTTGCCAGACACGACTGCGACGCTACCAGCCGTGGTCGCGACGCGCAGACGATTTGGAACCAAAGTTTGCGGAGTTGAAATCGCGGCTCGGCTGAGATCAGGCGGGCGGAAGCGGTCGTTATTTCTTCGCGTTTCCGGAACTGCCTTGTTGCACCAGTTTTTGTTCCATTTGGCGCCGGGCGAGGACAAAATTGTTGTTCTCACCGTAACTGCGCCACGGTCCGGGCGGTACATCCTGCGTGTTAACAAATTGCCAATCAGTCACGTCGGTCGGTTGCAGCCCAAGGTAATCGCGCACGGCGGGCGAAACATCCAGGCCAGCGCCGTGATTGAGGTTCGGCTTCGGTCGCTCGTTGCCAAAGACGTACTGAAAGTGATCAGTGCGAAACGGACCGCAATCTTCCCATTGCGCGTAGCAGGTGCGATTGCCTTTGCGGATAGCGATCCAACGATGCCAGCAAACTGATTGCCCCTGTCCCATGTAGGTCTGTTTGAACCACGGAATCACCAGCGGCGCTTCCGGTTTAAATTGGCCGTGCGTTACGTCGTTGTACGGCAACGCGCAATAAAACGGGTTCTGCCGGGGAACGAAGGAGATCGGGATGTAATTTCGCCGGTCCGATTTCTCCGGGTTATCGAATCCACCGTAATTCGCCTGCCAATTTAAATCCCACGAGCTACGAAAATTCGGCACCGGATTGTTCCCTCCAGCCTGTTCGCCAACCCAGAATACCGTCGTCACGATGTTCGTTTTCCATGCGTAACGCTGGACCGCCGGGCGAGAACTCGTCGGAACAAACACCTGCGGTTCGACTTTAAGCAGCGCCTGCTCGCGCAGCTTCATCGCGTATTTGGCAAAGTCGGCCGCGGTCGCGTAGGGCGAACTCGATTGCTCCTCAGCCCGCAGCGCACCAATGGCGCCGGTTAGAACTAAAAGGGCAAGGGTTCGTCTCATCGCCAAAAGGTGGCCTGTTTGTATGCGATCTTCCCGCCTGACGCAAGGCTTTTTCATTATGGAAAAACCAACGCCGGTGGCGGTTACAATTCGTAAAGCACTATCCATTCCATCCTTAGCCACGGTTCAGCAGCGTGTCGCGTCTGAATTGTCGATCTTCCGTCTGCGGATAGTTCAGTGTGTAGTGCAAACCGCGGCTCTCTTTGCGACTCAGGGCCGAATCAACGATCAACGCCGCCACTGTGGCCAGATTGCGCAATTCCAAAAGGTCCACTGACACTTTGAAGTTCCAATAAAATTCCCGGATCTCACGCTGAAGATTGCGCAAACGCGCGCTTGCGCGCTGCAGCCGCTTGTCCGTCCGCACAATGCCGACGTAATCCCACATCAGCCGCCGGATTTCGTCCCAATTATGATAGATCACGACGAGTTCATCGACGTCTTGCACGTCGCCCGATTGCCACTCCGGCAGTGAGATTGGCGGCGTCGCACGCGATGGCCGGCGTTCCCGCATCATCGCTTCGCAAGCGCGGTGCGCCACGACTAAACCTTCGAGCAACGAATTGCTCGCCAAACGATTCGCGCCATGCAATCGGGTGCAACCAACTTCGCCAATTGCATACAAACCGCGCAGACTGGTCGCGCCGTCGACGTCGGTCTTAATCCCGCCGCATTGATAATGCGCTGCCGGCACCACTGGAATCGGCTGCTTTGTCATGTCGATCCCAAAATGCAAACAGGTCTCGTAAATATTTGGGAACCGCTCGCGCACAAATTCCACCGGCTTGTCAGTGATATCGAGAAACACACATTGCGCGCCGGAGCGTTTGATCTCAGCGTCAATCGCACGGGCAACAATGTCCCGCGGCGCCAGCGAACCACGCAGATCGTAGCGTTTCATGAAATCTTCACCGCGATTGTTCCGCAAGATGCCGCCTTCGCCTCTCACCGCTTCCGAAATCAAAAACGATTTCGCCTTGGGATTAAACAAACAGGTCGGATGAAATTGAACAAACTCCATATTCGCAATCGTCACTCCGGCGCGCCAGGCCATCGCCACGCCGTCTCCGGTCGCGATATCTGGATTCGTTGTGTAGAGATAAACTTTTCCGCAGCCACCGGTCGCGAGCACGATCCGGTCCGAACGGACTGTCTCCACCTGGCCGCTATTTTCATCGAGGATGTAAATGCCGAGGCAACGGTCCTCCGCCGCGTAACCGATCTTGGCGGCCGTGATTAAATCGATCGCCATGTGGTTTTCCAAAAGATCGACATGCGATTGGCGGCCGAGTTCGCGCAGCAATGTGTTCTCGATTTCTTTCCCCGTCACATCTTGCACATGCAGGACTCGCCGCTTGGAATGCCCGCCTTCGCGCCCAAGGTCGAATTCGCGATGACCGGAAACTTCACGTTCATCAAACTGCACGCCGAGCTCGACTAAATCCTGAATTCGCGCCGGAGCTTCGGTTACAATCGTGCGGACCACGTTTTCGTCGCATAATCCCGCACCCGCTTCGAGCGTGTCGCGCACGTGAAGCTCGAACGAATCTTCATCGCTCGTCACACAAGCGATCCCGCCCTGCGCCCACGCCGTGTTCGTGTCCGGTCCTTTGCGCTTGGTGATGACCGCCACCGACCCGTGCTTTGCCGCTTTCAGCGCAAAGCTCAGTCCGGCGATCCCGCTCCCGATCACGACGAAATCGTATTCCTTCATTCCAACAGAATATTGTCGATCAAACGCGTTTTGCCGAAGTAAACCGCGAGCGCAAGGAGCGAGTTTGGCTGAACGAATTCGATCGGCTGCAAAGTTTCCGCATCAACAAGCTCGACATAATCAATCCGCGCAAGCGGCGCTGCGCCAATTATCTTCTGCGTAAAGCCGACAATCTCGTTCACGGTTTTTTTTTCCGAATCTTTCGCGGCCAGCAAGGCTTTGCGCAACACCGCAGCTTGCTTGCGTTCCTCGGCATTCAAATACGCGTTCCGTGAGCTGTATGCCAGTCCATCTGCTTCGCGCACCGTCGGCACTGCCACGATGTCGATCTTGTAATTCAAATCGCGCACCATTCGGCGAATGATTGCAAGTTGCTGGAAATCTTTCTCACCAAACACCGCCGCGTCCGGTTTCAAAATGTTGAAGAGCTTCGCGACGACCGTGCAAACGCCTCGGAAATGCCCCGGTCGCGATTTGCCCTCGAGCACATTCGACAGTGAATTTTCATCGACGAATACGGAACGACCATCGGCGTACATCTCAGCTGCATTTGGCCTGAACAGAAGATCGACATCCGACTTTCGGCAGAATTCTTCGTCTTCTTTCTCGGGTCGCGGATATCGTTCGTAATCGCTTCCTGGTTCGAACTGAAGTGGATTGACGAAAATACTGACAACCACTTCGCCATCTTTGCCCCCCTTCGCGCGCGCACCCCGAATCAATTCACGGTGCGCCTTATGCAACGCCCCCATAGTCGGAACCAGGACACGCCGTCCTTTCTTCGCGTGATTCTGCGCTTCGGCGATTGTCGTCACAACCTTCATCGTGTGTTAACCGAATCGAATATCGAGAGATTCCTCGACTTGGCTCGGAATGACAAATGGCTGCAGCGTCACGCTGCTTCCAGCCAGATCGCCTGTCGGGCGAAGGGAAAAGTTTTGTGACCAAAATTTGTCCAGCCAGCTCGCTGCGCTAATTGATTCATTTCAGAAAATGAAAATGCCCGCGCGATCGAAAGGCGAGCGTCGTGTTTGGTCATTGGCTCACGAAACATGGTCGTGGTCAAAAGATGCACGCCTATTGTGGCCAACCAGCCGCGGCGCAGATCGGACACGAGCACGAACTTGGGCGATAACTGTCGGCAACGTTGGAGGAGGCGCACCGCGTCGCCGTCGCTAAAGTGATGAAGCGCCAAAGTGCAGAAAACGACATCATAAATCGTGCTGGGTTGCCAACTGAACACATCAGTTTCGATAAAAGTAATTTCCGGATAATGCACACTTAGCTTCTTCGCGATCTCAAGAGTCGCGGATTGTCGATCCAGCGCTTCAATTCGTAATTCGCCGCCAACCTTGCGTCCGTATTCCGCGATCAGCCGAGGAATATCGCCCGAGCCGGTTGCAAGATCGACAATTCGCAAGCGGGCACCCGGTTTGATCCAACGGCTTAGAAAGATCGAGATCAGGGCGTAACTGCCGAACCAGCGATTGAGTTGGCGAATGTTTTCGAGATCGCGCTCCAGCTCGGCTGAAACCGGCTGAGGCCGATCCATCAACTCAAGCTCGCCCGGATTAAAGCGCCGCTTCATTGAGCGAAACTGTAGCGGCGGTCCGCGACGGTCGCATTAATTCGTCCGACACTCACAGAGCGCCGCTACGAAGAAAGAAATTTCCGCCAGGATTCCGGCAACTCGGCGGTTTCAATTTCGCTGGCGATGCGGCCCTCGAATTCTGGCTGGAACGTCGTGCTCGTGCCATAAACCATGACCACGTCTTCCGAACCTTCGGCCCGAATCGCATGCGCCACTCCTGGAGGAATCACCACGCCGACGTTGTTCCTGCTCCGATGATTGTCGCCGTCCGCAAAAAAACGCATGCTGCGCGCGGGAAGACCTGCGCGCACATCACGCAGGAAAACTTCGGCGCGGCCCTGTAGAAAAAACATGATGTCCCATTGCTCGCGGTCGTACGGTCGCAACGAATAGTTTTGCAGTTGAGCGACAAACAGACGTCGCAACCATTTTTCCGCCGTCGTATCCGCCGGAATGCTCGGCGGATGGATATGAAATCCTTTGGCGCTGTTGGCGAACATCCGCGCGGCTGACCATTGCCGTGGCCAAAGCTTGATCTTGCCGAGGATTCCCTCCGACTGGCGCGCCAGCTCGCAAAAACTGCCGCGATGGCGTTGCGGATGAGTCTCCCTGGAAAAAATTTCAACACCTGGAATCCAAACTTTTTTCAACTCTGTTTTGCTGCGACTGGCGGTCAGCTCGCCCGCATCGACACCTGATTCAGCGATTCGTTGGCCGAGGGTGCCGCTTTTGTAGTTGCGCGGTGTGAGCCCTTTTCTTGCGCGCTCATTCAGGCCGACCCACAAATCTTTCTTGTTCATCGTCGTTTGGCAGAGCCGCCTACATACCTAACGAAGCTCCGGGCCAATCGCGACATTATATTCATTGCAGCGACGCCCAGGCAAATTTACGCTGGACGCCTTCGGAGAGCGCGCTGGCCGAGATCGATGCTCGAGTATTTCGTTTATCTTATTTACCGCGCAGGTTTTGCCCTGGTTGGTCTTTTGCCATTGCGGGCTGCATTTGCACTTGGAAACGCGTTGGGCCTCTGCGCCTGGCTCGTTCTTGGGAAATATCGGCGTCTCGGATTTCATAACGTCGAGATCGCCTTCGGCGGGGAAAAATCGCCCCGCGAAATGCGCCGTCTCGTGCGCCATCATTTTCAGCGACTGGGCGCAAATCTTCTTTCTGGATTGAAGCTGGCGGCGATGCCGCTCGACAGAGTGCGCGCGCATGTTCGAATCGAAAATGCGGATGCCGCCGATCGCGAGTTACGCAGTGGGCGGCCGATTGTTTTTATTTTGAGTCACATCGGAAACTGGGAGCTGCAAGCACAAATGTTTCCGGCTGCGATCGGCTACGTGCGAAACAGCACAATTTATCAGCCGCTGAAAAATCGTTACATCGACAAACACGTTCGCACGTTGCGCGGCCGCGCTGGCGTCGAACTTTTCGATCGCAACGAAGGTTTTCAGAAAGCGATTGAACTGTTGCGTGGCGGCGGCGCCATCGGAATTCTGAGCGATCAACACGCGGGCGATCAGGGTCTGTGGGTCCCATTTTTTGGAAAACTCGCATCAACCACATCCTTGCCGGCGCTACTGGCAAAACGCACCGGCGCCGCGGTGCTTGGCACCGCCATTTACACCGACGCGCCGGGCCGCTGGCGAATGTCGTTTACCGATCGAATCGATACTTCGGGCGATTCGGTCGAAGCGCTCACCGCCAAAGCGAACGATCTGCTCGAAACCCAAACCCGACGCGCAGCGGAAGACGGCTTTTGGCTGCACAATCGTTGGAAAACGCCGCGCCCGAATTTCCTTCTCGCGTGCTACAAGCGCGGCATCTTCCTCCCGAAAGATTTGCCGTCGCAACAATTGAAGCCGTTCCGGATTCTCATTCGGAGCAGCAATTGGCTAGGCGACGCGGTCATGAGCGTGCCGGCGGTGCGCGCAATAAAAAAAGGTCGGCCGGACGCGCACGTTACGATTCTTGCGCCAGAAAAAATCGCGCCGATGTGGAAACTGATTTTGGAAGTGGACGAAATTTTGTCCTTACCTAACAAATCCCTTTTCAGCGCCGCTCGCTTGATCGCGCGACAAGCAAGATTTGACGCGGCAGTCTTGTTTCCGAATTCGCTGCGGGTAGCGCTGGAAGCGTGGCGAATTCCGAGAAAAGTCGGCTATCGCGGACACGCCCGGAGCTGGCTGCTAAATCAAATCGTCCGCGAACCGCGTCAGCCAGGTCCACCGGAACATCACGCGACTCGTTTCCTGCGAATCGCGGACGATTGCGGGGCAGATGTCGATCTTGTTCGGAGGGACGCGCTTCCGCGCGTCTTGGACATGCAGAAGCACGTCCCTCCACAAGATCGACGCGCAACGCTCGGCCTTTGTCCCGGAGCGGAATACGGACCA
>Ga0209154_1001698_pt1 | contig 12744 bp, 8 predicted proteins | sample GraSoiAngelo_121_FD_185878 | JGI IMG/M metagenome (GOLD analysis project Ga0209154, IMG submission 185878) | Grasslands soil microbial communities from the Angelo Coastal Reserve, California, USA - 14_0919_12_20cm (SPAdes) (version 2) | ecosystem: Environmental > Terrestrial > Soil > Grasslands ... | reverse complement strand
CCGATTTTATCACTTGTACTTTTACCCCCAGCGGTTCTAGAACTCCTCTTTCCTTTAGATCGGCGACCTTTGACTCGTTCACATCAACCCCAGCCCAGAGTTGTCCTTTCTCGTGGGCAGCTCGAAGCTGGACGAGGATGTCGATTGGGTCGAGCCCCGCATTTTCGGCCAGGGCCGTCGGAAGAGTTTCGAGGGCTTCACCGAATGCTATAACTGCCAATTGTTCTTTTCCGGAGAGTTTCTGTGCATGTTCCCTGAGGTGCCGGGCAACTTCGGCTTCAGGCGCACCCCCACCTGCCACGACTCTCGGGTCCAGTACAACGTCGCGCACCACGCACAGTGCATCGTGGATTGCTCTTTCAGCTTCGTCGACGAGTCTCTCGCTTCCACCGCGGACGAGGATCGTGACGGCCTTGGGGTTCTTGCTTCCTTCGACGAATGTCATCTTGTCGTCTGCAACTTTCCGTTCTTCGACTAGCTTTGCGAATCCCAGGTCCTCAGGCCTTAGATCATTTACGTTACTAACGACTTTTCCCCCGGTTGCCTTGACAAGTTTCTCCATGTCCGACTGCTTTACTCGTCTGACTGCGAGTATCCCTTTCTTTGCGAGATAGTGTTGTGCGACGTCGTCAATGCCTTTCTCGCAGAGAAGGACGTTAGCCCCAGAGTTTGAAACCCTGTCTGTCATGTCCTTGAGCATTTTTTCCTCCTCGTCGAGGAACGCTTTCATCTGTTCCGGATTCTCAATATTGATCTTGGCATCGAACTCTGTCTTTTCCACTTCTAACGGGGCGTCGACTAGTGCGATCTTTGCATCTTCTACCCTCTTAGGCATCCCGGGATGGACGATTTCTTTATCGAGAACTATTCCTTTGATGAGAGCGGTATCGGTCAACGATTCGCCGGGCTTCTTCTCCACCTTTACGTCATCGATGTCGACCTTGTATCCGTCGGGAGTCTTCTCGGCAACTTGGAGAATCGCGTTCACTGCGAGTTCTGCCATTGCCTCTTTGTCTTCGGCGAGAATCTTACTCGCCAGTGAGACCTCAGCCACTCTCCTAAGAGTCGCCTTGTCAGTTGGATCGATCTTGATCGCGATTTGATCGAGCACCTCTAGTGCTCGGTTCGAAGCCTCCCTGTAACCATCGACTATTACCGTTGGATGGATTCCCTGATCGATGAGTTCCTCCGCCTTCTTGAGCAGTTCTCCAGCCACAACAACGGATGTAGTTGTTCCGTCTCCAACTTCATCGTCTTGGGTCTTAGCAACTTCTACCATCATCTTGGCCGCCGGATGTTGTACTTCCATCTCATCGAGTATCGTGGCTCCATCGTTAGTGATGGTTACGTCTCCGAACCCGTCCACCAGCATTTTGTCCATGCCTTTAGGTCCCAGTGAGGATCGGACAGATTCGGCGATGATTTTTGCAGCCATGATGTTCGCTTTCAGTGCATCTTGGCCGCGGCTTCTCGAAGTCCCTTCTCTTAGAATAATTACTTGCTGACCTGCTAATTCTGATGACAATTTTTTCTTATCCCCAAGTCTCGACGGGCGAGAGATTTCGCGTGCAATATAAAATTTATCAAGCGCTAGGGCTCCGAAACCGGAGGCAAACGTGGCCTAGGTGGGTTATGCGGCTCTAATTCCTTGTTATCGGCTCATTTCCGACGATTTACTCTTCTCGATCGTGCAAATCTACACATAAGAGGTCGGATTGTGGTGCGTTCGCGATCCTGTCTGTTCTTGCGAGATTTGTCTTTCCATTTTGCAATTTGAGCTTGAGAGAATTCTGCTCTGAGATTTGTTTTGGGCCAACTCTTTTAGGCACCAGAGCCTACGATGTTGAAAACCGGGGCTAAGCTGAACGATTGCGGGAACTAATCAGGATCAACCAACCGTTTCTTGGAAAGGAAGAGATCGATGCCGCTGTCGAAGTCTTACGCAGTGGCATCCTGACCGATAAGAGCGGGATGGGGCCTCGGGTTCTCGAGTTTGAAAGGAGCTTTGCCAAGTTTGTTGGTGCAAAGCATGCCGTAGCTGTAGTGAACGGGACAGCGGCGTTACACGCCTCCTTACTTGCTGCAGATGTTGGTCCCGGCGACGAGGTAATTCTTCCCTCGTTCACGTTCGTCGGCGCCGCCAACGCTGTCGTACTCACTGGCGCAACGCCCGTTTTCGCTGATATCGATAAAGACACGTATTGTCTCAGGGTTGAAAGTGTCGAGGAGTGTGTATCACGGAAGACGAAAGCGATCATTCCCACGGATCTCTACGGCCTTCCGTCCGACATTTCCGGGGTAGCGAACTTGGCCCGTGGAAAAGATATTGTTGTAATTGAGGATGCGGCCCAGGCTCATGGCGCCCAGTTCGATGGGAAGAAAATCGGCTCGATCGCCGACATGACCTGTTTCAGTTTCTACGCTGGCAAGAACATTACGACCGGAGAAGGAGGGATGGTTACGACGAACGATGATGGGTATGCTCAGGCTCTGAGAATGGTTCGTTCCCATGGGGAACAACGTCCCTACTGGACTGTAAGACCTGGGCACAATTATCACATGACTGAGATTGCCGCGGCAATCGGTTATGCGCAGCTGAAGAAGCTACCTTCTTTCCTGGACAAGCGAAGGAAGAACGCCGAGCTGACCACCGAGAAGTTGAACATGACTGGCAAACTATTCTTGCCTAAGGAACCTGATGGTCGGAAGCACAGCTGGTACTTGTATACTGTTCGGTTGAGAGGTGTGAACGCGGCGAAGCGAAACAAGATTGTGGATAAGCTGTGGAACAAGAACATCGAGGCTGGGGTCTACTATTCATCCCCTGTACATTCCACGCCACTATATCGGGACTCGAACATTGCGCGGAGGGGGCGATTGCCTGAGACTGAGAAGGCGTCGAGGCAGGTCTTTTCCCTCCCCGTTCATCCTAGGCTCGGGGAGACCGAGATAGAGTACGTGGCTGAGACTTTGCGGAAGACGATTGCCTAGCTGTTAGATAAGTCCTAGATAATCCCCTTAGTTTGGAGAACGTCCTTGATTCCTGGTTTGGTCTGCTCCTTCAGCTCGTAGCCTACTCTAACGGTAGGCTTCGGGAACTTGATTATTCGCCTGATGTCAGCGGGGGTCGCTATCATGATAGTGTCGCAATCGACTTTGGCTATGGTCGCTTCCATGTCACGTATCTGCTGGTTACCATACCCGACTGTGGGGAGAACCTCGGTGACATGAGTGTACTTCTTGAAGATGTCTCTCACGATTCCGACGGCGTACTTGCGGGGGTCCACGATTTCTTTGGCGCGGAAGGATTTCGCGGCAACGTATCCGACTCCATAGGCCATGTCGCCGTGGGTAACGGTTGGACCGTCTTCTATGATCAGAACTCGCTTTCCTCTGACTAGCTCAGGCTTGTCTACTGTGGCTTCTGACGCTGCCTTGATCACTATGACGGTGGGGTTCAGTGTTTTCAGATTCGATTCTACCAGTTGTATGTTTTTCGGTTCTGCGACATTGACCTTGTTGATAATTCCGACATTTGCGAGTCGGACGTTGACCTCGCTTGGATAGTGTGTAAGCTCGTCGCCAGGGCGCAATGGATCTAAGACTGCGAAGTGAACGTTGGGCTGAATGAAGGGTATGTCGTTGTTGCCTCCATCCCAAAGTATGATGTCAGCTTCCTTCTCTGCAGATCGCAGAATCTGTTCGTAATCTATGCCCGCGTACACCACAAAGCCGTGTTCAATGTGCGGCTCGTACTCTTCTCTCTCTTCGATCGAGCAATCCGCCTTGTCCAAGTCCTCGAACGAAGCGAATCTCTGAACTCCTTCCTTGGTGAGGTCGCCATATGGCATGGGATGACGAATTACTACGACTTTCTTGCCGGCGTCCCGGAGAGTAAGGGAGATTTTTCTAGAGACAGTACTCTTGCCAGCCCCGGTACGCACTGCCCCAACCGAGACCACTGGCAACCTTGAACGGAGCATGGTGTTTCTTGGGCCAAGTAACTGGAAATCAGCTCCTGCTGCGAGTGCTGAGGACCCGATGTGCATTACATCTCCGTAGGATAGGTCGCTATAGGACAATATCGCTAGGTCGGCTTTCAGTTCCTTGATAAGGCGCGGAAGTTCCTTCTCAGCGAATATGGGTATCCCGTTCGGATATCTCGGTCCCGCCAGCTCGGGAGGGTAGGTTCTTCCTTCTATTCCCGGGATCTGGGCCGCTGTAAATGCGACTACTTCATGGTCGGGCGAGTTCCGGAAGACCATGTTGAAGTTATGGAAATCCCTGCCCGCTGCCCCGATTATGATCACTCGTTTCATCTGAAACCGCTTTCTCGGCGCTCCGACCTGAGCGAGCTATATAACTTGGTTCACCGGAGAGCGGTTAGTCTTGTCACAAGGACCTGTGTCAGAGGTTTCCAGGCCCAAGGTCGCTTTTTCGATCGAAGGATTAGGGGAGGCTCAAGGAGAGTTTTTCAGGTTCGCCGCCCCTCGAACATCTGATGCTCTGCTACGCAACCTTCCTGTTAATGGTCGGGCGGTAAGATACGGGGAAGAGATCTATTTCCAAGTCACCGTAAAGGCCCCTGGAGAGAAACCTCGCAGCAATATGGAGGTAGGATCATTAGGCTACTGGCCACAGGGTGACGCGGTTTGTGTCTTCTACGGGCCAACTAGGCCATATAGTCCCGTAAACCTCTTGGGCCGCATAACAAGTGGGCTAGAACTCTTCAAACAGTTGAAGGAAGGCACAGTGATAACGATAAGAAAGGTCTAGGCAGCGGCAGGTTGATAGATTCTGATTCTCGCATTGCCGCCTACGAGCCGCACCAGCCGTCTCTTCTCCAGGTCTTCCAGCAAATCCTTCGCAACACTCAATCTTAAGTTGAATTGGGATGCTATTGAGAATGGAGTGATCGCTCCCATCTTCTGAACCTCAGCAAGGAATTTGGGGTCGGAGATGTCGGGGCTCTGCAGTCCTCTCGGCCTCTTCTCCACAACAGTCTTTGCCTTTCCCTTTTTCGATCCGGGTTCATCTTTCTTGTCCGTCTGGTCCTGGGTCCTTTCCATCTGTGCCATGCTTTTCTTCTTGGCGCCGCCCATACTTTGTCAATGCTTCCCTACAGTTTTGCTGGATAAATACGTTACCGGAAAAACTGGGGAAACCCTTATTCCTCTTATGGGCTCAAGAAGAGTTGCTACTGCTTTGAGGCTCGTAACCGTTAAGCTTCCTGAAAAGCTCATAGACGATGTTGACCAGCTAGTCAAGGCCGGAATTTATCACAGCAGAAGCGATGCCATTAGGGCAGCGGTCCGTGATCTCCTGCGACGTGAGCTATGGCAGCCGGGCCAAGCCTAGCCGTTTGGAGCAAGAGATGCTCTCGCGAATTCTGCTGCAACATTTCCGGGCTTCTGGGCTCCTGTGATTGATCTTCCGATTATGAAGTAATCTGTTCCTGCCTTCAGGGAGCGAGCTATTTCGCCGCCTTGTATCCCAACCCCGGGTGAAAAGATCGGCACGCTAGTACCCAGAATTTCTTTGGCTCTTCGAACTATATTGGGCCGGGTTGCGCCTACTACTGCGCCGTCGGCCTTCCACTCGACTGCTTTCTCCGCGAAGATTTCGAACTCGAATCTGGTCTTCTTCTTGGATCCAGCCTTTGACAAGACTCTCTGTCCGTATCCTTCGGAGGCTCCTAGATGGCTCATGTAAACAAGTGCTAGGATTCCCATTCGGCGCTCATGGGCGAGCTTGAACGCGGTCTCGAGGCCTCCTTTCCATCCCGCGAACGGGTTGACTGTTATGGCATCGAATCCCACATTGAGATAGGCTCGGGTGATTGCCGCGTTTGTCTCGTCGATATCATTGAGCTTGTCGTCTATTATCGTCGTAAACCCATAACCGTGTATTTTCCTTAACAGTTCGGTGGTTCTCTCGGGACCGATGCTTAGAATCGTCTGGCGTCCGAACTTCACCGAACATATTGACTGGCGGGTTTGTTCGAACAGATCAATTGCCTGGTCGGTCAGTTCTCTAGGTTGGCCATTGTGAATATCGATGGCGAGAACTATACGGCTTTGGTTAGATCGCGAGGATTGTAGGATTCGTTCTTTGAACGGTTTCTGGCTGTTCTGCCTCAATTCGGCCTTGGACCCTTCGGCATCCAGCCTAGTTCTTGGTTAAGGTTTTCTAGAGATACGCGTTTCGGCGGGGCTTTGAACCCGTAGGACGAGACCCCATTCAGTGCTCCGCTCTGGTCTTTGTCCGCTGCGAGCTTCACCATCCTAATGACGTCGGTTAGAATGCCTGCGCACGCCGGTCCGTCTTCGAGGGAGATGCGCATGTCAAGGGTGAAGTCTGTTCCTGCGAAGTATTCTCCTTTGATCCAGAAGTAGCTTGTCCGGCGGTTCTCCATGAAGTCCACGAAATCGGACGATCCTGCGACTATTGGGAACTTGTAAGGTACTGCAGCTGCGACAGCCGCGGTCTTTATTCCCCGCTTGATCTCGTACCTTTTCTTATCAAGGGCTAGTTGTGATTCCGTTCCGCCGCCAATGTCGAGCTGGTATGTTTCTCCGATCTGTGTGCCCCTGTCGACTAGCAAGGATAGAAGATTCTTGTGGAGGATGGTTGAACCGATCTGGTCCATGATGTCATCACCTACGACGAGGACCCCTTTCTTCTTGTACTTGGCTTGCCACACCCTGTTCGAAGCTATCCTTGCGGGCGTAGCATTGATGAATGCGCTCCCTGCTTCCAATGCTGCTTGAGCGTACATTTCGCTGGCCTTTGAGGCGCCCGTTGGAGTGAGGTTGACAAGCACATCGGTTTTCGCGTTCTCTAGAACCTTAGTTATGTTGGATGGTTTCGCATCGCTTGGCTGTATCTTGTCGCCGGCGATAGGTGATATTCCGTCTAGAGGCTGGGCCATCTGGACCTTGACCCCTATGGGGCGCGCTTGAACGATTTTTCTTGTGTTGTTAGGTTCTGCGTAGACCGCTTCTGACAGGTCTTTCCCAACCTTTCTCCCGTCAATGTCAAACGCGGCGACGAACCGAATATCTGACACTTTGAAGGGTCCAACTTTGTCGTTCATCAGTCCGATTTTCTTCTGGGTGGTGCGGTAAAATTCTGTTCCTTGGACGAGACTTGAGGCGCAGTTTCCAATTCCGGCGATTGCAACCCTGATTTCTCGTGGCAAAATGATATCAGCGGTGCTGGAGAGAATGTCTAGTGCTGAAAAGTCTTTGGCCCGGGTCTACTTCGGAAAGAGTGGAAAGTCGATGACGTCAATTACCTTTGTGTAGAAGTATTTTGCATCCGTGGCGGCGTTTGTGAATTCCAGCCTCTCGCCGTGGGGTTTTGCTGCCAGATACTTGAGAAACGGTCCGGAAGGTGCAGTCATGGTGGCGGTGTAGAAGAAAATTGGAAGGGCGTCGGAGTCGTAGTAGTGTTCGAATGGTACGCAGTTGCCCAGAATGTGTTTGTCTCCTCTGCGGAAGTGCCACAGAGGAAAGACGTTGCCGTCTCGCATCGAGAGGGTGAGTAGAACCCTTGCCAAAGACTTCGTATCCTGAAGCTCGGTTAGAACAGGATCAGGGGCATCGGGAAAATCGCCTTCGATACTCTTTGCGAAAGCGTCTGGCAAGCTTTTCACGTCAATTACCGAAGCGTACTTGAACCGAGTATCGTCTGCTTCGTCGCAGAACTGCCATTCCTCTCCCTTAGGAGAATCGCTCTTGTATGCAAGGAACGGTTTGCTCCTATCGAAGTCAGCCTCAGTATACGCTAGTATTGGGATGTCTCCATCCCAGTACATGTACGCGGTGAAGAATGCCAGGATGCTGCTGGACTTGTGTTTGAAGCTCCAGATCATCTGGGACCCTTCTGTCAAGCCCAATGCTAGCCGCGCGAAATTCTGAATATCCCTGACGTGAACAGGCATTGGGGGCTTGATTGGCTCTATTGTCAATTCTCCTATCGTTCTCCGACCCGATCTCGGTATCATTAAGACTTAGCCAAGCGTGAAGCAGGGCCGGTCCCTATCTGAACAGGTCCATTTCTTCGGGTCTAAGAAGGTCCTTGCCAGTGCCCTTTCCTCGTTTTACCTTGTATCCTCTCACAACAGCGGCTGGGACCTTGTCAGCTTTGTTCATTACTAGTTCTCCAGCAGAGGCGAGTTCGTCAGCGACGGCGATCTCGGTCACGTGGAGCGTGTGCCGGTACATGTCCTTGGTTCCCCTATAGTCGTAGATTGGCTTCATTCCTGAGATTCCTATGGCGAAGTTAACTTGACCCATTCTCCAAGCCCGACCGAAGGTGTCGGTTATGATGACGGGTATTGCTTTTCCGGTGAGTCTTCGGATTGTACTGCCGATGCGGTCGGCGGAGGCGTCAGGATTCAGTGGTAACAAAGTAACTGTATCTTTCCCTCTTGCGACGTTGGAGGCGTCAACACCAGCGTTCGCGCAGATGAATCCATGCCTTGTTTCGGTGATCAAATGCCCAGCCTTCATCCGAATGATCTTTCGCGTTTCTTGGAGGATTACTTCGACTTGGCGAGGATCCTTGCCTGCTTCCTTAGCGACAAAAGATGCGAAAAGCGACGGCGTTACCTTGGACAGGTTTACGATGCGGCCTTCTGCTTTTGATACAACTTTCTGAGAAACTACTGTGACATCGCCTTCTTGAAAATCCTCTCTCTGATCCTTGAGCCTGGCAACAATGATCTCGCCTAGATTATCTCCTGACTCAATATCCGGAATACCTTTCACGGGAATTATCGTAAGCAAAAGGATGCTAGGCTCCAGAAAAGAAGGATGTCAGCTTCTTCGCGCCCGTGAGCTCCTCATAATCTAAGCCTACAGCGTCCAGAACCTGCTCGAAAGTGGATCGAAAATACTCCTTGTATTTCTCAATGTCGATTTCATGGATTTTCGCTTGTGACATCGGTTTTACTCCCTTGCCTCCTCGTACTTTCACAAATCGCACGAGATCCCCCGCTCCCACTTCCATTTCTAGCTCCTGCGTTGATCGATAGTCTTGCCTAGTTGCGGCAGAGCCAGAATAATGTGACAACTCCGACCCATGTCCGCTGGGTTTTCCTCTAAGCAGCCTCGCAGCTTTGACATGCTGTGGGGTTGTTTTCTTGTAACTATCGATCGATTTCCCAATTACAATGCTAAATGCTAACTCGTCTAATGTGAATCCCATGTTCCGTAGCTTGCCATACGTTGAAGTAACGAGGTCCAGAATTCTCAGTCTAGCCTCGTCAAAGTCAGTCCGAGTTTTCACTTCTCCCAAAATCTCAATGAGCTGTCCGAAGGTGGACTTCAGAAATTCTGGGATGTGTCTCTTCTTGCCTGTAAGACCTTTTATGTCGACCCGATTATCGGGGTGCACTCCAAGGTAATTCTTCTTCCTGTTGCTTAGAGCCACGTATCTGTAGGTCTTGTCCACTTCAAGTTCCATGCCAAGAACCTTCTTTGACCACTGAATTAGCTCATCCAGCTTCTCTTGACCAGGGAAACCCAAGAAAATCGAGTCTGTGTCTCCGTAGAAAACTTCGATTCCAAGTGTTTGCGCTTGGTTAATGGTTTGACTTATCGCGTATCTGCCTATGGCCGCAGTTGACTCTGCTAATGGAGGGCAATATAGAGCGAACCGATCTGAACCGAAGACACCATAACTTGCATTCAATACGACTTTCAACGCGTTCTGTACAACTTGGTACCAGCTTGCCATATCCGGAGATAGAGTACTTTCCCTTGAGAGAGGCTTGTACCATTTGATCCTAATATCGCGCAACGAGCCGATCAATTCGCTCTCCATGGCTTTTCTCTGCCTGCAGACCCAATGCCGAGTGTCTGGAATCTTGTGTGTCCTACACTCGACATGGTTGCAAAGAATCGTCTCGTAGCCTAGGTTCCACGTCTTGATTATTGAAGGATACAGCGATGCGAAATCCAGCACAGCAACCGAAAAGTGGACACCTGGAACCGGTTCAATGACCATGCCGCCCTTGTACTTCTTGCCTTTGATTACCGCGGTGGTATCAATTTCGCCTTTGGCTTGCTTTATCTCGTCAGCACGCGGAATCAGGTACTTTCTTTCTCTGTGTTCTTTGTACATCATGCTTTTGATCCACCCTGACACTCCTTGTCGGGACATGTCCTCCATCGGAAGTGCGCTTATGCGTGAGAGTGCATTGATCAGTTTCATCACAATTTCGCCATCGAAGAGTGTAAGTTCCATAACAAGCTCCGAATCGCGAAAACAATAGGAAGCGAGTTCATTGTAAGTCAGACTCGAGATCGAAGACGATGTCTCTAGTTTTCCTTCTCCGAGTAGCGAGTCAGCAACAGCATCAAGTGTGACTTCTCGGTACTTATTGCCGAAGGCATAAACTTGGATTGACCTATTGAAGAAGAACCGGTAGAGATCCAAATGGATCCCGTATTTCAAACCGGCAGAGTCTCTACCGAGTTCAATAGGGACTTGGTCTCTAAGAAACCCCAGCTCAGTCCTGAACGCTCGGTGATAGAGATATCTTAGATCGAAGTCATCCCCGTTGAAGGTGAATACGAAGGGATAGTCCATCAATGTTTCAAAGATCGCAGCAAGGAGATCGTATTCTCTGTCAAAGTATTCGATATCGAGTCCCCGAATTGCATCCGATGAACCGGCGACGATGCCCGGTCTTCTCAGTAGAAGAACCCGCCTGGTATTATCCGAACTACAAAAACTTGCAGCCACAACTGGGTAGTCGGCCGTTTCTGAATCAGGTACTCTGGTCTCTATTGGGGAGAACACTTCAATGTCAAGTGCGACTCTTCTATAGTTTGGAACAGGCGCTTCGAGAAGGCGAAGCCATTGAACCATGAGTCCACGATATTCAACATCTTCCTTGGGAAGGAATCCTTCGGCCCTCTCTGGAATTGAGGTCTGGCCTGAGGCAATTAGTTGACCGTTAATGATAGTATAAACCATTCCAGGTTCAAGGTGGTTATCGTAGATGTAATTCTCAATGTATCGAATATCGGCTTCCCAAGCACGAATCTTCTCCCTTATGCTGTCTTCTTTGCCTCCGATGGACAGGGGATCCGTAGCATGAATCAGAGTTACAGGTATCTCGACTGCGTTAAGGGCATCATATCTTCTAGATTGCTCAAACCTCAGAAAGCCGGGGTGATTAACAACTTTCTTCTCCTTTTGGAGTGACTCTACAGAGTCCTTAGAAATGCAGTACGGGGTGTGACTCTTGTTGTCGTACCAGAAGCTTATCTTCTCAGTTTGAGGGTCGTAAAGTTTGAGGTATACTGCTCTTTTCTCACCGTCGTATCCGGCCCCCACGAAATATGACTGTCCCATGTCCCTAGGCATGTCGGGCTTAAACAAAGGCAGCGGCTTGATAGCCACCCTGGGTCTAGGCGTCTCGGGTTTCGGTTTTGCGAGGTAGGAGTCAAGGCTAGACATCATATGAGGCCCAGAGCCAAACGAGCTTATCGTAATAAGGTTCCCGTAGAGAAATAGAAATGCTCAACTCTCGACTATCAAACAGGCTTGGTCTCGCGCGCAACGCTTTGCTTCTTGTATCTCAAGGACAGAGTGAGAGGTCCGCAATTACGAGAGTCGCTTCTAGCTGCCCTGACGCTGGACGTGAGAAGTCTACTGCGCTTGCACTTGTGGTAGAGGTGGTTTCTAGGCTCGACTTGTTGGACAGAGCAATTCAGTCAGTATTTCCAGATATCAGATTCGGAAGAGAGAAGCTTGCCCTCTTCCGTCTCGCTGCTCAACTCATGCTCGTTGACTATACCAATTCAAGATCCGATGTCATTCGGGCTCTAAGAAGAGTATCATCAGACTCTGAGCATTCGGAGCTGGAGCAGCTGGTGGGTTTCCTAGTAGCTCAGGGCGTTCCCAACGTTCCGAGCGTCCCTGATGAGGCGGAGCGGGTCGGTTTCAGTACACACAATCCCCCATGGTGGGTGTCATATTGTTTCTACCACTTCGGGAGAGAGACCGGGCTCAAGATCCTATCGCCGCCCCCTCGACCTCGATACATACGAGTTAATCCGTTGCGGAATCGTGGACGAACTAGCCTTCCGCTCGAATTGAGAAAGCACTTGAGTCATCTGGTGAAAGTCGATTCCGGCGTTCATCTCCTGGACGGACCTCCTTCCATCTTCGCGAAGCAGTTCGGAATTGGACTGTTTCAGGTGCAAGACCTTGCCTCTTTTCTGGCTGTTAAGTCAGCGGACCCTGCTCCCGGGGAGCACGTGTTAGATCTCTGTGCTGCACCTGGCGGTAAGACGGCGACTCTGGCACAATTGATGAGGAATCGCGGTAGAATCATCTCGGTCGATTACTCCGAAAATAGAATGGGGTCGTGGGTGCGCGAAACAGAAAGACTCGGCGTGGAGATAGCAACACCCCTTGTTGGAGACGCGTCAAATCTAGGACTCAAAGGAGAATTTGACCTCGTCTTTGTCGACCCACCCTGTAGCGGAACAGGGATTCTGGACCGGAACCCTCGAATGAAATGGCATCTTTCTCGCAAACTCGTTCAGAAGTTCTGTCTCCTCCAGTCTAGGATGCTCGAAGAGTCTTCAAGGTATACACGTCCAGGAGGCCGCATCCTGTACTGCACGTGCAGCTTGACACTTGAAGAGAACGAACTTGTATTGTCAAAGTTTCTGTCTGCAAATACTGACTTCGAGACCAGTCCAATCTTGGAAGATTATG
>Ga0209154_1001697_pt1 | contig 12747 bp, 14 predicted proteins | sample GraSoiAngelo_121_FD_185878 | JGI IMG/M metagenome (GOLD analysis project Ga0209154, IMG submission 185878) | Grasslands soil microbial communities from the Angelo Coastal Reserve, California, USA - 14_0919_12_20cm (SPAdes) (version 2) | ecosystem: Environmental > Terrestrial > Soil > Grasslands ... | reverse complement strand
CCATGCGCGCCCGCTCATTTGAATTGCGCCGGCGTTCACCATCCGCCGGCGCGTGTAGAAATCGACGATCCCGGGCGGCGCCATCAGCGAGTTCACGCGCACCAGGGTGCAGGGCTCGCCTTTCTCGCCGTGCACGCGGCGAAAGTGATAAGCCACCGCTTGCTGAAAGCCGTCGAAGGGACGCTCGATCGCCTCGATGGCGCGCAGCCACTTGACGCTCGCCATGCCGTACCAGCGCGGCACCACGAGGCGCAGCGGCGCGCCGTGCTGCGGTGGCAGCGGAGCGCCGTTCATCGAGTGCGCAACCAGAACATCCTCGCGCATCGCCTCGTGCAGCGGCAGGCTGCGCGCGAAGTCATGCTCGACGCCGTGGTCGAAGCCGCGATCGGCGCCATGGAAGACGATCTCCTTGACGGCATCGCTCGGCCGGGCCCGCTCAAGCAGAGCGGCGAGCGGCACGCCGGTCCATTCGGCAGTCGAGACGCCCTCCTCCAGCCACGGCACCGACGGGTAGCGCGGCGAGATCTGGCCGCGCCCGTTGCCGGCGCACTCCATGGTGACGCGAACGCTCTGCGTGCTCGCCGATTTGAGCTCGGCGAGAGACAGCGAAAAGGGCCTGTGCACCAGACCGCCGATGCCGAGGTTCCAGCCCTCGTCGGACGGCGGGATATCGAAGTGGACGAGCAGGTAGTGCAGTCCGGCTGGCGTCACGTCGTAGCGCAGCGCCTCGAGCGGCATGCCATGATTGCGCGTAGCCAACTCGACTTCCTCGGCCGTATAGCGCCCAACGATGGGCGGGCGGCGGGCGGACATCGCACCGATTCTATAATGGGTCGAACATGAAAACGTGGCTGGAAGTAGCGCTGAACGGGTCTTGGGGCAGGGCGCTCCAGCCGGGCATTCCGGTAAGCGTCGCGGAGATCATCGCAGAGGGCATCGCCTGCGCTCGTGAGGGTGCCGCCATCGTTCACGTTCACGCATACGACGAGGCGAGCGGCCGGCAGTGCGACCAGGCGCCCGTCTACCGGCGCATCATCGAGGGCATCCGCAGCCAGGTCGACTGCATCGTATACCCCACGATTCCCCTTGCGAGCGACATGCCCGCCGCGGAGCGCTTTGCCGCCGTGGAGGCACTCGCGCGCAGCGGCTTGATCGAATGGTCCGTGGTCGATCCGGGGTCGGTGAATATCGCAGGCTTCGTCTATGTCAATCCGGAAGAGCAGGTGCGGCACGGTCTGGCGCTTGCCGTGCGTTACGGCTTTCATCCCGCCTACGCGATCTACGAACCCGGGTTCGTGCGCCTGGGTGCCTCGCTCGCGCGCGCCGCGCTGGGCGCGCCGCAGGCGGTGTACCGCTTCATGTTCTCGGAAGGCTTCGCCTTCGGCTTCCCGCCCGCCGAGTACGCGCTCGACGCGTATTTGCGGCTGCTCGCAAGCGAAGCGCCTGGCGCCCCATGGATGGTCGGCGGGCTCGCCGTCGACGTGCTCAGCCTCGCTCCCGCGGCGATCGCGCGCGGCGGGCATGTGCGCGTCGGGCTGGAGGACGCGCCCCTTGGTTTGCAACGCTCCAACCTCGATTGGGTGCAGGCCGCGCGGCGCGTCATCGAGCGCACGGGCGCCACGCTGGCGTCCGCCGACGACGTGCGTCAGGCGTTGAAGCCGCGCACGTGAAGCTCGAGGAGTTCCTCGCGCAGCTGCCGCAAGGCGACCTGTGGGTATTCGGCTACGGCTCGCTCATGTGGTCGCCCGGGTTCGGCTACAAGCAAAAGCGCCTTGCCCGGGCCTACGGCTATCACCGCGCGCTGTGCATCCTGTCGACGCGCTACCGCGGCACGCACCGCAGGCCGGGCCTGGTGGTCGGCCTGTGCCGCGGCGGCTCGTGCTGGGGCATGGCCTTCCTCATCGAGGCCGCCCACGTGCGCGCGGCGCTTGCTCGGCTTTGGCACCGGGAAATGCCGCGCCGGGTCTACGAACCGCGGCTCCTCCTCGTGCGCCTGCGCGGCGGGCGGCTGGTGCGCGCTCTGGCGTTCCTCGCCGACCCCGAGCATCCGTCGTATGTGCGCGAGCTCGACGTGCACGGCCGCGCACGGCTCGTCGCGCAGGGCATCGGGATTCGCGGCCCGTGCGTGGACTATATCCAAAACACGCTCGCCCACATGCACCACGTCGGTGTGCGCGATCCTCATCTGGAGCGGGTCCTCCACGCGGCCCTCGCCTTGCGCGAGAATCAGGCAGCATGAACCTCTGGCCCGCAAGACTTCACCACCTGCGGCGCGACAGCCCGCAGCCCGAGCGCCTGGCGAAGTTCTACGGCGAGCTGCTGGGCGACCGCGTCGAGCGCCTCGGCGAGCACGCCTGGCGGGTGGCCGGCCCCCACCGTAGGCTGGTGATCGGCCGCGGCACCGCGGGCGCCGTCCCGTACTTCGCGCTGCAGATGCAGGACGCGGCGCATCTTTCCGCTTACGCGCGCGAGATCGAGCAGCGCGGATTGCGCCGCGAGGCCTCGCCCACGCCGCTCTTCGCCGATGGCGCCTGCGCGCTCGCCGATCCGGACGGACGCCGCATCGTCTTCGGATTGCCCGAAGACACCTGCGGCGAAAGCGGTCTGCCTGCGCGCCTGCAGCATTTTGTCTGCGCCACGAGCAGGTTGCCCGAGATGGTGAAGTTCTACGGCGATCTCGGCATGATCGAATCCGACCGCGTGCTCGAAAATGACAGCCTCACCGCGTGCTTCCTGCGCTCGGACCCGGAGCACCACAGCTTCGCGGCGTTCCGCGCCCCGCAGTCACGCCCCGACCATCACTGCTACGAGACAAGCGGCTGGCTCGACATTCGCGATTGGGGCGATCGGATGGGCCGCCTGGGCATCCCGCTCTGGTGGGGGCCCGGACGCCACGGCCCGGGCAACAATCTGTTCTTCATGATCGAGGATCCGGACGGCCACAAGGTGGAGTTCTCCGCCGAGCTCGAGCTGATGCCCAAGGAAAAGCCCTACCGCATCTGGCCGCACGAGCAGCGCACGCTCAACCTCTGGGGCTCGGCCTGGATGCGCTCCTGATGCGCTCGAGCGCCTGTTGCAGGCGCGCGCGCTGAGTCCCGAAGTTCAGCCGCACGAAACGCGGATCGCCGAACTGCGCGCCCGGCGAGAGCGCCACGCCGTGCGCGAGGAAATGCGCGTGCGGATCGGCGAGGCCGAGCGATGAACAATCGATCCACGCGAGGTAGGTCGCCTCAACGTGCGCCATGGGAAGATCAATTCCTTTTTCCAGAAAATCCCTGTTGCCGCGCAGGTACTCGAGCTGCGCTGCGAGCCATTCGTCGCCGGCGACGTAGGCCGCAAGCGCCGCGAGGTAGCCGAATACCGAAGGCGGGTTCAGCACATGCGCCGTCATCTCGGTGGCAAACGCGTGCCTCAGCTGCGCGTTCTCGATGATCGCCCAGGCGCATCCCGCGGCCGGAATGTTGAACGCCTTGTTGGGCGACAGAAGCGTCACCGTACGGCGCGAGATCTCGGGCGCGAGGCTCGCGATCGGCACGTGGCGCAAGTCCCGCTCGAGCACCAGCTCGCAGTGGATCTCATCGGACACGATGACCAGTCCGCGCGCGAGCTCGGCGAGCCGCTCGAGCTCGGTGCGCGTGAACACCGTGCCGCCGGGGTTCTGGGGGTTGCACAGAAACAACATCTTCGATTGCGGACGCAGGCTCTTGCGCAAGGCATCCTGGTCGAAAACCCATCTGCCGCGGTCCAGGACGAGCGGCACCTCGGTGTAGGCGCGCGGCGCAAGCTCCACCGCGCGCTTGAAATGCTGGTAGACCGGGGTCGGAATCAGCGCGTGGTCCTCGGGGGCCAATAGCCTGCGCGCCGCAAGATGCAGGCCGGGCACCACGCCCGGCAAAAACACGATCCACGACGGGTCGATGCGCCAGCGATAGAGCCGCTCCAGGCGCCAGACGATCGCTTCGCGCAGCTCTTGCGGGGCGTCGGTGTAGCCGAAAACGCCGTGCTTGACCCTCTTCTCAAGAGCTTCAAGCACGCACGCTGGAGCGCGAAAGTCGCTGTCGGCGACCCACAGCGGAATGACGTCGCGCCCGGCATAGCGCTCCCAGCGGGTGCTCCAGGTGCCGGCGCGCTCGAGCGGCGCGTCGAAATCGAACCTCACCTTGCGGTTATAGCAAAAAAAGCCGGGCACGCGGCCCGGCTCCAGGTGGTGCGCGCAGCTTATTTTGGCGTCTTCTCCTCCTCCTCTTCGTTCTGCGGCTGCCCGCCCTTCAGCGGGTCTTCCTCCAGGCGGTTCATGCTGTCGTCGACGTCCTGGGTTTCGACCGAGCGCTGCTCGGAGCGCAGCTGCTCGGGCAGCTTCGTGGCGATGCCAGGAACGAACATGACGATGGCGATGGCAATGCACTGCAGCGCCATGAACTCGAACATGCCCTTGTGGATGGTGGGCAAGGACCATTCCCTGACCACCTGCTTCAGGTAGTAGGCTGACATCGCGACCGGCGGCGACAAGAAGGCGGTCTGCAGGGTCACGGCCACCAGCGAGCCGAACCACACCATGAAAAGGTCCTCCGGGACGCCAAGGCTTTGCGACAGCGCCGGCCGCAGCGCATCGACGACCGGGTAGAAGATCGGCAGGAACACCAATATGATCGCGGGCCACTCGAACGGCCAGCCGAGCAGAAACAGCAGGATGATCACGAACCCTAGCATTACGATCGGCGGCACCGGAAGCGCGACGATCGCCTCGGTGACCCAGTTCGCCGTCCCCATGCGCGCGAACACCGCGCCGAAGATGTTCGATGTCACGGCGAGCAGCAGCACCATGCTCGAGGTGGTCGTCGCGCTGATCAGCGCCCGCTTCAGGCCCGCGTAGGTCAGCCTGCGATAGGCAATCGCGAGAATCAACGCCCCCAGGGCGCCGATTCCCGAAGCCTCCGTTGGCGTGGCCAGTCCGGCCAGAATCGATCCCAGTGCGGCCACAATGAGAAGGAGCAGCGGAAACACGCCGACTGCGACTTCCTTCGCGATGACGGTGATGTCGGTTACGCGCTCCTCCTTGGGAACCGGCGGCCCGAGCTTGGGGTTGATGGTGCTTCGAACGATCAAGTAGACAAGGTAGATGCTCGCGAGCAGAAAGGCGGGACCGAACGCCGACGCGTACAGGTCCGCAACCGACACTCCGAGCACCGGCCCCATCACGATCAGCATCACCGAAGGCGGAATCAGGATGCGGAGCGTGCCGCCTGCGGTGATCGCCCCCGAAGAAAGCACGGGGTTGTAGCCGGTCTTGATCATGATCGGGCCCGCCATGATGCCGAGCACCGTCACCGCGGCGCCGACGATGCCGGTCGCCATCGCAAATATCGTCGAGGTCAGGATGACCACGACATAGAGCGAGCCGCGGACCGGAGCGAGCACCATGCGCAACGCCGAGAACAGCCGCTCCATCAGCCCCGCCTGCTCGGTGATGTAGCCCATGAAGATGAATAGCGGCACCGCCGCGAGCAGCTCCTCCTTCATGAGGCCGATGGTCTGGAAGTAGGCGAGCTCGAACACCGTCCTGCCAAACGCCAGGTAGCCGAAGGCGAGCGCGAGGAACAGCAGCGTGAACGAGATCTGGATGCCGATGAAGATGGCGCCGATCATGACGATCAGCATGACCAGGCCGATCAGGATTTCGGCGGTCATAGGTCGATCTTTTCCTTGTGCTCGAGCTCGACGCCGGTGCGCCAGGCATACACGCTCTTGATGGTCTCGGACACCCCCTGGATCATGAGCAGCACGCAGGTGAGGGGCACCACGCCCTTGTACGGCCACAGAATCGGCCGCCACGGCGTCTGCTCGGAGGTCTCGTTGATGGTGAACGCGTACCAGGCCTCGCTCGCGCTCGCCACGAGAAAAATGATGAGCGACGGGAAAAAGAACACGAGGTAGGAGATCGAGTCGACGATGCCCTTGGTCTGGGCCGACCACGTCTCGTAGAAAAAGTCCGTGCGGATGTGCGCCCCCTTGTGCAGCGCATACGCGGCGCCGAGCATGAAGATCGTGCCGTAGAGCATGTAGGTCACGTCGAACGACCAGATGCTCGGCGCATCGAAGGCATAACGCGCGATCACTTCGTAGCTCACCGCCAGCACGAGCGGGATGTTGAGCCAGGCGACCCAGACCCCGATCGTGTCGGTGAACTTGTCGATCGCCCGCACCGTCTTGATGAGGCGAGGTGATTGTTCAGCCATCTCTGACTCCCAAAACTAAAACAGGGACGGATCTCCGCTCTCGGCTTTCACTGCAAGGCGTTACTCTTTAGCGACGGCCTTTGTGCCCCCCCACTGCACTTTGGGCCAGTAATAGCTGGCCGCGAACGAATACGGCGGAAAGTAAAAGCGCTTGACCGCCTCGAAGGCCGACACCATCTGGCCCGCCGGCATCGCGTCGATCTTCAGCGTACCGCCGGAGATCTTGGAGACGCGGTCGGCGAAGAAAGTGAAGTTATCGTACAGCGTCAGGCTGAAGGGCCAGGTTGCCTGCATCTTGAGGGTGACTGTTTGCTGCGCCTCGAGCGCCGCCGGCGAACGCGCCAGCGCATGCAAGGCGACTAACGTGCGCACGGAATGCCTCATGACTTCCCTCCCCCTCATAGGGGGTTTCGCAAGGCGAAACCCAGCCTACTCGCTCGGTTTTGCGCGGTCAACGAACAACGTGCCGCGCGCCAGGCGGCCTTCAGTCCAGCCGCGCCACGACACCCTGCAGATCTTCCGACGGCGCGGAATAACGCTCGATGACCTGTGGGTCATGGCCCGGGATGATGTGCGCGGGCGACTCGGCCAGCTCCCGCAGCCTGCGGTAACCGCCGACCATGTCGGCGACCGACCAGACGATGGGAAAGGGCCGCTGCTGCTCCATGTTGGCGTAGAAATGGCTGGCGTCCGAGGCGAGCACCACCCAGCCGCGCCGGGTCGACACCCGCACCACCTGCAGGCCCATGGTATGGCCGCCGATCAGGTGCAGCGAGATTCCGGGAAAGAGCTCGGCGTCGCCGTCATGGAACCGCACTCGCCCGGCGTAAACGCGCCGCACCATGCCAGCGACGTCCTCTACGTCGAACGCGCCGCGGAAGCGCTCTTCGCGCATGTGGCGCCCGGTCGCATATTGCATCTCCAAGTCCTGCAAGTGCAGCGTCGCCGCGGGAAACAACTCGAAATTGCCGACGTGGTCGTAATGCAGGTGCGTGATCACGACATCCTTCACCGACGCCGCATCGACGCCGAGCAGACGCAGCCCGTGTGTCGGACAACGCAGGTGCTCGCGACCGCGCTTGGCAGCCATTGCCGCGGAAAAACCGGTGTCGACGAGGAGCTCCCGTGCGCCCCCGCGCACCAGCCAGACGAAGTAGTCAAGCGGCATCGGACCGTCGTGCGGGTCGCCGCCGATGAAGTTCTCGCTCGCGCGGCGCGCGTGGTGCGCGTACTTGATCGCGTAGATTTCGTGCAGCGGAGCGCTCACGCGACGCTCACCCGCGCGAACTTTCTCTTGCCGACCTGGATCACGTAGGACTTGCCGCGTTGCGCCTTCAGCGCGCGGTCGGAGAGCCGCTCGCCATCGACTTTGACGCCCCCCTGCTCGATCAGCCGGTTTGCCTCTGAGGTGCTTTCCACCAGACCCGCGAGCTTGAGAACTTGCGCCATCGTCGCCGCGCCCGCGATCAGCACTTTCACTTCCGGCATGCTCTCTGGAAGCACCCCGTGCCTGAAGCGCTGCTCGAACTCGGATTCGGCGGCGTCGGCCGCCTTTGTGCCGTGGAAGCGCGCAACGATCTCTTTCGCGAACCGCACCTTGACCTCCCGCGGGTTACGCCCCGTCTCGACCTCGTGCTGCCACTTCCTGGTCGTCTCGGCCGACTCGAAGGAAAGCAGCTCGATGTAGCGCCACATCAGCGGGTCGGAGATCGACATCAGCTTGCCGAACATCTCCTGCGGCGGCTCGGTGATGCCGATGGTGTTGCCGAGCGACTTCGACATCTTCTCCCTGCCATCGGTGCCCTCGAGCAGCGGCATGGTGATGATGCACTGCGGCTCCTGGCCGAAATCCCTTTGCAGCTCGCGGCCGACCAGCAGGTTGAATTTCTGATCGGTGCCGCCGAGCTCGACGTCGGCCTTCATCGCCACCGAGTCGTAGCCCTGCATCAAGGGATACAGCAACTCGTGAATGGCGATCGGCTGGTTGGCACGAAAGCGCTTGTTGAAGTCGTCGCGTTCCAGCACGCGGGCCACCGTGTAGCGGGCGGCGAGCCGGATCATCCCCTCGGCGCCGAGCTTGTCCGACCACTCCGAGTTGAACAGGATCTGGGTCTTCGCCGGATCCAGGATCTTGAACACCTGCTCGCGGTAGGTCTGCGCGTTCGCAACGATCTCCTCCCGCGTGAGCGGCGGCCGGGTCTGGTTCTTCCCCGTGGGGTCGCCGATCATGCCGGTGAAGTCGCCGATCAGGAACTGCACCTGGTGGCCGAGCTCCTGGAAATGCCGCAGTTTGTTGATCACCACGGTGTGCCCCAAGTGGAGGTCGGGCGCAGTCGGGTCAAGGCCGAGCTTGACCCGCAGCTTGCGGCCGCTCGAGAGCTTCCTCGCCAGCTCCTCCTCGACGATCAACTCCTCGCTTCCCCGGCGAAGGGTCTGAATGTCCTGCTGAACGGGTGACATAGTCGATTTGCGCCCTGCGCGATCTTTGCTAGACTCCGGCAGGTTTCTAGGTTTCTGAATAACAAGGGATTCTAGCCGATCCATGCGCAGCCCGACGCTCGCCCGCGCGGCCGTCATCGCGATCCTCGCCATCTCCGGCGCGGTGGGCGCGTTCGCGACCATCGCCCCCGGCCCGGACGGCCAGGCACTGCCGCCGGCCACGGCGCTCGTGGAAACGCTCTCGATCCGCGCGAATGACGCGCTGCTTCCATCCCCTAGCTCTTATTTCCGTGAGGAGCCTTTCCAGCGCGGCGACACGCTCGCGAGTCTCCTTTCGAGGTTGGGTATCGAAGGGGCGCAGGTCGCGCGCCTTGCGCGGCTGCGAGCGCTGCAGGCGCTGCGTCCAGGCTCTTTGGTCAACGCCGAAGTGCGCGCCGACGGCGTGCCAATCTCATTGAGCTTCCTCGGCGGGGACGACACCGTGGTGCAAATCACCCCTGAGCGCGACAGCTACCGCGTCAGCGAAGAGCGTGCGCTGCTCGAGACGCGCATCGACATGAAATCGAGCGTGATCCGCAGCTCGCTGTTCGCCGCCGCCGATTCCGCCGGCGTCCCGGACAGCGTGGCCATGCAGCTGAGCGAAGTGTTCGGCGGCGATATCGATTTCCACCGCGACCTGCGCAAGGGCGACCGCTTCACGGTGGTCTACGAGGTGCATCACCTCGCCGGCCGGCCGGTGCGCTCCGGGCGAGTGCTCGCCGCCGAGTTCGTGAACCAAGGCAGGAGCTATCGCGCGGTTCAGTTCAACGGCGGCTACTACGCGCCGGACGGCAAGAATCTGCGCAAGGCATTTCTGCGCTCGCCGCTGGAGTTCTCCCGCGTGAGCTCGGGTTTTGGCATGCGCATGCATCCCTTTGCGCGGTCCTGGCGCGCGCACCAGGGCATCGATTACGCCGCCCCGGTGGGCACGCGCGTGCGCGCGGTGGGCGATGGCGTGGTCGAGTTCGCCGGAGTGAAGGGCGGCTACGGCAACGTCGTGTTTCTCCGCCATCGCGGCCAATATGCCACGACCTATGCGCATCTGAGCCGTTTCGCCGCCGGCGTGCACCGCGGCGCAAAGGTAGCGCAGAACGATACGATCGGCTTTGTCGGCCAGAGCGGATGGGCCACTGGCCCGCACCTGCATTACGAGTTCCGCATCGCCGGACAGGCGCGCAATCCGTTCTCGATCGCGATGCCGGCCGGGCTGCCATTGCCGGCGCAGGATTTAGCGGCGTTCCAGTATTACGCGAGCCCGCTCATCGCGCGCCTCGACCTGCTCGCCAAAAGCGATCTCGCCCAGCTGGAGTAGGAAAACCTAGACGGAGAACGACGACCCGCAACCGCAGGTGCTCTGCGCGTTGGGGTTCTTGATGACAAACTGGGCGCCTTCCAGCCCTTCCTGGTAATCGATCTCCGCGCCCACCAGGTACTGGTAGCTCATCGGATCGATGAGCAGCATGACGCCGTTTTTTTCCATCACGGCGTCGTCCTCGTTCTTCACTTCGTCGAAGGTAAAGCCGTACTGGAAGCCCGAGCAGCCGCCGCCGGTGACGAACACGCGCAGCTTGAGCTCGGGATTGCCTTCCTCGTCGATCAGCTGCCTCACCTTGTTGGCCGCGCTGTCGCTGAACACCAGCGGCGAAGGCATCTCGGTGACTGCGTTCATTTCATCGCTCCTGGATCCGTTTCAGTTCATCCGCCCGAGGCGAGCTTCAGCTCGACCCCTTTGGCGTCGGCCACGTGGTGCACCAGCCTTCCCTCGACCACCGCGCCCTGGTGAATTTCGATGCTCTTGTAGTACACATCGCCTTTGACCTTCGACCCCGCCTGGAGTTCGAGGGTCTCGGTGGCATGTACGGGCCCGTTGATCGCGCCGTTGACCACGATGTGCGCGCACTGCACTTCGCCGTCAATGCGCGCATCGGAAGACACCACCAGCGTGCCGGGCTGCTCAGCCAGAGCCGCGACATTGCCGCGGACCATGCCGTCGACCCGCAGGCCACCGCTGAAAATCACGTTGCCTTCGATGCGCGTCGTCGCGCCGATCAGGCTGTCGATCCGGTTCTGCGGCTTGCTTGTCTTGTTGAACATCTTTACTCCCTTCGGCCCCGTCAGAGGGTCACGCTGAGTGTCGCGCGGGGCTGGGTGGAACCTAGCTCGTACACGCGCGCTTGAACGCTCTCCACCTTCGCCTTCGGGCTCACCCTGAAGGTCCCCTCGACCCTCCGGAAGTACTTGAATGCCAACCGGAAGGCGGCCGCGCCGGCGTCCCCCGGCTCGGGAAAGCTCATGATAGCACTCCGGCCCCCTTCCGTCAGGTTTACCAGCAGCTCCAGTCGGCCGTTGAAATCACGGCCTTGCCGGGTGGTCGGCGTCAGGAGCAGCAGCCGGTAGCGGTACTCCCCCGGCAGGACATCGGGCTCCACCTTGAACCGGTAGATCGACAACGCGTTGGCGGTGCGCGCCTCGGACGACAGCATGCTTTCGAAAGTCGCGAGCTCCTCGCGCACGCGGGCGTTTTCCTGCTCCAGGGCGCGGATCTGCTGGGCAAGTTTCTGCTCGGCGGTGCGCTCGATGGCAAAGCGGTTGTCGGCGGCATTGGTGATCGCGCGAAGGCGCTCGAGCTCGGCACGCGCGTTCTCGAGCGCGCTGCGCGTCGCGCGCAGCTCCTCCTGCACTTCGCTGCGGTCAAAGCCGGCAAAGCGCCGCCCGGCGTCGTAGATCCATGCCGCCGAGGCTGCCGAGAGGCCGAGCAGCACCGCGATGCCGATCCAGCGCCAGTACCAGGGAATCGGGCTGTGAATCGCGACGCGGGGCGCGGCGATCCCGAAGCGCTGGCGAAGCTTCCACACTCGAGGGGCCAGATTGCGTAGCACGCCGGCCTCAGGGCACTACCGGCACCTGGTCGAGGCCTTCAGCCTCGGGCAAGCCCAACATCAGGTTCATGTTCTGCACCGCCTGGCCCGAAGCGCCCTTGACGAGGTTGTCGATCACTGAAAGCACTACCAAAGTATCGGCGCGGCGAGCGCTTTCCGGCGGGCGGTGAATGGCGATGCGGCACACGTTGGCGGCGCGCACCGAGCGCGTCTCGGGATGGCTGCCAGCCGGCATGACATCGACAAAGGGCTCGCCCGCGTAGCGCTTCTCGAACAGCGACTGGAAGTCGACTTCGCGCGTGATCCGAGCGTACAGGGTCGCGTGGATTCCGCGAATGAGCGGAGTGAGATGCGTCGTGAATACCAGCCCGACTTCGCGCTTCGCTGCCTGCGCCAGGCCCTGGCGGATCTCCGGCCAGTGCCGATGCCCCGGCACGTTGTACGCCATGAAATTGTCCGCGGCCTCCGAAAAGCTCAAGTGCAGGTCGGCCTTGCGCCCGGCGCCGCTCACGCCGGACTTGGCGTCGGCAATGAGGTGATCGAGATCGACGACTCCCGCCTCGACCAGCGGCAGAAAGCCGAGCTGCGTCGCGGTGGGGTAGCAGCCGGGATTGGCGACCAGGCGCGCGCCGCGAATGCGCTCGCGGTTGAGCTCGCACAAGCCGTACACCGCCTCGCGCAGGAGCTCGGGCGCAGCGTGCTTCATCTTGTACCAGTTCTCCCACTCGGCCACGTCCTTCAGCCGAAAATCGGCCGACAGATCCACCAGGCGCGCGCCCGAATCGAGCAGCGCGCGCGCCTCGTTCATGGCGACCCCGCTCGGTGTGGCGAAAAACACCACGTCGCAGCCGCGCAGCGCCTGAGCGCTCGGCTCGGTGAAAGCGAGCTCCACGCGGCGCCGCAGGCTGGGGAACATCGCCGCGACCGCAGTCCCAGCTTCCTTGCGCGAGGTGATGGCCTTCAGCTCGACGCGCGGATGCTGGGCGAGAAGTCTCAGAAGCTCGATGCCCGTGTACCCGGTCCCGCCGACGATGCCTGCCTTAACCATCGTTTTGCAGCTCCAGAAACAGGAAAGCCGCCCTGAGGCGGCTTTCGATTCGCAGAAGCGCGATGGCTTCGTTCAACGTTTCGAGAACTGCTTGCGCCGCCTTGCC
>Ga0209154_1001695_pt1 | contig 12754 bp, 13 predicted proteins | sample GraSoiAngelo_121_FD_185878 | JGI IMG/M metagenome (GOLD analysis project Ga0209154, IMG submission 185878) | Grasslands soil microbial communities from the Angelo Coastal Reserve, California, USA - 14_0919_12_20cm (SPAdes) (version 2) | ecosystem: Environmental > Terrestrial > Soil > Grasslands ... | reverse complement strand
GTTCCAAGCGCAGTTTTTCGCAGAACCGCGAACTGGCGGCGGTGGCGGGCCGCAAGGGCGGGCAAAGCGTGCCCGACGAGAAGCGCAGCTTCTCCCAGCATCCGGAGCTTGCGGCCGAAGCCGGACGTAAGGGCGGACAGGCGAGCCACGGCAGCGGACGCTTGACCTGAGGACCCTTGCCTCCTTTTAATCATTAATCAGGGCCGAAGAGCCGAAACGACGAGACATCCGGCGACCGCAGCCGCGGCGCCGGATGTTGAGTCTTGAGCGTTGCGAACCAGGTGCCGGCGGCAATTATGACACCGCTGCGGGTATGTGGGCTCGTAACGGTGGTCAGGCCGCACCTGACGAGTTTGAGGGCGCTGCGCGAATCAGTCGTCCTCTGTGAGGTCACGATCGAGACCGAGCCCTGGTTCAGCTTCAATGTCGCGTTGCCGGCTGTCGGCTGCTGGCGCCGCGGCCGGCTTTCCAGGTGCATCCGTTCCGGGTTCGAGGTGCTGCTGTCGTAATCGGAGCCAGTTCTCGATTTCGGTCCCTGTGTAATCTGCCTTCAACCGAAGAGTCTCCGTGCGCCCCAGCACTCCACCGATACCTGCATCAACGCGGCCGGATTGAACAGCATGCTGCCCAAATGCCGCCATCAGGCCCCGGTGGGTTTTCGGCAGTTGCTCTTCGGAAACACCGATGCTCAACAGGGCGGCCTGCGCGACGTTGAACATGGCGTAGTAGGCGCGGTTGACCGCGCCGTCTGAATCGCCATCCTGAAGATCGAGTCGCGCACTACGAAGTGCCCGCTCGCTTTTTCGCACGAGTCTGTGAGCGAGCGGAGGAACAGTCACAACAGGATGCCTTCTCGTGCCACGTTGCGCAGAAAGCCCGGCCGTGGAGATCGCTCCGGATCAGCCCAGTCGCCCGATGAAATTGTAACTGGCTGGATCAGAATCCCGGTCTCGAGGAATACATCGAACGCGAGCCCTCCCAGCATCCAGAGCGTCTGCCAGTCGTCGCCTTGGTCTGTGAGAACCAAGGCGACATCCGCATCGCTCTCACGGCCGGCGTCTCCCCGCGCGCGCGACCCATAGAGAAGTGCCCGCTCAACCTGCAAATCGCCAGGGAGGCGATCGAGAAACGCGCGCACGGCACGTTCCGTACGCGCGTCGGGCACTTGCCGGGTGGGAGCTTCCGGGCTCATTCGGTCATTCTCGGAACATTGGTGAGTACGCACAAGAAAGCCCGCCATGAGCGCGCAGGCAAGGCTCAATATCTTTAGATTATCAATCGGTTATCTTTTGGAGTGCCGCCTGCACACCTTGCCGGAATCCCCCCGCACCGCCGGATGTTAAGTCTTGAGCGCCACGAACCAGGCGCCGACCGCAATCATCGGGATGCTGAGCCAGCTCATCTGCGCGAGTCTCGCTCAGCTTGTCGAGGGAGCGCCGCGCGCGGCGAGCCCGTCACGAGCGCGGGCGGCCGCCGTGTGGCGGCCGTGACCGCGGTGAGGACCACGAGAATCGCTGCGGTGCCGATCAGAGTGGCCACGTCGCGGCTCACCTGCTCGACCCCGAGCTTGGCGAATATCCCTGTGAGCGCGGTGAACGCCGCCATCAGGGCAACCTCGCCATTGACCGCGGCCGGCCCAAAGGACTACTTTCCTCGCGAGCTAGGGGAGCCCCGGCAGGGGGCTGAGAGGCCACACGGCGCTTCAAAGAGGAAAGCGCGGCGTGGCGACCCTGTGAACCTGATCCAGTTAATGCTGGCGTAGGAAAGTTTCCCTCGAGCTTGAGGCGCGCCGCTCTTGCCACCGGGCGCAGCCTCCCTTCCTACGCCCAGGCATTCACCGGATCTTCCGTGCTGTGAGGAGCCTCCGATGAATGCGCAGTTGATGCAGGTCGTTTCCGAGCCCTTGCCGGCTTCGCGCAAGGTCTACAAGTCCGGCAGCCTCCACGCGGGGTTGCGCGTTCCGATGCGGGAGATCGGGCTACATCCGTCCTCCGGCGAGCCGCCGCTGACGGTCTATGACCCCTCCGGCCCCTACACCGACCCGGAGGTGACCACCGACATCACGCGCGGTTTGCCGCGCACCCGCGCCGCCTGGATCAGCGCCCGCGGCGACCTCGAGCCGTACCCCGGCCGGCGCGTGCAGCCGCTCGACAACGGGCTCGCCGGCGGGGCGAGGGGCACGCCGGAGTTCCCGGTTCGCCGCACGCCGCTCCGGGCGCGCGGCAATGCGGCGGTGACGCAGCTCGCCTATGCGCGCGCGGGTCTCATCACTCCGGAGATGGAGTTCGTTGCGGTGCGCGAGAACCTGGGGCGCGAGCGGCGCGCCGCGAGCGCGGCCCTCGACGGCAACGCCTGGGGCGCCTGCATTCCCGATTACGTGACCCCCGAGTTCGTGCGCTCCGAGGTCGCCCGAGGACGCGCCATCATCCCGGCGAACGTGAATCACCCGGAGTCCGAGCCGATGATCATCGGGCGCAACTTCCTCGTGAAGATCAACGCCAACATCGGCAACTCGGCGGTGACCTCGGGCACCGCCGAAGAGGTCGACAAGCTCGTGTGGGCGATCCGCTGGGGAGCGGACACGGTCATGGACTTGTCCACCGGGCGCAACATCCACACCATCCGCGAGTGGATCCTGCGTAATTCGCCGGTCCCGATCGGCACCGTGCCGATCTACCAGGCGCTGGAGAAGGTCGGCGGAGTTGCGGAAGAGCTCACCTGGGAGATCTTCCGCGACACGCTCATCGAGCAGGCCGAGCAGGGCGTCGATTACTTCACCATCCACGCGGGGGTGCGGCTCCCCTACATCCCGCTCACGGTCGGCCGCGTCACCGGCATCGTCTCGCGCGGCGGATCGATCATGGCGAAGTGGTGCCTGGCACATCATCGCGAGAGCTTCCTCTACGAGCACTTCGAGGAGATCTGCTCGATCTGCCGCGCCTACGACGTGAGCTTCTCGCTCGGCGACGGCCTCCGGCCTGGCTCGATCGCGGACGCCAACGATCCCGCGCAGTTCGCCGAGCTCGAGACGCTCGGGGAGCTCACCCGCATCGCCTGGCGCAACGACTGTCAGGTGATGATCGAAGGGCCGGGCCACGTGCCGATGCACAAGATCAAGGAGAACATGGACAAGCAGCTCGCGACCTGCGGCGAGGCCCCGTTCTACACCCTTGGCCCCCTCGCGACCGACATCGCGCCCGGCTACGACCACATCACTTCCGCGATCGGCGCCGCCATGATCGGCTGGTACGGCACCGCCATGCTCTGCTACGTCACGCCCAAGGAGCACCTCGGGCTTCCGGACCGCAACGACGTCAAGACGGGAGTCATCACCTACAAGATCGCGGCGCACGCCGCGGATCTCGCCAAGGGACACCCCGGGGCGCGCTCGCGCGACGACGCGCTCTCCCGCGCGCGCTTCGATTTCCGCTGGCAGGACCAGTTCAATCTGGCGCTCGATCCCGAGACCGCCTGCGCCTTCCACGATGCGACGCTGCCGAAGGAGGGCCACAAGCTCGCGCACTTCTGTTCGATGTGCGGGCCGAAGTTCTGCTCCATGCGCATCTCGCACGAGGTGCGCGAGGAGGCCCGCGCCCAGGGAATGCGCGAGATGGCGGAGAAGTTCCGTGCCGGGGGCGGCGAGCTCTACGTGCCTGAGGAAGGAGTGGCGGCTGCAGCGCGGGAGGGCTGACGCGTGCGGGTGACCGTCATCGGAGCCGGAGTCGCGGGCCTGGCGTGCGCGCTGGAACTCGCCGAGCGGGGCGTCTCGGTCGAGGTGCTCGAGCGCGGGGCGCGGCTCGGGGCCGCCGGCTGCTCGTGGTATGCCGGGGGGATGCTCGCGCCCTGGTGCGAGCTCGAGAGCTCGGGGCCCCTCATTGCGCAGCTCGGCGCGGAAAGCATCCCCTGGTGGCAGGAGCGCTTTCCGGGCGCCGTGGTGAACGGCACGCTGGTCGTGGCGCATGGCCGCGACGCCCCCGAGGTCGCCCAGTTTGCCGGCCGCACCGGCCACTTCGAGCGCGTCGGTGCCGAGGCCATTGCGGCCCTCGAGCCCGACCTCGCCGGGCGCTTCAGTCACGGGCTCTACTTCGCCGAAGAGGCGCACCTCGACCCGCGCGCGGCGCTCGCGGCGCTCGCCGCGCGGCTCGACGAGCTCGGGACCCCTGTCCGCTTCGGCGTCGAGGTATCGAGCGCCTTCCCCGGCGGGCGCCACGTCATCGATTGCACCGGGCTCGGCGCACGGCGAGAGCTCGCGGATCTGCGCGGGGTGAAGGGGGAGATGCTGCTGCTGCGCCTCGGCGAGCTGTCGCTCGCGCGCCCGGTGAGGCTCCTCCACCCGCGGATCCCCGTGTACGTGGTGCCGCGCGCCGAGGGTCTCTTCATGGTGGGCGCGACCATGATCGAGAGCGATGAGGACACGCGCATCAGCGCGCGCTCGATGCTGGAGCTCCTGTCGGCGGCCTACGCCTTGCATCCGGCTTTTGGGGAGGCTGAGATCGCCGAGATCGGCACCGGCGTGCGCGCGGCTTTCCCCGATAATCTCCCGCGGCTGCGCCGCCGGGACGGCGCGCTCTATGTGAACGGCCTGTACCGGCACGGCTTCCTGATCGCCCCGGCGCTCGCCCGCCGAGTGGCGGCCGTGCTCCTCGAGGGCAGACATTTTCCGGAGCTGATGCATGAAGATTCTCGTCAACGGCGCCTGGCGTGAGACCGCTGCGGGACAGCTCTCAGCCCTCCTCGAGGAGCTGGGGCTCGCCGGAGCGGTGGTGGCGACCGCCGTCAACGGCGAATTCGTGGCGGCGGCGGTGAGAGCGCAGGCCGCGCTCACCGAGGGCGATCGCGTGGAAGTGCTCGCGCCGATGCAGGGGGGCTGATGCTCGAGCTCTACGGCACCAAACTCGAGTCTCGCCTGCTGCTCGGCACGGCGCGCTATCCCTCTCCCGCGGTGCTGACCGAGGCGGTGCGCGCGGCGCGCGCCGAGGTGGTGACGGTGGCGCTGCGACGCGAGTCGGGCGGCGAGCGTCGCGGCGAGGGCTTCTGGTCGATCATCCGCGGTCTCAACGTGCGGGTGCTGCCCAACACCGCGGGCTGCCACTCGGTGAAGGAAGCGGTGACCACCGCGCACATGGCGCGCGAGGTGTTCGCTACGACGTGGATCAAGCTCGAGGTGATCGGCGAGGACGACACCCTGCAGCCGGATCCGTTCGGGCTCGCGGAGGCGGCGCGGGTGCTGTGCGCGGAGGGCTTCGAGGTGTTTCCGTATACCACCGAGGACCTGGTGGTGGCGGAGCGGCTGCTCTCGGCCGGCTGTCGCGTGCTGATGCCGTGGGGGTCGCCCATCGGCTCCGGCCGCGGCTTGAACAACCTCTTTGGCCTCACGGCGCTGCGCGCGCACTTCCCCGCGGTGCCCCTGATCGTCGATGCGGGTATCGGCGTGCCCTCGCACGCCGCGCGGGCCCTCGAGCTCGGCTTCGATGCGGTGCTGATCAACACCGCGATCGCGCAGGCACGCGATCCGGTCGGCATGGCGGCGGCGTTCGCGCAGGCGGTGGAGGCGGGGAGGGCGGCGCGACTCGCGGGGCCGATCGAGCCGCGCGACCTCGCGGAGCCCTCGACGCCCGTCATCGGTACGGCCTTCCGCGGATGAGGCTGCCGCGCGTCTATCCGATCGTCGAGAGCGCTGCCTGGGTGCGGCGCCTCGCGCCGCTCGGGGTGCACCTGGTGCAGCTGCGCATCAAGGAGCAGCCGAGGGAGGGACTGCTCGAGGAGATTCGAGAGGCGAAGGCCTGCTGCACCTCGTCCGGCATGCAGCTGGTCATCAACGACTATTGGGAGCTCGCACTCGCGGCGGGTTGCAATTTCGTGCATCTCGGGCAGGGGGATCTCGAGGGCGCGGACGTGCCGGGGCTGCGACGCGCCGGGGTGCGGCTCGGCATCAGCACCCACGATGAGGCCGAGCTCGCGCGCGCGCTCGCCTGCGAGCCGGACTATGTGGCGCTCGGCCCGATCTACCCGACGCTGCTGAAGGCGATGCCCTGGCCTGCGCAGGGTCTCGCGCGGATCAGCGAGTGGAAGCGCCGGATCGGGGCGATCCCGCTCGTCGCCATCGGGGGACTCACGGTGGAGCGCCTCCCGGGTGTGTTCGCGGCGGGTGCGGACAGCGCCGCGGTGGTCACCGACATCGTGCGCCATCTCGACCCCGAGGCGCGCACACGGGAATGGCTCAGCGTCGCGGCGGCGGTGGCGGCCTGAGGTGAGGAGACGGGTGTGAGCGATCGGTACGCGCGGCAATCGGTTCTTCCCGAGGTCGGCCCCGCCGGGCAGGCGCGGCTCGCTTCCGCGACGGCGCTCGTCGTGGGGGCGGGGGGCCTCGGCTGCGCGGTGTTGCAGTACCTCGCTGCCGCGGGCGTCGGCCGCCTGGTGATCGTCGATCACGACCTCGTCGAGGAATCGAACCTCCACCGCCAGCCGCTCTATCGCATGAGCGATCTCGGAGCGCCGAAGGTCGAGGCCGCGCGAGCCGCGCTCCTCGCGACCAACCCCGGCGTGCGGATCGAGGCGGTGAGGGAGCGTCTGACCGCCGCGAACGCCGCCCGCCTGGTCGGCATGGCCGAGATCGCCGTCGACGCCGCCGACAGCTTCGCCGTCACCTACGTGCTGAGCGATGCCTGCGGGGGCACGCCGCTCGTGAGCGCCTCGGTGCTCGGGCTCTCGGGGTATGTGGGAGCGTTCTGCGGGGGCGCGCCGAGCTATCGGGCCGTATTCCCCGAGCTGCCGCGCACCGCCGGCTCCTGCGCCGAGACCGGTGTGCTCGGCACCGCGGTGGGCGTCATGGGTACGCTCGAGGCGCACGTGGCGCTCGCGCTGCTCTTGAAGTGGGAGCCGACGGTCCTCGGCCGGCTGATCTCGATCGACTTTCGCACACTTCGTACCGGCGGCTTCTCCTTTGCCCGCGCGAGTGAGCCCGCGGGGGCGACTCTCCGCTTCATTGCGCCGTCCGAGGTGTCGGAGAGGGACATCGTGATCGACCTGCGCAGCCCCCTCGAGGCGCCGCGGTCGCCCTTCGGCTCGGCGCTGCGCGTCGGCGTGGAGGCTCTCGAGAAAGGGGAGATGCGCTTCCCGACGGAGCCCCGCATCGTGCTCTGTTGCCGCACCGGGGTGCGCGCCTGGCGCGCGGCGCGCGCGCTCGAGCGCCAGGGACACGCGAACCTCGCGCTGATCGCGCTCGGCGAGTGACCGCGGTCCTGGTCATCGCCGGCTCGGACTCGAGCGGCGGAGCGGGCCTCGTGCGTGATGTGCGCACGCTCACTCGCCTCGGGAGCCACGCGCTGTGCGCCGTGACCGCGGTGACCGCGCAGTCGGACTCCGAGGTGCGCGCGCTGCACCCCATGCCGCCGGATCTCGTGCGCGCCCAGATCGCCGCGGCGTTCGCCACCCGCCGGGTGGGCGCGATCAAGATCGGCATGCTCGGCACGGGAGCCGTCGCGCTCGCGGTCGCCGCGAGCCTCCCGCCGCGCGAGCAAGTGCCGATGGTGCTCGATCCGGTGCTGCTCTCGTCCTCGGGCGGAGTGCTGCTCGATGATGCCGGGCGCACGGCGCTGCGAGAGGAGCTGCTCCCGCGCGCGACGCTCGTGACGCCCAACGTGGCGGAGCTCGCCTCGCTCCTGGGCGTCGCGGCCGCGGCCACCGAAGCGGAGCTCATTGAGCAGGGACGGGCGCTGCTCGAGCTGGGACCTCGCTCGGTGCTGGTCAAGGGCGGCCATGGAGGCGGCCGTGAGGCCGTCGACCTGCTGCTCCTCGAGAGGGAGCCCCTGCGGCGCCTGCGCGCGCCGCGCAGTGCGCGGACGCTGCGCGGGACCGGATGTGCGCTCGCCTCTGCGATAGCCGCCGGACTCGCCGCGGGCTCGAGCCTCGAGGACGCCTGTGCCCGAGCCAAGCAACACCTGGTGGAGTTGTTTCAGCAGCCAGCCTGATCCCGGGGAAGCCCGTGGGAGGGCCGCAGCCTCCCCCCGGGGCTTCCGCGACCGAAATCGACTGTCGCCTGACGGCGACCGCGGCGGTGATTCGTAATCGGCGCGTCAACCGATTCGGCCGTCGGTCGCTATGGTCACCCAAGCCGAAGCAAGCGGCGATGAACCAGGCAGAGGGAGTTGGCCATGCAGCGCAATATGTCGAGAGGCGCACTGTTGGGTGCGCTGCTTGCAGGTCTCACGCTCGTTCTCGCCGCCTGCGGCGGCTCCGGCTCGAACGGCAACCTCGTAACCGGACCGACGTCGCAGAGCATGCCGCTCGTGATGAGCGATGCCTCGTCCGACGACTGGGCGGTGATCGGGGTGAAGGTGCTCGGCATCGCGCTCCTGCCCCAGGGCGGCGGCGGCGCGGTGACCGTGTGGACGGCGCCGACCCCGGCGCCGTACGTGAATCTCGAGCAGCTCGACCAGCTGGGGGAGCTTCTCGGTAACGTGAGCGTGCCGGTCGGCACCTACACGGGAGCGGTGCTCACCATCGGCGCCAACCCGGGCGATCTGCTGCTGACGGCATCCGAGAATCCCGCGGGCAGCTTTCCGCTCGCCCCGGGGACCACGGTCGCTTCCGATCTGATCCAGATCCAGGGCAAGACCGGGAGCACGGGCAGCTTCACCGTGCCGGTCACTGTGAGCTTCGACTCCCCGCTCACGGTCACCGCGACCCAGAGCAACGCCCTCGACCTCGAGTTCGATCTCGCTCACCCCGCCTTCATCGTCGCCCACACGCTTCCGGTCGCGGCCGGCGCGACGCTCTGGGCGGTGAATTTCAACGGGCCGGTGCGCCACCGCCCGGTGCCCGCCCTCGCGGGGCTCCTGCTGCGTCACACCTACGGCACGGTGAAGCGGGTGGCCTCCGACGACAAGTCGTTAACCCTCAGCAAGGACTTCCCGGTGCTGCCGGTGACCAATCCGGAGACGGCGGTAGGGAGCAGCCTGACGCTGCAGATCTACGCCGACGCCACCAACGGCACGATCTTCTACGACGTCGACGCCAAGACCCGCACGGTCGTCAAGGACTTCTCGGCCGAAGCCACGACGCTGCCCGGCAAATACGTGCGGGTCGCGGCGCGCTACCAGAACGACGGCACGCTCATTGCCGTGCGCGTGTGGGCGAGCAGTATTTTCGCCAGCGTCTGGCTGAGCCCCGAAGGACACGTGCTGCACGTCGACACCGCGACCGACATCATCACGGTCGCCAACGAGTCCGGCGTGGGCGTCCCGGTGATGATCGGCGCCAACACCGAGTTCTTTTACCGGACGCCCGCCAACGCGCCCGCGGATACGACGCCGATCGGCACGGGCCCCGGCTTTCTCACCAGTCATGATCTGGTTCGCGGCTTCAAGGTGCACGTGAGCGCGGTCGACCCGCTCGCCACGCCGATGGTGGCGGACACCATCGACATCGAGACCGCGGGGTACTCCGGGCGGATCTCGGGGGCGAACACGTCGGGCTTCACCTACACGCGGCAGTTTGCCCGGGCGACGGACGACTACACGGTGACGCTCGCTTACATCTCGGCGAGCTCCGCCAATGTCGATCCGAGCGGCACGTCCGTCATGGGGTTCCTGTGGTGGGACTTCACCTATCCCACCCTCGCAATCGAGGGGAGCGGCGCGGTCCAGCAATTCGTCGACGCGACCAACGCCGGAGTCGACTTCGGCGGCACGGTGGGCACGCTGACGGCGTCGGGCGCGAGCGCAGCGACCTGGGGCGATACGGCCAGTCCCAGCGGCTGGTCGCTCAAGAACGCGGTCCTCGTGCCGGTGCCCGTGCCGCTCGGCGTGGTGACGGCGCCCTTCGCGGGCACGACCTTCGCCATGACCGCGGGCGGCGTCTCCGCGACCAACGGGAGGCCGCTGCCGGTGACGGTCGACGTGAGCGCCACGGCGCAATCGGCCACGCTCGTCTATCAGATCGACCGATCGAACGGCGTGGTCACCATTACCCTGGTCGACATCACGACCGCGAGCGGCCTGGCGACAGTGAGCGCGGCGCTGGTCGCCGGAACGCCGGTCAAGGTCTATGGCGTGCCGCAGCCCGACGGCACGCTCAAGGCCTACGTGCTCGCGTACTTCACGGGCACCTTGCCGAGCGCCTGAAGGCTCGAGCGCGCCGCGGAGAAATCCGCAGTGCCCTCGAGCTTTGGCGAGCCGCCCGCGAGGGCTCGCGGCCGCACCCGCACGGGTATCATGCCGGCATGGAAGACCGGACGAGCCAGCTGAAGAACATCGCGCGCCGCCTGATGCGCGAGCACGGCCTCGAGCCGGATCTCTCCACCGCGGCCCTCGAGCAGCTGCGCACGATCGGGGCCGCGCCCCTCGCGCGCGGCCCCGGGATCCGTGACCTGCGCCACCTGCCGTGGTGCTCGATCGACAACGACGACTCGCGCGATCTCGATCAGCTGTCGGTGGCGCAGCCGCAGGGCGGCGGGGGGGTGAAGGTTCTCGTCGCGATTGCGGACGTCGACGCGGTGGTGCAGGTCAGTGCGCCGCTCGATGAGCATGCGCGCACCAACACGACGAGCGTCTACACCGCGGCTGAAGTCTTCCCGATGCTTCCCGAGCCGCTCTCCACCGATCTCAGCTCGCTCGCCGAGAACCAGGAGCGCCTGAGCCTCGTCGTCGACATGACCGTCACCGCCGCCGGCGCCGTGGACGCCTCCGTCGTCTATCGAGCGGTGGTCGTGAACCGCGCCAAGCTCGCCTATGACGGCGTCGCCGCCTGGCTCGAGGGCCGGGGGCCGCCGCCCGCCCGCGCGGCTTCCGTCAGCGGCATGGATCAGCAGCTGCGCATCCAGGACGGTGTGGCGCAGGCACTGAAGCGGGTGAGGCGCGAGCAGGGGGCGCTCGGGCTCACGACGCTCGAAGCCCGGGCGATCTACCACGGCAGCGCGCTTACCGATCTCAGGCCCGACGAGGACAACCGCGCCAAGGAGCTCATCGAATACTTCATGATCGCGGCCAACACCGCGGTGGCGCAGTTCCTCGAGCGCCACCGCTACGCCTCGCTCCGCCGGGTGCTGCGCGCGCCGGAGCGCTGGGGCCGCATCGTGGAGCTTGCGCGCGCGTGCGGCGAGAGCCTGCCGGCGACGCCCGACGCGCGTGCGCTCAGCGACTTTCTCGTCAGGCGAGAGCGCGCGGCCCCGGAGCGCTTCCCGGACCTGTCGCTGTCGATCGTGAAGCTCCTCGGCTCCGCGGAGTATGTGCGCAAGCGCCCCGGTGAAGCCGTCCAGGGGCATTTCGGGCTCGCAGTCGATGACTACACGCACGCGACCGCGCCCAACCGCCGCTTCCCGGATCTCGTCACGCAACGGCTCGTGAAGGCCGCGCTCGCGGGCCGCCCCTCGCCGTACGGCGAGGAGGAGCTGCGGGAGCTCGCGGCACACTGCACGGAGCAGGAAGGCAATGCCGCGAAGGTGGAGCGGCAGGTGCACAAGTCCGCCGCGGCCATGCTGCTCGAATCTCGCACGGGTGCGCAGTTCGACGCCATGGTCACGGGTGCCTCGGACAAGGGAGTCTGGGTGCGCATCCTGCACCCTCTCGCCGAGGGACGCCTGGTGAGGGGCTTCGAAGGCCTGGACGTCGGCGATCCGGTGCGCGTGCAGCTCGTGCGCACCGACGTCGAGCGCGGCCACATCGACTTCGTGGGCGTCCGCTGAGCGCACGTGCGCCAACCGCGCCTTTCCGAGCCTCGCGTGCTCGTATCAGGCGACAGTGCCGATGGTAGCGACGCCGATCACCGACAGCTTGCCGCAGCGCACCAGCGACGCTTAGATACCCGCACGCCCAACCGTGTTCCGAAACGACGCCTGGAGCGTGGCAAGGGGAGGGCGTTCACGGCGCCGGCAGAGGACCTGCCGCACGAGTGCCGCGACCGAAACACTGGTCTCGAGCCAAATGGAGGTTATTCATGAACCGCTCCTTGAGTTTAATTGCCGCGATCGCGGCGCTGGGACTGGTGGGGTCTGCGCAGGCGGCCGGACCTGGAGATCAGGCCGCGGCGCAGTCTTCCACCGCGCAATCCTCGACGATCCCGTCGACCGAGCCCGGACCGCCCACCATGGGACGGCAGAGCGACCCGTCCAGCCCGCAGAGTGATCCCGCGACGACGGCGCAATCGAGCGTTTCGTCTGCCTCGGAGAACACTCGTCTGGCGGCCATCGTTCCGGCCGGCATGTCGACGCAGGAAGCGTGCGCCGGATTCCGGAGCACTGAAGACTGTGCGGCCGCGCTGCACGCTTCGCAGAATCTCGGGATCTCGTTCACGGACCTGAAGGCGAAAATGACCGGCGGGGAAAAGCTCGGCGAAGCCATCAAGGAGCTGAAGCCCGGCGCCAACGTCAAGTCCGAGGTTCGCAAGGCCGAGGAGCAGGCCCGCGCGGACGCTCGCTCGCCGACGGGTTGACGCTTGAGGTCTGAGCGCGCTCACGGCGCTCGCACCAGGCATCGGCAAGGGTGGGGGGCAGAAAGCCCCCCAGGGGGCGCGGCTCATCCGCGCGTCCCATCCGCGCGTCCCATCCGCACTCTTCAGCGCGGCGGGTTGTGCCAGTCGCCGCCGAGCGCCTTCACGAGGAGCACGGTGGCGTTGGTGCGGCGGATGCCGATGTCGACCGCCGTCAGCCGTGCCGACAGCGCGGCGTTTTCAGTGGATACGACCTCGAGATAGCTGACGATCCCGCCTTTGTAGCGCAGGTTCGCTTGCTCGAGCGCCCCCTGCGTGGCGGTGACCG
>Ga0209154_1001694_pt1 | contig 12754 bp, 10 predicted proteins | sample GraSoiAngelo_121_FD_185878 | JGI IMG/M metagenome (GOLD analysis project Ga0209154, IMG submission 185878) | Grasslands soil microbial communities from the Angelo Coastal Reserve, California, USA - 14_0919_12_20cm (SPAdes) (version 2) | ecosystem: Environmental > Terrestrial > Soil > Grasslands ... | reverse complement strand
CAGGATTCTGGAATTCAATCCTCACGTACGTGACGAAGGCCAAAGATGTAAAAGCAGCCGAGGCCGAAAGCAGACAGATCGAAGCGCGAGCAAAGAAAGGGACTCTGCCCAAGCATGGCCACTAGCGCAAACCCACCGCCTCGCGAACGCGTTTCATGACTTGCTCCGCGATTTCGTTCGCGCGGGACGCGCCTTTTTTGAGAACGCTGTCGATATACGATTTATCAGCCAGAATTTCCTCGCGGCGCTTGCGCATCGGCGCAAAATATTCCCAAAGTTTGTCGAAAAGCTGTTTCTTGAAATCGCCGTAGCCGGTTCCGCCTTTCAGGAATTGTTCGCGCATCGCCGCGTTTTCATTCTTGGACGCGACGAGTGAGTAAAGTTTAAAGATGGTGGATTTCGCCGGATCCTTCGGCGCTTCAACCGGCGTGGAATCGGTGACGATGCTCATTACGCGCCTACGCATTTCCTTTTCGTCGCCGAAAATATCGATATTGTTGCCGTAGCTTTTGCTCATTTTCTGGCCGTCGATGCCGGGCACGGTTTCCGTTGCAGGCTGGATTCGCGCTTCCGGCAACTTGAAGATCTGCCCGTCCCCCTTGGACTGTCCAAAGATTTCGTTCATTTTCACAGCGAGATCGCGTGTCATTTCGATGTGTTGTTTTTGGTCTTTTCCCACAGGCACGACGTCGCTGTCGTAAATCAAAATGTCCGCAGCCATGAGCACCGGGTAACTGAATAAGCCGACAGTCGCGGACAACCCGCGAGCGAGTTTATCTTTGTACGAGTGGGCGCGCTCTAGCAAACCCATGGGCGCAACAGTGGATAGGATCCATGCTAGCTCCGTGACTTGCGGAACGTCCGAGTGCCGAAAAAGTGTGGCACGCTCGGGATCGAGGACACACGCCAGAAAATCGACCGCGACGCGCCGGCAGTTCTCACGCAAGGCATCCGGATCGCGCACACTGGTCAGCGCGTGATAATCGGCAATGAAATAGAGTGCTTCCCCTTCGGCTTGAAGCGCGATAGCCGGCTTCATCATGCCGAAATAATTGCCGATGTGCAGAACACCGCTGGGCTGAATTCCGGATAAGATTCGCATGAGCTACCACGTTCAACGCTCGAAGTTTAACTTTCAACGTCCAACTGAGAATCTGTTCGCGGGATACTGTTACCAGACGATTTCGTCATTTGCCACGACTTCAGGCTGGCAAACTTGATCGGCCGACATTAGATAAATCGCGCATGGCCGTAAAGAACACTGTTTCCGTCGTCACCGGCGCCGCCGGTTTTCTGGGATCGCACTTGAGCGAGCGCCTGCTGGCGGAAGGTCATCGGGTTATCGCCATCGACAATTTAATCACCGGCAACACAGCGAACGTCGGTCACCTGGCCGGAAACGAAAATTTCCAATTCATCAAACATAATGTTTCGAATTTCATTTTTCTTCCGGAAGAGAAAATCGATTACGTTTTTCACTTCGCTTCCCCAGCCAGTCCGATCGATTATCTTGAACTCCCGATTCCCACGTTGAAAGTAGGGGCGCTGGGCACGCACAACACGCTGGGCCTGGCCAAGGATAAAAAGGCCACATTCATTCTTGCATCTACATCAGAGGTGTACGGCGATCCTCTGGAACATCCGCAAAAGGAGGATTACTGGGGCAATGTGAACCCAATCGGGCCACGCGGCGTGTACGATGAAGCGAAACGTTACGCCGAGGCGATGACGATGGCCTATCATCGTTATCATCGCGTTGACACCAGGATCGTTCGCATATTCAACACATACGGACCGCGAATGCGATTGCGTGATGGGCGGGTGGTCCCGGCGTTTATCGGCCAGGCATTGAATGGCCACCCACTAACTGTTTTTGGCGATGGCTCACAAACGCGCTCGTTCTGTTATGTGTCCGATTTGATCGACGGCATTTTCAAACTGGCTCTGAGCGATTTCCACGAGCCGGTTAACCTGGGTAATCCACGCGAAATGACGATCAAGCAGTTTGCGAACGAAATCATTCGCATCACCGGAGCAAAATCGGCAATTGAATATAAACCGTTGCCCGTCGATGACCCGAGAGTGCGGCAACCGAATATCGCCCGCGCAAAAGAAGTCCTCGGGTGGGAACCGCGCGTGCATTTCGAGGAAGGAATCAAGACGACGATCGAATATTTTAAAGAGTCATTAAAACCGTGAAGCGCCTCTATCTGTCATGTTGAGCGAAGCGAAACATCTCTGGCTATTACGTTGCCGCAAATCCCGAAATGACCAGAGATTCTTCGCTTCGCTCAGAATGACAACGAGGCTTTAACCACGGTAACGCACGCCGGCTTGCCGAAAATTTTACTGGCGCTCCTGGATATTTAGATGTGAATTGTGTCATGGTTCAGCGCGCGCTTTGCGTCGCCCTCGGTTTGTTCGTCGCGTTATTGCCGGCTGTTGCGCAACAGCCGCATCGTTCAATTAGTCGCGAGCAAACGCGGTCTAACAGCGTATCAAATTCCCCTTTGTCGCTGAGCCTTTATCGACCGAAAAACTCGGTTGCGACCGATAGTTCGCTTCTGCTTCGTAATGGCTCGGTGCCGCTTTGGATGGACGGAGCGCAAGTGAATAACGGGGGCATCTATCCGGGTTATAGCTTCGTGAGTCAATGGGTTCAGATGGGATTCTCGGATCTCTTTCCGGCTGCGTTATTGAGCGCTGCCCCGCAGTCGGCACAAAGACCGAGTAATGGCCGGGTCCATGGTTCCGATGGCAAGGATCTTGGAGCAGATGGAAAAGATTCGCCCGGCGAGATGCTGAACTCATCGCTGAATCCGGTCTATTGCGGCGGGGAAGTGGGGGTGTTATATGGCCGATGGAGCGGTAAAGGCGGCGGCGATATGTGGCAGACGTATATCGAGGGCACGGTCGGTAACGACAAATTTCAGATCACGGCCGGCGCGTCATACGACGAATGGAGTGGAAACGGCCGTGGCGTGCGGTTCCGCTCATTCGGCGCTCCAAGATAAGCGCACGCGCCGTCTGCCATCTGGAAGCGAAAGTACCTGGGCATGGCGATGCTAACTTCGTCAATATTTTTGCCCTCGGACTGCACAGCGCCGGCGTTAGCCGATTTTGAAAAGCTTATCATTGAAGGCGGCGCAGTGAATCCACAAGGCCTGGCGGAACGGATCCGTAAAGCCTCTCGCCTTTTGTTTCTTCGGGCGTCAGATGATCAACTCGTGGGAGTAGGCGCGTTGAAACATCCTCGCGCGGATTACCGAAACAGGGTGTTTGCCGATGCGCGAGCAACTGTATCAGCAGACGATTACCCCGTTGAATTGGGTTGGGTCGTTGTCACTAAATCGCACCAAGGGCGGCGACTCTCTACTCGCATTGTCGGCCAGTTACTTCCTTTCGCGAAGAACGAGAACATTTTCGCGACAACCCGGGCAGACGAGCGCGTCCTGAGTTTCGCGTTCGACTATGGATTTAAAATCAACGGGAAACCTTTCCCGAGCGGCCACGGCTACGATCTTGTTCTCTATCTTCGTAACGCGCATGATTACCTGCAGTGATCTTTTGGATTGAAATCGCCAATCGGTCCTTTCTACTATGGGCGCGCCAGCAGGGCGGGAAGTTCCTGATTGAGCCCGGTGGCCAAGTCGCTTCAACGGACTAATACCAATGTCGGCTCGAAAATTCGCCGCGGATAAATTGCTGTGGGAAACGCTGGGACGCTGGAAACGTTCAAGCCCTGAATTGGATCGCATTCAATTCCTGAAGACGGTGCCATTCTTCGACCGACTCTCGAATCGCCAGCTCAAAACTGTCTCGGATATCATGTTCGAGCGTAACTATGACATTGACGAATCAATTTTTGAGGAAGGACAACCGGGAGCCGCGCTCTTCCTAATTTTAGATGGCAAAATTGCGATAGAAATTTTCCGCGAGACCAGCACGCGTCTGGCTGTTTTGGAAAGAGGTGCCTTTTTTGGTGAGATGGCGCTGCTGGATGACACGCCGCGTTCCGCCAACGCGCGAGCTTTGGAACCGACTCGGACGCTGGCGCTTTATCGGAACGACCTTAACGGATTGATGGATCGGCATGCGCGAACCGCCTGCCAAATCTATCGTTCCCTTGCGTCGATGATCGGCGATCGCCTTCGTTCGACCAATGAATTGGTGCAGATGAAAATTTCTGCCGACACGGCCCGTTTGGAATGAGCAACGGTCAGAACTTGGAAGAGAAAGAGCGAGAACGGAAGGTTCGGCGCAAAATCTTTTATCTCATATTTGGAACACTGGCGTTGATTTCCTGCGGCTTCCTGATCTGGAAATTAAGCATTCTCATTCTACCGATCATCGTCGGCGCGTTAATGGCCTTTTTATTCCGGCCCGTAAAAGAGCGCTTCGAGGTCCGGTGGTTGCCTCACGAGATTCAAGTCCTTTGTTCCTTCGCAGCCATTGGTCTTGTCCTGTTTTTCGCTTTCAATACTTTTCGCAAACACATTCCCGACGAAAAGCAGAAGCTGGAATTCAAGGTCCGCTTGAAATACAAACTGAATGACAGATACCGGCAGCTGGTGGCGAAATCGCCGGAGGGAAAATCAAACGCGGTGACGGCGCTACTTGAAAAGGAACTTGGCCCGCTCATGGACAAGATGAATCAGGTGCTCGCACTTAACGCGGGGGAACGCAATCTGTTCCTGAAATACGCTGCCGGATACAATGGCAAACCTCCCATTCAAAGTAAGTTCGTTGATTACTTTCGAGCGAATCAAACAACCGGGAAATATGTAATTCCCGAAGAGACTCCTACGGGTGCAGCTTCGCCCGCGGCTCCGGCTGCGCCTGCTACGACTCAACCTCCGGCTGCAGAGGAAGGCACGAGCCTGGAAAGCAAATTTTCCGCCTGGATTTTGGCGCCGTTAATTTTTCTCTTTCTCGGTTTCGATAACGGACAGATACGTCGCTTCTTTATTAGCCTGGTCCCGAATCGCTACTTCGAGTTGTCGCTCACAGTCCTCGACAGACTCGATGATGCTATCGGCAGATATTTGCGCGGGACATTGATAGAATGTTTTCTGGTGGGCCTGACTCTTGTACTCGGATTGATCCTCCTTGGGATTCCGCTGGGGATCGCTGTGGCCATTGGTGTAGTTTCGGGACTTCTCAACGCCATTCCGTTTCTGGGCGCGTTGATCGCTCTGGTGATTGGTGTTAGTTATGCGCTGATCGCGGAGGACGTGAGACCGCTAATTCCCGGCCTGAATCCGAATGACCTGGCGCTGTACGTAGTGGTCCTGGTCGTAATCGCGCACGTGCTGGACGATGTGGTCTTTCAGCCGTTTGTCCTGGGTGGCGCGGTGAACGTTCATCCACTGGTGGTTGTCATTGCGATCATCGCCGGTTCTCTCATTATGGGTTTGTGGGGCATGTTGTTCGCTATTCCAACGGTGGTCGTCGTCAAAACTGCGGTCGAGACCTTCTTCAAAGAACTCAAAGATTATCGCATTATTTGATACGAGCTTTCCGACCTCGACAACGCACGTCAAGCGCTACCGAGGTTCATCTGGTTTTTTCGTGTTTGAGATTTCGAGCTTGAAATTTGTCTGGGATTTGGGTTTTGAGATTTGGACATGGCCATCTCACCGCGCCTGATCAGCCTCAATTTCGGGTCCCAGACCGTTGGTCTGGCAGAGTTCCGCGTCCAGGCTCACGGTGGCCTGGTCTTGCTGGATTATCGTTTGCGGGAAGCGCCGCTCGATCCTGCGACTGGCCAACGTCGCGAGGCCCACACTGCATTGCACGAGACGGCTGTCGCGTTGCGTGAAATGATGGGCGAGCTGCATATCAAACACGGCTCGGTGAATTGCGCGTTGCCCGCGCAATCGGTTTTTGCGCGTTTTGTTAAACTGCCATCGCTTGAACACGAAAAGCTGGAGAAGGTCATCGCCTTCGAGGCGCAACAAAATGTTCCGTTCCCGATCGACGACGTGGTTTGGGATTATCAGGTGGTCGGAGCCGGGTTGGACGAGCAAGTTCAAGTAATCCTGGTCGCGATTAAGCACGATCTACTCGATGGAATTAACGGCGCTGTGGAAGAAACTGGGCTGCTTACTTCCACTATCGATGTGGCGCCGATGGCACTCTACAATGCATTTCGCTATAGCTACCCGAACGTTAACGACTGCGCGTTGCTCGTGGATATCGGGGCGCGCACAACCAATGTTCTCTTTATCGAGCCTCGAAGAATTTTCTCGCGCAGTCTTCCCATTGGCGGCAGTTCGATTACCGGAGCAATTGCCAAGGAATTTGGCGAATCCTTCGAGGCGGCAGAAACTCGCAAGAAGCGAGACGGCTTTGTAAGTCTGGGAGGCGCTTACGCTGATCCCTCAGACCACGATATTGCCCGCGTCTCGAAGCTGGCGCGCAGCACCATGACCCGACTGCACGCGGAGTTGATGCGCTCGATCAGTCATTATCGGGCACAACAAGGGGGAAGTCGGCCGGACTGCATCTTTCTTTGCGGCGGAGCCGCGGGTATGCCCTACATGCGCGAGTTTTTTCACGAGAAATTCAAGTTGCCGATCGAGTTTTTTAATCCGCTTCGAAACGTAGCTGTATCGGAAGCAGCCTCGGCATCAGGTGTCGCACACTCCGCGCATCTGCTTGGCGAATTAGTTGGCCTGGCGCTGCGCAGCGTGACGACCTGTCCGATGGAATTAAGCCTGCTTCCGGCGAGCGTTGTTCGAAGGCAGGAATTGGAACGGCGTCGGCCGTTCTTCATCGCGGCAGCCGCATGCGTGGTTCTCGCCATGCTGGGCTGGTCGTTTTATTACACGCGAGCAGCGCAGGTAACGCGCGAGACCGCCGAGTTGATCCAGCAAAAGAACGGCTCCATGCGAGTAGCAGAAGCGCAGCTTGATAAACTCAAAAAGCAGATCACCTCACTCGACAGCGTTGCCACTCCGCTTATTAGCGCAGTCAATGATCGCGACTTCTGGCCGCAAATTCTTGACGATCTAAACTCGCGCCTTCCTGAGGCTGACATCTGGATCACCGAGCTCGGAGCGACTTCTGGTGGAAAACTTCTGGGCGCAGGTGAAAAACGCGCCGGAGAAACTGCACCTGTGTCTCCTCTGCCACCTTCTGGAGCGGCAGTGAAACCTGTGGCCGCCGGCGCGAAGTCAATCGATGGCATCCTCGTGCGGGGTCTTTACCTTTATAATCCGAAACAACAGGAGATCGTCGTCGATTATTTGCGCAATCTGGCAAGCTCGCCGTTCTTCGTTGTTGATCCAAAAACTCCTGAGCGGGTGATCAAGTCGAACTCCGTGCCAAACGACACGGAATGGGCGTTCCCTTACGAGCTCCAGCTCACACTGCGCAAGCCGGTGAAATTGCCATGAGAGTCAACCACGGGTTGCTAACCACGAATAGACACGAATTGGGGGAGCAAAGGAGAGAACCACGGATAACCGGGATGACACGGATGTTTGCAATGACGAACGAGGAATGACGAAACAAACCCCAACACCAGATTGCAGGGCGTCTGGGTTAGACGCCGTGGCGTTTCACAGAAACGCCCTACAATTATTCGTGTTCATTGGTGTTCATTCGTGGTTAAAACTTTTGGTTGTGGCTTCACCGCGCCGTGTCATTCGCCTGCCACGCCGTAGCCTTGGCGAAGGCGGGTGGTTAATTCGATGAAGTTGTGGTTTCAACAAAATAGGGCGCTCGGGACACTTCTGATTGTGTTTGGAATCGGCGCGTTATTTGCCGGGGTCCTTCTTTATTGGAGATGGGCGACGTGGAGCGATGCCAGGCAAACTTTTGATCAGGCGGCAGCAGAGAGGAATCGTCTCGAGCAGCTCGATCCTCTTCCCAATGACGTGAATTATCGGAAACTACAGGGTTACCTGGATCGATACAGCACTGCGCTGAACAAATTCAAAGACGAGCTAAAAAACGGCGTCGTCCCGGCGCCACCACTCGCGCCTAACGAATTTCAATCGCGTCTGCGTCTGGCGACAGTTGCCACGGTTAACAGAGCACAGACTAACAATGTAAAACTTCCGGATAAATTTGAGCTCGGCTTTGATGAGTTCGCCACGGGGTTGCCCGACACGGCTGTGGCGCCGCTCCTTGGGCAGGAGCTTTCTCAAGTCCAGATGCTCATGAACATTCTACTGGACGCCAAGGTGGACAGCGTGATTTCCCTTCATCGCGCGCCGTTGCCTGAAGAACGGAAGTCTTTGTCGACTCCGACGCCATCTCCAGCCGCCCGACGAACGGCGGCCAAAACAAGCACGCCGCCGCCGACCGCACTGCAGCGGAATGTTGTCGATGTGACCTTTAAAGCCACGCCTGCTGCAGCACGCAAAGTCTTGAACGAAATCGCAAATTCGAGCGGACAATTCTTTATTATTCGCACTCTGTACGTACATAACGAAAAGGACAAAGGCCCTCCGCGGCAAAGAACCGAGCCAACTCCGCCTCAAGTACCGCAGACGGCTTCGCCTCAGCCGGGCGCAGCCGCGCCGCTAAATTTCATCGTGGGCAACGAGCACATCGAAGTCTCGGCCACGATCGAGATGCTGAGATTTGGATCTTAACCACGAATCAACACGAATGAACACAAATGAAGCAGAGAAACCAGGTTCGCCCGCGAATGACGCGAAGTAACGCGAATGATTTTCTTTTCCGGGATTTTTCTTTCGCGTCTATTCGTGTGATTCGCGGGCTTCTCTCTTCGTCATTCTTTCGTCATTCGACATTCGTGCTTCGTCATTAATAAATTCGTGTTCATTCGTGTCCATTCGTGGTTAAATGCTCGCCGTGGTGATTAACCATGGTGAAGACCGACTGGCTTAAGGCGCATTACGATCGGGTCGCGCTTATTGCCGCTGGGATAATCCTTTTCCTGTCAGCCATCTCTATTTGGTGGAACGCCATTCAGTTTGGGAATCGTCTGGTGGCGCAGCCCGGGCCGCCGCCAAAAAACGCGTCGCCTCCGCCTGTGGCTACAGAATTGGATCGCGCAGCGGAGCGTCTTCAGCATCCTTCACAATGGAAATCCAGTACTCGCTCCGGACTTTTTGTTCCGGAAAAACATTTCATCGGCGCTAATGGATTTCCCGCGACACTGCAGAACACGCAGGTCCATGCGCCCGTCCCCAATGATTGGATAGAAAAATTTGGTTTACCGATCCAGGACGCCGACGTGCTCGAGCAGGATCCCGACATCGACGGATTCACCAACCTTGACGAATGGCAGGGAGGCACCGACCCAACGAATAAGGATTCGCATCCGGATTATCTAACAAAATTACATCTGGTGTCCGCCAAGGAGGAGCCGTTCCCATTCATTTTTTCATCCTGGGTCGGCGGAACCTTTGCGCTGAACACGATTGATCAAAGCGAACCGACGCAGTTTTTAAAGGTAGGCGACGTCATCCGTGGCACTGACTTTAAGATCGTTAAGTTCACCGGAAAACACGAACGCGATCAGTACGGTACTAAGGTTGATGTTTCAGAATTGCTCCTCGAACACAAAGCCACCCATGTACAGGTCACGCTGGTGAAGGAAAAGGTTGCTACCTCGCCGCAATCCGTGGCCACTTTCGTTTATACCTGGGGTGGGCGCCGGGAATTCGAAGTGAGAAAAGACCAAGAATTTTCCTTGAAACCCGTAGAAGAGATCAATTACAAGCTGGTAGATGTGCAACCAAACAAGGCCGTAATCGTGAATACGCAAAAACCAAATGCGCGGATCGAGATCGGTTTTGCACCGCCTTAACTCCTATGAAAATCGCTCTCCATAACTCCTCCTATGAAAATTACTTCTCAAAATCCCCGCTGTAGGCGCAGCCGCGCTGGCTGCAATCCATCAAGTAATCAACAGAAGGTAACAAAGTTAAAGAAGGGTTCGGTTTTCAGAACCTCTCTCATTCGCGTTAATTCGTGTGATTCGTGGGCACTAAGATTCTTCGGCGGCGCGCCCTCGCCACGGCGAGCAAGCTGTGGTCGCGCCCTACCAATACTCATTTTTCTTTCGTTATCGCTTTTTTGTACCATTAGCTTTGCGCAAACCCCGGACAGCGTTGCCGAGCGTGAAGTGCACAGGCGTCAGACCGGCATATCGCAAGGCGAAGCGGCCCTGGCGCGGGGGCAGGCTGCGATGAAAGCAAAAGACTACGCTGCCGCCCACGAAGAATTCAGAACTGCTGTCACCTATCTGCCCGACGCAGTCGTGTCCGGAAAAGCGCACGACGAAGCTGTCGAAGGTTTTTGCAAAAGCGGCGTTGTTTTGGCAGAAGCGCGCATCGCCGAGGGAAGATATGCCGACGCCGAGGCAATCCTGAGCGAAGTTTTAAGTGACCGCTACGATTCCAAATGTCGTGCGGCCCAGGAACTCTACGCACATTTACGGCAGCCCGGTTATTTCAACAAAACGATGAGCCCGACCTTCATTGAAAAGGTCGAGCAAGTGAAACAACTGCTCACCGAGGCCGACGGTTTTTACCAGTCTGGCCGATACGATCTGGCAATGAAACGATACGATCAGGTGCTCGCGCTCGATCCGTACAACAGTGCGGCGCGCAAAGGCCAGGAAAAAATCAATAACACCAAATTCAAGTACGGCGAAGAAGCGTACAACGAAACACGATCGCGGCAGTTGTGGCAGGTGGAAAAAGGCTGGGAACAACCAATCCGCCGCTATGGTGCGACGGGCGAGCTGGCCAAGTTTGGCATTCAGAAAAATTTGACCGACACAGCCAGAATAAACAATAAGCTAAACACAATAATTATTCCGCGTGTTGAATTTCGCGACGCTACCCTTCGCGAGGCAGTCAATTTTCTCCGGGAACAAGCAGTGGAAAACGATCCTGCCACAGAAGGAGAGAGAGGCATCAATATTGTCTTGCCTCCTTCGGTTCTGATTCAACGTCCCCCGCCGCCGCCCGCCGGTGTTTCTCCAGGACCTGCAGGAGCTGCTGCTGCGCCTGGCACAGCACCGGCTGGCACGTCTCCCGTTGGCGCTGGTCAGGCAGTTGCCCTACCGCCGGCGCCTCCAGCGGAGAGGGGAAGTATAACGATTGAGTTGAATCGTATTCCGCTCGGGGAAGCGCTGCGCTACATCGCAAATCAGGCTGGGTTGAAGGTAAAAGTCGAACCGTATGCCGTTTCCCTCGTCCCCAGAACTGAACAGAGCGCTGACCTTCTCGTGAAGAGGTATCACGTGCCGCCGGAGTTCTTCGGCGGTCCGCTTGATGTGGGTTACTTCCTGGAATCTGGCGGGGCTGGAGGCCAGGCGGGAGCGGGTGGGTCGGCACAGCCGGCGCCTGTAGCTGAGAACATCATACAGAAGGAGGCAGTGAGTTACCAGACGGCCTCCGGAACGGGCACCGGCGCGGGAGCTACGAGCCAATCAAATCTGGTGCAGGGAACCAGCACTACAAGGCAACGCTTGTCGAACGACCGTCAACTCGTTGGTCGAGCCGACGCCAAAACAATGTTGCAAAGTATGGGCGTTCAATTTCCCGTCATTACTCTGCCAGATGGCCGCGCCGATACCGCCAGCGCGACGTTCTGGCCGCACACCGGTGTGCTGATCGTTCGCAACACGCAAGACAATTTGGACATGGTGGACGCATTAGTTGACCAAGCCAATGCTTCACAGCCGAAACAGGTGGAAATCGAATCGAAGTTTATTGAGGTCACCCAAAACAATCTCAAGGAACTCGGCTTCGACTGGCTGCTTGGGCCATTCAAGGTTGGCAACAAGGGAGCCTTCGGATCGGGCGGAACGTCGGCAAATTCGCCAGCAGCTGATCCCGCTAATTTTCCTTTTGTAGATCCTGTGACCAAACAGGCTATTGGTCAATTTCCAGTGACTGGCGGAAATCGCAGCGGGAGTTTGGCGATCAGTGCCAATGCTCTCGACGCACTACTGTTTCCTGGTGCGAGTGGCGTGGCACCGGGAATCTTTGGGTTGGCCGGTGTTTTCACCGATCCACAGTTTCAAGTTGTTATTCGGGCGCTGAACCAGAAGAAGGGTGTCGATCTTCTCTCAGCGCCGAAGGTGACTACAAAAAGCGGGCAGCGCGCCATCATCGAAGTGGTAAGAGAATTTCGTTACCCGAAATCATACACGCCGCCGCAGGTTCCGTCGATTGGCAGTACCACCAGCGTCGCTAACCAAGTAGTCCCCGTCGTGGTCACACCGACAACGCCCCAAGATTGGGAGACGCGCAACACCGGCGTGACCTTGGAAGTAGAACCGGTAGTGGGAGAAGATGCGACGACGATAGATCTGAACCTCGTTCCGCAGGTCGTCGAGTTCGAAGGTTTCATTAACTACGGAAGCCCAATTAGTGCGGTAGGCGTCAACACAATCGGTGGTGCGATATCAACGTCCGTACCAATTGTGCTCACCCAAAACGTGATTAACCAGCCGGTGTTCAGCACTCGCAAAGTGACAACGAGTGTCAGCGTCTATGACGGGCAAACCGTCGTACTCGGCGGGTTGATGCGCGAGGACGTGCAGAAGACCGAAGACAAAACGCCGATCATCGGCGACATTCCGTTAGTTGGGCGCCTCTTCCGTACCAATGTTGATCAGCACATCAAACGAAATCTCGTTATTTTCGTCACCGCGCGAGTGATAACCCCGGCGGGCCTTTCATTTAACAACGAGGAAGAAGAGGAGGAAGGCCTGCTACCGCCAGCTTTACCCGAAGTGCCAGCGTATAAGAAATAG
>Ga0209154_1001689_pt1 | contig 12776 bp, 10 predicted proteins | sample GraSoiAngelo_121_FD_185878 | JGI IMG/M metagenome (GOLD analysis project Ga0209154, IMG submission 185878) | Grasslands soil microbial communities from the Angelo Coastal Reserve, California, USA - 14_0919_12_20cm (SPAdes) (version 2) | ecosystem: Environmental > Terrestrial > Soil > Grasslands ... | reverse complement strand
CTGTAGAAGTTTGCAGGATGAGCAGGGATTGGTTTTCGGTTTCCATCACGAAGGGACCGAAACCATGCAGCGTGCCCCAAATTGCGATAACGGAGAGGACGAAAATTCCAGTAGCAGTTTCGCGTTGGGCAAAGCGGAAGGCAGTCCACAGCACGACTGGTCCGCAAATGAATGAGATGGGATAATTTTGGGCCGAAATCGGGAACCATCCGCCAAAGACCGTTTCACCGAGGATTAACAGCAAGATCAGAAGCAGAATAACTTCGACAGCTTCCCGGCGATTCCACCGCCAGCTCGGTGCGATCGTCCAAAGAATAATGAGCGGAGCAACAACGAGATCGCTCGTTGTGTCGCCCATCCACCACGTAATCCAGATCGCTCCGTAATTTGCCCAAGCAGCGAAACCGCCCAGCGCGAGACCGGTCAGGCCCAAAGTCGGACTGATCACCGTGCTCGTCATTGCCGCGAACGCGAATTTGAAGACATCCTGCGCCCGATCGAAAACGCGAGTGCTGCCAGCGAAGCGATTGACCAGCCACGCGCCGCAAAGCGCTTCAAGCGTATTGCCGCTGGCAATGCAAAGTGAAGTCGCGATGTTGCCCGCGGTGGTGACGTTTACCAAAAATGCGCCGAGAAAAATGGCGGGCCACGTGCGGTACCCAAGCACGAGCAGCGCAGCGAGCGCGATTCCCGCGGGTGGCCAAACCGGCGACGCGCTCGCGTGCAAGAAAGCCAGCTTCAATCCGAGTTTGCCGGCGATGAAGTAGACAAGCGTGAGGATGCCGATGGCCGGCAGCGTTGAAGAACGTCGCGAATGCATCGCCCGACCGCCTCTGCGAATCGCTCTACCTCTACGTCGCTACGCAGTGCGGTCAACAACGGAAGATAGCCGTTTCGGCTGTCAAGGAAGACAGGCTTCCAGCCTGTTGTTTTCACTACTCTATATCGAACAGGCAATCTGCCTGTTTGCCGTGACAGGCGAGGCGCCTGTCTTCCTAAATCGCTGCGAATGCGAATTGCAGATCGTCGATTAAGTCCCGCACGTCTTCCACGCCGACGGAGAGCCTAACTAGCGAATCAGTGACACCAAGCGCCTCGCGCTGCTCCTTCGGCACCGACGCGTGGGTCATGAGCGCGGGGTGATTGACGAGACTTTCGACGCCGCCCAAACTTTCCGCGAGCGAGAACAAGTGCGTGTTTTCGAGAAAACGGCGCGTGCCGGCGAGATCGGTTTTCAAGACGATCGTAACCATCCCCCCAAAGCCGCGCATTTGCGTGCGCGCGAGATCATGTTGCGCATGCGACCTGAGTCCAGGGTAACTGACTGATTCGACCTGCGGCTGTTCTTCCAGCCAGCGCGCGATCTCGAGCGCGTTAGCGCAATGACGCTCCATGCGAAGCGCCAGAGTTTTTAAGCTGCGCATCACCAGGAAGCTGTCGAACGGTCCCGCGATTGCGCCGACCGCGTTTTGCAGAAACGCAATCTTGTCGCCGAGCTCCTTGTTTTCACCGACGACGATGACGCCGCCGACCATGTCCGAATGTCCGTTCAAATATTTTGTGGCAGAATGAATCACCAGGTCGAAGCCGAACTCGATCGGACGTTGAATCCACGGGCTGGCAAACGTGTTGTCGGAAACGGAGATGATGTTTTTCTCGCGCGCAATTTTCGCGATCGCTTCCAGATCGATCAACTTCAGGAGCGGATTACTCGGCGTCTCAATCCACACCATGCCCGTGTTCGGTTTGATCTCCCGCTCAAACCGGCTGGCGTCCGTTAGATCGACAAATGTGAAATCGAGATTGGCGGAGCGCCGGCGCACGCGCTCGAAAAGTCGAAACGTGCCGCCGTAAAGATCGTCGCTCGCGACAATGTGCGAACCGCTGTCGAGCGCATCAAGCGCAGTGGCCATCGCGGCCAGCCCAGAAGCAAAAGCCCATCCGCGCGTTCCACCTTCCAGATCGGCGATGCATTTTTCGTAAGCGAGCCGCGTCGGATTAATCGAGCGCGCGTAATCGAAGCCTTTGTGTTTGCCGGGACTTTCCTGCACGTAGGTCGATGTTGCGTAGATCGGCGTGATGATCGCGCCGGTGGATAGATCGGGTTCCTGTCCGGCATGGATGGCGCGCGTCGCGAACTCGTGCTGCTTTTTCATCGCCTGAAATATTTTAACCGCGGATTACGCGGATATCGCGGATAAAAACAAAGACAAACAAGATTCACCAATCACTTATCACCGATCACTCTCTTATCTGCGTCATCCGCGTCATCCGCGGTTTCATTGTTTGGGCATATGCAGGCGCAGATACGAAAGCAAATCGGTTCGCGTGATCAGCCCAAGAAACTTGTCGCCATCCATCACGATGGCGACGCGGCCGCGATCGAACACTTCGAGCAAGTCTTTGATCTTTGCTTTGGGCGGAAGCGTTTCGAGGCGATCGGTCATCGCATTCTTCACCGGATCGTTAAAATGTATCGAATCACGATGCACTTTTACAAGCAAATCGGATTCATCGAGGATGCCAAGAGCGCGTCCACTTTGATCGACAACGGGAAGCTGCGAAACATCCGCGTCGCGCATGCGTTTGAACGCGGTCAGCAAAGTATCGCTCGGTCCGACGGAAATGACTTCGCCGGCTTCGTAGCGGTGCGAAATTAAATCGCTCAGATCACCATGCGGCGGGCGATGGATGAATCCCTGCTCCGCCATCCAGAAATCGTTGTACATCTTAGAGAGATATTTGTTGCCTGTGTCGGCGACGAAAGTGACGACGCGCTTCGCTTTCGTTTGCTGCCGGCAATAACGCAGCGCGCCGGCGACGAGCGTGCCGGTGGATGACCCGCCCAGAATTCCTTCTTTGCGCAAAAGTTCGCGGGCGGTCGCGAAACTCTCTTCGTCGTCGATCTCAAATGCGTCGGTCACAAATGACATGTCGGCGATCTCGGGAACGAAATCTTCGCCGATGCCTTCCACCGCCCAGCTTCCCGATTCCACCAGCTTGCCGGTCTGGACGTATTCATACAAAACCGAGCCAGTCGGATCCGCCAGAATCATTTCGATGCCGCGTCGTGGTTTTACCCGCGTGAAGAATCGGCCCAGACCGGTCAATGTTCCGCCGGATCCGACGCCGCAGACAACTGCATCCACATCGTGGCGCATTTGTTCCCAGATTTCCGGGCCGGTGCTGCGCTCGTGCGCGAGTGGATTCGCCGGATTGCCAAATTGGTTCGCATAAAATCCGCCCGGAATTTCCGTGGCCAGCCGTGCGGCGACGTCCTGATAATATTCCGGATGCCCGCGCGTCACGTCCGAGCGAACGATGCGTACTTCGGCACCCAAAGCGCGCACATGAAAAATTTTTTCCTGCGACATTTTGTCGGGAATAACGAGCAAGACACGATAACCTTTCGCGCCCGCGACCAGCGCAAGACCAAGACCAGTGTTGCCGGCGGTAGCTTCGATGACGGTGCCGCCCGGTTGCAATTTTCCTTCCTCCTCCGCGGCTTCGATCATCGCCAATGCGACACGGTCTTTGATCGAGCCGGTCGGATTTTGATTCTCCAATTTTAGGAAAAGCTGACACGGCCCGGTGTCGATCTGCGTCACTTCGACCAGCGGCGTGTCGCCAATGAGGGATAAAATGCCGGGCGGCCGCTTGGAAGTTGTTGTCGGTGCGGTCGGGATTTCGAGCATGCTTAAAAGAGACTGAGCAGTTCGTTCGGATAGTCGATCACAACTTTGTAATCGCGCAGAAAATTATAACCAACAATGCCATCGAGCTTCGCGCCAACGGCTTGACTGAGCATCGAAAAGAAATCGGCCACGATCACGGCGAGATTGTCGATCTTAGCGCCGCCGACTTGAAACGATTGGAGCGCGCCGGCTGTAACATCGACATGTGCGCCACCACTGGTGACCGGCGGAATCGGGGACGTTGCGATGTTTAGTTCTTTCGCAAGTTCCGGCGTGATTGCAGTTGTCGATGTGCCGGTGTCGATGGCGAATTGAAACGGGCCGCGACCATTTGCATAGATGTCGACAAGAATGAGCGGCTTGGCCGGATGGGCCAGCCGAATCGCGATTTCTGCTTGCGCCGATCGACCAAAAACTTCGACGCGCTTGGGATCATCGAAACGGATTTCGCAATCGCGATAAGCGATCGTGATCCGGAAATGTTTGAGGAAATTATAACCGAGATCGCCGTCGATTTTTGCGCCGATGGTTTTGCCAATTTGGCCAAGATCGACAATCCCCACATCGACATCGTCCAATTTCGTTTCGCCGACAGCGAGCGAATCAACTTTCGCCAACGAAACGGAAAACTTTCCGCCCGCGCTCTGACCTTCTTTTGAACCGACAACTTTAATTTCGAGCTGTTTCGCTAATTCGGATGAGAGCAGCGAAGTGCCCGCTCCAGTATCTAAAATGAAGTCGAATGGTCCGCGATTGTTGACGTGGACGGGTAGAAGAATGAGCGGTTGCGCGCCACCGGCGAGACGGAATTTCACTGTTACGCTGCCTAGCGAAAGCGTTGCGGTGCTCATTCCACCGAAGGTTCGCCTTTGTGCGACCACTCCGACTTGCTGTCCTCAAGAAACTGTTGGAGCACCGGGAAACGCATCTCACCGTAGTTGAGTGCGTAACGCAAGTCGCCGCCCTTATAAACCCAAGTCGTCGGAATCCAAGAGAGCGGCAAACCGGCGAACTGTTTGATGTGATTACTTCCGCGCGGGCCGGGATCAGCCAGGATGGTCACGTTCGATTGATCCGAGATCTCAAATTTTTTCAACATGGCGCGGCCATCTTCGCCGCCGTTCCAAACGGATACGAAATAAAATTTCACGTGCGGATTGTCTTTCACCATTTTCAACCAACCGCCGCTCTTTAATTCCGCCTGGCAATTCGAGCACCATGGCGCCCAAAGATGGACAACGCTCAAGTCAGGCGACTTAATTGCCTCGAGAACTTTTTGTTCGGCCGGTGAGTCTGCGCGAAGCGATGAGATCGCGAAAACCGCCGCTAAGATCGACAAGCGTAAGATCGACATGTTGTCCCAAATATGGAGGAAAACGTCCAACGCTCAACGTCCAACATCCAATCTCGAATTCTGCAGATTGGATAGCGCATGCGTCTCGCATGCTGGCTTCGGCATCTCGCCGAAACAGTCCTTTCTCATTTTCGAACTTGGTAAGCGCAGCAGAAAGTCGGCGACGGTGAGACACCGTCGCCAGCACCCGAGACGGGTGCGCCACCCAGAGTTGACCTTCACCACGAAAACAACTACTGTGGCGCTCCGTTTCCGCTGGTTGTAGCGGCAGTCTCCGACCGCCGAAATTAATGCGACGATGAGACATCGCCGCTACAGCGTTACGGCGTCCGAGGGCCTTTTTTTAATTATGGTGCACATGCAGGATGTGATGTCGAAGCCGATGCCGGACTTCAGGGAAGGCAGCATCGTTAAGGGACGCATCCTGGAAATTCGGCCCCGCGAAGTTCTCGTGGACATCGGTTACAAATCCGAAGGCGTTATTCCGTCATCTGAATTTGAGGACATCCAATCCCTGGAAGTGGGCGACGAAGTGGACGTGCTCCTCGAGCGACTCGAGAACGACGAGGGCATGGTCGTCCTGTCGAAGGAAAAAGCCGCTTATCGCCAGAATTGGAACAAGATCGCGAGCGTGTTTCAGGGCGACGGCCTGATCAAAGGCAAGGTGAAGTCGGTCGTCAAAGGCGGGCTGATGGTGAACATCGGTGTCGAAGCGTTTTTGCCCGCGTCGCAGATCGACATCATCCCGCCGAAAGATCTGCAGCAGTTCGTCGGCAACACTTACGATTTCAAAATCGTCAAGATCAACGATGACCGCCGCAATGTTGTGCTCAGCCGGCGTGAGTTGATCGAACAAGAGCGCAGCGAGAAACGCCAGAAATTCCTCGAGGGAGTGCACATCGGCGACAAGGTGCAGGGCACGGTGAAAAATCTGACCGACTTCGGCGCGTTCATCGACCTCGATGGCATGGACGGCCTGCTCCACATCACTGACATGACCTGGGGCCGGCTCGGGCATCCGAGCGAGCTCGTCAAAGTCGGTCAGCCGCTCGAAGTCGTCGTGCTCGACATCAACAAAGAGAAAGAGCGCGTCTCCTTAGGCCTGAAGCAGACGCAGAAAAATCCATGGGACCAGATCGAAGAACGCTTCCCCGCCGGTCAGCGCGTCAAAGGCAAGATCACGAACCTCGTTCCCTACGGCGCATTCGTGGAATTGGAGGAAGGCGTCGAAGGTCTCATTCACGTTTCCGAACTTTCCTGGACGAAGCGAATCATGCGTCCGTCCGACATTTTGACCGTCGGCCAGGAAGTCGAAGCCGTCGTGCTCGGCGTGAACAAAGAGGAACAGAAAATTTCATTGGGCTTGCGCCAGCTCGAACCGAATCCGTGGGACGAGATCGAGCACAAATTCACCATCGGTAGCCGAGTGAAAGGGAAAATCCGCAACATGACCGCCTACGGCGCGTTCGTGGAACTCGATGAAGGCATCGACGGCATGATCCACGTTTCCGATTTGAGTTGGACCCGGAAGATCAATCATCCGAGCGAAGTCTTTAAGAAAGGCGACGAAGTCGAGGCCGAAGTCATCGACATCGACAAGACCAACCAGCGGATCAGTCTCGGTATCAAACAGCTCGCCGAAGATCCGTGGAAGAACATCGATCAGAAATACAAGATCGGCGATCTGGTGAAGGGCAAAGTGACCAAGCTGGCCAGCTTCGGCGCGTTCGTGCAATTGCAGGACGACATCGATGGGCTCGTCCACATCTCCCAGTTGAGCGAAGATCACGTCGCCAAAGTCAAAGACGTGCTCAAAGTCGGTCAGGAGGTCGAATCGCGCGTTATCAAGGTGGACAAAGTCGAGCGCCGCATCGGCTTGTCGATCAAAGCCGCCAACTATTCCGAGGAACAACTGCGCAAAGAATCCGAAGCTTTCGACACGCTCAAGCCGGGCGAAGACATGGTCGGCCTGGAAAAAGCCTTCGCCGCCGCCGAGCAGGAAGATTATCGCCCCGGCGAATCCAAAAAAGAATCAAAGCCGCCCGAGGAATCCAAGGAACCGAAAGAATCCAAGCGCGAATCGAAGAAGGAATCAAAGAAAAAATAGGTTTGCAGATTTCTTGTCGCTGTTTAGAGAACTCTCCCAGATCTGCGCAAGGACTAAGAGCGGCGCAGCGCTGCCGTACTCCAAGACACAAGCGCAATGTGCGCCGGACTCGCGGCCCACGTTTCTGGTGGGTCCCGATTCGGACCGCTTTGGGTCCACTCGAAGTTGATAGCTTCCTTCTGCTCTCGACCGCGTCGGAGCAGGCCAGCCCAAGCAGAGGTTTCGCCCAACGATCCAGCTTAAGAGCAAACAAAAGCTTATGATATACAGACGAGTCGCTAGCTTGAATGCGGGCCGGGGGGCTTGCGCAAAAGAGCATTCCGGCAGTTATGCGATTTGGTTTCGCCCACCATAGATCCGGGTTACGGCTAATCGCTGCGGAAGTTCTGCTGTGTGCGACGGCCAGCTGCGGGAATCCGTATCATTCGTAATGACGTCCCGGCAATCGGCAGAATAATGCGAGTTAGATACTACTCCAATCTTTGGTGCGGCCTGATCGCCTTCTTAGCCTCGCTCGTTGGCACCCTCCTGCTGGCAAATGAGCGGGCTCGACCTTGGGCGGTGTCGCTGCTCATCGGCGCGGCAGTGCTGGCCGTGATCATCTGGGGGCGGCAAAAATGGATACCGGCGTTTCCGCGCCATCCTATTGTCCGGATACCCAACTTAGACCGCAGCCGCTTCTTGTATTTGTTCGGAGTAGTAAGTGTGTTCCTGCTTGCGCTGGCGGCAGACCTTCGTTACCTGGCGACTCCGAACGAGACTTTTGGGCTGGCCGGTATTTTATGGTTGGGAGGCATCGGCGTACTGCTGTCCTTTACTTTCGTTTGGCCACATCCGGCTGCGGATCCTGCCGGTGAACTGCATCTCACCCGGTGGCCGACTTGGGAGATAGTCTTGCTCGCCGGGCTGGTTCTGGTGGCGTTGCTCACCCGAGTTTGGGACCTCACCAGCTTCCCCGACAACATCTACCCGGACGAAATAATGACCGGCACCATCGCCACTCAGTCTTATATAAACCCGACCGGTTCCAGTCCGTCAGTCTTCAGCACCCTGTGGGATGGCATAGATCTACCTGCCCTGTGGTTCTGGATAGTATCGTCGTCTCTTAAGATGAGTGGTAGCACGCTTGCAATGCTAAGGCTCCCTGCCGCTTTATTCGGCGCGGCTACTGTTGTCCCCTTGTACGGACTGATACGCGGAACATGGGGCAGGTCCGCCGCAATGGCTGGAGGCGCGATCCTGACCTTCAGCGCCTCTAACATCCACTACAGCCGCCTCGCGCTTAACAACATAACGACACAGTCCTTCTGGGCGACCTGCTTCTTTTTCTTATTGCGCGGACTGCGGTCGCGCCGGCCGTTTGATTGGGTGCTGGCTGGGCTGTCGGCGGGGCTAAGCGAACATTTCTACTATGGCACACGGCTCTTGCCCTTTATCCTTCTGGTGTTCATCTGTTACATACTGGTTTTTCATTGGCAGCAGGCGCGTCAATATCTGAGTGATTTCTGGCTACTGGCCGGTAGCTATCTGGTGGGGTTTGGCCCTCTTCTGTTCCACTTTATACGAAATCCCAATCTCTACCTTGGCCGAGGAGCCAGCTTGATGATATGGTCCCCTCATATTCCAACCACCTTCGAAGATTTCCAAAGCACGTGGAAAACCGTTTGGCCTGTGATCTCCGAGAACCTGCTGGGTATAAGCACTCATAGCTCGCAAGATATCATATTCTATGCGCCCCTGCTATTGCCTGCTGAAGCCGCCCTGCTCGTATTAGGGATTGCGTTGCTCCTATGGCACTGGCGTCACCCAGTCGCATTCCTCATCCTCACTGCGGGGCTCGGTGTGTTGCTCATAGGCGGCACGCTTGTGGCCTCCTCCAATAGCATTCCGCCATTGATTAACCATTGGACTCCAGCCTTCCCGGCGTTCTATGCTGCGCTAGGCCTGCCTATCGGCGCATGGGTGACGTCCGCTCAAGCGGAGTTGCCGATCCGGCTGCGTTGGATCTTGCCTGCGACGCTCACCATTGCCTTATCGCTGCTCGGCTGGCTCAACCTGGATTTCTATTTTCATCGCTATTACGCCGATCCTGCAAGCCTCAAGAGCAGCGGGTACAGGCTGGCCCAACAGAACTATGAAATTCAGACTGCCCAAAGCCGGTACCAAGCATCACTCGGCCCTGAGTATCACGTGTTCACAGTCGGCCAGGGTTCGCCGCCATACGATCCCGTAACGACGCGATACCTGGTGGCGGACCAGGAGTGCACTATGCTGACTAACCCTGCCGCGGAGTTGCCCTCCATAAATGCTGGGAACTGGGGGCTGGCGTTCCTCTTCTTTCCGGGAAACGAACACTATCGGGAATTGGCGCGTAAGCTTTATCCCGGAGGCGTGGACGGCGAGGTGACCACAAAGCGGGGCAAGCACCTATTCTACACATACGTGCTCACCTGGGCACAAGCGCAAGCGGCCCACAAATGACCCTCAAATCATCGTACAAATAGTTTATGAGTTGATCGACCTCACCCGATCTCTCCCTGCCACGGAGAGGTGATCCCTTCTCCCCGGGGGACAGGATCGCGATGGGAAACGCTACCGCTATACCCAAACCGGGCGCGCCCAGTCCAGTTCGTAATAGAGCGCGTGCGTCGCCGCCAGAACGACCACGAACACGAACCAAGCGCTGAGCCAGGCTGCGATGCGAGCTCGCATCAGCGGATTCGAACCGAATCCGATCGATAAAGCGGCAATGACAATGGCTGCCGAGGCAGTCAATTCAATGGAACCGATAAGATCAGTGTTCACACGGTTATGCCTACGGTTCGTAGCAGTCGAGATACTTAATCCCCGAGCCGGTATTGAAGATGACGACGCGCTCGCCGATGTCGATCTTGCCGGCGGCACGTAGAGATTTCAGCGCCGCGAAACAGGCTGCGCCTTCGGGCGCGATGAAGAGACCTTCTTTAGATCCGACTTCGCGCACCATCCTGATCATGTCATCGTCATCGACAGCTACTACGCCGCCGTTCGATTCCCGCAAAATCTTGAGCATGAGGAAATCGCCGATCGCTTTCGGGACGCGCAAGCCGGACGCGCAGGTGTGCACATTGGAAAATTCGGCCGCGGTTTTTTCACCAGATTCAAACGCGCGGACAATTGGCGCGCATCCGCTTGCTTGAACGGAAAACATGCGCGGCCGCTTCTTATCGACCCAATCGAGGGCCTCCATTTCGTCGAACGCTTTCCACATGCCGATCAGGCCGGTGCCGCCACCGGTCGGATAAAGAATCACGTCCGGCAGTTGCCAAGCGAATTGCTCAGCCAACTCGTAACCGAGCGTCTTTTTTCCTTCGATGCGATAGGGTTCTTTGAGCGTGGACATTTCGAACCAGCCTTCGCGTTCTTTGCGGCGCCCGATCTCGGCACCGCAATCGGTGATGAGACCGTCGATCAGTGTGACGTGCGCGCCGAGCTCGCGACATTCGATGATGTTCGCGCGCGGAGTGTCGCGCGGCATGAAAACGTGTGCTTCGAGACCGGCGCGCGCGGCATAAGCGGCGAGCGCGCCTCCCGCATTCCCGGCGCTTGGAACAGCGAGCTTGCTCGCGCCGAGATATTTTGCCATCGAAACGGCGACGGACATGCCGCGCGCTTTGAAACTTTGCGTCGGGTTCAGTGATTCATCTTTGATCCAAAGATCGACATCCTCGGCGAAGTTCTTCGCGCGCAACAGCGGCGTCCCGCCTTCGCCTAACGACACGGGTTCGACCTCCGCCGCCAGCGGCAGCAATTCGCGGTAACGCCACAACGATTTCTCGCGAGCGGCAAATTTTTCCCGCCTGAGCGCTCGCCCGGCCGCGGCGAGATCGACAATTGCAAAGAGCGGTTTCTGACACGCACCGCAAAGATTTTGCAGACGCGACCAGTCGTGCCGGAGGCCACAGGACGTGCATTCGAGATATGTGACAAACACACGGCAATTGAGCGCAGGGGCGCGAAATTGGAAAGGTGGATCGGCCGCTCCGTCGGGCGATGCTAACAATAAGCGGCGTCGCCGCGTAATTTCGGCATCGAGCTCGCCACAGGACGAGTCCGTCCGACTGGCGGACAAGGGACTGCTCGATCCACGTGCCGCTTTGTGATAATGACGCCAGCCATGAGTTCGACCGCGCCACGATCACCGGGTCGGCCGTGGTACCGCCCTTCGCTCACAGTGCAGATCATGATCGGTTTAGTAGTGGGCGTCATGGTTGGCTGGGTGCAGCCCGATTGGGGGAACGCGGTTTATTTTCTGCGCGACATCTTTATCAACCTGATCAAGTCGATCATCGCGCCCCTCGTCTTCTCCACGATCGTTGTCGGGATCGCCGGCGCTGGTGCATTACGCAAGGTCGGTCGCATGGGCGTCAAAGCGCTGATCTATTTTGAAATTGTCACGACCGCAGCGCTGATCATCGGGCTGGCTGTGGTCAATTTCATGAAGCCGGGTGCGGGCATAACTCTGGCCACGAGCAACACCGACATCATCAAGACGATTGGCCAAAGTCATCCCAAGACGCTGGTGGAAACGCTGGTGCACGTGTTTCCGTCCAGCGTCATTGATTCGATGGTGCGCGGCGACGTGCTCCAAATTGTCGCCTTCTCCGTGCTTTTCGCGCTGGCCATCTCTTCGGTCGGCGAAAAAGGAAAGCCGATCATCCGCGCGATGGAAAGTCTCTCCCAGATCATGTTTAAATTCACCAACTACGTGATGATGTTCGCGCCGATCGGCGTGGGCGCGGCTATGGCGCACACGGTCGCGACGCAAGGTCTGGGTGTGCTCGCCAATCTTGGCAAACTCATCGGTTCGCTTTATCTCGCTCTTATCATTTTCGTCGCGGTCGTTTTTGGATTGGTGATGCTGATCGCCCGGATTCCAGTGCGACAATTTATTCGCGCGGTGCGCGAGCCAGCCACGATCGCGTTCGCGACCACGAGCAGTGAATCGGCGTTGCCAAAAGCGATGGAAGCGATGGAACGCTTCGGCGTGCCGCGGCACATCGTTGGGTTCGTGATGCCGACTGGATATTCTTTCAACCTGGACGGCTCGACGCTTTATCTGGCGATGGCTTCGGTGTTCGTCGCGCAAGCGGCCGAGACGACGATGGGCTGGCACATGGGAGTTGGTCAGCAAATCACGATGATGCTGACCTTGATGCTCACTTCGAAGGGCGTGGCGGGCGTGCCGCGCTCGTCGCTGGTAATTTTGCTGGCGACGCTGAATACGTTTGTTCCCGCGGGACTCGGACCGATCGGGATCGCTGTCATCTTCGGGATCGACGAATTGATGGACATGGGACGCACGTGCGTGAACGTAATCGGCAATTGTCTCGCCACGATTGTGGTCGCGCGTTGGGAAAAAGAATTCGACGACAACCGTGCCCAAGTCTTCGGAACGTCGCAAGAGGCCGAGCTGGATCTAAAATCCGGCGATATCGCTTTCGCTGATACTGTCGCGGAAGGCGACTAGAAGCTCACCGCAGGATCGCATCGCAAGGGGCCGACGATAAGATGTTGGTCTGATTCCTGGATTCCGGTTCCAGAAGGCATCCGCTTTATTCACGTAATCCGCAGTTAAGAA
>Ga0209154_1001688_pt1 | contig 12777 bp, 11 predicted proteins | sample GraSoiAngelo_121_FD_185878 | JGI IMG/M metagenome (GOLD analysis project Ga0209154, IMG submission 185878) | Grasslands soil microbial communities from the Angelo Coastal Reserve, California, USA - 14_0919_12_20cm (SPAdes) (version 2) | ecosystem: Environmental > Terrestrial > Soil > Grasslands ... | reverse complement strand
GAGGGCGGCGGCCACTTTGCTGTCCGAGCGCGCGTTCTGGTTGCCGATCGTCCCGATCTCGCGCGCCAGGGCCATCAGCCGCACCGCCCCCCGTGCCATCTGGAGCGGGGTCTGCGCCGCGCCCACCAACGCCTGATCGACCGCGCGTCTTCGGGCGGGGTCTCCCTTGGGAATCCGGTACGCCTCGCTCACCCGCGCGTACGCGGCGGCGTCATCATCCACCAGCCGGCGCAGCTGCGCCCGCAGCGCGTCGGCTTCGGCCAGCAGTGCAGCCACCCGCTGCTGGACGCCGGCATACGCCTTCCGGCCCGTCGTGAGCCGGGCGACCATGGCGACGAGCGCGGCGGCCAGCGCGCCCGCCAGGGCGGACGCGCTCCCGCCCCCCGGCACCGGTGCCCCACCCGCGAGCTCCTCGAGCCAGCCGTCGAGCGTGGGACCCTCGACGGCGCGGATCTTCTGCTCCAGCAGGTGATCCGCCGCGTCCGGAATCTTCAGGTGGGCGGCGCCCGCGCCGAGAATCGCCCGCTCTGGGACGAGTCCGACGATCTCGCTCTTCTGGATCTCGATGCCTCGTGCTCGGGCTCGCGACTCCACCGCCGCGAACACCGTGGCGGGAGGGGTCGTGTCGATGTCGAGCAGATTCATCGAGACCTGGGCCTTGCCGCCCACCGCGAAACCGGAAGCCTGAACCGCCGGCAACCCGCCGCCCGACGTGCGGATCTGCTGCGCGATCTCCTTGGCGGCACGGATGTCCCCCGTGTCGAGATAGATGTTGAACGCCACCAGGAAGGGCCGCGCGCCGACCGCGGTCGCCCCCGCGGTCGGATGGATGCGTTTCGGTCCGAAGTCCGGATCCGCCGCGGGATCCCGTCCGATCCTGTCTCGCAGACCCTCGAACTCACCTTTCCGGATGTCCGGCAGGCGCTCCCGCTCCGGCCGGGTCGCGGCCCGCGCGTAGAGGTAGACCGGGATCGCGAGCTCGGTCGCCGCCCGCTCGGCGAGCCGGCGCGCGACCGCCACGCACTCGTCCATCGTGACGTCGCGCACGGGCACGAATGGCACGACGTCGGTGGCGCCCATCCGTGGGTGCTCCCCCTGGTGCCTGGTGAGATCGATGCGCTCCGTGGCGACGCGCATCGCGCGAAACGCGGCTTCCGCGGCCGCGTCGGGACGGGCCACCAGCGTGAACACCGAACGGTTGTGCGACGCATCGGCCTGCACGTCGAGCAGGCGTACTCCGAGCACGCTCGTGATGGCGGCCCGGAGCGCGTCGAGGGTCGCGGCATCGCGACCCTCGGAGAAGTTGGGGACGCACTCGACTAGCGGGGCAGGCATTCCCGTCCTTTCACGCGCTCTTCAAGAGTTCCAGCAGCCAGCGGTGCAGCGTCGGGCTGCCGGCCACCAGGGAGCCGTGCCGCAGCACGTCGTCTCCTCCATCGAGCGTCGTTACGACTCCTTGCGCCTCGCGGATGAGCACGACACCCGCGGCCACGTCCCACGGCGAGAGCGTCAACTCCCAGAATGCGTCGAGCCGCCCGGCCGCCACGTCGGCGAGGTCGAGTGCCGCCGAGCCGGCGCGACGGATGCCGCTCGTAGCCCCCATCACGGCGGCGAACTGGTCCAGGTAGCGCCGCAACTGGCCGAGATTCTTGAATGGGAACCCGGTGCCCACGAGCGCGTGCCGTGGCTCGGTGAGCCCCGAGACCCGAAGGCGGCGTTCACCTTCCCAGGCCCCCGCCCCGCTCGCCCCCCAATACACCACGTCTCGCGGAATATCGTGAATCACCCCCACGCACAGCGCCCCGTTCACCGCACACCCGATCGAGACCGCGTACTGCGGGTAGCGGTGCAGGAAGTTGGTCGTGCCGTCGAGCGGATCGACGATCCACACCACGTCACCCGAGCGCGTGCCGTCGGGGGAGAGCTCCTCGCCTACGACCGTGGACCCCGGGACGCCGAGCGTGAGGGCGGTCGCGATCAGCGCCTCCGCCGTGCGGTCGGCGTCGGTCACGAAGTCGTGCCGGCCCTTCTCGGTCCAGTCGCTCGGCGCAGCCGGAGTGAGCCCGCGCAAATAGCCCGCGGCGCGCGCCGCCGCGTCCTTCGCCACGTCGACTAAGTCTTTGAGTTCTCGCACCTTGCGGCGCCGCACTCCCTCGGCGTAGGTTGTCAGCCCATGGCGCGCGTCTTCTCCGGCATCCAGCCCTCGGGCGAGCTGCACATCGGCAATTACTTGGGCGCGGTCCAGAACTGGGTTACGCTGCAACACCAGCACGACTGCCTGTTCTGCGTTGTCGACCTGCACGCCATCACGCAACCGTACGACGTGTCGAGCCTCGCCCAGCGAACCATCGAGATGGCCATCGGGCTGTTGGCCGTCGGACTCGACCCCGAGCGGGCGATCGTGTTCGTGCAGTCTCACGTCCCGGAGCACAGCGAGCTCAACTGGCTGCTCAACACGGTGACGCCGCTCGGTGAGCTCGAGCGCCAGACCCAATTCAAGGACAAGGCGCAACGTCACGACAGCATCCCGGCCGGGCTGCTCAACTACCCGGTGCTTCAGGCGGCCGACGTGCTGCTGTATCGCGCCACGCTGGTGCCGGTGGGCGAGGACCAGCTGCAGCACCTCGAGCTGATGCGTGAGATCGCGCGGCGCTGGAACACCCGCTTCGCCGAGGGCGCAGGATTCACCTTGCCCGAGCCGCAGGCGCTCCTGGCGACGGCGAAGCGCGTGCTCGGACTGGACGGCCGGGCGAAGATGTCGAAGAGCCTCGGCAACACCATCGGCCTGTTCGATACCCCGGAGACTATCTGGGAGAAGCTCAAGCCCGCGGCGACCGACCCCGCCCGGGTGACGCGGAAGGACCCCGGCAACCCGGAGATCTGCAACATTTTCACGATCCACCAGGGTTTCTCGCCGCCCGCGACCCAGCAGCAGGTGGCGCACAACTGCCGCACCGCGGGCTGGGGGTGCCTCGACTGCAAGCGAGTGCTCGCAGACAATATGATAGCCACGCTCACCCCCCTCCGCGAGCGCGCGCAGGAGCTGCGGGCGGAGCCAGGGCGGGTGCGCGAGATCCTGCGAGCGGCCGCCACAAAGGCGCGGGCACTCGCCCGCGCCACCCTGGCCCGGGTACGGCAGTGCATGGGCTTGCTCGAGGGAGCGGAGGCCTGATGCAGCATTTCCTCGGGCAGATGATTCAGATGTTCCGACTGGAGCTGTTCCTCCAGCTCTTGCTCGCGACGCTGTTCGGCGGGGCCATCGGTCTGGAGCGGGAGCTCGGGGGCAAGCCGGCCGGCCTGCGGACGAACATCCTGATCTGCATCGGCTCGGTGCTCTACACGAAGCTGTCGATTACGATGGCCGCCGGGACCGCCGATCCGACGCGTGTGGCCGCGCAGATCGTCACCGGCGTCGGGTTCATCGGCGCCGGCACGATTCTCCACGCCCGCGGGGCCGTCGTGGGCCTGACCAGCGCCGCTACCATCTGGGTCGTCGCGGCCATCGGCGTCGCCCTCGGCGCCGCCTTCTATTGGGAGGCGGCGGGCACCACGCTGCTTGTCTTGCTCGTGCTCCAGGGACTCGGCCGCATCGAACTGGTGGTGCAGCGGCAGACGACCCAGAGCAGCCTGTCGGTGCACGCCCGGCCCGATCCGAATCTGCTCGAGGACTTAGAGACGGTGGTGCGGCGCACGGGGCTCCACATCGAGCCAGCCGCCGGGAGAACGTCGATCTCGTGATCGACTTCACGTTGCGCGGGCCGAAGCGGCTGCATGACCAGGTGATGATCGCGTTGTTGAATCACCCGGGCGTGCGCACCGTCTCCACCGGAGAGTGACGCGGCGTCTCGTGGTCGACCTCGCCTCGCCGCGCGTGGCCTGGCGGATTCCGCCGCGCGCGGTGCAGGCGATTCGGGACGCGCTGGGCCCGGGCTGGGACGTGGTCCAAGTCGAGGCGCCGGCCACGTCGGACGGGGACGGCGGGTCCGGGACCGAGGCAGCGGCAGCCGCGGCGCGCGGGGCGGAGGTCTACCTGGGGTACGGCGTCTCCGCCGGCGTGGTCCAGGCGGCGCGCGGCGCCCTCAAGTGGGCCCATACCAGCACGGCGGGCGTCGGGACCAGCGTGCCGCACGTCCGGGGAACCGGCGTCGTGCTCACGAACTCCGCCGGGGTACATGCCGATCCCATTGCTGACTGGACGATCGCCGCGATCGGGTACTTCGCTCGTGGCCTCGACCGGATGCGCGAGTTCCAGGCGGAAGAGCATTGGGCCCAACCCGAAATCACGGGGCTGGAGATCCCCGTGCGGGAGTTCGGCGAGCTGCGGGTCGGCGTCTACGGGCTGGGCGGGATCGGCACGGCGGTGGCTCGGCGCGCGCTGGCGCTCGGGATGAGCGTCGCGGGAGTACGGCGCCGTCCCGAGCGCGGCGGCCCCCCGGGGGTGCGCTGGGTCGGGGCACCGGGCGACCTCGGGCGGCTCGCCGCCGAGAGTGACTGTCTGGTGCTGGCAGCGCCGCACACCGACGCGACGCGCGGCGTAGTCAGCCGGTCGGTGCTGGAGCGCCTGCCCTCGGACGCGATCGTCGTCAACGTTTCCCGCGGGACGCTGTTGGATGAGACGGCTCTGCTCGACCTGCTCGACGCAGCTCGCCTGCGCGGCGCGGCGCTGGACGTCTTCGCCACCGAGCCCTTGCCCGCCGGGCACCCGCTGTGGCGGCACCCCCGCGTGCTCGTAAGTCCCCATGTCGCCGCCGTGACGACGCGCTTTTGGGAGCGCGAGACGGGGCTGATCGTGGAGAACGTGCGACGCTATCTTGCAGGGGCGCCCCTCGCCAACGTCGTCGACCTGGAGGCCGGCTACTAGTGGAGGAGAAATCCCGCAGGGGTCGCAGCAGCGCCGGCGACGCGCAGCCGCGCGGCGTCGAGCAGATCATCAAGGCGGCGATCGATCGCGGCGCCTCCGATCTGCACATCAAGGCCGGTGACGTGTTTCGCGCCCGTATCGACGGGAAGCTGGTGCCCCTCACCAAGCAACGGCTCACGCCCGAGCAGACCCGCGCGATCGCGTTGCGTTTGATGCCGAACGAGGACGATCGGAACCGGCTCGACAAGCTGCACGAGTACGATTGCTCGTGGGGCGTGCCCGGGGTCGGCCGCTTCCGCGTCAATATCCTGCGGCAGCGCTCGTCGTTCATGATCGTGATGCGCGTCATCCCGTTCGACATCCCGACCATCGAGTCGCTCAAGCTGCCGTCCGTCCTCACGACGATTGCGGCGGCCGAACGGGGGATGATCCTCGTCACCGGGATCACCGGGTCGGGGAAGAGCTCGACGATGGCCGCGATCTTGAACCACATCAACCAGAACAACCAGAAGCACGTCGTCACGCTCGAGAACCCGATCGAGTTCCTGCATCGCGACATCAACTCCTCGATCACCCAGCGCGAGATCGGGGTGGACACCGACGACTTCCGGGCGGGCCTGCGGGCGGCGTTGCGGCAGGATCCGGACGTGATCGTGATCGGGGAGATGCGGGACGTCGAGACGGTCGACACCGCGATGAAGGCGGCGGAGACGGGGCATCTCGTGATCTCGACCCTGCCCACGCCGGACGCCGTGGCCACGGTGAGCCGCGTGCTGGCGATGTTTCCGCCCGAGGAGCAGGAGATCGCCCGGCTGCGGTTCGCCGAGACGCTCCAGGCCGTGGTGGCGCAGCGGCTGCTGCCACGGGCAGACGGGCACGGGCGCGCCGCGGCGGTCGAGGTACTGATCTGCACGGCGGCCGCCCGCGCCATCATTCGGGACGCGGGTCGCGCCGCCGAGTTGTACGACTATATCCGTGAAGCGAGCGAGCAGTACGGGATGCAGACGTTCGACCAGCACCTGATGGATCTCGTGGGGGACGAGGTCATCACGTACGAAACGGCGCTCGCCGCCGCCACGAAGCCGGCCGACTTCGAGCTCCAGATGCGCACGCTGCGACGCCGCTCGCGCGCGGCCGAGCCGGCGGAGGCGGCCCAGGCCAGCGCGCCCCGCAAGCGGTGAGCGGCCGGCTGTTCGCGGGGGTCCTCGCCCCCGTCACCACCCCGTTCGACGCCGCCACCGGAGACGTGGCGCCGGAGCAGCTGCGGCACAACGTGGTGCACCTGCTCGAGGCGGGCCTGGACGGCGTGGTCGTCGTGGGCTCGACGGGCGAGTCCGCCATGCTCGACCCCGAAGAGCAGCGCCGGCTGGTCGGCTGGGTGCGCCCCGTGCTGCCGGACGGGCGCTGGCTCGTGGCGGGGACCGGCGCCGAGTCCACCCGCCAGGCAGTGGCGCTGTCGCGGGCGGCGGCCGCCGAGGGCGCGGATGCCGTGCTGGTGCGCCCGCCCAGCTACTTCGCGCACGCGACCTCTCCCGCCACGCTCACCGACTACTACCGGACCGTTGCCGACGCGAGTCCCGTTCCGGTGCTCGTGTACAACATTCCCAAGTACACGCACGTGGCGCTCGCCGCGGGCCTGCTGCAGCAGCTCGCCACCCATCCGAACATCCGGGGCGTGAAGGACTCCTCGGGCGACGTGAAGAACCTCGCTGCGTATCGGGACGCGCTGCCGCAGTGGACCGTGCTGGCAGGGTCGGGCTCGCTGTTGTTCGCTGGGCTGGAGCTCGGGTGCGACGGCGGGGTGCTCGCGGTGGCGTGCTACGCCGCGCGCCGCTGTGCCGACATCTTCGCGGCGTTCCGCGCGGGGGACCGGGCGCGCGCCGGGGCGCTGCAGGAGCGGCTCGGACCGATCGACAAGGAGATCGTCGGGAAGCTCGGCCCCGCCGGAGTGAAGGCCGCCATGGATGCCGTCGGGTTGTACGGCGGGCCGGTGCGGGCGCCGCTCGCGCCGCTCGCCCCGGCCGACCGGGAGCGCGTGGCGCAGCTCGTGTGCGCGTGACGGATCTGCGTGCTCTGCTCGAGGAGATCTCGGTCGCGCGGCTGGTCGGCACGCCGCACCACGCCCGGGTGCGCGAGGTCCTGAAGCGCGAGCTCGGGGCGCGGGGGTTCGTGGTGCTGGAGCAGCGCTTCCGGACGCGGCCCCGCGCGCCGCTGTGGGGTGGCGCCGCGAGCGACGCCGTCAACCTGATCGCCGTCCGGCCGCGCGCCCGGGTCACGGCCTGGCTCGCCGCGCACTACGACTCCAAGGGGCAGGCGGTCTCGATGGCCGCACGTCTCGTGCTGGCAGGTGTGGTCGTCGCCGGCCTGCTCGCCGCCCTCGTCGCCCGAGTCGCGGGCGCCCCCACGCTGGTGCTCGCGATCCCGGCGGCACTCGTGGCACTGTTCGTGGCGCTGAGCCGCATCTCGGATGATTCTCCCGGGGCCGTGGACAACGGCGCCGGCGTCCTGACCGTGTTGGCGATCGTCGATGCGCTGCCCTCCGACGCCCGAGTGGGCGTCGTCTTTCCCGACGCCGAGGAGCACGGGCTGGTCGGCGCGAGGGCGCTGGTGCGTGAGCGCGCCCACCTCTTCGAGGACACCGCGCTCATCAACTTCGACGGCATCGACGACCGCGGGCGGACGCTCGCCCTCGTGCATCGGGGCGGTCCGCTGGTGGACGCGGTCGTGCGCGCCCTGGCAGCGCGGCGCGCCCGCGTGCTGCCGGTCCTCGAGGACGGGCTGGTGCTCGCGGCCGCGGCGCGGGAGTGCGTGACGGTCATGCGGGGGAATTGGGAGACGGCGCGGGTGGTGCACACACCGGAGGATACGGCGAAGCGACTGACGCTCGCGGGGGTGCAGGTCGTCGCAGCGGCAGTTGCGGACGCGCTGCGCGATGTTCCCACGCTGAAGCGTGGGCTCGGCGAAGCACGACGCTGAAGCGTAGTGTGCTTTAGCACAGTGCAGTGCCGAGCCCAGGCTTTAGCCTGGGAACGAGCGCGTTGACGTGACCGGGTGCCAGGTCTAGCTTCCCCCAGAGGAGACTTCAGCGCCCCGTCCCCCGGGGCGTTTTTGTTGGAGCGCTGGGAGCGCCATGTTCGGACCGAAGACACACTGCGTCGTGGTCGTCGGCGCCCAGTGGGGCGACGAGGGCAAGGGGAAGATCGTCGACGTGCTCGCCGAGCGCGCTGACCTGGTGGTCCGCTACCAGGGGGGCGCCAACGCCGGGCACACCGTCGACACCGGGGCCGGCGAATTCGTGCTGCACCAGATTCCGTCGGGGATCATCCAGGGGGCGGTGTGCATCGTCGGCAACGGCGTGGTGCTCGATCCGGAGACGTTCTTCACCGAGCTCGACGCATTGACGTCGCGCGGCATTCGCACCGAGCACAAGCTCTACGTCTCGGACCGCGCCCATCTGACCCTCCCCTACCACAAGCTGCTCGACCGGGCGCGCGAGCAGCGCGAGAAGATTGGCACCACCGGCCGCGGCATCGGGCCCACGTACGAAGACAAGTACGGCCGGCGCGGGGTGCGGGTCGGCGACCTGCGGAACTTGGACCGCGCCAAAGAGCTCGTCTGCACCCGGGTCCGGGCGGCGAACGAGTTCCTCGAGCTGCTCGGCTCGCACGAGCGCGCCGACTCCGGTGAGCACGTAGGCCTGCTCGACCGCCTCGCTCCCCGCCTGCTGCCGATCGCCATCGACGCCGGCCGCGTGGTGTACGAGGCGCTGCAGCGGGGCGAGTCGGTGCTGCTCGAGGGGGCGCAGGGCGCGCTGCTCGACGTCGATCACGGCACCTACCCCTATGTGACCTCGTCCAACACCACCGCGGGCGGAGCCGCCGTCGGCGCGGGGATCGGCCCGACCGCCATCGACGCGGTGCTCGGCGTGGTGAAGGCCTACACCACCCGCGTGGGAAACGGGCCGCTCCCCACGGAAGCGGAGCCGAAGCTCGCCGAGCGCATCCGCGCGCTGGGCGGCGAGTTCGGGGCCACCACCGGTCGGCCGCGTCGCTGCGGCTGGTTCGACGCCGTGGTCGTGCGTTACGCCGTGCGCGTGAACGGTCTCACGGGCCTCGCCGTCACCAAGCTCGACGTGCTCGACTCGTTCTCCCACATCCCCGTGTGCGTCGGGTATCGGCTCGACGGCGAGCCGTTCGACAGCATGCCCGCCGAGGTGGAGCGGCTCACACGCGTCGAGCCGGCCTACGAGACGCTCCCCGGCTGGCAGAAGTCGCTGAGCCACGTGCGGCGCCTCGCGGACCTGCCGCCCGCGGCGCGGGCGTACCTCGACCGGCTGCAGGACCTGGCCCACGCGCCCATCCAATACGTGAGCATCGGCACCCGCCGCGACCAGATCATCGAGGTGACGTGAGGTGACGGTCGACGTCGCCGTGATCGGCGCGGGGCCGTGCGGCCTCGCCGTGGGCGTGGCCGCGAAGCGGCTCGGCCTCACCTGTTCGCTGTTCGACAAGGGGCCCGTGGTCGCGAGCCTGATGCGCTATCCCCTGTACATGACCTTCTTCTCGACGCCCGATAAGCTCGAGATCGGCGGCCTGCCGTTCGTCACGGCCGCCGACAAGCCGACTCGGCGCGAGGCCCTCACCTACTACCGCAAAGTGGCCGAGTACTTCGAGCTGGACGTGCGACAATACCACGAGGTGCACGGCGTGCGACGCTCGCGCGACGGGTTCGAGCTGACGGCGCGACATCCCGGTAAGACGGAGCCCGAGACGGTCCAGGCGCGCCACGTCGTGCACGCCACCGGCTATTTCGAGTCGCCCAACGCCGTCGGCGTGCCGGGAGAAGACCTTCCCCATGTCTCGCACTTCTTCACGGAAGGCCACCCGTACTGGCAGCAGCGCGTGGTGGTGATCGGGGGTGGCAACAGCGCCGTCGAGGCGGCGCTCGACCTGCACCGCGTCGGTGCGCGGGTCACGCTGATCCACTTCCTAGGCGAGTTCGATCGCGGTGTGAAGCCGTGGATCCTGCCCGACGTGACCAACCGCGTGAAGGACGGCAGCATCGCCGTCCGCTGGTGCAGCCGGGTCAGCGAGATTCGGCGCTCCGAAGTGGTGATTCGCTCCGACGCAGACGGCCGGCTCGAGACGCTCTCCGCCGACTTCGTGCTCGCCCTCACGGGGTACCGGGCGGACCTGAGGCTGCTGCGCCTGAGCGGTGTGGACGTCGACGAAACCACCGGCGTCCCGCGCCACGAGCCGACCACGATGGAAACGAATGTGCGGGGGGTCTACATCGCCGGCGTCCTGGCGTCCGGTCTCGACGCGAACAAGATCTTCATCGAGAACGGCCGCGCACACGGCGCGCTCATCTGCGAGCACATCAAAGCAAAACCCCCCAAGGTTGCCCTTGGGGGGTGATCGCCTGCTCGACATCGTGCGCCCTAGAACCCGATGCGAGCGAGACGAAACTCGTGCTCGAGGGGCCCAACAAAAAACCCCGCGCTCCGTTTCCAGGGCGTGGGGCCGGTGCCATCCTCCGGCAGCCGGGCTGTCTCGCAGCTTGAGACCCCTTGGCTTTGCGCCCCGCCGTCGCCGACGGTTTGCCCTGAACAGAGACGTGCCGCGGCATACGGGAAGCAAGAACGGTGCCCTACGAGCAAGCGGCATCAAGGCGTCACTTAGCAATCATCTCGACATCTTGTGTTCTCGCAGAATGCACGAATCAATGCATAACGCGCTATGCAGCCTGTAGTCCTCGTGGCTCCAGCGGCATTCAAAGGCTCTCTCGGCCCGCGCCAGGTCGCGGACGCGCTGGCCGCCGGGATCCGCCGGGCCCTTCCTGGGGCCTCGCTGCTCCAATGCCCGATCTCCGACGGGGGCGATGGCCTGCTGGACGTCGTGCTCACACCTGGGTCCCTCCGCGAGGAGGTCTCGGTCACCGGTCCACTCGGCATCCCGGTACGCGGCGAGCTCGGCTGGGTGGATGCTGAGACCGCGATATTCGAGTGCGCCACCGCGTGCGGCATCGCGCTGCTCCGCCCCGACCAGCTGGATCCTCTGCGTGCGACGACGCGAGGCGTGGGCGAACTCATCTGGGAGGCAGCCGAGCGCGGTGCCACGCTGGTGGTGGTCGGCTTGGGCGGCTCGGCCACCGTGGACGGCGGAACCGGCGCGGCTCGCGGGCTCGGTTGGACGTTTCTGGATGCGCGGGGGGACGCGCTTCCGGAGGGCGGTGGCTCGCTGGCGCAGCTGGCGGACCTGGGTGGTGGCTGGGGCCTCGCGGCGCGGGTCCTCGCGCTCAGCGACGTGACGACGCCGCTGATCGGCAGGGACGGGGCCGCGCCGGTGTTCGCTCCGCAAAAAGGGGCGGGTCCCGAGGGCGTCAAGCTGTTGTCGCGCGGCCTCGAACGGCTCGCCGAGTTGATGGCGCGCCATGCTCGGCCCGAGCTGGCGACGCTCCCCGGCGGCGGGGCGGCGGGGGGTCTCGGGGCGGGTCTCGCGTTCTTCGCCAAGGCCGGTCTGGTCCCAGGCGCCCAGTGGGTGCTGGATCGCGTCGGCTTTGACGCCGCCCTCGCCAAGGCGGATTTCGTCGTGACCGGTGAGGGCTCCTTCGATCGGACGTCGCTCGTCGGCAAGGCGTCGGGCGAAGTGGTGCGGCGGGCGCAGGCGGCCAAGAAGCGCCTCGCCGTGGTAGCTGGAAAGGTCGAAGGCCTGATCGGGATCCACGCACTCGACGGCGAGGGGCGGATACTCGATGCCGCGGGCATCGCCGACCTGGCTGAACGCGCCACACGGCAGGCGCTCGGGTTGCCCCTGCCGTAGTGGGCCGTCTATCTTCCGACCTCTCATGTCCTCACACAACAACGTGATGGAGAAACTGGTGTCGCTCGCGAAGCGACGCGGTTTCGTGTTCCAGTCGTCGGAGATCTACGGCGGCCTCGGGTCTGTGTGGGACTATGGGCCGCTCGGTGTCGAGCTGAAGAAGAACATCAAGGAGCGCTGGTGGCGCTCGCTGGTCCACGAGCGGGAAGACATCGAGGGCCTCGACGCGGCCATCCTGATGCACGCCAAGGTCTGGGAGGCGTCCGGGCACCTGGCGGGGTTTGCCGATCCCCTGGTCGACTGTAAGCAGTGCAAGAACCGGTTCCGCGCCGACGACCCTCGCATCAAAGGCACGCCCGGCGAGCCCACCACGCGGTGCCCCGTGTGTGGGAACCAGGGAACGCTGACAGCGCCGCGCATGTTCAACCTCATGTTCAAGACGTTCATGGGTCCGGTCGAGGAGGCGGCGGCCGTGGTGTACCTGCGTCCCGAGACCGCGCAGGGGATCTACGTCAACTATCTCAACGTCCTGCAGTCGTCCCGACAGAAGATCCCGTTCGGCATCGCCCAAGTCGGCAAGGCGTTCCGCAACGAGATCACGCCGGGGAACTTCATCTTCCGGACCCGGGAGTTCGAGCAGATGGAGATGCAGTTCTTCGTCAAGCCGGGGACGGACGCGGAGTGGTTCGAGTTCTGGCGCCAGGAGCGGATGAAATGGCTCGTCGGTCTGGGTATCCACCCTGAGAAACTGCGCTTTCACCAGCATACCAAAGAGGAGCTGGCGCACTACGCGAAGGACGCCTACGACATCCAGTACGAATTTCCCTTCGGGTGGCAGGAGTTCGAAGGGATCCACAACCGCACGAACTTCGACCTGTCGCGCCACCAGGAGTTCTCCGGCAAGAAGCTCGAGTACGTGGACGCCGCCTCGAACGAGCGATACATCCCGTATGTGGTGGAGACCTCGGCGGGCGCCGACCGCACCACGCTCGTGGTGATGGTGGACGCCTATCACGAGGAGGAAGTGGAGGGCGATAAGCGCGTGGTATTGCGGATTCATCCGGCCATCGCTCCCCTCAAAGCGGCAGTGTTTAC
>Ga0209154_1001686_pt1 | contig 12781 bp, 10 predicted proteins | sample GraSoiAngelo_121_FD_185878 | JGI IMG/M metagenome (GOLD analysis project Ga0209154, IMG submission 185878) | Grasslands soil microbial communities from the Angelo Coastal Reserve, California, USA - 14_0919_12_20cm (SPAdes) (version 2) | ecosystem: Environmental > Terrestrial > Soil > Grasslands ... | reverse complement strand
GAACTCACGACTGGAGATGTGGTCATCTTCTTCGCTTACGTCACGAGCTTCTACTCTCCGATGAAGGCGCTGGCGCACTCCTCCTATCTGTTTAGCAAGGCCAGTGTGGGAGCCGAGCGGATTGCCGGGGTCATGAGCGCGCGGAGCGATGTGACGGACCGCGAAGGGGCGCAGCCGGTCTCGCGGCTGAAGGGTGAGATCGAGTTCCGGGACGTATCGTTCGAATACGAGGCCGGTCAACTTGTGCTGTCCCACATTAACCTTGCCATCCGATCGGGAGAAGAGGTGGCCGTCGTAGGAGCTACCGGTGTGGGCAAGAGCACGCTGGTTAGCCTGATCCCTCGCTTCTATGACCCCACCGGCGGCGAGGTCCGCATCGACGGCCAAGACATCCGGAACTACACGCTGCAGTCGCTGCGCGAGCAGATCAGCCTGGTCTTGCAGGACTCGCTGCTGCTCAGCGGCACTATCCGCGAAAACATTGCGTTTGGGCGTCCCGGTGCCAGCGACGAGAAGATCGCCGCCGCCGCGGTCACGGCCAACGCCGACGAGTTTATTCAGCGATTCCCGGATGGCTACGAGACCTTAGTGGCGGAGCGCGGCACGACCCTCTCCGGCGGGCAGAAGCAGCGGATCGCCATCGCGCGGGCGATTCTGCGGGACGCGCCCATCTTGATTCTGGATGAGCCGACCACCGGCCTCGATGCGGCCGCAGAGCGCGTATTCATTGACGCGCTACAGCGGGCCGCTGTGGGACGCACGACTCTGATCATCGCACACCGTCTGACGACCGCGCGCCTCGCGGACCGTATCGTTGTCCTCGACCGCGGTCGGATCGTGGAACAAGGCACCCACCTCGAACTCTTGGCGTGCGGTGGCAGGTACGCGCATCTCTATCGTCTCCAAATGTCGCCCGAAACGGAGACTGCTCTCATCTCTGGTACTAACAATTGGGTTTGAGAAAGATGTACAGGCAGGAAATCCATGGCGCTGAAGTCTCCAAAACTCGGTTTTGCCCTCAAAGCTGCCGTCCTGGCAACGCTTCTGGCCGGGTCCTTTCCTACCGCTGCACAAGACAGACGGCTAGCTCTACCTAGCAATCAGCGATCCTTCAGTTCTTTGCACTCCGTGGAGGTGAAAGCGGTACGTTTCTGGTCCCAACCGGATTTCACCCGAGTCGTCGTCGATCTGGAGGCAGAAGTTCGGTACGAGTTCGACCGGTTGTCGGATCCCGAGCGCTTGTATTTCGATCTTTTCGGCACCCGGATCAGTCCGGAATTGGCAGTCAGAGAGATCGCGGCTCATGATGCTTACCTCGATCGCATCCGGATCGGGGAGACACACTCAGGGGTAACTCGGATCGTGCTCGATTTGAATGCAGCAGCGAGCCAAAATGTTTTCGTGCTGAAAGAACCGCCGCGACTGGTGGTGGAATTGAGAGGCCCCGCTGGCACAGGGGAGGGCGATGCCGGCCCGCGCGAGCTGGCCGATTCGCGCTTCGATACGACCCCGAACGCTCATCCTGTTTTCGCGCACTTTGCTTCCATCTTTGCACCGGCGAAGGAGGCGACTGCCAAACCGCCCGCTGTTTCACGGGCCGCCCCGCCAAGTGGAGGGCCGAAAGCCGAGGCTGGGCCCGCAGAGAAACCAACCAAGCCCTCCCTGGCGACATCGCAGCCTTCCCCAACACCTCCCATCTCGCCGGCTGCGATAGTTCCGGAAACCAGTGTTGGATTGGCAGCGATGGCCAAAGGCGGCGTCACTCTCAGCGGAACCCTCGAAGATCAAACGGGCGCGGTGATCATCCAGCAGAAACTAAGATTAATCAGCAAAGCCACAGGTCAGGTTCGTCAGACTTTATCGGACGGCTCAGGCTCCTTCAGTTTTAACGACGTCATGCCTGGTGAATACATTCTGAAAGGTGAAGCACAAGGCTTTAGACCCGCTGAGCAGGCTCTTACGGTGGGCGCAAAACCGCCGCCGGATATCAAACTCCAGATGGAAGTCAGCAGCGCGGAAGAACAGGTCACGGTGACTGCTAGGGGGACGCAGCCAGAGTCATCAGAGAACAACGCCGACGCCGTCTATCTAAATTCGGAGTACGTCGAATCCTTGCCGACTCAGGGCCACGACCTTTTGCCGGTCCTGACCAACTTCCTCTCTCCAGCGGCGCAGGGCGCCAGTGGGCCATCCATCGTCGTCGATGGCATCGAGGGCAGCGACCTCGATGTGCCGGCTGATGCGCTCAGGCGAGTTTACGTGAATAAGAATCCGTACTCGGCCGAGTACAGGCGGCCAGGTTCGGCGCGCATTGAAGTCATCACGCGAAATGGCTCCCGCGGGCGTTATGAAAGCAACGTAGCTTTCTTTATGCGGAATGCAGGCCTCGATGCGCGCAACACATTTGCGGTTAAAAAACCGGACGTGGACAGGCGACTCTTCGAAGCGAGTTTGGGCGGCCCGCTGCCTTTTTCACAGGGCCGTTTCTTCCTGAGCGGGTCGCGCCTGCGCAGCAATGAGAGCGCAATTGTGAACGCTCTTACCCCGGCCGGTCTCTTTCTTGCCAACGTGCCCACTTCCCAGCACAACACCAACTTGCTCGGCCGCGTCGATCTGCAATCTAAAAGTCTCAATACCCTTACCCTCTTTTACAGTTTCCGTGACAAGCTCGCGAGCAACGAAGGTGTAGGCGGCCTGCGCCTTCCCGAACAGGGTACGGGCAGCGATGACCGCCGTCACAAGTTCCAGTTGTCCGATACCGCCTTTCCCTCGCCAAGGCTCCTCAATATCTTGCGTTTCTCCTTTGAGCGGCGAAACAAACGCCTTGGCAATCCGGCCGATAGTCCAGCGATTCAGGTGAGAGGCGCATTCACTGGGGGCCCTTCGCAGTCCGCTCAAGCCGATGAGGAGACGAGATTGGAGCTTCAGGATGTCGCTGCCTATACGCGCGGTGCGCACAGTCTTCGCTTTGGAGGAGGTTTTCGTCCGCGGTTTTTCAACTTCACGGATGCCACGAACTTCGGAGGCACATTCGTGTTCTCAAGCCTCTCTGATTTTGCCGCGCGCAGGCCCATCCTGTTCCAGGTCATTCAAGGGCAGCCGGCTGTCTCTTTTCGCCGCTACGAGGCGTACGGTTTCTTTCAGGACGAGGTGAAAATCAATCCACACATCACTCTGATGATGGGCGTGCGTTACGACTGGCAGGCGGAGATGAATCGTAACCGCAACTTTGCGCCGCGCCTGGCATTGGCCTTTGCGCCGGGCAACAAGAAAACCGTTTTGCGCGCAGGAGCTGGAATCTTCTACGATCGCTTGCCGGAGACAGCGGTAGAACGCAGCATCCTTCTGGACGGAATACATGCCCGGGAGTTCGTCATTCGCCATCCCGCCTTCCCCAACCCGTTTAGCGGAGCAGGTCCGCCGGCTTCGCCCAGCGTATGGCGTTTGGCCCCTGACATCCAGGCGCCTTATTACTCTCAGGCTAGCTTGGGCATTGAAAGAAAGCTGTGGGGGAATGGGCAGTTTGCCGTGGAGTATCAAATGCTCCGCGGCGTGCATCTATTCCGCGCCCGCAATATTAACGCGCCACTGAGCAACGGCGCTCCACTGCCGGATCCCAATTTTCTCCTCATCAGAGAAGTGGAGTCGTCCGCCGGCCTGTGGAGTCATGCCCTGATTACTACCTTCCAGGGCCGGCTTTCGAGGTTTATAAAAATAAAAGCGCAGTATACATTCTCACACGCAAACGACGACACGAACGACGTATTCGACTTGCCTGCCAACAACTTTGATCTGCGCCCTGAATGGGGGAGGTCAACATTCGACAGGCGGCATCGGCTCAGTCTTACCGGCATGTGGTTTTTGCCTTGGGGCTTCCAGATGGGCGGGATTCTAACGCTTACCTCGCGCGCCCCTTTCAACATTACAACCGGATTCGACGACAATGGAGATGGAGTGGCCAACGATCGCCCGCCGGGGGTTACCCGGAACACCGGTCAGGGGCCAAGCCTTACAGGCCTCGACATTCGTTTCTCGAAACGCTTTCGCTTCGAAGCGCCCGCATGCAAGCAGGCCAAGGAGCTTCGCGCATTCAGACAACTGGAACTGGTCGTGGATGCCTTTAATGTTCTGAATCACCCCAATTTGACAAACATTGTTGGCGAGGTGTCCTCACCTCTCTTCGGGAAGGCGACTGCTGCCCTGCCAGCAAGAACCATTCAGGTCGCTTTGAGGTTCAGCTTTCGGGCATGTAGAGAATAAAGAGTCCGGTATTCAATTTGTTCTGCAATCGTTGACGCTTACAAGTTCACTGGACTTTAAGTACTCTGGGAAGAGTTAAACATCCCTGGCATTTTCAATGCCAGCGCGGCAAGCACGAGACTTAGATCGTGTAACTCCGGACAGTGCGTCGTGTTCCGTGTGTTCCGTCCGGGTGCGTTTACCGGGAAACGGACAGGTAAGGTAAAGGCGGCAAGGCAAGGCGGCGTTCGGAAAATGAAAAGGGGCCACTTGTGAGGCGGCCCCTCGTCCGGCTGCAAGTTCGCCGTGCTACTGTTTTGGTGCCTCGGGCTTGCCTGCTAAAGCATCAAGAAACTGCGGCATGCCGGGATTCGTCCACGACGTGCCGTCCTCAAACATGACCTGCATCACGGCGGTTAGCCGCGCCGCGGTAGCGGCGTCAGGTTCACCGATTTGTTAGCCGCCTTCTGGGATCCTTTCTAGGGCGTCATTACGATAGAGCATCTGTTCACACCAGGCGAAAAGCGAATCCTCAAGGGGATGCGCGGCAGTCGGGTTGTGGAGGACCATGAAATCTCCGCCGAGTGCTGGAGGCCTATTCACACAGTCCGCTGCCGAATGCAGCACTCCTGATACAAAAGCGAATTGCGTATCCAACAAGCTGTTGGTGTTGACCGCTGCACCGCTGGCTTTGCGGACAGCATCCCTTCGCTGATAGAAAGAGTCGCTAATCTTGCGGGTGGTCTTGTCCAACACGAGAGTAAGATTCCCTAATGGAAGGAAAGCTTGGACGAAAAATGGAAGCGTATTCCCGAACGGGGCATGTGGAATTCGACGAGAGTTGATCGCAAGCAGATACAGATCATCTTGCTGGACGATTTTCTTCGCGACCGCGTCAAGATATCGAGATCGCTTTTCTGCCAACGCATTCGTAAAACGCAACAGAATCTTTTCAGTCGGAACGGCGTAGGCCTTTCCAAGTTCAATTTCCGGCACTCTATCCTCTCCTTCTCCTGGGCCAGGAGCCACGGCTTCCACCCAAACCTTCTGACCGTGGTGAACAAAATAGAATTCGGGGCCCACGTCTCTGGACCGGACCAGGTGCAATCCACGGTTAAGCAATGTGACGGCGAGGTACATTTCCCAGAAACGCTCAACAAAATGGGATTTTGCTTCGTCGAGAAAGTGCCTGTCCTCGTAACCTTGGTACCGCTGCCACAGTGACTCAACAAATGCCCGTGCCTCTTCGTGCTGGGGCAAATCCCGAACGTGACGATAGAAAAGATCTTGGCAATCTCCGAGAATGAAAAAGTCCGTTCTATTCATTTGTGCAGTCCCAGATTCATCTATGGGTGTTCATGCTTCCAGCTCAGATAACGACAGAGACCTTCGAGATCGGGGAACAAGGTGCGGTTATTGATTCCGTGGCGGTCCAGAGATTTGAGCATCTTGATGCGACTATCGGCCTTCACGATCAGCTCAGTGAGGTGCGGCTTTACTTCAGGGTTAGACTCCAGCGGCACGAACTTACCCGCTTTCTTCGAGAAGCGGTGGGCCGTGAACCATCCGTGCTGAGCCGAAATCCGGGGATTATTCCAGTTCGGCCGGAAGACGCGTGTTTTCGCTTGATCAAAGGGGCTCCCGTGCGCTGTGGTCGCAATGAGGAGACCGTCTGGAACGTCCATGACGTAGACGTACGCGTGTCCAGACTCTTTGTCAGCGCATGCAAACCATAGTGCGGCCAACGGGTTTGACGTCCAGTCCAGGAGACGCGTCGCCATGCCGAAATGCTGTGCGGCTACGAGAAGGTCCCACTCGTTGTCTGGGATCTGCGAGAGAAATGCGCCGCCGACGCGCCGCAACTCATCGAGCATTCTTTTCTCGGATGTGGTTGAGTCGATTGTGCTATCAGGGCGAGCGACGCGAGGAACCAAATTCCCGCGGACAGCTTGTCCCCTGAACACTACCGTTGGAGACTTAGCCGCATGTACCTCTGTCGTGGATACAAAGCTCGAGAGGTCCGAGACCGGCTTGGGGCCCGGCGCATTCGTGTCTTTACGCATGACTCCTGTCTGGGTCTACGCACCTAGACCTCAATGGCGCGCGGTCTAGGGCCAAATACCCCCCACGATTCCGGTGTCGATAAGTTATCATTATAAGGCCACTTGTTGCGCCACTGTCCGTATAACGCGCTACTCGTAGAAGTGCAACGCCGACTCCCCAGATGTCCCGTTCGGACCCGAACGCCGTTTCGCGGGATCTGAAAGTGATGGGCCACGTGTCCGGTTTCCCGACTTATGGGGAGTTATGAATGCGCGGATTCAGGAATTCTGTCAGGACCCGTTCTACTCATACGGCTTTTCCGATTCTCCATCGGTCCATGAGCTTTGCAATCGACCGCTCACCGCTATTGGTGAATGTTACCGCAGGTGGCCACGTAACAGGCCGACTGCCGATGGGCCAGATGGGAAGCAGCATTTCATCCCACCGACCGGGCTTGGGAGGAATGTCTCCGATGTTCTTGTCTTCGTGTTCGGAAAAAACGTGAGTTGCTAGGACTTGAACGGCAAGATGTCCAACGATGATAGTCGTCGCGCACCCTACTCCGACTCTGAGTGTGTCGGGCAGAACAATCGCTAGGTCAGTTCCGTAGGCTCCAAGGCTGCTTAAAGAAGATCGTCCAATCCAGATGCGAGTTCTGTCAGGGATTGTGTGATTCTCGCGCATCTTCACGCATTCGGACCGTTCGTAGAACAGGGATTTCGTGCGACCTTTCACGGAGTCTAAGACCATCGCAGTTTTCATGGTCCATACGGCGAGCGAGGATTGTTGTGAGGCGTCTAGTGGAGTGGCAATATCCTGCATCAAGCAACCGATTAGAGAGATGTTTTGCGCTTCGAGATCACTCATCCAGCCGTTGTTACATATCCCGCAGACCGTACTGATCTTCTGTTCGGGATTGTTGATTATCTTTTCGGGAGACCCTCCTATAGAGATTCGGAGCGGCCCAAAGTCCTTTCTTCTGTGAATCCATGCACCCCACAGATGCTCCCGGCTTCCGGCTTGTTGGTCACAAAACAAACACTGGTTCGGCATTCGCCTAATCTATCATGCTCACCAAGCTGAGATTGCAACCGTCAGCCTCAGTGCTTGATTAGCGATCTTATCGGAAATTGACCATTACCTCTTTTTCAGGCACCTTGCCGTCGCCACAGCCTAGTAATGGTTGGCAATATCTCGGAGGTGAAGAATCTGTGTCATCCGAACGCCTTGTCGACTTCCGCCAGTGCCTGCCGCTGGCCTTCCTCGTTGCTGCCGAGGTACCGGTGCAGCATCACCGGAGTTTTCCAACCAGCGATCAGCATCACGTCGCTCGCGCTCATGCCGCTACGCAAGGCTACACGGGCGAATGTGCGCCGCAGGTCGTGGAAAGCTGGCTGGCGGAGCTTGCCATCGGCATCTGTAAACTGACCCTCGCGTAACTGCACCTGGCTACAGGTTCCCTGGAACCTGTCAACTGCCCGGTCGTAGGTAATGCGCGAGCGTCCGTCCTCATCGGGGAAAACCCACTCAACGTCCTCAGCAACCGCCCAGCGCCGACGACTCGTCTCTATCCTTGCGGATCCACCTCGCCCCAGGTAACATCCGGTGTTTCAACCATGCTAATGGTGATCTTCGGCGCGGGGGCTTCGTACGATTCGTGCCCCACATACCCCCCAGGGACACCTGTGCACGCCAAGCCGGACATTCTGAACGACTATCACCGCCCGCCCCTCGCAAACCAGCTCTTCGCGAATAGGCCCGTCTTCGCGGAGGTGATCGAACGCTTCCCCGAGTGCCAGCCAATCGTTCCCAGGCTACGAAGTCTTAGGGGAGAGACACTTGAGGCTGTCCTCGAGGATCTCCAAACGAAAGCCGAATCCTACCCACGAGGATTCCGCCAACTGGTCGCGGTTCGCTGTTACCTCCATCAGGTGATAACTGCGTCCGAAATGTCTTGGCGAGGAGTCGCCAAGGGCGTCACAAACTATAAGAGCCTGCTAGACCAAATCGAGCGTGGACACAACATCAACCAACCAGTCTGCCTCGCCACCTTCAACTACGACACCCTTCTCGAAGACGCGCTCCGCGATTTCGATCTCCCGATCACGAGCATCGACGACTACACGAAGAAGCATCCCTTCTATAGAGTCTTCAAGCTGCACGGCTCAATAAACTGGACACGCGATATAGAGATACAGACTCCGATCGAGAACAGGCTAAACACCGACACCATTCTCCGCGAACTCATCGAACGGGCGGCCGAAATACGCATCACCGACAGATACATCTTCAGCGGATATAACCCAGTCGGAGCTCTTGAGGGGAAGCCCGCGTTCCCGGCAATCGCAATACCCGTCGACACAAAGCGAAGCTTCGAGTGCCCCGCAGAAATGCTCGAGGGGCTCGTAGAATTACTGCCTCGCGTGTCCAAGCTGTTGATAATCGGATGGCGCGCAACCGAGGCCCACTTCCTAACCCTACTGAAAACAAATCTCAGACGCGGAGTTCAGCTATATATCGTCGCCGGCTCCGACCAGAACGAAGCTGAGGACATCAAGGTCCGCATCAATAGAGCCCTGCTGAATAATCCCCCCAGCTCCTCCTCCGTCGACCCGGGCGGCTTCACTGACTTCATGCTCCACCGACGCGCCGCACAATTTCTCGGCAACTGAGGCCGCTCGGCTCGCACCCTCACCCGCTGACGTCGCCTACGATCTCCAACCCCGTGGAGACCGCGCCGCATCCAACAACGAGAAGAGTGCAACGCCGTGGAAAAGCCAGAAACCGTAGAGAACATCCCCGAGGAACCGGAAATGAAATGTCCCGAGTGTGGCGAAGATCACTTCAAAAAGGACGGCATTCTGAAGGTCATCCACGCTATCCAGCCATGGAAGCTCGTCTATGATTACATGGCGATGATGCTCGAAATCGGCGTGTCCATGCGGAACGACGCTGTCGACAACCGGAGAGGCGCATTCATCACGAGATTGCGCGATTACAAGGAATGCTATTTCAAGGGATTATGGGTCGGCCTCATGGCGACGCCCGAGGAGATCGTCCATGACGCCTCTGGAGAAAGACCGTGGTTGATGCTCGCCGAGATCGCAAAAAGAGTATCCACAACAGTCTTCGACGAGGACAGCACGCTATCGAAGAATCTCGCTGATCCAGGCAAAACGAAGTTCAAGGCGATGGACATCCTCAACACGTCCACGCACCTAACGGCGCTCTTCCTGCTGCACCGGAGCCAACTGTCGGATGCAGAAGCGAAAACTATGTATCACAAGGTTTTGAAGGGCGTCCAGATGGAGGCCGCACATCTGAAGTACGTCTCTGGAGGCCGGGAAAGATAAAAAGGACATCATCAACGGCATACGCAGTATGCGGAAAGAGAGATGACCTCAGCGTCAACGCGCCCACCACACGATGAATGCAGCCCCGGCCGCTCCGCTCGGATCCTCGCGCAAAGTCAGGCGGCGCCCGGCACCTCATCCCCCAGCGGCCTGCCCCTTCGCGAACGCCAGGTCATGCCACCGAGAATGAAGCTGATTGAGCCAATTAAGTGTCCGTTGGTACTTGAGCTGGGAGTCAGGCGTCGGAGCGATGGTACGGAGCCATGCCAGGCGATCCATGGCAGCCTTGATGCTGTCCCTGACCGCCGCAAGCTCCAGTGCGCCGTTCGTCGGCACGACAGCAAAGCCATCAAACTCTGACGGCTCGAACGGATTCGACCCATGGAAGGGTATCGCGTGGCACGGCCGGATGATCGCTGGCCACGGAAACATCGCCTCGACATCTTTGAAAGACACCGCGACCCCGTCGCCCGGCAGGCGGCATCGATCCCTGAGATCAGGGACACGAGCCACCGCCGACGGAGCAATCATCACCCCTATCCAGTTTTGGAGCTTTTCATACCGATAGGCGTCAATCACCGCACGACCCGCCACGAAAACGCTTTCTCCGAAGGACTCCCTGACAAAACCACCAAAAGCGATCGCACCTCTGAGCGCGATACCCTCGTTAAGAAGCGCTCCAAGCAGCCGCGAGCACGCCCCCGCGACCGCGACAAGGGGCTCAGGGTTATCCACCTTTGCGTTAAGCACGATGCTATCGGAGAAAACCACGTAATCGATCGCCTGCCCCTGCATTGTGTCCCGAACGCATTCGAGGTAGCGGCCCATCCTCCCGCCTGTGTGGTCACCGCCTGCGAGATCAGAAAACCCAAGAACATCGAGCAGAGCAACGTAACCCTCTTTCACTTCTTGTCCCCCTTTCAGCGCCCAAACTTGGCGGACCACCGCGGCGGCCAAGTTACCACAGAACTAATCTCCTGGTTTAATCCCGACCGGCGTCCAAAAATGCGAAGAACGCGCAGCGAGGAACGACCAGACCAGGGATAATGCTGCTGCAATTAGGACCTCACGGCTCTCTGGAGGTGCAATGCTCTGGTGCTCGCGAAAACTGGTAACCCCTTTGGAATGCGCTCTTACGAAAAATGCGCCTGCAAACCCTTTAGAATCCGCTCATACAATTTCATTGGACTTAAAGCCCTTTGGAATGAACAGATGCAAAAAAAGGTGGGGGGAGGGGCGGTGCTCGGCTAATTTGGTGCCACCCAGCATGCTCCGAACACAACCAGCCTTCTTCAACCGCGGAGTGTCAACTGTCCGCGCTCCACTTTCTCTCTTCCGTCGAGAGCGCCGGCAGCGCTGGGCCGCCCGAAGCCATGCAGGGGACGTAACCGGTCGAGGGTCGCTGCACGGTCGCACTGTATCACTTCATGTTCCGGCTGGGGCTGACAGATGATCATCGGAAGCACTTGTTCTGCCGCAGTGGCGATCTGCTTCGGCTTCCATCTCGCGCGCCGCGAGACCTCCTCGCGGTGGCACGTTCACCGGGGGAATGCTTGCTGAAATTCCAGGGCGGGTGTATATGATGGAATACCGTGGGGGGCGGGTTTCGTTGAAACAGGGCCATGCGCGGGGTGAGCACCGCGTGTGGCCAAGCGGGAGAATTCACGGAGCGGAGGCGATGCGGAGAAAAAAACCCTGTGCAGGCTCCACGACGGTGGCAGTTACCCTGGCGGTTTTCCTCCTGTTTTTCACGCTTATCACGCTGTACCTCTTCGCAGCAAAGTACTGGCGGCCTCCCGATCCGATCACCTCGTTTGGCCGCGAGATTGACCAGCAGTTCGCGCGCACGTTTCTGATCACCGGCATTGTTTTCGTGCTCTCGCAGTTGGCGCTGGGCTGGGTGGTTTTCCGCTTCCGCGATACCGGCGGCCGCGCCACCTTTTCGCACGGCAACACCACGATGGAGGTCCTCTGGACGCTGGCCACACTTGTGCTCTTTGTCGGGCTGGGCATCTATGCGGAAAGGGCCTGGGCGGAAGTGCACTTCCGCGGGGCCGCGCCGGGCGCCTTGCAAATCGAAGTGCAAGGCCAGCAGTTCAAGTGGTATTTCCGCTATCCGGGCCCGGATGGGAAGTTCGGCCGCACCGACGCGCAGTACGTCAAAGACTCGGCGCAGAACTTCTTCGGGCTGGACCCGAATGACCCGGCGGGCAAAGACGACATCGTGACCCCGGTCGTCGCCGTGCCGGTGAACCGGGAAGTGGAGTTGATCCTGCGCTCAAAAGACGTGACCCACAGCTTCTTCGTGCGCGAGCTGCGCCTCAAGCAGGATGCCGTGCCGGGGATGCTGATCCACATCCACTTTACCCCCATGCAGGTGGGCCAGTATGAAATTGCCTGCGCCGAGCTGTGCGGCTTGGGCCATCACCAGATGCGCAGCTTCCTGCAAGTATTGTCTGACGCCGACTACCAGAATTGGCTCCGCGAGCAGGCGGCTAACCAATGACATTCCGGCAGGTCCGAGGAGAGAGTCGATGGTGACACACGATAGCGGCGGCGCCCACGCGCATCATCCGCCGACCGCTTTCATCTGGAAATACATCTTCAGCCTGGACCACAAGATCATCGGCATCCAGTACATCTTATTGGCGGTGCTTTCTGTTTTCGTGGGGATGTTCCTTTCGCTGCTGATGCGCATCCACCTGGCCTGGCCAAATGCCAAGCTGCCGTTCTTCGAGGGCGGCATCATGACCCCCGAGCAGTACCTGGCGCTGATGACCATGCATGGCACGATCATGGTCTTCATGGTGCTCACCACGGCTCCGCAGTCCGGCTTCGGCAACTACTTCCTGCCCATCCAAATCGGCGCCGCGGACATGGCCTTTCCAGTCATCAACATGCTCTCGTTCTGGACCACCTTCGTCTCGCTCGTGGTGCTGCTGGCGGCGTTCGTGGTGACTGGCGGCGCGCCGCTCAGCGGCTGGACTGCCTATGCGCCGCTTTCAGCGCTGGGGTCGGTCGCCGGACCGGGCCAGGGGCTGGGGCAAACGCTGTGGGTGGTTGGCCTGGCGATTTTCTGCGGCGCCTCGCTGATGGGCGCGCTCAACTTCATCACCACCACGATTGACCTGCGCACCCGCGGCCTC
>Ga0209154_1001685_pt1 | contig 12783 bp, 8 predicted proteins | sample GraSoiAngelo_121_FD_185878 | JGI IMG/M metagenome (GOLD analysis project Ga0209154, IMG submission 185878) | Grasslands soil microbial communities from the Angelo Coastal Reserve, California, USA - 14_0919_12_20cm (SPAdes) (version 2) | ecosystem: Environmental > Terrestrial > Soil > Grasslands ... | reverse complement strand
GAGCTTTGAGCTTTAACATTGGAGCTTGTTACAGATGGACCCGATTCGAGAACGCCAACTGTTGCTGACGCGCCGGCATTTCTTTGGCCGCATGGCCACCGGCATCGGTGTCGCCGCGCTGGGTTCGCTGTTAAATCCCGCCCTTTTCGAGGCGCTGGCGGATGAGACCGGCAAATCGAAGGGACTCCTTGGCCTTCCGCATTTCACGCCCAAAGCCAGGCGCGTGATTTACCTGTTCATGGCGGGCGGGCCGTCGCAGATGGAATTGCTTGATTACAAGCCGAGCCTGGAAAAACTTCACGAGACCGAGTTGCCCGATTCCATCCGGATGGGCCAGCGCATCACCACCATGACTTCGGGGCAGAAGTCTCTGCCGGTGGTGAAGTCCATCTACAAGTTCAGGCAATACGGCAAATCCGGCGCCTGGGTGAGCGAACTGTTGCCGCACATCGGCGGGATTGTGGATGAGGTTTGCGTCGTCAAGACTGTCAACACCGAGGCCATCAATCACGACCCGGCCATCACGTTCATCCAAACCGGCTTCCAGCAACCGGGCCGTCCGTGCATGGGCGCGTGGCTGAGCTATGGATTGGGCAGCGCGAACCAGAACTTGCCGGCGTTCATCGTGATGATTTCAAACGGCAAGGAAAGCGACCAGCCCCTGTACACGCGTTTGTGGAGCGCCGGCTTTTTGCCTTCCGAATACCAGGGCGTCCAGTTTCGCGGCAAAGGCGACCCGGTGCTCTATCTCTCAAACCCCCCCGGCATCAGCGCTGAGACGCGGCGGCGCATGCTCGATGGTTTGGCCAGGTTGAACGCCAAGCGTTACCAGGCCTTCGCCGATCCCGAAATCAATACCCGCATCGCGCAATACGAAATGGCTTACCGGATGCAGACCTCCGTCCCGGAACTCACCGATATTTCCAGGGAATCGGAAAGTGTGCTCGAAATGTATGGCCCGGACGTGAAGAAGCCCGGCTCCTTCGCCTACAACTGTCTGCTCGCGCGCCGCATGGCCGAGCGCGGCGTGCGGTTCATCCAGCTCTACCATCGTGGCTGGGATCAGCACGGCAACCTGCCTAAACGCATCAAAGAACAATGCGAAGACACCGACCAGCCCAGCGCTGCTCTCGTCAAAGACCTCAAGCAACGCGGTCTGCTGGACGACACCCTGGTGATTTGGGGCGGGGAATTCGGGCGCACGGTCTATTGCCAGGGCAAAATTGAAAAGGACAATTACGGCCGCGATCATCATGGGCGCTGCTACTCGATTTGGATGGCGGGCGGTGGCGTTAAACCCGGTATCAGTTATGGCCGGACCGACGATTATTGCTACAATGTCGTCGAAAATCCGGTCCACATTCACGATCTCAACGCCACGATTCTGCGCTGCCTGGGCATCGACCACGAGAAGCTGACGTATCGTTTTCAGGGCCGCGATTTTCGCATCACGGACATCCACGGCGAAGTGGTCAAAGACATCCTCGCGTAAACTGTTTGACTGCCAAGACGCCAGAGGAAACCCCAAACACCGCGCTTCAAATCCACAAAATCTCCAACGTTCAACCGGCCAGGACGCCGCCAAAATTACTCTGGTCATTCTGTGGTGATTGGGGTTTGGAATTCGTAGCTTTGACATCGGGATTCGCTCGCTTGTGGACGCGCTCGTGCGCATGATGCGGCCACGGGTGATGCCCTTCCTGTTCTACGCGCTCTTCTTTTTCTCGGGCGGCGCCGGCTTGGGCTACCAGATGGTCTGGTCGAAGATGATTGCAACCGGGCTGGGGCAGGAGATGCCTGCCGTGCTCGCCGTGATCGCTGCGTTCATGGGTGGCATGGCGCTCGGTGCGTGGACGTTGGATGGAGCCATCGCCCGAAGCCGTCGTCCCGGTTGCTGGTACGGCTGGCTCGAAATTTTCATCGGCGCGGGGGGATTTTTGTCAGCGGCGCTGATCCCGCTCACGAACCAAACGGCGTTGCGTCTCATCGGTCTGGAACCGTCGCCGTTGCGCCATTGGACGGTCGCTTTCATCTTGACGTTTCTCGTGCTGCTGCCCGCGACGGCGGCGATGGGCGCGACACTGCCCGCGATGGAACGATTCGTCGCGTCCCTGACGGGGAATGGCCGCTGCGTGGGGGCGGTTTACTCGGCCAATACGCTCGGCGCAGTCGTGGGAACCCTGGGAGGCGCGTTCGTAATTTTGCCGTCGCTGGGCTTGTCGCGCAGTGTCTGGCTGCTGGCCGCCGTTAACGCCCTTTGTGGTGGCGCGGCGCTGCTGCTCGCAGCGCGGACAACCATCTCCGCGCGAACCGCCAATGCGGAGTCTTCTCGCCCCGGTTCAGCAGAGTTTGCCGGCGCGGACTCCGCTTCGTTCAGGTCGTCGCGTTTGGGCCTCACCGTCTTCGCTACCGGACTGCTTGGCATCGGCTTCGAAGCTGTTGGCGTGCGCGTCCTGTCACAAGTGTTGGAAAACACGGTTTATACTTTTGCGGCGGTGTTGGCGGTATTTCTGTTAGGCACCTCCGTCGGCGCAGTCCTTTATCAGCGGTTCGGACGGCGCTCAAATACAGAGTGGTTACTCACCGACTTGCTTTGCGCCGTTTCACTGGCCTGCATGCTCGGAGTGATGGCAACCGCGCAGGCTCAGGTGATTTACGACCGTTGTCGCGCGGCGCTCGGCGACAGCAAACTCGGTGTCCTGGCCGCGGAAATGACGGTTGCATCGGCGGTTTTGCTGATGCCTGCGATTTTCATGGGCGCGACGTTCAGCCACCTCGTGCAGGCGGCCCGCCGGAAGGACGGCGGTGTTGGCCAGGCCGCTGCGCTCAACACGTTCGGCGGCGCGTTGGCCTCGGTGTTGTTCGGTGTTTTCCTTCTTCCGCTCATCGGCTCCAAGTGGACCCTGGTTTTGATCTCGTTCGGCTACTTAATCCTGTTGCCCAGGGTCACCGGCTGGCGCTGGGGATTTCTGGCGGCGCCGGTGGTGCTGATGTTCGCGCTTCCGGCCAACCTTCAAGTCATCCAGGTTCCTCCTGGCGGCCGCGTCGTGGAATATCGCGAAGGCGTAACGGCGACCGTGGCCGTGGTCGAAGACGCCAAGGGCGACCGTGTGCTGCGCGTTGATAACCGGTTTCAAATGGGCGGAACCGCCGCGGCAGCCGCGGAATATCGTCACGCGCACATTCCATTGTTACTGCACCCGACATCGAAGCGGGCTCTCTTTCTCGGCTTGGGCACCGGCATTACGTTCGGCGCGGCATCGCTTTATCCAAACCTCCAGAGCGACGGCGTAGAACTGGTGCCCGAGATCCTCGAAGTCATGCGTGAATTCGAGCCTTACAATTTCTCGCCTGACCGCCAGCCGCGACTGAGACTTTTCACGGCCGACGCGCGTCGCTTTGTTCGCACTGTGGATTCGCACTACGACGTGATCGTGGCTGACCTGTTCCATCCCGCCCGCGACGGCGCCGGCTCACTTTACACGCTCGAACATTTCCAGGCCGTTCGCGAGCGACTCGCGCCCGGCGGCTTGTTCTGTCAATGGCTCCCGCTGCATCAACTGGATGAAGAGGTGCTTCGCCTCATAACCCGCAGCTTCCTCGGAGCGTTTCCAAACGCGCAAGCGTGGTTGCTGCGATTCAACGTGGACGCGCCGGTGATCGGGCTCGTCGGGACTGTCGGACGGCCGCATTATTCAACGCAATGGGTGGAACACCGTCTGAATCATTCGCAACTTGAATCCGAAGTGAAAAAACTCGCGCTGGCTGATTCGATCCGTCTGTTCGGCAACTTGCTCGCGGGGCCGACGGAGCTGCGTGCTTTTGCCGGCGACGCGCCTTTGAATACCGACGACCAACCGCGCGTGACGTTCGGCGCGCCGCGATTCGCTTATCGAACAACCGCCACGCCTTACGGCCGCCTGCTGGAATTGTTGAAGTTCAGCCTGCGGGACCCTCGTGAGCTGTTGGGCCTTGATTCCAGCGGTGACGCGAATCAATTCGCCGGGCGGTTAACGAAGTATATCACCGCTCGTGACGTGTATCTGAACGGCCTGGTGGACGAGGCTGAAGGCCGGCAGCCCACGGCCATCGACAGGTTTGTGGAAAGCGCGCGATTGAGCGACGATTTTACGTCCGGCTACGCCCAATGCCTGACCCTGGCCTCGGTGTTGGCGCGAACGAAGCCCGCTGAAGCGCGCGTTTTGCTTGAGCGACTGGTCGAGGCCCAGCCGTCGCGGCCGGTCGCCAAAGAAATGCTGGAGCGACTGTTCGGAAAGTGAATCCGCCGCGGGCTTAAGGCGTTCCGGCGCGAATCATTTTGCTGAACCTGCGTTGCGAGTCGAAGCGTTATCCCTGGATGAACGCGGCCCCGCCGTACAAGACGTTGTCGTATGAGGCCGGTCTGAAATGAGCCTGCCCGGTCCGCAGCCGCTTGTTTTTCCGGAAGGATGATATTTGCTGGATAAAATTTCGGAAGTGGTTTCAATAGCGCGCAGTCGTTTCACGTCCAAATCGGGAATCAAAATATGAAAAAATCAGTTCACTGTCTCTCTCTCGTGTTCTCGTTGGCTTGTGTTTTAATTCTTCCGGCGCGCGGGCTGGCCAGTGACTGGCCTCAGTGGCGCGGGCCGGACCGCACCGACGTTTCCAGGGAAACGGGCCTACTCAAGGAGTGGCCGACTGGCGGGCCGAAGCGACTTTGGCTCTACAAAAACGCCGGCAACGGCTACTCCGGTCCGGCCATTGTGAACGGCAAGCTGTTCACCATGGGCACCCGCGACGGCGCGGAAATTCTCATCGCGTTGAACGCGAATACCGGGGAGGAGCTTTGGACTGCGTCCATCGGGCCGGTGGTAAAGTTCGACCGGGGCGGGGGGCCGCGGGGGACACCCACTGTGGATGGCGATTACATATACGCTCTGGGGGGACAGGGGAACCTGATCTGCGCTGCGGTCGCCGACGGCAAGGCGGTTTGGCGAGTGGCGATGGCGGATTTAGGCGGCAAAACGCCGAACTGGGGTTACGCCGAGTCGGTGTTGGTGGACGCTGACAAAGTTGTTTGCACGCCGGGCGGCGACAAAGGCGCGATCGCCGCGCTGGACAAGACGATGGGCAAAGTCGTCTGGCAATCGAAGGAATTCACCGATCCGGCGCACTACGCTTCCATCATCGTCGCGGAGCACAGCGGCACGCGGGAATACATCCAGCTTACGCCGCAGCACGTGGTCGGAGTTTCCGCGACGGACGGCTCAGTCTTGTGGAAGTCTCCCTTTCCAGGGCGGGTCGCAGTCATTCCAACGCCGATTTTCCACGACGGCTGTGTGTACGTGACCGCCGGCTATGGGGCCGGCAGCAAGCTGGTCAAACTCGGCGCGGACAATCAGATTTCCGATGTCTATGAGAACAAGGAGATGAAGAATCACCATGGCGGTGTCGTGCTGGTTGGTGATGATCTCTACGGCTACTCGGATGGCGTGGGCTGGCTGTGCCAGGATTTCAAGACTGGCAAAGAAGTGTGGAGTGAAAAGAAGGCGCTCGGCAAAGGGGCGCTCGGCTGCGCGGACGGCATGTTGTACTGTCTGGAGGAAGACAGCGGAACGGTGGTGCTCGCTGAAGCGTCTCCGAAAGGTTGGAAAGCGCACGGCCGGTTCAAGCTCGATCCGCAATCGAAGATACGCGATCCCCAGGGCCGCATCTGGACCCATCCGGTCATTTCCAATGAGAAACTCTATCTGCGCGATCAGGACATCATTTACTGCTACGACGTGAAGCAGGGCTGACAGCGAAACTTTAGCAGCCGACGTGAGTCCCCATGAAGCAATTCCACACCAAAGGGCGTGAAAATTCCGGGAAACTGTGCGTGCTTCCCCCTCTCCTGGGGGAGAGGGCCGGGGTGAGGGCGAGCGTTTCCTCCAATCCCATTTTCGGAGTAGGAGGCTCATTACTCAAAATCCGAAATCCGAAATCCGAAATCGATCAGAGCCTCGTTACCTCGGCTGCCACGAAAAGCGTGGGTGCTTACTATGAAACGACGCGAATTCCTCAAATCCTCTCTGGCAGCGAGCGCGGCCGGTTTGGCCTCGGTGCTTGAGATTTTCGCCGCGGAGAAGAGCGCGAAAGCCCAACGTGAGTTTTACGAACTGCGCCTCTATCATCTGCGCCGCGGCCCGAAGCAAAAGCTCTTCGACGATTTCTATCGCGAGGCCGCTATTCCCGCGATGAACCGCGCGGGCATCGGGCCGGTCGGCGTTTTCAACGTCGCCTACGGACCGGACAACCCGACGATGTATGTGCTCATCCCGCACAAAACGATTGAATCGTTCGGCACCGCGCTCGACCGCGTGCGTTCCGACGCCGATTATCAGAAGGCCGGCACCGGGTTCATCAACGCGCCGGCCACTGACCCGTCCTATGTGCGCGTCGAGAGTTCGCTGATGGTGGCGTTTGTGGGCATGCCGGAGCTTGAAGTGCCGGCTGCGGCGAAGGCGAACCAGCCGCGGATTTTCGAGCTGCGCACCTACGAGAGCCACAGCAAGAAGGCGAACAAGAAGAAAATCGAGATGTTCAACAACGGCGAGATCGTCATCTTCAGGCGGACGGGATTGCAGCCGGTGTTCTTCGGCGAAACGCTCATCGGCCCGAAAATGCCGAATCTCACCTACATGCTGGTATTCGAGAACATCGCCGCGCGCGAAAAGAACTGGGGCGCGTTTATTGCGGACCCGGAATGGAAAAAGTTAAGCACCACGCCCGGCTATACCGACACGGAGATCGTTTCCAACATCAGCAACGTCTTTTTGCGGCCGACGGCCTATTCGCAGATTTAGCAAGTTCATCATGCCTTGGGTGGCAGAGTGGGAGGTTGGCGCTGCAGCGCTGCTTTTTTCTGACGGACGCGCAGCAGAATCGCCTGGTGCAGGTCCTCGCGTGTGCAGCCCAACGGCAGGCGGGCCGTCGCGTCATCCAGGAGTCGGTGGTAGGATTTCAGCCACCGCTGGCGTTCGCGCGGCTCGCATTCTTCGGAGTGATAGAGCTGCTTCAACCAGCCGTTCCAGCTCCGGGTTCAGGAAAAACCTCCTTGAGCAGTTGCTCGGCTTGTTGCGCCGGCATCGGATGGTGGAACATCAGCAGCTTGTTGCGCAACACTTCCTGCGTGGCGGCGACCATCTCGGCGGTCTTGAAATCGCCGAAGTCCGGGTGCGCTGCCACAATGGCGCAGAGTTGGCCGAAGAACACCAGGCGCTCCACTCGCCGCCGGTGCGCGGCCAGTTGTTCCGGGGAAGGATTATCCACCAGCAGATGTTCCTCCTCCCAGCGGTTGAGCCGGTTCACGCTGCGACTCCATTCTTCGGCGCTGGCCGGGAAGTCGCTCACCAGCCGCTCCAACAAAATCGGGCGGGACTCCGAATCGAGTGTGGAAGCAACTGTGCTCATGAATTTCACACTGCCAGAAATTCCGCGCTCCGGCAAGGCAAGTCTGGCGCCTGCGGCCACCGGATTTCAAACATGTTTGAGTTTGAGTCGAACACTCGCCCTCACCCTGACCATCCCCCAGGAGGGAACAGCGGGCGGACGGGTTGGGTTCATTGAAAGTCAATTTGCCTGCCGCAGCACGCTGGTCGTTCGGAGTGGGAAACTTAGATTTACAAGACGGCACGGTAACGCGACGAGCCGTTGAACCAGTCTCCCTCTCCGTGGGGAAGGGCCGGGGTGAGGGAGAGCGTGCTTCAAACTTTGCCGCAGGCGCGTTCCGAATCTGGCACTCCGCGTTCAACTCGTACGTCTGGGATTCCTGTTGTGCTGAGTGCGACCCGGCATGTTGCCGGCCCAGATTTCAGGGACTGCGGCACGCCGTCCTTCCCGTTTTCTGTTTCAATCGTTCCGCGCTGGCGCAGCGCCCTCGGTAATCTCCACACTCGCGGATTTCTTTTCGTGCGGCACAGTCAGGTAGGTCCGTTGACGCGTCTGGTCCCACCACCAACCCGGTTCGTGACGGACCGGATCGACGGAGCGGGGCAGGGGACGACCATCAACTAAAACCTGCTTCGGCTTGAGCCCGGCAATCAACGAATGACTTGGCTCGCCGGGAAAGAACTTCAGTTTGAATCGGATGCCGTTGCTCGTCGCTTCAAGGTTCTCGATTTCCGCACCTGAACTGACTACGATTGTGTTGTCAGCTCGCCGCAGCCGGGTCGTTTTCACGTCGGGATCGAACCCTTGCAACGCCAGCGCGTTCACCAAAATGTCTTCGGGATTGATGAACGCGGGATTGCGTTTCTCGAACTGCGAAATGCTGTCCGGATACGCGCCGATCCTGTCGCCGTCGGCGAATTGCTGATGCATTCCGCTCACCGTGATCAGCTCCACGATTCGCCGCCAATCCGCGGGTGAAAAATTCAGTCCCAGCGGCAGCGGCGAATCGGTCTTCGGCAACGGCGAGTGCTCCAGCTCGCGGGCGAGATGGAAGACGTGATACGCGTAAACCAGGCCGCACCATTGCACTGGCATCGCCAGCCATGAATGCGTGTAGAACGTGCTGCCGAACACCGGAATCGTCGCGCCGAGCATCATCGGTTTGTCTGGCAGCGACCAGAGATAGATGAACGGCACGCCGTTCTCGGCCCAGTAGACCGCGTCGCGCAGCCAGCGCGGGTTGCCGGTGGCGCGAAAGCCGTCGTGATACGCGCGGATGGCGTAGGCCGCCGCCAGAATGTCCGGCTCATACATCGGGCATTCCCAGGTCTGGCCGCCGCGCGGCACGCGGAACGCTTCCATAAACCGAAGCGCTTTTTCTCCAGCTGCGAGCGCCGTGGCATCACCGGTAATACGGGCGTAGCGAAGCAGTGTCGCCGCCCGGTTCGCGCAGGTGCCGAGGACAGAATCGCCGACCTGGCCCAAACCGGCCTGCTGTTCGTTGCCAGGTTCGTAACGCCAGCCACCGTCGGGCTGTTGCGATTGAATGAGACTTTTGATTTGTGGTTCGAGCGAAGCCATCGCCTCCGGCAAGTAACCGTAGAGAAAAGGAAACTCCCATTGCATGATGTGGCAGTTGGCCTGTGACGTGAGCGAACCCGGCCCGCCGTCGCGCAGCATGTTCTGCGCGGCCAGTTCGACGCGCTTGCGCGATTGCCTCGTGGCCTCGGCATTCTCAGCGATTTGCGAATCGAGCCAGAGCAACGCGGCGAATCCCGGCGCGTGACTGCCCGCCCAGCCGATGCAATGGCTCCATCGCTCGGTCTTTTCGTTCCAAAGTGTCTTCAACAACCCGGCGCGGCACACATCCAACTCATTTTGAAACGAGCGAGGCCATGGGTTCGGCTTGGGCAGGCCGCCAGTGTCGAGGAAGTATTCGCGCAACGCGCCGTTGATCGGGCCGGGCGCGACAACGAGGCAGGCGTCGAGCGTCACGGTTTTGTTGGCAGGCAATTCGTAAGGTTTGTTTGCGCTCCCGGCGTTCTCGGCGACGAAGTCGGGTGTCGAAGGCAGAAACAGCGCCAGTCGATGGTTGGCCATGCCTTCGTCCAAGTTGGGCGACGAGAAACGCGCGGAAGGGAAAGCGTGTTCGCCGTCCCAGCGCTGGAGCGGGTCCCACCATAGGCCAACGGTCACATTCGATTTCAAATTCGAGGTTCGAGATTTCAGATTCGCGTCGGCGAGCAGTGGTTGGTCCTTGAACGAATCCGGCGTGAAGAAACGGCTTGGCTTTTCCGGCGGCGACTGGCTCTCAGGACCGATGGTGACGGCCATGAGTGGAACAGTAATTTTGTGCGGGTGCGGCGTGCGGCGGTCGGCCAGGTTTGGCGCGAAGTCGCGCGGGTTGGAGGACTGTTCCGCGCCGAAAAGAAATTCCAGGCCGGGAAAAAGCCCCCACGTTTTGGCTTCGCCAGTCGCGCCGTCACCGACATAAATGTTCGGCCCAAGCAACGCCCTGACTTGGCGCGGTTGAGTGGCCTTCCATTCGTAATGCAGGCGGGCGACCGGTCGATCTGGTTCCAGGTTTACGCGGAGGCGCGCTTCCCATTCCACGCCATCCGTGTCGCGCGTGGTCTGAACAAACTCGGCACTTTGTCCCGCCGCCTTCGCGAGTCGCGCCTCGTGGGGACGGATTTCCCAGGCGCGCTCGCCGGATCGTGTGTCGGAGACAATGCGGAACAGCGGACGCCACCCGGCCACCTGAGTCCAGCCGCTGCCTTGCCGGGCGAGGACTTTCGCGTAAGCGAAGCCATCCAGCTCGCGAAAAAACTCCAGTTTCATTCGCCCGTTCTGAATCACGACATCGCGATGTGGTTCTGTGGAAGCGGAGAGCGCGGCGGCTGTTTCACGCGGAGTTTGCGCGGGGCCTGAAATCGTTGAAAGGGCCAGCGCCAGTGAGACGAGGAGAGCGGTTCTCATGTTGGATAGCAGTTTTGGCTGCTGCTCATTCAACCGCAAATTCTCCGGCAAGTCATCCGGCGTTTTTTCCTTTCAGCGCGCGCGAACAAAGAGTCTGGAATGGGGAAGAATGCGGTTTCCAGAAGCGTTTGACGCGAGCAGTTTGTTGGAACGCCGCGTAAAAGCACCCGGCCCACGGAAGCCTGCCGGCGTTGTGCGCCAACTGCCCTCCGTCGGCGCGGACCAAAGATCAAGATGTGCGCAGGATTGATGTGCGGCGAAACGCACAGTTGCCCCGGGCCGGGATCGATGATAGACAACAGCGGTGAACTTTCACGAGAAATTGAAGAGGCTGTAATATGTGCAAACGGACTCCCGCGTTTTGGCCAACGCCAGGCCGGAGTTTTTGGCAAAGTGGTTTTACCCTCATCGAACTGCTGGTGGTGATCGCCATCATCGCCATTTTAGCGGGTTTGTTGTTGCCGGCGCTGGCGAAGGCCAAAACTAAGGCTCAAGGCATCGCGTGCCTCAGCAACATGAAACAACTGGGGCTTTCCTGGGTGATGTACACCACTGACTACAATGACATAGTGCCTCCCAACAACGGAGATCAGGGTAAGAGCTACGACTTAACGTGGGTCAGCGGATGGTTGACGTTGGACAAGGGAGACAATTTAGGCCGTCCCGGGCCGAACAACCCGGACAACACCAACACCGTTTATCTGATGAAAAGTCATCTTTGGCCTTACCATCAGGCGTTGGGAGTCTGGCACTGTCCGGCCGACAAGAGCATGAGCACTCTGGGAGGCAAACGTTATCCGCACGTGCGCACGATGTCGATGAACAACTGGATCGGTAACTACGATCCAAAGACCGGGACTGTCTCCCCCTGGACCCCCGGTTACAAGGTTATCAAGAAAGTCACTGATATGACCGCACCCGCGCCGACCAAAACTTTTGTGCTTTTGGACGAACGGGATGACAGCATCAACGACGGCTATTTTGTAACTGAAATGAAAGGTTTTGATCCGGTCGCTGCGGGTTCCTGGCAGATTATTGACTTTCCGTCGAGTTATCACAACGGCGCCTGCGGATTTAATTTTGCGGACGGCCATTCGCAAATAAAGAAGTGGTTGGACAAGCGAACAAAGGCGAATCACCGGGACGACTACCATCTGACGCTCAGTCCACTTTCAGCAGGCAATCCTGATGTTTACTGGCTGCAGGAAGGAGCTACCGGGAAAAAATGACTGCCACGAATTCGAGTAGAGAGTGGCAGCAAACAAGGAGCTTTTCCGTTGTTCGACTCGTGCCCGTTCGCTAGACTCGCCAGCATGGCAGAACAGGCAGGTTCGGTGGCTGGGGACACTCCTGAAGAAACCATCGAATTGCCAAAACCCCTCCGCGCGGCCTCCGCGACGGCGCGAGGCGTCGGTTGGTTGATCCTGACGGCGGCGCTGACGAAGATCGGCGTGCTCATCCCCCCTTGGATACTGCTGCCTTTGGCCCCCAAAGCGGCAGGAATGCTGGCCCTGATGACTTACCCATTCTGGTGCCTTGCGGTGGCGGGGGCAGTCTGCCTGATCCGCCACCGGACCATCGGCTTCTACCTCATTTATACCTACCTCGCCGTTTCGCTGTTCGGCATCGGCGTACCTTTCCTCGCAGGATTCAGTTTCTTTCCGTTGCTGGAAAGATTCGCCCACCTCGGCCCTATGCAGCCATTCCTGCATTTCGGCTTCAATCTCCTGGTCGTCGTGGTGCTGGCGTGGTCGCACTACCACCTGAGTCCGGCCGACGCATGGCTGCGCAAACCGCGCCGCGTCATCGCAGCCGGCTTGGCGGGGGCAGCTATATTCGCCGGCGGACTGTGGCGGCAGCGCTTCGATTACCTGAACGGCTCGGTGCCGTCGCCGATTGAACTTCCGGTGATCAGCAGCGTCCTGGGCGACTTCGAAATCCGCGGTCCGCTGGAAGTGTGTTCAATTGTTTATCCGGCCATCAATGGACTGACAATGGTGTTTTCCGGGATGGCTGATCGCGAGCAGATCACGCGTCTGGCGACGCAGCTCCACCTGAACCTCATCGACCGGGCGGAAGGTTGGAAGAAGATGCTGCCGATGCTGAAAAGCTGGCGCTTGAACGAGCTGCGGTTCCCGAGTGAGTTCGGTCCTGATGCGCTGCACTACAGCGGCCGGGTTCCCGGCCACCGCAAGCTCACGATCCAACTCTGCTGGCGGCCGGAGGATCGACGGTTCTGCGGGCAGGTCTTTGGAATGGCGACCCGCCAAAATATCCCGGCCGACAATCGCCGGAACCCTCCCACTACTCGGTAAATCCAAGGGTAAGGCTTGACGGACCGGCTTCTGGCAGAACGAAGGCGGCGATTGGGACTGCCAAAGTCGCCGTAAT